>VFQQ010000831.1_pt1 | contig 52156 bp, 95 predicted proteins | sample 3512341 | NCBI WGS metagenome assembly VFQQ01 (sample SAMN10412373, study PRJNA504923) | tailings metagenome | isolation source: Relicate 2 Philex TSF1 revegetated site | place: Philippines: Tuba, Benguet | collected 2017-08-29 | reverse complement strand
GGGCGGCGGCGGATTGTTTGCGGCGATCAGAGAGCAAGAGGCCCGCATGCCCGATCGGGGCAGGGGCCGATGTGGGCGCAACACATGCACCCCCAACACACCTGCAGGTGCCCTTCACACCGCTGGAGCTGCCCATATGGGGCCTGCAGGGCTGCCCTTGCCCCAGGCAGGCAGAAGTGTCCCTTCCAGCGCTGACCGCTGACCGCTGACCAAGCGTGCCGGGACGCCAGGCGGGCGGGCCGTCTCGTTTCAAACCTAGACCCTGCCTCTGCACCATAAACCCTAAGCCGCACTGACGAGGCCTGCCGGACCTCAAGCCCTCAATCCAAATGCATGAAGCATGCCACCAGCAACCCAGGGGTCTTTGGAACTATTGCAATGCCTCCCCCAGCTGTGCCCTCCCGGCCGCCCGCTCCTCTCCTGGCCCCCCGCCGGACCGGTGCCCGGCGCTTGAACAGCCGCATGCCAACAGACGCAACCCAGGCCCCTGCTGTCCACTGGCCCATTTAGGCGGTGCGAGGTGTTACATGCCAGGGCTGCCCTGAGAGGGCGGAACGTGTAAGGGCAGCGGCGGCGAGGGATGGTCAGAGGCCAATTCAATTCAAACCGTTGAGCGGGTCAGGGGTGTGGGGCGCAGTCAGGTCCCGGCAAAAACGAGCGCAATACAGACGGGGTCAGATGTGTGGGGTGGGCGAGGCGCGCACGACCCCAGCCTTCTCGGCTGGCGGCCGGCGCACCGCCCGCCGCGGCCGCCCAGGCGCATTGCTGCGCCGGGCCGCCGCTCGGGGTGCGCCGCCCCCGTTGTGTGGGCACAGGCAGGCGCGTCAGCTGCAGGCCTGCCAGGCGGCTTTACTCGGCAGTGAAGTTGGGGTTGAGAGCCAGCACCCGATCGTTCTGCAGGCGCTTGGCGTAGTCTGCCGCCGCCTCCTCCGCCTGCCGCTCCGGCTGCTCCACCACCAGCAGCACCTGTGGCCAAGTGTGTTTGTGTGCGGGGCAGGGGGGCGGGTTAGTGGGTGGCTGCAAGGGGTGATGGGGCAGGCGCAGGGACTGCCAGCAGCAGAGCATTTTCACAAGGTGTGAGCTGGTGCGGCTCCCTAGTGCTGCCTCCTCCCACCCCGCTGCACCACACACACGGCGGCCAGCATGGGCAACCCCCGCCCTCACGCACCTGCTCCCGCTTGATGAGGTGCGCAATGATCTTCTCCGCAAGCACCAGCTCCTCCACACCCGCCTCCTTGCCGGTGATGGCGCCCCTGCGCAGCAATGGCAGAGTAGTTCAGTTGAGGATGAGGAACAAGTGGGTGGGCAGGGTATTAAGAGCTGCAAGCGTGCGGCCAGGGCAGGGCTGGGGTGCGCTTGGGCAGCGGCAGCCGTGTTTGAACGGGTGGCCGGGAAGGCGCAGGGTTTGACGGTGCCACGGGGCTTGCCAGCCAGCCAGTGGGAGCAGCCAGGAAGCCCGCCAGCCTGCTAGGTTGCGTGCCAAGTCCATTCAAGAAGCACTCACTTCTCCACCATGTACTTGAAGTACCACTCAAGCAGGTCACGCTGCCGCACGCCCACCACCTCGTCGTGGCCCAGCTGGGAGGGAGGAAGGAATGGGGCGCGAGAAGCAGCAGGAGGGTGAACGAAGGACAGGGGCATGCAAATGCACGACTGCTCAGTCTGGCCTGGGAGACCACGCACGGTCAGCAGTGAACCAACTGGAGGGGAGTCTGGAACGGTGCCCATCCAGCAAAGGCAATGCCCCAATGCCCAATGCCAGCAGTGCTGCAGCAGCTGCGGCGCACCTCGCGCCGCTCGCCCTCGCCCTCGTCGCTGAGGCGCTGCAGCCGCATGACCAGCAGGTTCTGTATTGTAGGAGGGGCGGGATTTGGAGTAGGGCGAGGTGTGAGACATGGCGAGGGTTGTGAAAGCATAGTGGCAGGAGGCGGGGCTGAGGTGGCCTTTGCCAGTGGGACGGAGCGTCGCCTGCCCAGCAGTGGCCTGCGAGCGAACAACATCCACAACAACAGCATGACACCAGAAAGGAAAGGACAGATCAAGAGGTGCCACGAAGATAAGCACGAAGACCATAAGAGCATCAGCAGCACACCTTGACGTTGTTGTACTTCTGCTGCGGCACCTTGGTGGCCTTCTTGGCAGGGGGGCCCTGCGCTGCCCCGCCCTGCCCCTCGCCTGCCGCCGGCGCCGTCTTGTCACCACCCGCGCCTGCCGCCTCCGCGTTCGCGCTGTTGCGGTTCTCGGCGTTGCTGTCGGCGGCGGGGGCGTCCGCCATTTCGGTGTCGCCGCCGGGAGCTGCCGCTGCCGCAGGCAGGTCGCCGTCGACCTGCGGGAGTGCAAGGGGTGGGAGGGCGGCTGAGGCGTGGCACGCGTGATGACGGCAGGCAGCAACACGCAAGGCTGCTGTGCTCCTTCGGCCTCGGCGGCCGAGTAGTGGGCTGGTCAAGCAGCCTAGCGGTGCGCTGGTTGAGCAGCCGAGCTGTGGGCTTATGGAGCAGGCTTTGCCATGTGCTTCAGCACTTGCTTCCCTTCACAGCAACATCATTTAATTTCCGCATCACCATGTGCTCCGCGGTGTCCAGGTCATCCACACGTCCTCGTCCCACATTTCCAAATCCTACCCAGCACACCTTTTCCACACCCTCTTTTCCCCTGACACCCTGAATCTCCCAGCACCAAGCAGGCCTCACCATGTGCTCCACGGCCTCCAGGTCGTCCATTACATCCTCGTCCGCCAGCTCCTGGTCGGGCGCCTCCACATTGATGATGGAGTTCTTGACCAGGCGGAAGGACTGCAGGGTGGGTGTGGGAGGGCGCAGCGGTGAACACGATTAGCAATGAGCAATGGTCAGGGACTGGTTTCATGATGAGATTGAACAGGCGGAAGGACTGCAGGGCAGGAGGGGGTGCGAGGGGGCTGAGCTGCATCCTTGCACTGCACAGGCGGCAGGTGGGCAGTGCACAGCGCTGGATGCCGCTGACTTGTTCCATCGTGAGTCTCATCCCCAACCCCCTAACCCAGGCAGTGAGCTTGCCTCCTTCACGTGGTCGCGCGTCACGCTCTCTGACAGGTGCAGCGCTGAGTGGGGCATCTCGCAGTTTAAACACAAACCCTAAGCCCCTCAGCCATCTAAAGCTGCCATCTGAAGCACTCGCCTCCTTCACGTGCTCGCGCGTCACGCTCTCCGACAGGTGCAGCCGCGCCAGCGCCTCTGACAGGCGCACCAGCGCCTCCAGCTGGCGCACCTGCAGCAGCACACGCCACACAGAAGCCAAGGGGGCACGAGCTTTGGTCAACAAAGGTGCATGGCCGTGGCAGGTGGAAGTTGGGAGGGGCGGGCCTGCTCACACGCGGCAGCTGCGGCAGCACAGATGAGCTCCTGCTGCCTGCTTGAGCCTTCCGCAGTGCTGCAGTAGGCCTGCCGCAGAACAGCAGCCGCCCTGCCGCCAGCAGCGCAGCAGCTACATATTCAAGCACACACAGCAAGAGCACACCGTGATGCGGTAGGCGGTTGCGGAGCCGGGGGCCGCATCGTCGCCGCGCAGCTTCTTGTACGACACAACCAGCTGCCGCCGCGCCTGCAAGCAGTGGAAGGCAGCAGCAGAGGCGGGGCGGCACAGGGTCAAGAGTAGAGAGATGGGTTTGCGAGCAGACAGACGGGGTGTGGCAGGGTTGTGAGCAACGCTGGGTTGTGGCGTTGACCAGTTGACCGGGCGAGGCACCCCCCCAGCCACCCATGTACCGAATGCGCAGCGCGGCTCTCCCTCGCGCACCTGCTGCGTGATGCGCGGCCTGATGGCGCGCGCATACTTGATGTAGCACTGCATCGCCTCCATGGTGTAGGGCGGGTTGAGCGCCACGCCCTGCCCCTGGTGCACGCTGCACGGCAGCATTGGAGGCAGGACGCGGGGAGGCGGGGAGCGCAGGTGAGGGGGGCGGCGGCGTGTGAGGCACTGCAAACCCTGCGGATGTGCGTAGTGATCCAGCCGTCATGCAAGCACGCCGCGCCACCGCACACCTGCCGATGAGCAGCCAGCTGCCAGCCTGCCAGCGACAAGCCAGCCAACAGCTGCCACACCCACCCAGCCAGCCAGCCACCCAGCCAGCCAGCCATGCTCACCTGAGGATGTGGTTGGCGATCTGCTGGTCCAGGTGCGCGTCCGGCTCGTCAATCATGACGTGCAGCAGGTCAAAGCTGCAGGGAGGGAGGGGAGGGAGGGAGGCAGATGATGGGTGGCCCGTCAGGGGCGGGTGGCTGGGTGGGGGACCGTTCAGCTGCATGGTTGGACAAGGAAGCAGGCACAGCATTGAACAAAAGCGGCTGGCCAGCGTGTCGTTCTGAACAGGGCACAACAAGCCGAGCCCTCACCGCGACAGGATGGCGGGCGGCAGCGCGACATTGTACTTGAGTGGCCTGCATGGGCATGGCAAGCAGCGGTTGCAGAGTTGGAGTGGGCACATCGGCTTCCGGCACTCTGACTCGGACTGAGCAGCCCGGCACTGGGCATGGGAGTTGTCAGCTCCTGTGCCAGGGTCTGCATCCAACCAAGCCATCAAGTCAGCCCCAGCTCACTTGGAGCGGTCGTAGCGCCCGGCCACAGGGTTTGCGGCGGCCAGGATGGAGGTGCGCGCGTTCAGCGTGGCCTGGATGCCCGCCTTGGCGATGGAGATGGTCTGCTGCTCCATGGCCTCGTGGATGGCGAGGGGGCTTGGGGTGAGAGGTGTGTGTTGAGTGGCACGCTGAACATCAAACATGCTGGCATGCAGCCTCACAACCCGCAAGTTACTTCAACTAAGCAACTGCTACTACTGAGCAACTAAGCAACACCCCTTTTCCTGCCCCCACCTGGTCCTTCACGTCCATCTTGTCAAACTCGTCCATCTTGCCAACCAAAGCTAACTGTACACAAAGGTGTTCACCTGGTCCTTCACGTCCATCTTGTCAAACTCGTCGATGCAGCAGATGCCGTTGTCCGCCAGCATGAGCGCGCCCGCCTCGATGCAAAACTCGTTGCTCTCGCTCTCCTGCGCAGTTGCAGTGCCAATCAGGGAGCACAGTGTGCGGTTAAGCTGCAGTGCCAGCAAAACATGTTGCTCTGGCTCTCCTGCCGCTCTCCTGCGCGGGTGTGGGATGACTGGGAGGCTCACTCACAGGTGGTTGTTGAATGGTAAAACAGCCGAAATCTCAACAATGATCTCACGTCGCAGCCTCTCCGGCTGGATGCAAGCAGATGCGGTGGAATCTGCCACAGTCGCAGAGAACCATTTGAGCACAGCAGTGCGGTGCGTGCCAGCACAGCAGGCGCAGCAGCTCATCGGTGCAGGCACCCCCCGCACCTTGACCACGGTGGCGGTCAGGCCGGCGGCGGAGGAGCTCTTGCCGCTGGTGTACACGGCGCGGGGCAGGAAGGCGGTCACGTACCTGTGGGGAGGGGTGGGGTGGAGGGAGGGGCAGGTGGGTGGGAGTTGAGGCATACTGCATGGTTGTGAGGCGTACTGCACTGCCGCAGCAGAGCAGGCCCAGCTGGCCTGGACATGCCTGCGAGTCAGCAGTGTGCACGGCTGCTTCCCAAACGCAAGCGGCTGCGGCCAGGCCCGGCACAGTTGCGCCTTCTCACTTGAGCAGCTGCGACTTGGCGCAGGCGGGGTCGCCGACGATGGCTACGTTGATGTCGCCGCGCAGGTTGATGCCCTGCAGGGAAAGTTCGCCGTTTCAAGTGCGATGAGGTGAGCGGATGAGTGCAAGCTAAAGGCTCTCACAAACCAGCACAGCAGCAGATTGAGGACATGCCTGCATTCCTACATTCCCAACAGCAAACGGCGCCGGCGCCCGCAGCCCCTCAGCGGCAGCGCACCTCGCGCGTCGTCTTGTGCATGCCTCCCAGCAGCATGAGCAGGATGGCGCGCTTGACGTCGGTGTGGCCGTGCACCTGCGACAGGGCGGGGACAGGGGAGGGGAGCATGCTGAGCACGGGCAGGCAGGGTCAATGCAAGCTTCTGCAAGTAAGCAGGGCAGCGGGCCAGCAGGGCAGACAGCTCGTGCACCAGCACAGGACCTTGATGGGCACACAGCACAGGCACCACAGAAGAGATACGGTGCTTACATTGGGTGCGATGGATGCGGCCATCTTGTCGTACAGCGAGGCATCCGCCCGCATCTCCTCCAGCTGCTCCTGCTCGCAGGGCAGGAGGGGAGAAGGCAGGCAGCGGCAGGAGCACGTTAGTGAAGAGCTGGAACAACAAATGGCCACCTTGGTTGGGCCAGCACTACAAGTGGCCATTCTCTAAGGCTAGTCGCACCCGCTGCTCCAGCGAGAACTGGGGCAGCACCACAGGCAACAGCTCCCTCACAAGTACCACATCTGCATGCTCAGATGCAAACACCGCACCCGCTGCTCCAGCGAGAACTGGGCCAGCACGTCCTCCGGCTCCTGGTCGTCGTCGGCGCGGATGTTCACCATGCCGCTCTTCTGGTCCAGCGGCTGCAGGCGGAGACGCAGGGGCCAGGCAAAACAGAGGGTGGTGAGCAAAGGAAGTGCTGGCATGTTGGATCATGCTGCTCTTCTGGTCCAGCGGCTGCGGGCAGGAGTGGGCAGCAGCAAGGGCACATGCGTTGTTATGCCCGGCAACACACGCAGCCAGCCACAACAGCTCATGCTGCCCACAAGCGGCGGCATGCAGACTGCTCAGGACAGGCTGGCAACAGGCACGCAGCAGCCACTGCACAAGCGCTGCAGACACAAGCGCTGCTATGCACAGCCAGCGCACCTGGGTGCCGGAGGCAATGAAGACGAGGCGGTACGTCAGCTCGCGCACGCCGGTGCGGGCGGGGCCGTTGCGCAGCCCCGTGACTCCCTCGCTCAGCCCCGACTTGTCGCCGCCGCCCAGCTTGGCCTGCAGCCGCTCGCCGGGCGCGCTGCGGGAGGGGAGCAAACGGGCAAGTGGCAAATACTGGAGGTGGGTGTTTGCGCGCAAGCTAAGGCAAGAATGCCTCCCATGATGCATGCTAAGGCAAGAATGCCTCCCATGATGCATGCGCTTGCTTGCTGCATCTCTGCAAACCAACTCAACTATGCCAGCAAACGACGCAGCCACGCTCTCCCAAGCTGTTCTCGCTGTGCCTACAAGCGACCGCTGCACTCACGTGAGGGCGGCCACGTCCGGCACCACCACCAGCATGCCAGTGAACACAGCCTTGTCGCCCGGCCGCACTGTCTCCACCTGCGCAGCAGCAGCAAAAGGGAGTGCACAGGTGTTTCGGCAGCGAGCGGCGGCTGGGGGCAGGCCAGGTGTAGCGGCCGTGCACCTGGTGCACCGCCAAATGCGCTGTAAAGCACGGCCAAGGTCTGCCAGACAAAGCAGGCTGAGCCAGGGAAGCACAGCAGACCACCCCAGATGTGCCAAGATCTGCCCTACGTGCCCACCCCACCTGGTCATTGCGCAGGATGACCTCCATGGTGCGCGGCAGCGAGCCGGCGGGCACCTGCGAGGCAGGCAGGTGGGCAGGGCCAGGGGCCACAGGCATGTCTGATCCCGCAGCAGATTTCCCAGGGCCGTTGCCACACCACAGCAGCCACACCATGGCACGTCAATACATCAACCGTAAGTAGGGGAGCCCTGTCCGCACCTCGTCAGGGTTCTCCTGCACCTTGGCCTTCTGCCAGTCCACAAAGTAGGACTGGTCCATCACCAGGCTCCAGTGGGTCCTGAGGGCAGGAAAGGGCGAATGGCTTATTAGTCCAGGTAAAGGCTCCAGCCACCCGTCTGTTCCGATAATTGCTTCCGCACAGGCCGCGCGCGCCTGCCATCGCCACCGTGAATGAAGCAGCGACTGCGCTTGCTGTGCCACTGCCAACCGTTGCTGCCGCTGGCACTCTAATCGCTGCCGCCACAATTGCCTGCCCCCGCTAGGCCCCTGCCCCCTGCCCACGCACTTGTTGCCGCAGGTGGGGTTGGGGCAGATGACCGGCTGCGTGTACTTGAACTGCTGCTCCACATCCTTCACCACTGCACACAGAGGCAACAAAGCAGCAACGGCGCAAAAAGGAGGGTGAGAGCAGCTTGCAGGATGACGCCAGAAACAAGGCAGGCAATGCAGAACTGCCCTCGCTGTCGCCAACTGCCACTGCCGCTGATCATTCCACTGCTGCACCGGTTCCGCTGCAGCTGTGCAGATGCATGGCACCCTGCTGCGCTCCCCGGCTGCACGCACCCGTCATGCACTCCATGCAGCGGAAGGTGCCGGTGAAGAGCTCCGGTCGCACGTCAGTGGTGCGCGTCACCGTGCCCACAAACTGCCGGAGGGCAAGGGCGGGTGTGCAGAGTGTGAGGGATACATATAGCAAGTTCAGCCAAGTTGAGCTGATCACAACTGCCGCTGCATGCTGCAGCAGGAACCTTGTTTGCACGCTCGCCAGCCCCTCTCCATGCACTGCCGCCCTTCGCATGCTCGCTTCAGCGCATGCTCTCGCTTGCTTCAGCGCCACACCTGGCTCAGCTTGCCAATCTTGTTGGAGCGCAGCGAGCGCAGCTTGTCGTTGTCGGGCAGGCCGTAGAAGGAGATCCAGAACTGGCAGGAGGAGGCAGGCAGAATCGCAGCGCCAGCCATCAACACCACGTGCAGTGGCATCGCAGTGGAGCGCACATCGCACATCAGCAGCACTGCTGTACACTGCCCACGGGCTGCTGTGCGCAGCGGCTGCACAGCCACATTGCTGCGTCGCTGCCAGCTGCGCCGCCCCTCCTCACGTGCTTGTCGGAGCCGTCCTCGTTCTCCGCAAACGTGTCCAGGTGCTGGCGCACAAAGGTGCGCACGGCGGCACGCAGGAACGGCTCCAGCCGGTAGTACGCCTCGGCAATGTTCTGGGCCAGCGACTGCACAAGAAGGGGAGTGACAGGTGTGGAATGCAGAGTTGAGAGGCGATGCCCGCGCGGCAGGCATAGGTGAAGCGGGGACCACAGGGCGCCAGCGCTGGCTGCACATTGCGGTCGAGCAGCAGCGCCACAGCAAATTGACTGCAGGGCTGGGTGTTGCCATCAGCAGAGCTCCCCAAATGCAGCAAAGTTGCAGCAGCATGCGTGCAGGCCTGCAGCTGCCGCGGCCCTCTCGCCGCCCGCTCCAGCCCGCCCGCGGCCGCCCACCTGGTCGAACTCCGCAACGTGCTCGAAGTTCACGTACAGGCACTTGAGCTCCCGCTCCTTCATGGTGGCCAGCTGCTCCACGTAGAAGCGCTGGGGCTGGCTGGGGCGGCCGCCTGCAGGGGCCCGGCAGCTCGCGCCATTCAAACCCGGCGGGCAGCAGGCCGCGGCTTGCCAGGGTGTCCAGCATCCCCGGACATTGCCTGGCAGCGAGGGCGCTAGCCCCAGGCCCGCCACCGGCAGCAGCGGCGGTGCCCGCCCCGCACCTGAGCCCTGGCTGTGCGTGATCGACTGGCTGGGCTCCGCATCGGTCTGATCTGTCACCACAAAGCCGTTCAGGAAGGCCAGGAAGCGCTCCTTCACCGCCTCGCAGAGCTCTGCGGGCGCGTTGAGCGCGTTCATCACCGGTAGCTCGTCCATGGTGCGCAGGAGGCCGCGGGAGAGGCGCCGGGGCGGCAGACCCAGCGACATTTTAATTGGACCGGCGCCAGCTCAGCACCGACGGCCGTGGCAGCCGGCAGCGAGTCTCAGAAGCCGATCATGCAGGGCGCAGATGCTAGCTGTTTGCACTGGCCAGGTGTTTGTGCTCGCAGTTTCTGTGCTGGCAGGCTCAGAAGTTGCTCACCAGGGCACCAACTCGTGCATGGTCAGCTGCACACTGCCCCTTCCCGCCGCAAGCCCGCCACCAAGCACCACCGGTTGCACAAGGGCTCACAGCAGTTTGCAGCACCTTGCGTTTGACTGAGGCTGCCTATTGTGGCATGCTCTCCCTGCACGTAGGCAACAACGCCATGTCGATACCCAATCAGGTTTCGTTCCAACGGTTGCATCCATCCAGGCAGGCTGCTGTCAAACTGCCACTGCCACTTTCTGTGCTGCTTCAGCTCCTGCATAATACGTCTAACACTTGATGCTGCTATACAGATGCAAACCGTGCGAATGAAAGGGTACTCAAGGCATAACAAGGAAACAGGGAGAGGACAAGGGACACAAGCAGGCCGGCGGGCCGCGGCGCCTGAGCACCGCAGCCCAGCAAGCCAGTCAAAGGGGGTACTGTGCAGGTGTATTACGCTGCGCCACACGGCAGAAAGCCACGGCACTGGCAGGGCCGGCCTCACACAGCCTGCTGCTCCCGCAGCCGGCCCAGCACCTGGCCCACTCCGGCGGCAGCGGCACGCGGCCCCAGCGGCGGCTTGGCCGCCGCGCCTGCTGCCGCCGCCCGGCCGCGGCCAGCCTTGCTGCCCGACGGCGGCTTGCTGTCGCCTGCGCGAAAGGGCGCAACAGGGGCAGCAGGCGCGCCCGTCGGGCCCGCCGCCGCCGACTGGCCGGCGCTCAGCGCCTGCACTCGGTTGCAGGCTGAGAGCAGCTCCAGCAGGCGGCGCTGGCGCGAGTGGAAGCCCGCACTGAGCGCCGCCAGCTGCTGCTGCTTCCAGGCGGACAGCGCCACAGGCTGAGGGGCAGCGGGCTCAGCGGTGCGCGGCGTGAAGCCCAGGGCTGCCGCGCCGCTGCTGTTGGCGGGGCCGCCATTCTCCTTGCCGGCTGCCGGTGAGCGGTGCTTCTGGCCCAGCGGAGACTTGGACGCGGCCCTGCGACAATGGCGGGGCAGGAGGCGAGGCAGCAAGTGCGGTGCATTTGTGAGGAGGGGTGGTTGGCAGGTTATGAGCATGCAAGCAGCTGCTACATCTGCACAGCGCATCTCGATCCATGGACAGCGCGCACTGGCTGGCATGTTCCATCACGTCACTGCACGAGCAACCAGTTCTTACCGGCTCATGCGCAGCGCCTGCTGCTTGAAGAGCGGGGGGCAGGAGGCGGGGCGGGGCTGGTGGTACAGCAGCTGGTCAGCCGCAGCAAAGGCGGCAATGACGGGGGTGGGCACGTCTGCCACACCTCCTGCCGCCGGCGGGGCGGAAGCGGGCGCAGCGGCGGTGGCCGGCGCCGAGAAAGAGGGCGCTGCCTTCAGCGGGGCTGCCGAGCGCTGCTCTGCCGGGGTGGCGGCGCCGTCTGAAGCTGCCAGCGTGGCAACATCCGTTTCCATGGGCACAGCGCCATCTGCTGGGGCTGGTGCTGCCTGCTCTGCCACTGCCGCCGCAGGCTCGGCGGCTGTGCCGGCAGCTGCACCTTCTGCAGCACCAGGCTGCACCTGCACTGCCTGCTGCTGGGCCTGCTGCTCCGTGTGCTGCTCCTCTGGGGCAGCGGCCGGCGCCTCGGCTTCTGGCTTGCCCTTGTGGCTGGTCAGGGTGACCCTTCCACGTGGCGCCGGCTGCCTAAATTCTGCGGGTGCAGCGCCGCCGCCTGCCGCCGCCTGCTCTGCTGGCAGCTGAGCCATGCCACTGGACTGGTGGCGCAGCACCGAGGAGAGCGGCAGCAGCATGGGGGTGGGCAGGCACTGGCCGTCTGCCAGCCCAGCTGCCGCCGCAGTGCCGGCGGCTGTGGAGGGTTGGGTGGTGATGGCTGCTGACGTGGCGGGCGTCTGAGCGATGCCGGCCAGCAGGGCTGCTGCGGGGGTCACGGCAGACGCGGAGCCGGGCAGGGCGGGGCTGCGCTCCATGCCTTCCGCCTGCTGCTGGTGGCGCACTGCCGGTGTGGCCTCCACAGTTGCCTGTGGGGCGGCTGCTGGGCTGCCGACAGGTGCGGAGGGCACCGGGGCATCTGACGGCGCACCGCCCTCTGCTGCTGCTGGCTGCTGCTGCGGGTTGTCAGCAGGGGCTGCGGCTGGCGGCAGATCGCTGATGCCTGCCACGGCGGGCTCAGCCGAACCGCTCGCCTGCTGCTGCTGCTGCTGCTGCTGGGGCTGGGCTGCGTCGGCGGGTGAGGGGTTGGCCCTGCAGGCACGGTGAGAAGGGCAGAGGGATGAGCGGGGTTCATCAGGCAATGAGCTGGTGCAGAAGTCAGATGGGCACAGCAGCATGCAGCAGCCCACGACAGGCCGCCGATCGCTGGTTTGGTGAATGCACGCAGTAGAATGCTGGACAGTCTGCACGTCGAGCCAGCATCTCGATCAGCAATTATGCATGCCAGTGGACTCAAACACGGGACACAGCACAAGCAGGTGCGCAGCAGCTTGGCAGCTCTCACCGTGCTGCCTTGCCGGCCTTGCGCCCGGCCTTGCCCTCTCCAGAGGCGGGCCCTGGCGAGGGCCGCTTGACGCCTCGGTCGGCGCTGCCGCGCCGCACCACCTTGGCGCCGCTGACGGGCACAGCGGGGCTGCTGCCGTCTACGAGTGCGCCGGTGGCTGGCGAGGCGGCAGCTGCGGACAACGGCGTGCCGGTGCGCCGCCGCCGGCTGTCCAGCTGGTAGTTGACCACGCACTCAAAGTCGTGCATGGCCTTCTCCCCCGGGGGGTGCTCCTCCACCCTGTGGTGCAGCAGGGTGACGGACAAGGGGTGTGAGCAATGAATTGGAGTTGAGCCGCGCGCAAGGCGGGAGGCGGCGGCTGTGCCCGGCTGTTGTTAACTGGCTGGAGCTGGCGGGGGGCCGCGGCGGCCCTCCGGGGCGCACCTGCTGTCCCACGACCACGCCATCAGGCGCTGCAGCTCCCTCAGCTGGCGCGAGGCCGTGTTCTGCTTCTTGGGGGCCGGCTCCGCCATGGTTGCGCTGCTGTGAGCCTCCCAGCGGCCTGCGGGCCCAATCTGTGAGCTGTAGAGCCAGCACTCGGGCTCGTGGCGGGCCGCCGGGGCCGGGAGTGGCGCCGAGCGGTGTTGTGTTGCTCGGCCCGGTTGCCCCGCTGCCCAGGCCACGGCAGGTTGACTGACTTGAGGTCACCGATGCTGATCTGAGCTAGTGGCGATCCCTACCCACAGCGCCCTTCGCTCTGGGAGTGCTGGGTGTGCTGCGCGCGCATGAGGGTGTCGCCCGAAATCAGCGGCACGCAGCCCCTCCACACACCTCGGCACGCTTTGTGGCACGCCTCGATCGCAAGCAGCCCATCACCATGCAGGCCGCGCTCGTCACCTCCTGCCAGCCCTGCGGGTGAGCTTGCAGGCCAGACAGAGTGGTCGCATGGGCGCGATGGATCCATCGCTGGGCCCTCGGGGTGTCGAAGGCCGGGGTGGGCACCAAACCCCCACCGCCCCGCCTGCTCGCAGGGTCTCCCGGGCCTCCGGCCGCCGCAGCGTGGTGGTCCTGGCCCAGCAGCAGCGGGCCGAGGGCCCCAGCCGCCGGCAGCAGCTGGCGGGCCTGGCGGCACTGGCGGCAGCGCTGGCGGCCCGCCCCGCGCAGGCAGGCCTCTTTGACGGCGGCAAGGCGGAGCGCGAGCGCTACGAGAAGGATACGGTGAGGCCCCAAGGAACCATGCAGTGCTGTGTAAGGTGTCAGCGCTTGCCCGACATGCCCTGCAAGGCACGTGATGCTATCCGCCGCCGCTCCCGCCCACTCCCATGTTGCGGGCCTTGCACTGCCGTCCCCATCCCCTCTCCCTGCCAGTCTATCCAACACCCTGTGCCAACTGGCATGAGGTCGCTGCCCGGTGCCCTGCCCGCCCCGCAGGCCCAGATCATCACCAATGTGCGCAACGCGGCGACCCTGGAGCGCGACGCGCCGGGCCGCGAGGAGACCATGGCAGGCGTGCGCAAGGAGATCAACGACTGGGTGGCGCGCTACCGCCGGTGAGCAACCAGTTGTTGCCTGCTCCTTGCGTTTGTTCCATTCGATGGGAGACCATGGCGGGTGTGCGGAAGGAGGTCAATGACTGGGTGGCGCGCTACCGCCGGTGAGCAGGGCATGGCTTTGTCTGCTCCTTGCGTTTGCTCCATTCGATGGGAGACCATGGCGGGTGTGCGGAAGGAGGTCAACTACTGGGTGGCGCGTCACCGCCGGTGAGCAGGCTTGGCATGTTTTGTTTGGTTGCGCATCAGGTGTTGCCTGCTTGGATTGTTCCGTCTGAGCGGGGGGTGAGCTGGCAGCGGCCGCAATGCAGTGGAAAATGTCAGGGAGGCGGGACAGGTGCAATGTGTTTGTTTGTTGCTGCTGCGAATGCGGCGATGTTCGACGCATGCCTATTCCAGCAGCCAGCTGGCATGAGCGGCAGCAAGCAGGAGCTGCGCTTCCTCCTGCACCAGCCGACCTGGCAACACTTGTCACACAGTGCTGCAGCGCCGGCCGCTTGCAAGGAGCACTCTGCTGCTCATCAACCCTCGCCCGCCCACCGCCCCGCGCCTCCTGCCGCAGCGACGCCACCTTCAGCGGCCGCCCCTCATACGGCAACGTGTACGCGGCGGTGAACGCGATGGCGGGCCACCTCAACTCCTTTGGCCCCACTGCCCCCGTGCCCAAGAAGCGCCTGGAGCGCATGATCAAGGTGGGCAGGGTTGATGAACCTGTGTGGCTGTGTTGAGATTCAGGGTGATGAGCAGCTTTGGTGAGGCACCAGTCCTGCCCCCCGACAAGCGCCTGGAGTGCATGCTCAGGTGGGCAGCGGAATTTGGTGATGTGGTTGTTGTGCTGCGACACTTTGCGGCTGCTCTTTTAGCTCAATTGTGCCCACTGGTGGCTGGCTGCGCATGCACAAACTTTCTGCTCACAGCCACTCGATTACTAATCCTACTCCTTCCCTTCTGCAGGAGCTGGACGATGCCGAGAAGTTCCTGGCCCGCGGCCGGTAAGCAGCTGGCCAAGCAGCCGACGTGCTAGCAGCAACGGCCGAGACGGGAGAGCCTGCTGCTGCATCACGGCCCTGAACGCCCAGCGCGGCACATAGCTGCAGCTGACGTTCGGGTCGCCTACAGCTGCGGCCCCTAGCTCAGCATATCTGCCTCAAGCCGCCGGACAGTCGAGTGTGAACCCCATTACTCGGCCAGAGAAGATGAGGCCCCCATTGCGGCCGCTATTTTCCCCCCTGTGTGTACTGACTGCCAAGCAATGCCCCCAGTTTTGGTCTGCGCTCTGATCTGCCACTGGAGCAACGCCTCCATTTTGTGATGCTGATTGTTGCATGCAGTAGCAGGCGGCCAGGTGAACGTGCAGCGGCAAAGCCACCTCAAGCTGGGCTTGCCTTCAATCTCGCCAAGGTTACAGGGAGGGGCTGGGGTACAGGTGGTGTGTGTGTGTGTGCAGAAAGCCCCGTGTGCCCAGCTGGGCATATCTGAGCGGCAATCGGGCCATAGGTAATTAGGTAGTGAGACGCGGGGGCTGGGGTTGGGGCCCTTTACGGCATGAAATAAGACGGCGGCGTGCTGGGCCGGGGAGGCAGGACCAGGAAGGTGGCACCCGCAGAGGCGCTCCCCCAAAAATCACGCACAGGCGTACAGCGGATGAGCGGTGGGAGGCGGGAGGGGGAGGGGACAGCCCCTTGGGGGGCCCGGGCGGCAGCCGGCGGGGGTAAAATCTCCAACAGCAGCAAATTTTGCGGTGCGGCAAGGGAGGAAGAGGGAGTGCACAAGGACAAGGGGAGAAAAGAAGGCATCTCACTCGAACGGCGGGGGAAAACCAGGAGGGGTCAGGAGGCGGACAGCAGGCGGGAAGAGCGACAGGAGGCCGAGGGGTGAAGCAATATCGAGGGCAGATCGAGCGCGGATCATTTTCATCTTCTCATCGCCAGGGGGGCTGAGGCGGACAACAATGTACAGGGGAGGGGGGTGTGGCACAGCAGGCCGAGCGGCCGGATGTGGCCGCCGGGGTGGCATCACGCCAGGCAGCACAAGCCGCTTGCAGGCAGGGGTGTGCCTGCCCAGCAAGCAGCCGTACTGGCAGCAGCAAGCTTGCTCTGCTTGCAGGCAGAGGTGTGCCTGCCCGGCAAGCAGCCAATACAGGCGGCTGCTGCTCAGTCCAGGCTGCTCATGTCGATGCCCGGGATGCGGCGCTGGCCGGCGGGGCTGTCGTCGCCGCTGCCGGGCCCCCTGCCGTTGTCGCCATCCCCGCCGTCCTCCTCCTCCTCATCGTCCTCCTCCTCCCAGCGGCTCTCGCCTGCAGCAGGTGGAGCAGGGGGATGACAGTGCAGGAGAGAGCAATGAGTGCAGGGAACCGAGATTGCGGTGCACGGGAGGGCGATGAGTGCAGGAACCCGCATCGGGGGCTGGGCGGCTGTATTGCCTGCGCTTCCAGAACGCTGGCAGGGGTAGGCGAGCAGCGCATCTCGCTCGCAAGTCAGCTTCCGTCTAATCACACAAATGTGTGCCCTGCAGCAGTGTGCCTTGCACCCTGCTGCCCATGAGCTGCCCAGCGCACCTGCCGAGTAAACGTCCCGCCGCTCCACGCAATACTTGTCGCGCAGCTGCCGGCACGGCACCTGCACGCAGCAGTTGGAAGGCGCGCACCCTTGAAGACGCAGTCAACACTCAGGGACAGGGCAGCTTGAGCAGGCAGGGACTCTGCTGCTGATCCCGTTGTCCCAGCACCAGAAACTGTTTCGCCGGGCTTGCGATAGGCACAATAAATGCGCAGCATGTGGCCAGGCCGACCAGCAGGCTAGCACCAACAGGCGGCAGGCCAGCAGCGGCAGGCAGCAGGCCAGGTCAGCGGGCCGCACCATGTTGCCCTGCCCGTCGGCGCCCAGGAAGAGCAGGTAGGAGTAGGGGTGCTCAAACGAGCCGTCCTGCGTAGACACATGTGAGGCACAGCACAGCGCGGGAAGTGAGGGGCCAGGTTGAGGCTGCAAGCGGCTGGGCAGGCGTGCAGGGCGCGCAGCTTCCAACAACGACTCGCAAGCAAGGCCCGGCCAACAGGCAAGCAAGACATCCCCACAGCTCAGCGACTCCTCACCAGCGGCGTCTCCGAGGCAAAGTCGACAGAGGAGCCGCCCGTCAGCAGCTCCTCAGCGACGTACGCCACAGGCGGGTGGTCCCCACCAGGCGGCCAGTCGCGCGCGTCCACCAGCACGTGGTAAAACACCTGGTCCGTGCCCAGCTGCAGCGAGCTGCAGGGGCGGAGGAGACGAGCAGGGGCGGGGCAGGCAGGGTGGGACGGCTGAGTGGAAGATGGTGGGGTGAAAGACAGTGGCATGAGCCAGCTGCAGTGAGCTGCGGGCCTGCGGTGCAGCTCAGCAGGTGCCATCCAGCAACCGGCTGAACAGGCAGCCCCCTCAATCCGCACAATATGCCACAGCCAGCAGAGCAGCAGGGCGGCAGGGGCAGGCTGCATGGGGGCGAGGGGAGCTGCGCCCGCACCTGACGCCCGCGGCTGCCTGCCACTCCTCCGACTCGCAGCAGGCCAGGTCCCAGCCGCACACCACGCCTCGGTAGCCCTTGGAGCTGTGCAGGATCATCTCTCCCAGCGCAAACTTGGGCTCCTCGACTGCGTGCGTGCGTGTGTGCGGGGCAGCGCAATGATGATCGATGGGGAAAACTGTGGCAGGCAAGCCGGCAAGGCTTGCAGCACATGGATTCGATCAAAGCAAAGGGTTCCCCGCCTGCTTCCACACCACCCAAAGCAAGCAGCAGGCCCCACCTGGGCAGAGGTACTGCGCCGCGGCGTCGGCAGCCTCGGCCGCCGCCGCCTCCACCTCCCGCAGCCGGTCACGCAGCGCAGCCGCCTCGTCATACTTCTCAGCTGCAGCCGCCTCGGCCATCTGCAAGTGGGCACAGCGGCATGTGTTGGAGGGCGGGGTGTAGCATGCTGTGGCCCGCAGCAAGGGGTTGGGCCGCGTGGGTTGGCAGCACAAGCAGCCGCCCCGGTGCAGCAGCAGCGGTGCAGCAGCTGTGCAGCACGGCAGTAGTGGTGTACCACACTCAACACATCTCTATCTCTCTCACAAGCCCACCTGCGCCTTCAGCGTCATGATCTGGGGCGCGTACTCGACGGCGTCGGAGCGGCCCGCCACACGTGCGCCGCACCCCGGCCCCTTGATCTCCTGCAGCTCCCGCAGCGCGCTGTCCACCTGCTGGCGCCGAGCGCGCACCTGCATGTGGGTGGGCGGGCATTGCAAGTGACGCATTGCCATGCAGCCACCCTGCTATCCCAGCCAGCCAGCGCGACGGGCGCCCGCTCAGCCGCCGCCCCCTGCCCGCAAGGCAGGCGCCACATGTGCCCCGCATGTGCGCCCGCAGCCGCACCTCGCGCGCCGCATCAAAGTTCTCGTACGTCAGAGCGCGCTGCAGCTGGCTGTCCATCTCCAGCTGGAACAGGAAGAGCACCACCTGAGAGGCCGGGGAGGATGGTAGGCAAGGGTTGTCGGCGGGCAGTGGCGGGAAGGAAGCATGCGATACGCTCCGTCAGCCCGGAAGAAGCTGGCGCGGATGCATGTGCGCTAGAGATGGCAGCAGGTTATGGTGAGGAGGACGGTGAACAAATCAACCAAAAAAACAGCACAAAAAAAGCAGACGCACCTCCTTGTTGATCAGCAGCGACCGCTCGGCGGTCAGCGCCTCGATGGCAGGGTCCCACTGCACCGCCGCCAACCGACTGCGGCGCCGGCTGTCCCGCTGAGCGCGCCCTGCCCCTGCAGAGCGGCGTGCAAGTGTTGTGGGGGGTGATGGGCACGCTGCAGGTGATGCACTGCGCTGGCGGGGGGAGAGGTGCAGGCGGCAGCGGCGGGACGTGCAGCGGCGGCCGGGGAGGCTTTGCAAGCCACACAGTCGGCCCGCTCACCTGCTGCCTTGCTCTTGGAGGCTGGCTTCCGGCCCGCCAGGGCCCCGCCTGCCCTGGCAGGGGGCTGTGCGGCCGGGCCGGGCCGGAAGCAGGCCGTGCAGGGCTTGAGCACCGCCGTCGCTTGCATGGCGGGCGTCTGATGGGCGAGTTGTGGGCCTCCGGCACGTGCTGCACGGCGCCTGCCCGCTGCAGGGCTGGTTCAGGAGACGCCCGTCGGCTGCAGTCTCGGCGGCTCGTGCGCTCCTGCCAAACGCCCTGCAGCACTGCGCACTGCCAGTTCGCCGCCTGCGGGCGCCATCGGCGCCTCCTGGGCACACTTGGCCGCCAGCGTGGCTCGGCATGAGATGGATGGGGCCTTATCAGGCCTTGCGCACTACTGCAATAGCCAGCAGCGCACTGTGATTGGCTAGCAGCGGCCTGGGACCCCCACGAGCAACCCCCGTCCGAACTCTTCTCTACCCTCGCTCAGCCTGTCCCATTGCGCTGCCCGGGCGCCGCAAACAGTTTCAAAGTGTGAGGAGATCGTAGCATATAGCATGGCGACCGCGCTGGCGCAGGCCGCTGCAGCGGCAGCGGCGGTGACGCCCCGCCGCCTGCAGCACCGCGCCGCTCCCTTCACCAGCAGCCGACGGCCATCAGCCCGCCGCCCTGCCTTCCAGCAGCTGCCACGTGCCAGTGCAAGCGGCGACGAGCAGCCTCAGCAACCGGGGCAGCCGCCAGCGGCGGACGAGGAGCAGCAGGCGGGCGGCGCGGCGCTGGGGCCGCGTGATGACGATGTGCTGCCTGACAGCCTGACGGGTGCACTGGAGGATGCCAGCCGTGCAACTGTGGAGGCCCTGGAGCGCGGAGTGGACCGCTGCGTGGTGAGGAGGGGGCGTGGCGGCTGTGCGGGGAGTGTGGAGTGTGGGCGCATGTGCAGCAGCAGCGGCTGCTGCTGCCGCCACCCTGCAACTTGTGTGCGGGGCCCTTGCTTTTCTACTTGCGGGCAGCTGTTGTGAATTACCAAGCATTTCATCCCTGCCTGGAGGGCTAGCCAAGGCCCTGGGCTGGTGGTCCAACCAGCCAGCCAGCCAAAACCAACCCATATGCACCTGTGTTGGCAGTGAGGCACCCTCGTTCTCCTTGCTGCTCCACAGGTTGAGATCCTGCTGCCAGAGCTGTGGGACCCGCTCTCAGGCCCTGTGTACGCCGAGGAGGGAGACCAGCTGCGCTTCTGGTGAGGCAGATGGTGCTTGAAACGTTCCTTGACACCGTCAGCTGCTCGCAGTGCGGCCAGCTGCAGGTGTGGCACCGGCACTTGTTGCCGACGGGCTAGCTGGTTGTGCTTGTAAGTGTGCATGTAAACATGCCAACCCACTTGCGCTGGCTGCCCCCCGCAGGAAGCTGACGCGGCGGTTCCTGGAGAACCTGGCGGAGCTGCAGCCGGGCAAGAAGATCCGAGCGGTGAGTTCTGGGGCTGAAGCACGCACAGCAGCCTGGGGGGCGGTGCGAGGGTGGAGGGCAGTGAGCGGGCTGGGCTGGGAGGTGCGCTGCTGTCGGCCGGCCCCAGTACGAGCCTGAAGCCAAGAGCGGCTGTGTTATGGAAGCCTTTCGCTTTCCACATTGCTTGCCACGTCCATGCGTGCCTGCAGGTGTACCCCGACGTGGGTGTGGCTGCCATGCTGAAGAACCAGTGGACCGACGCCACCTTTGGCTTTGCGTCCCTGAACGACAGGTGGGTGGGCGTGCACAGGGCTGGGAGGGCAGCACATGCGCTCGCTGCCGCGCTGCCGACACTCTGGCCTGGGTGCCAACCTGCAGCATGCGGCAACACCTCCACGAATGACGCCAAGGGTGCAAAGCCTGAAGGCTCCTGCCTGCCCACGCCACGCGCCTGGCTGACACCGCCCTTCTTCGCCTGCCCTCGTGTCCACACAGGAAGCCTGTGGCGGCAGAGGATGAGATCATTGTGCTGGCGGCGCCCGACCCACAGGGCGCGGACGATGCCATCCGCATCTCCGGGCGTGAGTGTGGAGGAGTGGGCTGGGGGTTGCGTGCTGCTGCCGGCACTTTTGTGGGAGCCTTGACTAGTCCATTTCTTGAGGGGGCACTGCGTATCGGCTGCAGAAACCCGGCGTGCCCTGTTGCAAGGTTTGCTGTGCAGCCAGCCGCACCTGCCTGCACTGCACTGCACGGCCACCAATGCACCCCACAACAACCGGACTAATTGCTGTATGCAGAGCTGGCTGAGGGGCAGGCCATGGTGATGTTCAACCCTCGCCTGGCCAGCGGTGATGTGGGCGTGGGCCTGTCGGTGAGCGCTTGCGGTACTGGTTTGGGCAAGCATATTTTGGATGCTGGGTTCCTGGCTGAACAGCACGAGCATTGCAGCGCTGGCGTGCGCCATGGTGGAGTGCCGGCATATAATGTCTGCTGAGCTCCTCCATCAGGGCCCTATTTCTATCGGCCCCGCAAACCGATGGTCTGACGCACTGCTCGCCCTCAGAATTGCTGTTCCAACACACTGCCCGCACTCACCCCCACCCCACCCTGACCTGTGTGCTCTGGCCCTGCCCTACCGTGCCTCCCCGGCAGGTGCGGCGCATGCGCGACTCCTTCCTCAACCGCTTCACCACCACCTACTCGCTGCGCCCCATCGCCGACGTGGGCTCAGTCTTCCGCCGCTACCCCGGCATGTGGCAGGTGGGAGGTGTCCACATCGCTCGTGGTTGGTGGGAAAGTGTCAAAACTGCATGTGGCATGAGGGCAGGTGTCCACATCGCAGCACGGCAGGTGTCCACATAGCATATGCTAGGCAGGAGCGCCACAGCAGGCAGGCAGCGCACCAGCCTGATCCACAGTGCCGGGACGAGCCACATCTGCCTTGAGTCAAAATCAAGTGGCTTCTGCCCCGCTGCACACCCTTTTCTGTCTGCGCAGGTGTTTGTCCAGGATGCCGCGGTGCCGGGCCGCTACAAGCTGGTGGCGGAGCGCCTCTCCCGCCCGGGTGAGCTCCCCTGCTTGCTTTGTTGGTGGCCAGTCACTTCCCATGCCAGCATGACGCTTTACTTGCTGCTGGTGAGGCTCCCATGCCAAAGCCACGGGAATGCGTCACGCCACACAACTGCCTCCCCACCCATGCCCTGCGCCCCGACCCCTCCACCGCTCCACCCCCCACCCTGCACTGCCTCAGCAAAGCCCCTCCACTCTCCCCCACCCCATCTGCAGGTGGCGAGGCTCTGGACTACATCCTCATGGAGGCCTTTGGCGGCCCCGAGGGCGGCGCCGAGGGCGGGCAGGGCGGGCAGGGCGGCGCCACCGGCTTCATCAACCAGCTGGGGCTGACGATCAGCGGGCTGCAGCGCTTCATGCGCTCGCTGTCGCAGTGAGGGAAACGCGAGCGGGCCTGCCAGCTGAGCCTGCGCGCTGCTAGCTGGGGACGTTGCATTATGTCATGAATTGATTGATGATTTGTTGGAACGGGTGTGTGCAACAGAAGAGCAGCAGCAAGTGCAGGCACTGGAGGGAGCAGGGGAAGGAGCAAGCGGAGAGGGAGAGCCGAACAGCAAGAGAGCGCACATGTGGAACCTAAATAGTCAGCTGCAACTACAATTGTGTCCAGTCAGGACAGCGTCAGGGGGGCAGAACAGGGTAGGGAAGGGAAACAAAAATGCGTGTGGCAGAGGAATGGTGCAGTGCAGTGTGGCTTTCGGAAAGGCTCCCCACACACACACACAAAACACAACAGGCGGCTCAGATGGACACCTTGCCGCCGGCTATCGTCACCTTCTCATCGCGCTCAATGTACTTTATTGCCGCCACCGCCACGGGGTTTGTGCAGAGCGCCTGCAGCTCCTCTCGTGTGAGGGTGCCCACCAGGAGCGGCATGGAATCTGTGAGGTACTCCAGCGACGGCACCAGCGCCACCAGCTGTCGGCGGGCATCCTGGGAGTGGCACGACACGATGTATCGCTCCGAGGCGGGGGCTGAGGCCACGGGGATGAGCTCTCCCGCCACCCGCACGGTGAATGGGCAGTCGGGGGCGTCGGCCGGGCCAGGCGCGGGCGCGGGCTGCAGGGGGGAGATGGGTGGATGGGCGTTGTTATATATTTGGTGCTGCACAGCCCTTATTAGCAGCAGGCTGATGGGAGTTAAGGATCAGTCCTGGCTGGTCTGCTGGACTGAGTGGCGGGAGGGGCAGACTGGCGGCGGGCAGGCGGCGGCGGGCAGCCGGGTGGGCGCAGCGGTGATGCGGCGCTGCCACACGCACCTGTGCCATGCCCTCTATTGCAAGAAGCACTATGCAGCCGCCGCAGAGCGCCCGAAGAGAGTAACGCATCGTCTGGCGCCTGCAGACGGCCTTGCTCACACCGTCGTCGCTTACACTACGTCTGCACGCTGTCAGAAGCGTGAACAAAGCACTGCAGAGAAGCGAACAGCCCCCTTGGTGCCTGAGCCCACCCTGCGCTGCGGCGTGGGCGGCAAGGCAGCATGGGGCTTGCTTCCTCCTCTCCTTGTATCTGACTTGAGAACAGCAGCTCAGTCATGAGTTCTTGATCATGATTGTTGTTGGTACCTGAGGGACCAGCAGGGGCCGGTACGGCATCTGAAGGCCTACGTGCCGGGCCATGTCGAGACAGCGGAGGCGCCACCGGCAGGCAGCCCAACGGAGCGCCGCTCCCTGCTGCATGCCCCCTAACTGGTGTGGGGTCTACCTGAGTAGACAAAGGTCTGACAGAATCTAGCATATCGTTTCTTTCCTCAAGATAGGATGAGAGAGAAGCACAGCATCCAGGCGCTATGCTCTAAATGACCCGATGCGGTGAGGTGAGCCGGCAGCTTGGGGGCCCATTCCCTTGCTTTTGGAGTACAACGACAGCCACTCTGTAGAACACAACAAACATCCCACCAGCTGCCAAATATGACGACGAGGTATATGCATATCCTGGATCGAAAGGCGGCTGCAACACGAGGCGGGCGATGCTTCGCATGAGCGGCGATGGCGGAGGCGGCATAGCAGCTCCATTGGACGGCTAGATAGCCCGCCTTCAATGTCAATTGTCACTTAAGCTGCTTCTGAACTTGTGCAACGGCGCAATCGTGTGGGTTTCAGCCGACAGTTATCGGGATGGACCTGGAGGGAGCGCACCCCGTGCCTGCGCACCCCGCTGTCACACCGCACGGTGGTGAAAATTCAGCGCACGAGGCGCAGCGGGCCGCCGAGGCGACTTCGCCTCCCCCCGCAGCCGCCGCCATCGGTGCCTCCCCTGCTGCGACCGACCGCTTCCATGATGCCGACTTGGACGGCCTGGCCCTAAAGCTGGACGCCCAATCACGCCACCTGCGCGCCGACCTGCTGGCGCACATGGCCGACTGCCAGCGGCGGGCCGCGGAGAGGCACCGGGAGGCGGTGGCGGCGGTGGCGAGCAGCACGGCCCGGGAGCTCGCAGCCACGGAGCAGGTGGGTTTGAGGCAGAAGAGTGTTGCAAGATTCCCCTGCTCAAAAAATGCAGAGGCTCGTTCTAAGCAGTCTCGCTGCTGCTCCAAGGCTGGCGTGACTGCCGCTCGTTGCATTGCTCGGCCTCTGCGACGGTCTGTGCAACAAACAGTTGCCCGCCATCCCAATCACAGGAGCTGGCCCGCACATCTGCTGAGCTGGAGCGGCAGCGGGAGATCATGCGGCGCACAGGCGGCGCGCTTTTCAAGGCGGCACGCTGGCGGCGGCAGCACACGCTGGGCTGCCTGGCGTGGCGGGCGTGGCGCGAGCAGGCGGCCAGGTGTGGTGCAGCTGGGTGGGGCGTCTGCACTGCCATGCCGGTCAATTGATTAGCCACTTGTGCAAGCACGCCAGGGGCGCAAGTACTTCGCCACTATGCTCAACCACTGCTGCAGGCAGCGCCGCATCCGGGCCAACATGGCGGTTGCGGCGAAGCACTATGACCAGGGCAAGCTGTGGCGGGGCGCCTTCAGGGCGTGGCGCGCCGAGGCGACCAGCCAGCTGCGCCTGCGGGTGGGCGCAGGGGGGTTGGGGTAGGTTGGTAGAGGCTGAGGTTTCCTAGCCGGTGTGAATCCAGGCGCTGCTGATAGCGCGGCCTAAACGGGCTGTTTTGTGCCAACACAGGCTCAACACAGTACTGCCACAGCCTTGCTTCCACTCCCACCCATCCGCCACCTGCCCACCCGCCCTCACATTGTGGCGCAGGTCAAGGCGCAGGCGGCGGCTGCGGTGCAGGAGGAGCGGGCGCTCATCTGGGAGGAGGCGCATGCCTCGGGCGCACAGCAGGCCAAGGTGAGCCCATCACACCTTGTCTGAATCATTGCATGCACGGCACATCTGGGCTGTTGAGGCCGCTCAACCGTGCAAGTCAATTGCCTGATTGACAAGTCACACGTGATTTTTTGTGAGAGGATGGATGCTAGCGTGCCTCCTGGCCTTGCACACTCTCTGCTGACTCTACAGCGGCTGGCAGGGGAGGATGCATTCAGCGTGGGTTTGAATTTCGCTCTTGCACCCTCCTGCTCCGCAGCGGCTGGCGGAAGTGGAGGCGGCGCTGGCTGCCGCCCTGCAGGACCGCGCCCGCCTGGAGGAGAACATGAAGTGAGGCTTGGGGGCTGAAACCGGGTCAGGTGTGGCTGTGGCAAAGGCTGTGGCACTGCTGGTGTTCGATATCATACACTTGTCACATGTGCCCGTTAGCCTCAACCCCACAACCTGCCAAATCATGCCCCTCTATCGCAGGGCCGCCTTCATGAGAGGCGTGTGCGCCTTAAACTTGGAGGCCATGGCGCTGATGAAGGGAGGGGTGCTGCCGCAGAGCGGGCACGTGGCCCCGGCCGTGCCCGCCGACCAGGCGCAGCTGGAGCAGGGGCAGGGCGCAGCCTCTGCTACAGCAGGTTGTGCGCCCAACGAAGCAGGGCAGCCGGCTGGAGTGGATGGGGTGAGCGGTGAGGCAGGCGCAGCATCGCAGCAGGCACAGCAGCAGCTGCGGGAGCAGCTGATGGACAAGCTGCTGCAGCAGGGGCCCATCGGCAACGCTGCAGCAGGCTGGGCCATTGGCGCAATGGGGCTGCGCGCTCCAGCGGCGGCGCTTCCAGCCACCATCTATGCGTTGCCGGCGCCCACAGCAGGCATGGCTGGCAGCAACAGCGATGGCAGCACTGCTGCGGCATACATCATGCCCGCCGCCGAGCAGCCGCGCCCTCTCATCACCCTGGCCCCATCCCAGCCAGTGCCACCAGTGCCTCGGCTGCCACCCAGCGTGGCTCGGCCTGCCGAGCGGCACTCTAGCACAGGCATCAGGCCTGGCACAGCGGTGGTGGTGCCATGCAGCCTCCCAAGCAATGTGCCGCCGCACATTGCCGCAGCCACCGCACGCCGTGGCGCCGCCTCTCAAGCACGGCCGGCCACAGCCCCACCCCAGCGGCAGCAGGCGGCATCAGCTGCGCACCAGCAGAAGCAGCAGCGGCAGCAGCAAGTGTCCCGCCGCTCGCTGGCTGGGCAGGCACGGGAGGGGGCAGGGCTGGGCAAAGCCGGGCAACCGCTGGTGGTGCGGGGTGCCGCAGGGCCGGCAGCGGGCCAGCGCAGCTGACGATGTTTGTGATTGTTGGATGGGGCCTTTCCGGGAGCACGACTGGGACTTTGTTACCAGCTGGAAACTGTGTTTGTTGTGGCGGAATCAATTTATTGGGCGTGGCAATGTACACACGACTTGGGGCAAGCAAGCAAGGCCAATGGGTAAAACAGGGGTAAGCAGTTCTTTGAGCGGCTGTGCGAGGCGAGAAAGGAGGAACAGCAAGCGGGACAGCAGAATGCCAACTTGAAAGATACACAAGGGTGCACTGTGCTGTGCACGGCTGAACAGCTAACGCCCCTGCAGCAGCAGCTGCACGCTAACGCAGTAGGGAGTAAAGCTGCAGAGGAAGTAGCGCAGCCCCGCCAGCAGCAGAGCGGCGGCTGCACCTAGCAGCGCGCCACCGCGTGTTGCTCGTGGTTTGGATGCTGCACCTGCCGAGTAGCACAGGGCCGCTGCCGTGACCAGCGCACCACCCGCCATGGCTTCAGCCGTGTCTGTGATGCCATTTGGGTACAAGTAAGTGCGCACCACGCCTGCCATGTGAGGCGAGTCGTGTGCTCGTGCCGCCGTGACTGCCGCAGTCAGCGCCGTCAGCCCAGCCAGCGCCCCTGCTACCGCCGCGCCAAGGGTACACCCCCGCTGCGTGGGCAGCGTTCGTGCCAGCGCGCCTCCCGCCAGCCCCGGCCCTGCCGCTAGCAGGGCGATGGCAGGTAGGATGACTGCCGCACGGTCTTCGCTGAGCAGCAGCAGGCAGCAGGCCAGGTGCCAGCCGGTTGCCACGCCGCCGGCCGCAAGCGCTGCTAGTGCCGTGCCCCCTGCCGCAAGCTGCGGCGCGGGGACCAGCAGGCTGCTGTGCCGCAGCTGCCTCAGTGCCGCGCTGCTGCTGCTGCTGCCATTTTCGCCTGGCACTGGGGTGCACGCTCCGCTGCTGGCCGGCGTCACGCTGCCAGGCATGGCTGCTGCGCTGCCGCGATGGTACGGCGCTGCCGCGCGATGCAGCGCGCTGCTGCTGCCTCCCCAGCTGTTCATGCCGCCACCGGGGCTGTCTGTGTGCTGCACATGTGGTGACAAGGGCCCCTCCCCTTCCTCAGCTGCGCCGTGCATGGCTGCCGTGCTGCCATGGCCGTTCAGCTCGCCGTTTCCCAGGGGGTGCGGGTGCAGCGCGTGCTGCTTGCTGTGCTGCTGCTTCTCCCGCTGCTGCTGGAAGGAATCCAGGTGCATGGGGTGGGAGGTGGGCACTGGATGTGTGTGGTGGTGGTGCTGCTTGGCATGCACTTGCTGGTGCAAGTGGTGCACGCTGTGCTGCAGGGAGGCCCACTCCAGCGCCTCTACATCTGCTGCGCCCGCTGCGCCCGCTGTGCCATTCATGCCCGGTCCTTTGGCTAGCTTGGCCGCCAGCGTGGCAGCCGAGGTGCTGGCCCACTGCAGCAGCTGCTTGTGCAGCAACACCGCCAGGCAGGCGCCTGCTGCTGCTGCCGCCGCGGTGTGCACCGAGGGCACCTGCAGTGGCAGACACAGCACGAGGGGGAGCGTTAGAGAGGGGCTGCGGAATGGACGAGCAATGCCTCCACAATCATGCCCTCACTCCTCAAATCTAACCTGCTGCCTTTCATAAGGCAAAAACTGGCATTCCAGAAGCAAGAACAGCAGCCCTTGTGCTCACCAGCGGCCGCCACAGCAGCTGGTCCAGCACTGCGCCGCCCCCGCTGCATGCTGCCGCCGCCGCCAGCAGCCCCCAGGCCACCGACGCCGGCAGCGCTGCATGGCCCAGCGCTCCGCCGCTCACAGCTGCTGCCGCCACAGCCGGCAGAAGCACCAGCAGGGGCGGGAATGAGCGCACAAACGCGCGGCCGGCGGCCGCCGCTGCCACCGCTGGGGCGCCGCCACCAAAGGTGCCATCGGGCTGCTCCATGGAGGCAAACAGCATGCGGAAAGCTTCCAGCCCCGCCGCCGACAGCGTGGCAGCAGTGGCCACCTGCGGAGTGCAGGTGTGGGCAGGCAAATCAGGCGTCAGGTGTTGGCTGCTGGAGCAGCGAACGTGGTGCGTGTTGGCAGCATTTCATTGCACAACGCGAAGGGCATGTGAACACAAGTGTGGGTGCATCAACAAAGGTGCGCCTGGCGCCCACACATGCATGTTTCGCCCCTGTCCCCGCACCTGCGCTGCCTCCGCCTGCTCCATTGCATCGGGCAGCAGCTCCGCAAACACCATCCAAATCATGCAGCCAGCAGCAAAGCCCAGCGCCACCGGCAGGATCATCTGCGCGGGAAGAGCGGCAGGCCAGGGTGGGGAGTGAGCAAACCTGCAGGCATGACGCTTCCACAATGCAGCCAGGGGCAAGTAGCGCAGGGATCAGGAAGCCGCAGCTGCCCAGCAGACAGGTAGGGCGCTGCAACAGGCACCAATTTTGGACCAATCTTTATCTATACCCACCGTGAACGCCTCCACAAACATGAAGGAAGGGATGGCGACCAGCGGCTGGGGCAGGCACGTGGCGATGCTCCACAGCAGCGCACGGCGGGGGCTCACGCCCTGGCCCACCTGCAGGGAAAGAGACAGGAAACAAACACAGAGGGAGAGTGAGGAGAGCGCAGAGCGCATTTTTACTCAGAAGGGGCAGCACGCAGTATTCCTGGCTGACAGCCTCTGCGACTACAGCTGCCATGCACAGAATGGCAACGGCGCCAAACACCAGCATACATGTGGCCCCATCCTGCGCTCACCAGCACTGTGGCTTTGGCCAGCCCCTCGGGCACGTTGTGCACACCGATGGCCAGCGTGGTGATCAGGCCCTGCACAGGTGGCAATGAGCAGACTTGGTGAGCACACTGGATGCATGGCTGCCACACCGACATTGAGAGCCACAGGGCTACGCTCAGTTTGCCATGAAGCAGCAACTGCATTCCTGCATTTGTTCCCGAGCTCAGCCTACCTGTGGGCGCCGACATCTGCTACATGCACCTCCGCACCCACAAGCAAGCTCAGCCCACCTGAGCCCAGCCGCGGTCGCCGCAGAATGAGACGCCCACTGCGCAGCCCTCCCCCAGCGCATGGGCGGCCATGATGCCAACCATGAGCGCCGTCTTGCGCGCTGCGAGGCAGGGGGGAGGAGCATGCATGCAGCGGTCGGCCAGTGAGCAGTGACTCCGTGCACCAGTCGAGTCGCTGCCCACAACCATGCTTGCCCATCCCAGTCTCTCATTGTGCCTGCACCTGCCAGCCCCATGCAACGGCATGCAGCTACCCACAGCCATGCCCACCTGCCTACCCCTGCGTGCCCCTCAGCCCACAAGTCCCCCAAACCCAGTCTCTCATTGTGCTCGCACCTCCCAGCCTCATGCAACATCCCGCAGTCATGCACATCCATCCGCACCTGCCTACCCCTGCGTGCCCCTCAGCCCACAAGTCCCCCAAACCCACAAGCCACAAGCTCGCACCTGCCGACCCCTGCAGCGCCCCAAACTCAATGTCCTCGTACGCCGCCAGCCGCTGCTGCACGCTGCGGATGAAGGCACCACCCAGCAGCACGCCCACCACGGTCAGGGCGCCGCCGTACGGTTGACCTGCACCAGCGGTGAGCGGGCGGCGAGGAGGTGGGTGAGCACGGAAGCGCTTCGTACAAGTTGGCACGCAAGCGCAGGTGCTGCAGAGCATGCAAAGCATGTTGCACTTCTCCTCTCTTCCTGTGGCTGGCGGCATGGCTGCAGGGCTCGCAAACAAAGCGGCAGCGCACCGTCGTGGACAAGGTCAAAAGAGGCCGCCAGCATGACGCCGCAGGCCACCGCCGTGGCCAGCCCTGTCGTCTCGCCGCTCATGGAGCGCACAAAGAAGAATGGCAGGGCGCCCAGGCCTGCAGCAGTTTGGGGGGCCGGATGTCAAGGTCAGGGCGCGCATCTCCAACATGCTGGGCTGTCCACCATCCATGCAACAACATCAAGTTTGCCACCACAGTGCCCCAAGCACTGCAATTGTGCACATTCACGCTAGCCAGGCTTCCAACACAACTGCCCGCACCTGCAGCTGCCGCCATGACGAGGGTCATGACAACGATCCACAGCAGCGGGATGCGCGAGGGGCGCGGCGGCTGCGGCGCAATGCCGTCCGCGCCCGTGAACAGCTGGTGGCCGTGAGGCTCGTTCAGCAGGTGCTGCACCTGGTGGCCGTCGCCAGATGCCAGGGCGCTGCCCAGCTCGCCGTGCAGCTTGCCGCCCTCCGCCGCCACTGCGGCGGCCGTGGCGCCGCCGCCCTGCTGCGCTGCGCGGCGCAGGCGGGCCGCCGCCAGCTGCCGCTCGATCTGCTGCGCAAACACGTCGGCGGGGTTGGAGCCGGCGACTGCTGGCGAGGGCTTGGCCTGCGGCGTTCGGCTGCGTAGTGAGCCGCGGCCCAGCGAGGCGCGCTGCCGCTGCTCGTCTTGATGAGCCGCCACCCGCTGCTCCTGCTGCACCACCTGCTGCCGCTGCTTCTCCAGCAGACGCGCGTGGGCGGCCTCGTGCGGCGTCTGCCGGCCCTGCCGTTGCACCTGCTGCGCCTGCTGCGCCTGCTGCGCCTGTCGAGCCTGCGGCTTGGCGCCGGCCGCTTGGGCGGCGTGCGCCGCCTGCGCCGAGCGCTGCTCCGCCTCCTGCCGAGCCTGCCGCCGCGGCTGCTTCACCTCTGGCGGCGCAAACGTCTGCAGGATTGCATCTTCCACTGAAAAGTCCTGCCGGCCAGCCGGATGAGCGCCCGGCTGCTGCTGCAGCTGCCGGGCCTGCAGCAGCGCGCGGCCGTGGGCAGCATCAGTTGCGGCATCGCTGCCTGCGTGTGCAGAGTGCTGCGCATCGTTTCCATCTGTTCTCTGTGTTGAACCCTGCATGGAATGAAGGCGCATGCTAGGTTCAGATTGCACAAACCCAAGAGAGGCCGGTCCTATACTTGACGGCAGGCGGCGGCGGCGGCAGCGGCGGCGGCGCGGACCCCAGCCCTGCTCCTGCCCCCAGCACTGCGGGTACGCCCGCTTGCCTGTGCCTTGCACTGGTGGGGACCAGCCAGCACCACCAGAGCCGCCAGAAGCAGCAGGGCGCAGCGCGTTCGAGCCATGACGGCCCGCGCCTTCAGCTCATGGGCCGCGGATTGGTTGCCAGGCCAAGTACGAGCTTGCCAGCTGCAGGGAGTCGACTTGCAGCGCGTGCCCGCTCCTGCCCGCGGGCGCTGAGCAGTCCGCACGACTGGAGCCGCACGGTTGGGATCCAAGGTGCTGGAAGACAAACCGGGGTGATCTGCAGATTGTGCAGCGGAAGCAGCGAGGCTGCGGGGAGCGGGCGCACTTCCTCCATGCAACTTTGCAAACGGCGCCTGCCTGGCTTCACGATCAAGCTGCAGATCGCAGGGCACATTGTTGCACTCGTCGAAACACCCGGCAGCTCTGCGGGACGCCCCACACCGCAGTCGAGTTGCGAGGGGAGCGAAGGAGGGGGCTTGGGCCCGGCTGATCGCAGCTGCACAATGGGTGAGCTCCCTGCATTGCGATCCGGATGGCTGCAGGGCCGCAGCCCGCGCCAGCCTGCCTCCCTCACTGCCAGCTGCTCACCTGTTGCTGCTGGGGCGCTGCTGTCATCCGCACATGTCCACACCATGACCGATGCCGGGCCCAGCAGCGCCCATGACGCCCGCTGCCGTCCCCACCGCCGCCGCCGCCGCTCACACCGCAGCCCGAGCTCACTCCGCCCTCCCCTGCTTGACTGTGCTGCAGAGCTGCCCTTTGGCAACCCGCTGTTTGCGGCGCCGGGGCTGTCGCCCAGCCCAGCCCAAAACCCGGTGTTCAGCCCCGCCACGCTGGGCACCGCGCCGCAGTCGGCCATCGGCATGCGCCGCCTGGGCGCGCTGCCGCCCTCGCAGCTCCAGGCGGCGGCCGCAGCGGCGGGCGGCTCGCCAGCTAGCAGCGATGCAGCCATGGAGGATGATGAAGGCTTCATGGATGAGGAGGAGGGCGGCCAGCCGCCGGCAGACAGCCTGGCGGTCGCATCGCCGGGGGCGGCGGGCGGCGCCGGCAGCAGGGAGCGACCAGAGGAAGACGAGTTTGCTTCGGTGCTGGGGGCCGGTGAGGGACGCCTACAAGATGTGACAGGAGCAGTTGTTGCTGGCTTCCTGGACAGTATGCTAGCCACCTGCAGGCCTGGCGAAGCAGCTTGTTTGTGCAGCCCTACACGGGCACGTGTGTTGCCTCTGCTGGGCAGTTGGTTGCCTCTGGTTGCCCGCCACATGGCATCCTGCAGCCGCTTGCGGTGGCGCCCGCCATTCCCTGCCTGCGCTAGTGCCTGCTGCCCTGCTCTGCTCCATTCCCTGCCAACGCAAGCTCCTGCCTCCCTGCTCTATCACACAGTCATGCGTGGCGAGGTGGACGCAGCAGAGGCCATCCGCGAATACGCCGCCATCTGCCGCCAGCAGGCCGCGGCGCTCAAAGAGCAGGCATCCTCGCAGCTGCAGCGTGCCGCCAGGTGCGCAGCATGGAAAGTTTGGATATTTTGCTGCGTGTGCCTTCTTCACGGCAGCAGCCTGTGATGACACTCGGTCTGGCTGGCGGTATGCACAGCAGGTGGCTACCAACTCCAGCGCATGCTGTTGGTTTGAGGGATCGTTCTGAACCGCTGCTGGCACATATTGCTGTCCCCCATTCCTCCATGCAGGTACATGTCGCTGACGGAGCAGGCGGAGGAGCTGCAGGGGGAGGCCGCCACCTGGCAGCTCCTCTGGTTCCTGCACGGCCTGCCCCGCAGGTGAGGCATGGTGGGCGCAGGTTAGCTTGATTCAGGTGGTCCATCTTCAGCATGATGCTGCGGTGCCGCTGGCGCTGCTACCGCCCTTGTGGTAATGGATGCAGCAAAGCTGTGCACTTGTTCGAGTCCTGCTGCGGTTGCCGCTGGCATAGCTTCTGCTGAGGCTTGCCATGACCATGTGTCCCAATGCTACTACTGGGCTTTGCACCTGCGGCCAACAGTAGCTGTTGCGTCTTTCCTGCTTCGAGCCCACATTTGCAGCCGCTTCCCCGAATGCAGGGACTTCCCTGGTGGCAGCGGCGGCGGGTTTGTAGACGGCGCGGGTTTCAGCAAGACCACGCGCCAGCGGGCCAGCGACCTGCTCTTCTCGGACGCCGCGCTCAACCGGTGAGCTTTTTCGTAGCGCCAGTTTTGGCGCTTGTAACGTGTGCCTACTGCTTTCCAGCGCACCAGCAAACTGCTGGTGGTGTCCAGGCTGCAAGCACAAGCAGTGGGTTGTGCACGCAAAGCATGCGCTTCCACACTCTGCCTGCCTGAGCATTAACCAGCCATCGCTGACCGCTCCTGCCCGCTGCCCTGCAGCTGCGCGCGCACGGTGGCGTGGCTGGAGTATCTGGCGGGCGAGGCGCTTGAGAGCGAGCACCAGGCTCCGCTGGCCAGCAGCGATGGCGTGTGGGCCGACACGCGGCGGCGCCTGGATGCAGCGGCAGCCTCCCGCGGGTTTGCAGGCCGTGACGCGGGTGAGGGGTGGGGCGGGGGCAGGTGGGGGTGGGGCGGCAAGGGCTGAGGCGGTAAGGTGGGCAGGGTGGCTGGATCGGCAACATCGTGCAAGCCGACTGCCTGCCAGATACTGGCGCATTGGCCTGCGGCGTGTGCTTGCTCAAGGATCCCTTGCTGATACCGGCTGCACCGTGCCATGCCACTAACATGCTACCCACATGCCCCACATGCCCTCAACAACGAATGCAGTGGCCATGGTGACGGAGCTGGACCCGGATGCCCCCACCCGCCAGCGCAAGCAGCTGCAGGCAGACGATGCAAAGGATGAGGAGCGGCTCATGGCTCGTGTGTTCCGCCTCCTGCGGGCCGGTGAGCGGTGGCAGCTGAGGGGCATCGGGCTGTTGGCTGGCGAAGGCACCTGTACCGAGCGGGTGTCAAAAGAGCAGCGGCACGCAACCTGCTTGCACGCTGGCTGCCCTGCCTGCGCAGGATGCTGCGTGCTCTTGGATTCTGACCAACCGACACTCGCCCAGCCACACCCACCCCGCCTCTTTTCTGATCACACTACTCCTCCACTCCACCCTCCACCCCCTCTCAGGCCGCATGCGCGAGGCACGCGAGCTGTGCGAGCTTGTGGGCCAGCCGTGGCGAGCGGCCTCGCTGGGCGGCGGCGGCGGCGCGGGGCCGCTGCCCCTGGGGGCTGCCGCTGATGAGGCCGATGCCATGGATCCTGCCGGGGAGCAGGCTCAAGACCTGGCAACAGAGGTAGGGGGTTCCTTAGCAAAATATTTGGGCCGGCTGGCAGGGCTGGAGGGTTGGGAATAGGGTCCCCGCGTGCCTGACGGCCTTTCTTCAAGCCCACGTTCTTCAAAACATCCTCAATTCCCTTCATTGCACTTTCGCCCTGCAGGTGGAGGGCGGCGCCGGCCTGCTGCGCGCGCTGTGGCGCTGGTCCTGCTTCCAGCTGGCGGAGCGTGCCGGCGCAGCAGCGGAGGCCAGCGGCAGCGGCCTGCATGAGGCTGCTGTGTACGCTGCGCTGTCTTGCCACGTGGCGCGCGTGCTGCCCGTCTGCACCAGCTGGGAGGACTGCTGCTGGGCCTACCTGCGCTGCTGGCTGGATGCCGCGGCAGATGCAGCCCTTGCGGAGCAGCAGCAGCAGGAGGATGCTGGAGCGCTTGCAGTGGCAGAGGCAGCTGAGGGCCTGGTCGGAGCGGACCTGCTGGCGGCAGCGGCGGGAGACGGCGGTGGCGCCGCGGCGGCCACAGTCCAGGACGGCTTGGCAGTGATGCGTGGCGGCTGGCCCATCGCACGGTGAGCCGGGGTTGAGGGCGCTGGGGGGTGCAGCAAGGGGCGGCACTCAAGGGGCAGGCATGTTTGGCAACTTGCATTGTAAAGGCATGCTTGGCACGGTGATAGCCCTGCTGCTTCTGGGCAGCGCAAATTGCTGCGGAAGGCTGATGTAGGTTTTGATGCCCAGTTCACCTGGCCTTCCCTTGCTTGTGCTGCCTCCCGCCCAGGGTTCGCGAGGTGCTGCCGCCCACGTTCGAAGAGGCGCTGCAGGCGGCCATCAGCAGCAGGCAGGCGGCAGCAGCGACCAGTTCAGCGGCGTCTGCAGCCACGCGCTACCGCCGTGTGCAGGTGAGCTTGCTCACCCTTCAAGTTGTGGCCTGCGTTGGTTTTGCCTGCTGCACGCCGCTGATCCAACCTGCCATCTACTCCAGCAGCCCATCCTGCTTGCCTCCACTGCTAGCGCAAGCGGCAGGGAGTGCTGCCGCTGTGCACACCCGGCGGCAGCCAGCGCTTCCATGCCCAAAGCCCACCTTGCATGCCATTGCTCCCCCCTGCCTTGCTTGCCCTCCAGGCCGCACTGGTGCTGGGCCAAGTGCAGGAGCTGGTGTGCCGCACGCTGGTGCAGTGGATCACGCAGGGCGGCAGCAGCAGTGCGGCCGACGGCGGCGCAGACGGCGCACCCGCCTGCCCGCCGGGGCTGATGCGGTTTGGGGCGCACCTGGCTCTGGCGCTCTGGGCGCTGAACATCGCGGAAGTGGCAGAGGGGTGAGGAGGCTGGGTCTGGGTGGTGGGTTGTGGGGAGTCTGAGTGGCACACAGGCTGCCGTGCAAGCGTGGCACAGCCAATGCAAAGCACTGCGCAGCTGAGAAGGCAGGCCTGCCTGGCCGGTGGACCGCCAAAGTGAATGACGGGCTCTCCACATTGAACTATGCAGGGATGCCAGTGCTGCGTACGATCAGGTGCACGACACGCTGCAGCGCGTGCTGCAGATGTACATTTTCCACCTCATCGACACCGGTGCGTGTGGCTGGACGGCGGTTGGTTTCAAGGAATGAGCAGGCAGCGCGGCAGTGTGGCCCTGTCCTGCCTTCAGTTGCAACGCCCTTGGCTTTGCAGCTTGTGGTGGCCAGCTTGCTTGCATGCATGTGAACCACCGGGCCTGCTACGGCCTGTAGGGCAGCCTAAATATTCACCCACCACCCACCGCTCTGCCCGCAGGCGCGCACAAGCTGGTGCCGCTGTACGCGTGCCACCTGCGCGCGGGGCTGCGCCACACCACCTACCATATCTTCTTTGAGCAGCTGCTGGCCCAGGTGCGGGGCTGTTGGGAGGGGCTGCTCCCATGTGCAGGCAGGCTGTGGCCCATGATATGCGGGGCATGGCATGCAAGTCCATGCCCTGCATCGCGCCTGAAAATGTGCCACCTCTGCATGGCCTTCGTAGGATATGCGTATAAGATGATGCTGGACTGCTGCACTTGGAAGCTTGTGGCAAGCAATACCCCTGCATGCCCTCTTGACCAGCTGTTCCGTTCGCTACACCCCACCCAGCAGGGGACGATGGAGGAGTGCCGGGCGGCGTACAGCGTGGCGGACGAGTGGTTCTCCTTCTGGCGCCACGGCGACGTGGTCCTGGTGCGTTTGCTTGCTTTTTTGCGGGTTGCCGAGTAGTTTGAGTCGACCACTGCAATGGCCAGGCTGCTTGTTTGCATGAAAAGGCATGTGTATCAAGGGCAAACGCATTAAGAGCGTGCATTTTAACGGGAGCCACCCGGCTGCTTTTGCCTGTGCAGGGCGAGGCGGCCCTCATTGCCGACAAGGCCGCGCAGCAGAGCCGGTTTGAGACGGGCGGCGGCCCCCTGCTGCGCGCCCAGTCAGCTCGCTGGCTGTGCTTTGGCGCGGCCGGCGGCACGGGCCCCGCGGCGCTGCGCCACGCCAACCTGCTGTGCCGCGAGTTTGCGCTGGGTGAGCACCCTGAGTTGTTTGAGCATGAACGAATGTTTGGTTGGTCTTCAGTAACGTCCTGTGTGTGCATGGCTGTCCTCAACTGACGGCTGGTCCAGTCGCCCCCAAGCCCGTCGTACCGCATCCTCCCAGCAGCACCCACCCACCCATCCCCGTATTCACCAACGTGCCTTTGTACAGGCGCCAGCGGCGGCGTGGCCGCCGCCTCAGCGCTGCTCACCGAGGTGCTGCCTGCGGCGCTGGGCACGCCGCTGGAGCAGTTCCTCTCAGCCATGGACTCGTGTGGAGATGCGGCTGTGGAGGCGGACGCAGCAGAGCTGCGGTGAGGGGCGGGCTGGCGCTGCGGTTGCTGGGTGGAGCAGGGTTGTGCTGGAATGGCGCGCCACTGCCCTGTGCCCTCCTCCCCGCCTTGCCCTGCACCGTGCACCCTCGTGCTGGAGCTGCTGCACTGCTGATGTGAAGGAGCCCTCCCTGCCTTCCCCTCTCCCCACTCTGCAGCGCCTGGGCGCTGTACTACGAGTATGAGGGCGAGTTTGCGGGGTGGCAGGCGCTGTACGGCGCGGCAGCCGGTGCGCTGCAGGCGGCGGAGGCGGACGACCCTGCCGGAGCCGCAGCACAGGAGGCACGCTCCCGCCTGGCCTCGCTGGCGCAGCAGACGCTGCCCCTGCTGGGTGCCATGCTGGAGTTCCTGGGGCAGCGCAGCCTGGACTGCCTGGTGGGCTGGAGCGAGGGCGGTGTTGCAGCGGTGGAGGGCGGCTTCCCGGCTGAGGTGGCGGTTGTGGTGGGGCCGGATGCGGGGGCAGACACGGCGCCCGAGGTGCAGCAGGGCGCCGCTTTCCCCAGCTATGCCGGCCTGGAGGAGCAGCAGGAGGCGGCAGAGGCGCTGCAGGCCGCGCTGCAGGCGGCGGCGGCAGAGGCTGTGCCCGATGCAGAGCAGCAGCAGCTTGGGGTGGGCGCAGGGCCTGCCCAAGAGGACATGCCAGGGCTGGTGGCAGGTGGGCTTATATGGAGGCATGCTGTCATGCACTGCAGTAAATCATATCGTTGCATCGTGGACGGGAGCATGCTGACATGCAAGCTGTGCAAGTCCTGTTGCTTGGCAGACGCAGTTGTGTGCATGTGCCGTGCCCGCCAGGTATGTGCTGACCAGCCGCACGGGCAGGCTCCTCTTGGAACGGACAAGACCCACACCCAGAGTTGTCCCCCCTGCCTATCCACTCTGCAGTCGTCTTGCAGTGCGGCAGCCCCGCCGCCCTGGAGGCAGCCACCGAGCTGCTGTCGGCGGCACTCAAGGGCGCGCTGCCGCTGGCGGGCAGCCGGGACGACGCGGTTGCGCCGCTGGTGGTGAGCTTGCGGTTCAGCTTATCATTCTGATTGGGTCCAGGGCTGCATTTCAAGCTTTTGCATGGGCGCACGGAAAGCCGTCCTGTTGTGCGCATTCTTGCGGAGCACATCCTGGTCACGAAACTGGACATCAAGCAGGGAACTGCGGCTATCAGTGCGCGGTGAGTCTGCTAGCCGCCACCCACCCAACCCACGCTCTCATGTGCCCACCCTGTGCAGGTCGTGAATGTGGATGCGCCGCCCGCCGCCTCGGCAGCGCTCTGCCGCGCCATTTGCTACCCCCGGCTCGCGCTCAAGTGCGCTGCGCTGCGCGAGGCGGTGGCGTTCATGGGGCACAGCGGGGGCGAGGGCGAGGAGGTGAGAGACACATGGGTGGGGGTGGACCCAGGGCAGCAGGGGATTATATTAGCCATGGCGAGCGGACGGCCTTGCGACGCGCATTCCTGCGATAGGTTGTGCGAGGTTGTTTCACCGCTAGAGCGTGTGCCCGCCGCTGCTTTCTGGGCCGGTTGGCCACAGCCGATTTTGTGAAGTGCCGTATGCGCCACAAACGACCATTTCACCTCCTCACACCCCTGCCCGGCAGCTGGTGGAGCTTGTGGCCACGCCCGAGCTGAGCGCCCTGTTCAGCCAGGCTGAGCTGGCAGAGCTGCTGCAGTGCGAGCGAGCCGCCACGGTGCTGCAGATGCGCAACAGCGAGCAGCAGGCGGCGCTGCTGGGCGGGCAGCAAGGGCAGCAGCAGGATGGAGGGGAGGCAGCAGAAGAGGGCGAGGAGCAGCCAGATGGCGAGGCGGGCGGCCAGTAGGCCTGGATGCAATGATATGCAAGTGCCTTGCCTGCTGCCTTGCCTTGCTGCGGCAGCTTGTTGCGCATGTAATCTTTACATGGAGTCAGAGGAGGAAACTGTGTGCAAAGCACAGATCAGATCAAGGTGGTGTGTGGTGGAGTGTTGATGGGAATGGGGGGAATACAGCGGGGGTGTAGAGAGCTACATACAGCTCAGGCTCTGATGGGTGGGATGGTTCAGGCGTCAAATGTGTCGCATCAATCCATAGTGTACAGGCAGGATGACATTTGTCTTATCAAGCACAGAGTGTGCGCAAGCAACCTCAATTTCTCAATCACTCATACCATCAGCTCATTTCGTATGGTACATGTGCAGGAAGCTCGGCTGTGGCCGTGGTTGCTGCCGGGGGGCTGATTCGTCATTTCCCAGGCAGGCGGGTCAACTTGTCCAGGTCAATATCGTCGTCCCAGTGCTCCCTGCACAGTTGCACCAAATGGCCAGTCAACGGTAGCAAGCAGCAGGCACAAGTCGAGTGGTACCAAGCACTACGAAGCGGATACTGTTATGCACCAGTAGCCCAGCCCATGCTCTCAACAATCACACTCACGCGATGCCCTTCAGGTGCCCCGCCCCCACCACCGCCACCACTCGGTCGCCGTACAGCGCCAGCTTGCGCAGCACGTACACCTGCAGAGCCGGAGTGAAAAGAGATACATCTGCAGAGTTGTGATGAAAGAGATACACCTGCAGACCCGGGATGAAAGAAAAGTGCAGCCAGGCTTGGGTAGGGGGACGAGCACGCACTCCTGGTGCAGGCATCGGGGCGAGCGGGAAAGGGTCTGTGCTGCGGCCGCTCCCGCAGGACCACCCACCCATGCGTCCATGCAGCCAGCCACCCGCCCACTGATGCACCCCTGCAGCCTCCCACCCAGCCGCCCACCCACCCACTTCATGCATCCACTCCATCCCACCCACCATGTACTCGTCTCGCTCTGTGACCAGCGGCTTGACGATGGATGGGAAGTCCTTGCCAAACTGCTCCACCGCAGCAGACAGCGCGTCCGCCTGCTTCAGCTGCTCAATCTCCGACTGCATCGCCTGGCGGTCCACCTTGCTGCGGGGGCAAGGCGAGGATGGTGTGCCCGTGAGCTGGGCGGCGGTTGAGCAGGGCAGCTGAGACAGGTTGAGCAGGGCAGCTGAGAGATAAGGGCAGCCGCTTCAGCACCAGAGTTCAGGTTCAGTGTTGCTCAACTGCAGGCAGGACCTAAGCAGCAGCTCACCCGGCCCCCATCCAGAGCAGCGAGCCCAGCAGGCGCGCCTTCTCCCAGCCGCTCAGCGCAGCCCACACGCGCGCCATGGTGATGGAGATGGGCCTGCAGCATGGTGGGATGGCAAAGTCCACTGTGGGACTGCTACATGCTGTGGCACCGCTGCAACTTGCACACGTGCTGCCCCATGCTGTGGGCGGGCACTCTGCCCGCAGCCATTGAGCTTGGACAGGCCCAGCCAACCGCCGGAAGCCACCCATTTCTGCCGCCTTCAGCATCCTTGTGCATGTCGCCTCACCGGTCTCCAAGCACGTATTTGGCGCCCACCGCCTTAGCCTCCTGCAGCGCCACTCGAAACTCGCCACCTGGCACAACTTCCATGCCCTGACCCACACGCGCCAGCAGCCTGGGCAGGCAGGCAGGGAGGGGGAGGCGGCAGCAGTGACAGGGGCACGGCACTGGTGCGGCGGCAACCCGAGCAGCAGCAGGGCTGTTTGCAGACTTGGGACGGCCGGCTCACAGCTGCCAGCCGGCAGCACAGCCATCCGACCCTGCCTATGCCTCGGCAGCACAATGCAACTGCAACATGTACCACAACCTGCCTGCCCAGCACTTGTGCTCACCAGCTGTAGATGACGGAGAAGGGCGTGGCCTTGCCCGCCCGCACCAGCGCCACCGCCTCGGCCACGGTCGGCGGGCGTGGGCGCAGCCCCTCTGCCAGCATGGCTGCCCGCTCCTTGCACAGCTCCAAGAAGACAAACTGGAGGGGGCGCAGGGCAGGTGTTGAGAGTGACATTTGTTCAGTGCGGAGGGGCAGTGAATGTGCAAGGTTTTAAGGCTCCAGGAACACAACCCAAGAGGCATGAGGCTTGTACAAAGTTTCCGCATGATGTCTCTTGGTGCCTGTTGCACGGAAACACCCGGACAAAACCTCACCTGCGGGCGCACTGTGCGCACAAGGCGTGCCACGTCAGCGCACGACTGCTCGCTGATGTGGGCTGTTCCCAGCAGGTAGAACACCGTCTCTGTGGCCTCGGGGTGGCCCTCCGGCTTGCATCGCAGGATGGCCAGCGGGCGCGGCAGCGAGGCCTCATCAACCACCGGTGGGGCCGCCAGCGCCACCAGCGCCGCCGCTCCCATTCCGGGCGGCGTGCCCAGCAGCGCTGCCTCTTCAGCAGGGGGCAGCGCGGCGGCAGTCGCCAGTTTTTTGATCAGCAGCTCCAGCTCCAGCTCAGCGTGCGCAGCGTCCGCACCCATGCCGGGGGGCGTACCCAGCAGGGCTGCCTCCTCGGCAGGTGGCAGGGTCGCTGCTGTGGCTGCCTCCAGGCACAGCTGCCGCACCTCCCCCTCCAGCTCAGCCTGCCGCTCCTCTGAAGAGCGGCCGCTGCTCCTGGGCCGGCGTGCTGGTGGCGCACCTGCGGCAAGCCGCCAGGAGGTGAGCCGGCGGGGAGCTGCCGCCAGCGGCTGCAAGGGCGGGAAGCAGCGACGGGAGTCGAGCGAGCGGCGGTGGGTGGCAGCGGCGGCGGGAGCTGCATTACGACCTGCAGGACTGCTTGATCGCAGCTCTCACCCGCACGCTCCGCCTGGGCAGGGCGGAAGCCCCTCTCGGCACCTCCTGGCGCTCGCGCAGCAGTGAAGTCGCGCAGGCGCGTGCGCTGCCGAGCCTTGACGGCATCTTGGGCTTGAGAAGCTCCTAATGAAAAGGATATGGAACTTCAAGGCCGCCCCGACACCTTTAGAGCGAGCTTGTCAAGCGCTTGTGTCGCCAGTTCAGTGGCACAGCCGAAAGCAGCTGGGAGCAAGGACAGTTCATGTGGCTGCCTGCTGGCTTTCTTGTGAGGCACAATGGGGTCGTGGCCAGTTGCCAGCCAGGACGGCACGGGTGGTGTGCATCAGCTGCATGCTGGGGGCCCCTCCCCCCCGTGTGCAGCGCGGCGGTGATTTGCCTTTCCAGCAGCGTGTCAGCTCCCATAGCAACAACTCCCATGGATGCTTGCTGCTGCCTCTGCATGGCTTTAGTGATAAGAGGCCAACCGTGCAGCCGATATGCGGCCCGCCGCGCGTGCTGCCGCCAGCCGTCAATGGGCAGCCCCACTCGGGGCGCAGCGTTGCTGCAGGTGTCCAATTGCTCCCATACCTGCACGAGGCGAGTTTCAAACGCACTGCAATCGCCATACAGCACGTGCAAGGCGAGTTGTCCGACCACCGCTCGCCACCAGCTCCGTCGCGCCTCGCACGCGTTTGAGGATAAACAAACGTGTTGTAGGATATAACTGGGGCACAAACAGGCCCGCCGTGAGCAAAACCCTGACCGCAACCCTGCCCTGTGGCCGCCTGCTTTGCAGTTGCACAAGCGCCGCTTTTCATACCAGGCGACCCCGCGCGGCCAGGTGGGACTCGACAGCAGCCGCCCGCCACCTGCCGCCGCTTCTCCCTCCGTCCAACTCGAATGCAGGCCAGCCACTGGCGCCCCATTTTGAGCTCCCCATTTTGAGCTCCCCGCCCCTCCCCTTTGCTTGCCAGAGGGGAAGTGCATTTTCCAACATGCTCTGGCGCCTGCCCTGCGCAGCGCACTATGTCGCAACCCAGTACTGCAGCACCTCGCATCGCCCGCCGTCCCGCCCCGCGTAGGCTCTGAAGCCGGCTCTGCCCACACCACCCCTGTGAGCATACCGCCACGGAGGAGGCACGTGGCCGGATGACGGTGCGTTGGCCGCCGATGAGTTAATTCGATGGGTGCAGGGTGGGTGATCGACCGCCTGGTTGCTGTCGCCTGCATCCTTGCGGCTTCGAGCACCAGCCAACCCAATTTATATCATGCATCGCAGCGTGAGCTCCGCGAGCAGCGGCGACAGCAATGCAAGGAGCCGGAGGTCAATGACAATGAGCTTGAGCAGTGGGTGCGCGCTACTTCGTCTGTGTTCTGCCATAGGATCACGCAATCTAGAGTGCGCACATGTCAGCAGGTTGTGCCTCTCTGGTTGCTTGGCCTGCCAATGCTGGCCGGCTTCGAATTATCGCCATATGTTCACATGGCCTTGAGCTGCCTCCGGCTTTTGCACCCGGTTCAGTGCAACACCGTCTTTTCCCATGCAGCTTGCGGATCAGCTGGAGCAGCACCGTCACCTTCTGCTGGCGCACTTCGAGGCGGCCTCGCAAGGCGAAGGAGCAGTGACCATGATCAACGAGATGAGCCTGGGCAACCTGCAGGTGCGTCACTTGCCGCCAGTAGGAAGCTTGACAGTTGTGGGTAAGCAGGGCAGCTGGCTGAATGCAGGTGATCAGTGCAGCCCGCCATGAGGGAAGGCTTGCTGCAATGCCTTATGGTCAGCTGGGGCACAGGGTCCTCCATTCCATGCTCCCCAAGCGTGCAACCCCCTTACACCAGGAAACGTGCGCCCTGGTGTGCGGCACTTCGACCAATGTCGGCGACCGGAGCTGGCTGCAACGTAGGCTGTTTGAGGCCCTCGGCATCGGCCCCGCCCAAGTGCCGCCTGATCCTGCGCCGCTGGTGACCCTCTTGTTTTGCCCGATGTTGACCTTTGCGGCTTAACGTTGCACAGCTAACACCGCTGGTGGCAAGATGCTTGTTCTGCCAGCTCCTAGTGTACAGGCATGCGCTGCTGCTGTTGCACTTCGTGGCATTGGTTGCCGGGTTGTACCAGGCGCAAGGGGCAGCGCTGTGTGCCCTGAGCAAGGCACCGCTGCGCCACGCCCCCGAGCTCCTGCTAGCACGTGTCACATCTGCCTGCAACCTGAGCAGCCTGCACATGTGGCAACCTACAGGTATGGACGCACAGCTAGGGTTGTGGCTCTCTCAATGCTGCATGCGCCACTGTTGCGCGTTGCAGGACGGGCCGGAGAGCCTTGGGGCTGCTGCGCTGGCGGCCCCAGTCAAGGTGGAAGACGATGCGCAACAGGTATGCATTGCTTTCCACCCTGCCAACCTGTCGCCATGCTGGTGCAGCTGCATGTGCCATGCCACAAAGGTTGGAGGCCCAAGCCACTGGGCGCATGCTGCAGGCCTGCAGCCGCCCGCCCGCTTGCTGCATTCATGTTCCTGCAGCCGCAGAGTTTTGGGCCAGCGCTACAACCAAAATGAAATGGGCAGCTTGTAGCAAAGAAGCGCATGATTGATTTGAAGATTTGAAACCTGCAATGTGCAGTCCCCGCAATGCCACGCTTACTGACATATGCCAGTTGTGACGCTGTGCTGCCCGCCATTCTGCTGTGCAGCCCATATCGGGCAGCGCCGCCTGCGCCCCTGCCAGCAGGCCGCCTGAGCCGCCGGCAGGTAAGGCAGTGCAGCCCGCCAGCGTGCCCATTGCCCACCAAATGCCCACCCCGCCCACCGCGACACGCCCACCATAACCCATCAGCTCCCAGGTCCAGTGCGCCCTGCTGATGTGTCGCTGCACATTATTGATGCCCATGCTGGCGTGCCTGCATGCCTGCTTAGGCACTTGCGTCCCCCAGCTCTCACATCTGATCCCTACCCCATTTGGTAGCGCAGGGCAGCGCAGCGCCGGCAAGAGCAGCCTGACAGCTGGCGGTGCCTCAATTGGAGACGGGCAGGGCTGCGAGGAAGGTGCGACAGTAAGCGGTTGCCACCGCTGTCTCCACCTGAGGTGCTGGGCTGGGCTGGGTCTGGTTGCCAATGGGCAGCAGGACCTCGGGTTGTTTTTTGCAGAGGAGCCTGCACACTCGTGGCATCTCTAAGCAGCTGGTGTTTCCCAACATCTGAACAACAGAGCGGCACGGGAGCCACCGCCGCGCCTCCGCCGACCTGGACACCACCGATGCCGCGCACCCAGCCATGGCCAAGCGGCAGCGGCCCGGTCGGCAGCTGCAGGTGCGGCTTACGTCGGCCTGTTCCTATGTGCGGCAGTGGAGGTTGCGCTCCACTAATGAATGCAGACCTTGTGGGAAACAGGCATTGCCGACAGCACGGCTGTGCACCTGCAGACACCGGTCGTGGCTGCGGAGTCACAAGCCTTCGCAGGAGATGAGGCGCCGCCGGTGCTCATGCCTTTTTACTCTGCTTTTCAGTGCTGCCACACCCTCCAGGATGAGCTCTCGGGCCCCGGGGCTGCAACGCCGGCGCTGCAGGTCAAGGCAGAGCCAGATGTGCAGCAGGCGAGTGCCATCTGGCACCCTATCATACTGCTGCTGCTGCTGCATTGTCATGTGCCAGTCCAGCCCGCCTGCACCTGATGCCCGCCAAGCGCGGTTGCCCGAGTGGACGCTTGGGGGCACGGTTACGGGTATGGCTCACCTAGTACTGCGTGCGTTACATTGGCATGCTGCAGCATGGGCCAAACAACTTTGGGGGCGCGGCGCCAGCGGCGCACCGCAGGCACGGGAACAACGCGCCGCAGGCGCGTGTTGCTATTCTGTTTGTCATGCTATGCTGCCATCCTCCTGCCGTGCCATTGCCTTTCATAGTAGTGTGGTCCGCCGCTTCGTGCCTGCCAGCGCCCGGCGCCGCCTAGCCTGGCACCTGCTTGACTGCGTGCGTGGATGCCTGCTGGGGATTCCATGGCCTGCGGAACACTGCGGCGCTGCTGCCGCACACCGCAGGACAAGCCGGAGGCGAGGCCTGCAGCATGGGGGGCACCTCGAGTCAAGGCGGAGACAACAGATGCCCTGCAGGTGAGTGCCTGCCTGCCACCCTGCTGTGCCTTGTTGGAGTCGCATGCAACAGCTGGCGGCGGTCGAGCCTGTGCATTGTCCAGCAGGGTGCAGCAGACGGGCACAAGAGCCAATGGTACTACTTGGAGGCGCACTTCACAGCGCAAGCCTAAATGCACGCTGGCCTGGCGCCCTCATGGCGCACCCATGCTCCTGCCTTGCTGCACCCGACCTTGCAGGCCCCAATCAAAGCGGTCAGCCCCACTGGGGGCGGCACTGCGGCTGCCGGCGGCCCCTCCCATGGCGCCGCCCCCAGCAAGGGCTCCAAAGACGAACACAAGATCGTCAAGTGCCAGGCAGACGGCTGCAAGGCCGACCTGTCCATCCTGAAGAACTGGCGCCGCGAAAGGCACATCTGGTGAATTGCCATGCCATGCGGCGCTGCCGTGGCACAGGTGCCTTGCACGCACGCCTGCCTGACATGACTGCCATAGCTGCCCATGGTGCCAGCCAGCGGCCTGGTGGCCGCAGCAGGCGCCTTCCGCGCTCGTCTCCTGGCGCACTTGTCTCCTGCCCACCGCTTGCCACATATCCACCAGCCATGTGCCCGCATGCTGACTCTGCTGCTGCCTGCCGCCCACCTCCAACTCCCGCGCAGCAAGGAACACTTTGAAGCTGCCGAGTTCCAGCGCCAGGGCGTCCTCGTGCGCTACTGCTGTAATTGCCAGTGAGTCGACTGTGCTGCGCCCGCTGCCGCTCACCCTGGGCGCAAGGATGGGCGGAAAGAGCTGAGCGCCAATGCTCTACCTGCCTGTCTGCCCGACCGGCCGCCGGCGCCGCTCATGCCATCTTTTGCACCGCAGCAAGGCGCACCCGCTGGACGCCTTTGATGGAGACCACGTGACCTGCCGAAAGGTACTGGCCAAGGCCAGGGAGCGCAGCCGCAGGCGGCGTCTCAGCCATGCGGCAGCTGCGGCAGCCCAGGTGAGCACGGTCCTTCAACATTGCGCAACAAGCTGGAGCATCCAGTTGCTGGTTCTAGGCACAGCCTGGCATGCTCATCGGGCCTGCAACTGCATGCCACGCTTCTTGCGTGCTCCCAGCCTTGCGCCTGGGATACAAGCAGAGTTGAACCCAGTCCCACGCAAGCTTGCGGCCGCCAAGCTCCGCTGCCCGGCTGCCCGCATGGATGCACTGCCAGGCGTGTTGCCTGCTGAGGGTTTCCTGCTGTGCTGCCAGGTCCCGCTACAGGAGGAGGAGTTGCAGACAGCAGCTGCGGCTGCGGCAGCGACCCACGGCTCGCCAGAGGCTGACGTCCCGCGGGTGAGTGCTGCCCGCCAGGCTGTCATGCTGCCGTTGCACCGCCGCGCATTGGCACTGCTTGGTGCGCTGCTCCGCACCAGCCCATGCCTACTGCGCACAAAGCTGCCCTGCTGCCCACATGGATGCATGCCAGGCATCTCGCCTGCTGAAGCACTGCGTGTGCTGCTGGGTCCCGCTACAGGAGGAGGAGCTCCAGACCGCTGATGCTGCTGCGGCGGCGGCCCAAGACTTGCTAGAGGCGGATGCCCCGCGGGTGAGCGCCGCCCGCCAGCCTGCCGTGCTGCAACGCCGCTCATTGGCGGTGCTCGGTGTGCCGCTCCGCGCCTGCTACTCCCAGCCCAGTGGTTGTCATTCTTAACAGCAGGCCGAGTGCCCACGTGGATATGCCGCCTGACTTGCTGGCTACTGATCATTGCATGCGTTGTTGTTGTATGCCGGTAAGTTGCAGGACAAGCTGCCTAGCTTGGAGGCTGCAGCAAGCGCTGACAGCGCGACGTTGAACTCGCTCATAGCTCACATGCCAAAATGGAAGGACATACCGGAGCTGCGAGACTGGCCGCGGTTGGACGACTCGCTGTGGCCGGAAGACGCGCCCGGAATGCACGATGGCAACCAGCGCCCGGTACGCCCTGGGAAACTGGGGGGAGTGGGGTGGCTCTGCATTGAGTTGGCTGCGCTCAGCTACGTGGCTGCACGCATGGCATTTGGAACGTGTTTTACTGGACACAATCATGCACAATCAGGCGATAGCTGCCGAGGGGAGATGGCTGGTTTGCAACATGCTATAGTTTCAAGCACAGGTTTCTATCGCCTGACCCTGATCGCTCTTCGCCCATGCAGTTGCAGCCCCGCGCCACGGCGCCATCCCCAGCATTGTGGGTGAGTCCTGCCTGGCTGCTTATTATGCTCGTATTCGTTGTCCGCCTGGGATCCCACATTGAGCTCGTCTGCACGCGTTGGCTGCCACTCTCATCTGCGTGGCTGCATGTGTGGATACACCACAAGGCACATGACCTCTCAATCCACTCTCCCGCTGCTGTTGTTCTGAACGTTCAGGATGAGACAGCAGCTGCTGCTGTTGCAGCGGCTCAAGTCAAGGCGAGGGCAGATGCGCCAACGCGGGTGAGTGCTATGTTCAAGCCTATTGCCGCAGCTTTTATGTGCCATGATGCTTCTTCTTGTGCCCCGTGCTGACCAACATAAGTGGCCTTAAAAACTGCACACGCCCATGCACGGATACAGCGGGCTTGCTAAACAGTGCTTTGCGCTGACCTGTTTTAAGCCGCGCAATGGATGCAGAGCTTGAAGGTTGTGGCCAACCCTGAGAGCGACACCAAGAGCCTTGGGGCAAATGTAGCTGCCGTTGCAGCGGCCGGGCTGGGAGTGAAATGCCTGGCCGACTTGCGTGAGTCGGAGCTAGACTCGGATGCCAAACGGGAGGCGGACCGCATGCTCGAGCTGCTCAACCAGTTTGCCAGGTGTGCTCGCCCAGCAATGCTGGCATTGAAAGGGAGGAGGGTGCGAGAGGATGGCTTAGTTTGGCGCATTGCTCTTCGAACAGGCGTTGCAATGCTGTCGAAAGTGAGCGACAGCCTCAACGCGCGTGCTTCAAGTGCCAATGCCCAGCGTTGTTAACCAGCACAACACATGCGCCCTGCTTCCTCGCAGCCCAGCGCGGGCTGAGGTGAGGCTTCACCAGCGGGGCGAGGCGCCCAGAGTCGGTGCGTTTGCCACTGCCTATGCGCGGGCGGTGCTGCGCAACTCAGGCGTGCTCGAACCCGACAGCCCACTGCCAGCTAGGGGTCTTGTGGTCCTGCCGGCGCGGTCGCTGATGAAGCAGCTGCCAGCAGGGCACCAGATCAGCGGCCAACAGCTGGCAACTCCTGCTGCTGAGCACTGGGTGTGCGGCGGCGGCGGTGTGACGAACGGGCGGCCGTGTGGCTGCGGCCAGCCCTTCAAAGAGGTAAGCACATCGGCCGGAAGGCATACTCCAGGCGTTGCACAGATACCCCATTCCGCCCACTCCAACCCCTTTTTACAAAACAGCACTTTCCACTGGTGCAGAGCGACATTGTGTACGTGGCGGTCGACAGGGGCTCCGCCCACTATTATTTTAAGCACCTCACGCCGCCGCTGGAAGCCACCGTTGAGTGCGGCGTGGGAGAGCAGCAACGGCGTGCCATACTGGAGCGTGTGCCACAGGCTGCCAACAATCAAAAAGTTTTTGACTTCACGGATGTGCTGGGCTGGAGCTTACTGACTTGTGCCCAGCAGGCAAGCAACACTCTGATGTGGTTGGGCGGGCTGGTTGACTCGCCATTCTCCGCGCCGGCTGCTCCCAAAGCCTGCCAGAGCATGTTGTGCCACTCCCGCTGCTGGCGACTTACACTGGCTTGCTACCCTGTTAAATGTTCCAGGTGGAGATGCTGAGGGCGCTGGGTGCAAGCAACGAGCCCTTCATCTCGCCGCGGCAGAGCCAATGCCACCACAAGCAGGCCTGTAGCAAACCATCGTCCTAGGCTGTGCCTGCAGCTCACCTTGCTCTAATCTGCCGCATTACGATGCGCTGCTCTCCCGGCTGCCCAGCCGTGTCAGCCGCATAATAGTCAGCGTTGAACACACAACCCGACACTGCACGTGCCGCAGAAGGAGAGCGAGGAGGAGGAGGAGGAGGGCTGGACCACCGGCCAGGCACGTGGGCTGTGCCCTGCCACGCTGCGTCACGTGTTGCATGCTCCCAGCCTTGCGCCTGCAGTGCAAGCAAATATGAACCCTGTCGCACTCGAGTGCTCGGCAAAGCTCAGCTGCCCGGCCCCGTCTGAATGCCCTGCCAAGCATCTCGCCTGCTGAATCAATGCGTGTGCCACTGGGTCCCGCTACAGGAGGAGGAGCTGCAGACCGCTGCTGTTGCGGCGGCGGCGGCCCACGGCTTGCCAGACGCCGATGCTGTGCATGTGAGCGATGCCCGCTCAGCGGCTTGGACTGCCGCTACACCGCCGCGCATTGACACTGCTTGGCGCGCTGCTCCGCACCAGCCCTTGCCTAGTGCGCACAAAGCTGCCCTGCTGCCCGCATGGATGCACTGCCAGGCGTGTTGCCTGCTGAAGGTTTCCTGCTGTGCTGCCGGGTCCCGCTGCAGGAGTACAAGCTGCAGACAGCAGCTGCTGCGGCGGCGGCAACGGCCTCACCCATCAAAACCGAGGCAGAGGCCCCGCAGGTGAGCGCCGCCCGCCAGGCTGCCATGCCGCTGGTTGAGCTGTGCAGCGCGGGCACCGCCGCAGCGCCTCGGCCAGCTCGAACAACGCGATTGCCCTCCAAGCTGGCTCGCATGTCCAAGGCCATTCAGCCTGGCTGAGATGGCCGGGTGTCAGGCAATGCCCGGCAATGGGGCACCAGGAGGCTGATGATGCGAACGCTCCGTCCTGCCCCAACCTTGCCTTGCTGCTGCAGTCCGCTGGCCCCGGCCGGACTGCCTGCCCCGCCAAACGGCAGCGACTCGCTCAGCAGCCGCAGGTGCGATGACACACCCATCCAAGCATCGTCTCCATGCAGCTGCGCCCTGCGGAAAGAGTGCTACGTATTGCACCAGCAGCCTACCCATGGCGGCCGCGTGTCATGTATGCTTCCACCTTGACAAGCGCTGCCAGTTTCACCAGCCGCTTCCCCCAAGTGTGCACCCTGCAAAGTTGGTTGCCAACCTTGAGTTCTGCAACTTGATAAACTTGGGGCTCGGCTCGCTGAGGAACGACTGCACGGCTGCGTTGCACCGCAGGGAGAGACAGTGGCTGTAACGCCGGCTGCGCCGCAAGTCAAGACCGAAATGGACGCGCCACAGGCGAGCATCGCCAGCCACCCTAACCTGTAGCGGCTGGGCTCACATGCAACACTTGCATTCTTGTAAGCTGCGAGACGGCACGCATCAGCGTACAGTGTGACGCCCAAGTGCCTAGAAGAAAACTGCGTGCCTAGGCAGGTGCAGCCAATTTTGCGCAGCAGGCATATGCAGGCGGCTTGCTGCGCTGCACATTCACTGTACATTGTACCCCTCAGTCTGCCACTCGTTCTGACCCTCTGCCTCAACTTTGTTTATCCCACCTAACACCACGCAGCAGCCCGCTGTCCTCCAGGTGGCCTCCCAGCAGCTCTGACAGCTGCAGCAGCGGCAGCCCGCAGGTCTCCGCGGCCCTGCCCCCCGCAGCGCAGCTTGCGGCGGCTGAGCCGCTGCACGCACACGCAGCAGTGGCGCCAGCAGCGTTTGAGGTGGCGGCCGATGCAGCAGCAGCGCTGCAGTCGTTTAGGCGGCCGCGCAGTCGTTGTGCAACCTTCTACTCTTTTCTGTGCTGTGCTGCCGCCGCTGAGCAAAGCTCAAGCCATACGGTGTGCTGCAAAATTGGCAGCAATGGAAAACAAACCAACCCCACAAGCTGCGGGAGGGATGCAGATGGCGGCACCAGACAGTCGCCAGTGCCGCACGGCTGGAACCGATTGCTAGAGGTGCAGCTTGCAGTGAGAAAAGACACCTGACTCGAGACGGGTGTAGCCGCACCCTGGTCTGGGAGCTGGCTTTACTGTGAGAGAAATGCTTACAGGTCACGCTGGCTCGCAAGGGATGTGTGCCTGGTGGCCCAGCATGCAGAGCGGTAAATGGATGCAGGCTGGGGGCCCATGTGTGGGGCCCCAGCTCAGGGAGGCACGCAGCATGAATCAATCAATCAAGGGTAAAACGTACAATAATCACCTCATCCCTTACTGACTGCCTTCGACAGCTGGGCCTTGATAGGGCACTTGCAAAGAGAACAGTGGCTGAAGCCGCCGCCACCGCACGGCGGTGCAGTTACTGGATCTACTGCAGGAGAGCCCTGAAG
>VFQQ010000821.1_pt1 | contig 52350 bp, 47 predicted proteins | sample 3512341 | NCBI WGS metagenome assembly VFQQ01 (sample SAMN10412373, study PRJNA504923) | tailings metagenome | isolation source: Relicate 2 Philex TSF1 revegetated site | place: Philippines: Tuba, Benguet | collected 2017-08-29 | reverse complement strand
CATGGTGCGTTTCGACCCGCAAACAGAAAGACAGGTCAAAGGATCATGTCGACACGCCGTACACTGATCGCCAGCGCACTCGGCGTCACGCTGCTCGCCGCCGGCAGCGGCTTCGCGCTCGCGCAGATGGGCCCCGGTTCGGGGCACCCGCCGCATGGCATGCACCGGGCGGCCATGGACCATCATGCGCACCCCGACCGCGGCGCATTCCAGCCCGGCCGCCACATCGAAGGCCGCATCGCCTTCCTCAAGGCCGAACTCAAGATCACCGATGCGCAGGGACCTGCCTTCGACAAGTTCGCGGAGGCACTGCGCGTGACTGCGAAGGAGGCTGATGCGCGGATGGAGGCGCGCCGCGCCTCCATGCCGAAACCGCCGGCCGACGGTCAGGCCCAGCCCGACGGCCCGAAGCCGCCGACCGCGCTGGAAAGGATCGAGCGTCAGGCCGATGGCGCCAGGTTCATGGCGGCGTCGAGCCAGCGCATTCTCGACAGTTTCAAGCCGCTCTACGCGAGCCTGAGCGACGATCAGAAGAAGACCGCCGACGAACTCGTCGGGCGCTATGTCGGGCCGCATGGCGGCCCGGGACCGAAGATGCACCACGGTCCGCGCCGCGGCTGAGCCGCGACCGCAAGCGGAGAGCGGCGCCCGGCCACGACCGGGCGCCGTTTCTATCTCAGGCCGCCCGGGACATCGCCGGTCCCTTGTAGGCGGAGAGGGGCCGGATCAGCCGGCCCTCTTTCTCCTGCTCCATCACATGGGCGCACCAGCCCGCCATGCGACCGCAGCCGAAGAGGCTGGTGAAGGCCGTACGGGGGATGCCCAGTGCCTCCAGCAGCAGCGCCGTGTAGAACTCCACATTGATGTCCAGACGCCGGCCGGGCTTCAGCTCGGCGAGAACGGCAATGGCCCGGGCCTCCACTTCGCCGGCGAAACGTAGGCGTCCCTGGTCGACGGGAAGCGTGGCGACCACGCGTCTCAACGCATCCGCGCGAGGATCGCGCACCTTGTAGACGCGGTGCCCGAAGCCCATCAGCCGGTCACCGCGCCGGATCGCTTCGGTCAGCCATGGATCGATCCGGTCCGCGGTGCCGATCGCATCGAGCATGTCCAGGACCGGCCCTGGCGCTCCGCCATGCAGGGGGCCCTTCAGCGCCGACAGCGCCGCCACCGCCGAGGAAATCATTCCCGCGCGGGTCGATGCCACGACGCGGGCGGTGAAGGTCGAGGCGTTGAAGCCGTGATCGGCGATGGTGACCAGATAGGTATCCAACGCCGCTTCCTCCACTGCGCTGGCGCGGGTGCCGCGCAGCATGCGCAGCAGATCGGCCGCGGTCCCGAGCCTCTCGTCGGGCTCGACCGCGTCGTTTCGCGCCAGCGCCGCCATGAAGACGGGCGCCGCACCGCAGAGGAGGAGATGGTGCGGCAGCGGTTCCCGGTCTCCCAGCATGGCGAGTCCCAGGCGCAGTCCTTCCACGGGCGTGAGCCCATCCGCGCGCCGCAGCAGTTGCGGCACCAGTTCCGCGGCCCGCTTCCGTCCGGCCGCCATCCCCCGCCGCACCCCGTCGGTGTCTTCGACGGCGAAGCCTTCCCACAGCAGGGCCGCGAGATCCTCGAAGCTCGCCAGCCCTGCCAGATCGTCGAGGCTCCGCCCCCGTATGATCAGGCGACCGGCCTCCCCATCGACGTGGGAGAGCGCCGTCTCCGCCGCAACCACACCATCCAGTCCGATGGCTTTCGTCATCTCCGACCTCCAGCAAGTGTCCGCGAACGGTCGGCTTTGTTGATCGATCAGTCAATATTGATTAAAAAGATCAATATCGACGTCTTTGGAGGGGAGCATGAGCAAGGGTCTCGATGCGCGGACGGCGGCCGAGATGCTCGGCGTCCGGCCTCAGACGCTCTACGCCTATGTCAGCCGCGGCCTGATCCGCGCCACGCGCCAGGCGGGCCAGCCCAGCCTCTATCGGCGCGAGGATGTGGAGAAGCTGTCCAAGCGCAAGCGCCGGGGGCGGAGCGCCGCCGCGGTTGCGAGCCAGGCGCTCGACTTCGGCGCGCCGGTTCTCGAGTCCGGCATCACTCGGATCCAGGATGGCGAGATCCTGGTGCGCGGCCGCTCGCTGGTGGAACTGGCGCGGAGCGCCACGCTGGAAGATGTGGCGGCCCATCTGTGGCAGGCCGATCCGACCCTGGCCTTCGCGAGGGACAACCTGCCGCTCGCCCTGTCCTCGCGTGCGGACCATCCGATCACCCGGGCCATGTCGATCCTGCCGGAAGCCAACGAACGCGACCACACGGCGCTCGCGATCGAGCCGTCGGAAAGGATGCGCGTCGCCGGGCGCGTCTACCGACAGACGCTCGCCGCTCTCGCCGGTGCCGAACCCTCTGCCCTGCCCGCGCACCGGCTCTACGCGGAAGCCTGGGGCCGGCGCGACCGGCGCACGCAGGATGCTCTTCGGCTCGCCCTCGTTCTATCCGCCGATCATGAGCTCAATGCCTCGACCTTCACGGTGCGCGTGGTCACCTCGACCGCCGCCAGCCTCTACATGGCGCTTTGCGGGGGCCTCGCGGCCATGTCGGGTTCTCGTCATGGGGGGGTCTCGGAGCGCGCCTGGGCGATGCTGGATCAGCTGCTGGCCCGGCGTGACATCGAAGCGGCGGTTGCCGGCTGGCACGCCACGGGGGCGGCCTTCTACGGTTTCGGACATCCGCTCTATCCCGGCGGTGACCCGCGTGCGGCTGCGATCTTCTATTGGATCGACCGTCATCTGCCCGACAATGCCGACCATCGCGCGCTGCGGACGGTCACGGCTACGGTCGAGAGGCTGATCGGACATGGGCCGAACGTCGACTTCGCGCTGGTGTCGCTGTGCCGGTTGCTCGGGCTGCCGCGGCTCGCGCCCGTGATGCTCTTTGCCGGGGGCCGGGTGGCGGGTTGGATCGCGCATGCGCTGGAACAGTCACAGACCGCGGCGCTGATCAGGCCGCGCGCCCGCTATGTCGGGCCGGCGAAGCTGGGGGAGACGTCGTCGTGATCATCGTTCTGGGCTCCATCAACCTCGACCTGGGCTTTGTCGTCCCCCACTTGCCGCGACCGGGAGAGACCGTGCTGGGCTCCGCTTCGAGCGTGACGCCGGGTGGCAAGGGCGCCAACCAGGCGTTTGCGGCGGCACGCGACGGCGCCCGCGTGGCGCTCGCCGGCGCGGTCGGCAGCGACGCCTTCGCCACGCCGGCCCTCGCGCTGCTGCGCCAGGCGGGCATCGACCTGACGGCGGTCGCCAGTCTCGGCGCCCCGACGGGGCTGGCCGCTATCGCCGTCGACTCCGACGGTCGCAACCAGATCCTGGTGGCTTCCGGGGCCAATGCCTGCGTGACGGCGGAACTTCTGGATGGAATCGACCTTTCCGGCGAAACGCTGCTGATGCAGATGGAAATTCCCCCATCCGAGGTCGCCTCGGCGATCCGCCGGGCGCGATCCGCCGAGGCGCGGGTCATCCTGAATCTCGCGCCGGCCGTCGCCCTGCCGGAGGAGGCTCTGCGACGGCTCGACATCCTGATCGCGAACGAGATCGAAGTGGCGACGCTGGCTCCCGGCGCGCCGGTCGCGGCGGCGCGGTCGGTGCGCGACCGGTTCGGCATCGATGTGGTGGTCACCTTGGGCGGCCAGGGTGCCGTCGCCTTCCTGAGGGGCGGGGAAGGGTGGCAGTGCGCCGCCCTGCCGATCTCCCCTGTCGATACGACCGCGGCGGGCGATACCTTCGCCGGGGTGCTGGCGGCCGGTCTCGACCGGGGACTGGACGTCCGGGAAGCGATGCGCCGGGCCTGCGCGGCGGCGGGCCTCACCTGCCAGAAGGCCGGGGCGCAGGCCGCCATGCCCCTGGCGGCGGAGATCGACGCCGCGGTGGGCCGGATCGACCTTCCGGTCCCGCTGGTGTAGATCGGGCGCAGTTCTAGGGAGTGAAGCAATGACCGAAACGAAGGGCCCGCGGCCGGATCTGGCTGCGATCGAAGCCGTGCGTGCCGGGACGCTCGACGAGGCGCGGCCGCAGGCGGTGGCGCGGATGCGGGCCAAGGGCGGTCTGACCGCGCGAGAGTCCATCGGGCTGTTCCTGGATCCCGGCAGCTTCGTCGAATACGGCCAGCTCGCCCGGCCGGCCCGCCGTGACATGGAAGGCGCGGCCGACGGTATCGTCATGGGGACCGGCCTCGTCTCCGGCCGGGGCGTGGCCGTCCTCGCCTACGACTACACCGTGCATGCCGGCACGCAGAGCCTGGTCAACCATGCCAAGGCCTCGCGCCTGTTCCAGTTGGCGAAGGAACGCCGGCTTCCGCTGGTCACCTGGGTCGAAGGCGGCGGCGCCCGCCCGCACGATACGATCCAGCTCGACCGGCCGTCCGGCTCCACGCCCACCTTCGTCGCCTTCGCCCAGCTCTCGGGGCTGGTGCCGACGATCGCGGTCGCCACGGGCTATGCCTTCGCCGGGCAGGCCAACATGTCGGGGCTGTCGGACTGCCTGATCGCCACGAAGCGGGCGGTCATCGGCATGGCCGGCCCGCCGCTGGTGGAGGCGGCCCTGGGCAAGGCCTTCAAGCCGGAGGAGATCGGCCCGATCGACGTCCACGTCGCCTCAGGCGTGGTCGACCTGCTGGTCGAGGACGATGCCGCCGCCGCGGCCATGGCAAAACGCTACCTCTCCTACTTCCTGGGACCCCAGGAGCCCGGGCCGGCGCCGGAGGTGATGAAGCTGCGCGACCTGGTGCCGGAGAACCCGCGCCGGGCCTATGACGTCCGCCGCGCGATCGTGGGCATGGCGGATGCCGGCTCAGTGCTGGAGTTGAAGGCTGGATACGGCAAGGCGATGGTGACCGCTCTGGGGCGCCTGAACGGCCGTACCGTGGGCTTCCTGGCGAACCAGCCGATGTTCCTCGCCGGCGCCATCGACGGGCCGGCGTCGGACAAGGGCGCGCGGTTCATAAGCCTTTGCGATGCCTACGACATCCCGATGGTCATCCTGTGCGACACGCCCGGGCTGATGGTCGGGCCGGAGGTGGAGACGACGGGGCTCGTCCGCCGCTCCGCCCGCATCCTGCTGGCGCTGGCCAACGCCACCATTCCCTTCGCCACCGTCGTACTGCGCAAGGCCTATGGCCTGGGCTACTACGTGATGGGCTCGCGGCCCTTGAACCCCCATCTGCTGGTGGGTTGGCCCACGGCGGAGTTCGGCGGCATGGGGATCGAAGGCGCGGTCAACATCATCTTCAAGAAGCAGCTCGAAGCCGAGCCCGATCCGGACAAGAGGGCCGCCATGCACCGCCAATGGACGGAGGAGCTGAAACAGAGCCATACGGCCCTGGCCCAGGGCGGCAACTTCGCGGTCGACGACATCATCGATCCCGCCTCCACCCGTGACGTGCTGATCCGCAGCTTCGCCACCCTCGATCCGCCGCCGCCGCGGACCGGACGCAAGCACATCGTCGACAGCTGGTAAACGGCTCAGCGCTGGGCGTGCCGCGGGGTCGCGGCCGCCACCAGCGCGGACACCGGCTGCAGCACCAGTCCCCGCGCGGGAAGCGACGGGATCCACTGGGCGAGCGCGGCCAGGGTGGCGTCGTGCGGATGCCCGATGCCGATCGCCTGGCCGTGCGCCCGGGCGATGCGCTCGAGTTCCGCAAGCTGCGCCTCCACCCGGTCGGAGACGAGCACGTTGTCGAGGAAGACGTCGCGCGCCGCCTGCGGCATGCCCAATTCCTTCGCCAGCGCCTGTCCGGCCGACCGCGACGAGGTGCGGGAGTCGACGAACAGGAGGCCCCGGTGGTCGAGCTCGCCCAGCACGATCCGCATGGCCCCGGCATCGGCGGTGAAGCGGCTGCCCATGTGGTTGTTGACCCCGACATAGCCGCTGAAGCGGTCGAGATTCCAATGCAGCCGGGACAGGATCTCGCCCGGCCCGAGCGTGGTGGTGAGCGCGTTCGGCCCCGGCGAGACCTTGCTCGATTCCGCCTCCATCGGCAGGTGCAGCATCAGTTCATGCCCGGCCGCGCGGGCCGCCGCCGTCTGCCGGTCGAGCTGCTCGGCATAGGGCAGGAAGGAGAGCGTGAGCGGACCGGGCAGCGCCATGGCCTGGGCCGAGCGGCGGCGGTCGAGGCCCATGTCGTCGATGATGACGGCGACCGCGGGCTTGCCGTTGCGGGGCGCCGGGGCGACGGCGAATCGCCGCCAGGGCGCACCCTCGCCGCCCTCCCGGACGGGCGGAGGGCGCAACGCGGCGGCGGCGGGAGGGCGCGGAGCCGTAACGGCGGGGGGTGGCGGGGCGGGGGCGGGCGGCGGGCGGAGAGACGCGACCGGACGGTCCGCGACCGGCGGGAGCGGCGGCAGCGCGGTGGCACCGGGCGGTTCCTGTTCCTCCGGCGCCAGCAGCAGGCCGATTCCGAGCCCGAGCGCGAAGGCGATGAAGGTCGCGGCGGCGAGGCGGGCGTCGACCAGGCGGGCGAGCACGGCGAGGACGGGGCGGGCGCGGGGCTTCGGCATCAGGGCTCCGAATCGGACCCGAGGGGCCCACCCAGCAGTACCCGGCCGGCGCGGGCAAAAAAAGGGGCCGCCTTTGAGGGGCGGCCCGAGTTTGGTTTAGGGAGGAAACGCCTCGAATGAGGCGAGTTATTTATATGCTGCGACGCAACACGACGCAAGGGATTTTTGCGGTGCAGCGGGGGCGCGGCGTTCTGTCGCGAACGAACATACAATGGGTTAGCTGCCGTACATGATCGAACGATCATTCCATTGTTGCATTGCACAATGTCACTGGCCAAGGCTGATTGATGAAATTTCAGGCAGTCCGCTCGGCCGCCTCGGCGAGGGTCTCGCGCTAAACGTTGATCCCGCCAACGAATTCGGCGCAGGGCCGCACCTGTATTAGGGCAGGCTTGGTGCCCTAATTTGCGCCAGTTCAGGGCACGTGCTCCTTGGCGAGCATGGCATGGACGCCCTTGTTGCCGTCCACCAACTGGGTGATCCGCAGGTCACAGGCGAGACTGCAGAGCATATAGGCGTCGGCCGGGTGCATCCGTGCGAGTTCGCCGAGCAGCTTGATCATCTCGCGCAGCGCCTGTTTCGCCGCGTCGTCGAGATCGGGGTCGAATCCCATCGTGATCCAGTGGGTGGGCGTCTCGGCGCGGGGGAAGGCGAGGCCCGATCCCTTGTTCAGGCGGATCTCGAAGGTGCCTTCCAGCGAGGTTTCGATGGCGGTGAGGTTCACTTCGCCGTCGCCCTGGGCGCCGTGGCCGTCGCCGACCGAGAAGAGGCCACCCGGGACGAAGACCGGCAGGTGCAGCGTGGCCCCGGGCACCAGTTCCTTGAGGTCGATGTTGCCGCCGAAGGCGCGCGGTTCGATCGAACCGACGGCGCCCCAGGCGGGCGGAGGCGCCACGCCCATGACGCCGAAGAACGGGTTCAGCTTCAGCGGCTTGCCCCAAGGGAGCCTGGCCGTCATCGACGCCCTGTCGAGCGGGATGTGGACCCGGCGGAGATAGGGGAAGTCCTCGGGCAGCGTGCCGCGCAGCGGGCGCTGGGTGTTGTAGCCCCAGTCGGTGCGGAGCTTGATGTCGATGATGTGGATCTCGAGCGAATCGCCGGGCTCCGCGCCTTCGATCGCCACCGGCCCGGTCATCATGTGTGGACCGAGCCGAGGGCTGAGACGCCTATGCACCTCGTGCTGCTCGGGCAGTGCCTGAAAGGGCGCGGGGGGCAGGTCGTCCGGCCCGCCGGAAATGCTCAGCATGGTCACCCGCTCGCCGGGGCGGATGCTTGCCACCGGCTTCATGGCGGGGTCGAAGAAGCCCCAGTGGATGGTTTCGGGCGAGGCGGGGATGGTCAGCATGGCGGCGGATCCTTCTGCGGGCGGACGGGGGCGGGGTGCGGGAATCATGCCGCGGACAATTCTGTCCGTCGGCTCTTTCCGTCGGCGCGGGTGGAGCAAGGGCGGACATTTCCGGCCGTTCGACGGACCTTGTCCCTGGAAGGATCAGCCCGCGCGCGCCGATGTCCAAGGCCAGCCTGAGCCGGCTATCCGGCATGGGCGCGGACATTTTTGTCCGCCGAAGGGAGAGCAGGGAAGGACGTGGATGGCCCGATCCAGGCCGCTCACGGCGTAACGCATTGACCAGATTGGATTTTACAGCGGACAACGGCTTTTCGGCCGCGCCAAAGCCAGCCAATTCGAGCCAATTCGAGCCAGAAAACGCCGGCGCCGGACCTTCCCGGTCCAGGTTCGAGCCGATCTGGGCCAGCTCGTGCCGCCCGCCTTCCACCGACACCGGGGAGGCCCGATGGCGGCGCGGACAATTCTGTCCGCTGCTTTCTCCTCCTCCCCGCGCGGCAGCCCGGGGGAGCCGGCGAGCAGGCTCGAGCGCGTCGAGGCTCGTCACCGCGTCGCACCAGCCCCGTTCCCCGGCTGCCGGCGAGGGAGGGGTTGCGGGCCGGACAATTCCGACCGGCCGAGCGGTGGGAGGGTGAGGGAGTGAGAGGCGAGCATAGGCACCCGGGATTGTACCGACAAAAGCTATTTGTTTCAATAGCAAAAAACTTGGTTTCATCGGCGTTGTTGGAGCCAAATTTGCGCGTGTGATACGAATACATCCGCCATGCAGCATGATCGCGTCGTATTGCGGCTGGTGCGCCACCCAGACGGGCGTTGCCGACAACCTCCGCGTCCTCGCCGATGTCGGTTACTCTGCCGGCGGTTCCGGCATCAGTCGCCACCCCCTTGCCGGCCGCCGCTCGCTACACAAGGGGTCGATCTCTACCCCTTGCCGGACCGAAGACGGGCGCCCGGTTGGTTGTCAGGACAACCCGACCGCGTCCCGGCGGGATGGGACGACCGCGTCCAACACAGCTTTCGAGGTCAGATGCCCGAACCGCTCGAACTGGAGATCGCGCTGCAGGGAGGTGGAGCCCATGGGGCATTCACCTGGGGCGTCCTGCACCGGCTCCTCGATGAGCCGCGCCTGAACATCGGGGCGATGAGCGGTGCGAGCGCGGGAGCGCTGAACGCCGTCGCTCTCGCCTCCGGCATGCTGGACGGTGGCCGGTCGGGCGCGCAAAAGGCTCTGTGGGCTCTGTGGAAGAGAATTGCCCGGGGCGCCCATGGCCGGACCTGGGCGGCCCGTCCCTTCAACGCGCTGTTCATGACGGCCGAGCCGTCGCCGGGCCATTCGCTCGGTTTCACGTCCTTCTGGACCGCGCCGTGGATCGCGGCCGCCGACGCCTTCACCAGAAGCTTTTCGCCCTACCAGTTCAATCCGTTCAATCTCAATCCATTGATCGATCTGCTGCGGGACCAGATCGACTTCGCAGGCCTGGCCGGGCCTGATGCGATACGGTTGTTCGTGTCCGCGACAAGTGTCAGGACGGGCGTCATGCGCGTCTTTCGAAACACCGATCTGTCGGCCGAGGCCGTCATGGCCTCGGCCTGCCTCCCGCACCTGTTCCAGGCGGTCGAGATCGACGGCGAACCTTATTGGGACGGCGGCTATTCGGGCAATCCGGCCCTGTTGCCGCTGATCGCCGAAAGCGCCCCGCATGACCTGTTGATCGTCCAACTCAATCCCCCGGTCCGCCAGGACCTGCCCCGGACTGCGACCGCGATCCTCGGCCGCCTGAGCGAGATCACCTTCAATGCGAGCCTGGTGAAGGAGCTGACCAGCATCGGACTGCTGCGGGAGGCGCTGGCCGCCGAGGGTAGCGAGGGCAGAAGTTCCTCTCTCTTGCGGCACCCGCTGTTCGACCAAGTGCGGGACTTGCGGCTGCATCGGATTTCGGCCGATGCCGCGGTCTTCGATCTCGGTGTGTCGAGCAAGCTGAATCCGCAATGGGAATATCTGATCAGCCTGCATGGGGAGGGCGTTCGCGCGGCCGATTCCTGGCTCTCGGCGCACGGAGCGGATCTCGGTCGGCGGTCAACACTCGATCTGGCTCGTCTGTGAGGCGCTGGGAATGGAGACCATGATCTGGGGAAGTGCCGGGATCGCGCTGGCGCTGGCAGGACTGATCATCTTGTCCTACCGGGGCGTGAGCGTTCTGCTTCTTGCGCCCCTGATGGCTCTTGTCGCGGTCCTGCTCGGAGGTGGTCCGCTTCTGGCCTCCTATACCCAGATCTTCATGCCGGCCCTCGGTTCTTTTGTGGTGCTCTATTTTCCGCTGTTCCTGCTGGGGGCCCTGTTCGGAAAGCTGATGGACGATACGGGCGCCGCGCAGGCGCTCGCGCAGGGCATCGTCCAGCGGCTGGGTATCCGGAACACCATTCCCGCAGTCGTGCTGGCCTGTGCGGTACTCACCTACGGCGGCGTGTCGCTCTTCGTCGTCGCATTCGCGATCCAGCCCATCGCCAGCGCCATGTTCAGCCGGGCGCGACTGCCGCGCCATCTGATTCCCGCTTCGATCGCCCTCGGGGCCTTCACCTTCACCATGACGGCGCTTCCCGGGACCCCTGCGATCCAGAACGCGATACCGATGCCGTACTTCGGTACGACGGCTTTCGCTGCGCCCGGCATCGGTATTATCGCTGCGGTGATCATGCTGGGTCTGGGGCTGTTGTGGCTGAACCATCGCGCCAAGCGTCCGGATGTCGGGACGGTGCAGCCGGTGGGGGAACGCAGCCGCCGAGACCTGCGCGAACATGCGCAGACCGAGGGCTATGACGTCGTCGAGATCGGCGAACGGGCGCTAGCCGCTGAGGCTCTTCCTTCTCTTCCGGTCGCCGCGGCACCCATCGTCATCGTGATTCTGCTGAACTATGCCTTGTCCGTCCATCTGCTGCCGGCGATGGACGTCTCCTACCTGAGCGATACACGGTTCGGCGGCGTCGGCTTCGAGACGGTCAGGGGCGTGTGGGCGATCCTGACGGCGCTGGCCGTGACGATCCTGTTCATGGCCTTCACCGGCCGCCGGCAGCTCAAGAGCGTGACCGCCACTCTGGGCGACGGCGCCAACGCGGCTACCGCTCCGGCCTTCAACACCGCCTCGCTGGTCGGGTTCGGGGCTGTGATCGCCTCGCTTCCGGCCTTTGCGCTCATTCGCGACGCGGTTCTCGGCATCGCACCCGGCAATCCCCTCATTTCGCTCGCGATCGCGGTCAACATCCTGGCCGGCATCACCGGTTCCGCCTCCGGCGGCATGAGCATCGCCCTGCAGACACTGGGTGACACCTATCTTCAGCTCGGCCGCGCCGCGGGTATCGAGCCGGCGCTTCTTCACCGCGTCACTTCGATCGCCACCGGCGGTCTGGACGCTTTGCCGCACAACGGCGCTGTCATAACCTTGCTTGCCGTCTGTAAGGCGACCCACCGGGAGGCGTATCCCGACATATTCGTCGTCGCCTGCGCCATCCCGATCTTCGCGCTCGCCGCAATCCTGGTCCTCGCCAGGTTCAGCGGGTCGTTCTGACCATCGGACGCATGGCAGTCCGGCGCCTGGTGGGCATGCCTTTTGCCTCACCCGGACCGATACTGCCTTCGGCCTTTCGGCCGCTCCCAGGCCGATCGGACCTTCCGCCACCGTGACCAAGCCCCCCACCACCGCCGCCGCCGGCCAGCCCGGCAAGATCCCGCCGACCCGCCCCGACCGGCGGGGCTATCTTTTCGGCCTGACCCTGGCGGTCGGATCGGCCTTCGGTTTCGCCGCCGCGCGGGCCGGCATCCTGGGTGGCCTGTCGCCGAACGAACTGGTGCTGATGCGCTTCGGCGTGGCGGGGCTGCTCCTGCTGCCGCTGCTCATCCGCTGGGGCCTGCCCGATCTCGCCGGGATCGGCTGGCGGCGGGGACTGGTCCTCGCCCTCTTCGCCGGTCCGGCCTTCTCGCTCCTGCAGATGGGCGGCTATGCCTTCGCGCCGCTCGCCCATGGGGCGGTGATCGCCCCGGCTACCGTCACCATCCTGTCGACCATCGCCGCCGGCCTGTTCCTGGGCGAGCGGCTGGGACCGGCGCATCTGGTCGGCGCCGCGCTGGTGGTGGCGGGCGTGCTGCTGGTGAGTTGGGACGGCCTCGCCACCTCGGCCGCGGGCGGGCAGTCCTGGATCGGTGACGTCATGTTCTTCCTCTCCAGCGTGCTGTGGGTGGGGTTCACCATCTGCCTACGGCAATGGCGGCTCGACGCGCTGCGGGCCACCGCCGTCGTCTCGGTGCTGTCGATGCTCGTCACCGTCCCGGGCTACCTGGCGCTCGTCGGCATCGATCGTCTCGCTTCGCTCTCGATCACAGCGCTGGCGGTGCAGGGGGTAATGCAGGGTGCGCTCATGGGCGTGATCACGCTGCTCGCCTATGGCCGGGCGGTGGCGCTCCTCGGCGTCAGCCGGGCGGTGCTGTTCCCGGCGACGGTGCCGGCCTTCTCGGTGATCGTCGGCATTCCGGTGGTGGGGGAGATCCCCAACCTCACCCAGATCACGGGACTGGCGCTGGTCACGGTGGGCCTGCTGATCGCCATCGGCTTCCTCAACTGGCTGAGGGGGCGGCGCTAGCTTCGACATCGGCGGGCCGCTGTTGCATCCTTCCGCCGGAAGGGGAGTGCCGGAACGGTCATGGACGGATTCGATTGCGACGTGCTGATCGTGGGCCTAGGTCCGGTGGGCGCGGCGCTCGCCGGCCTGCTATGCGATGCGGGCCTGACCGTCATCGCGGTCGAGCGGGAGAGGACCGTCTATCCGCTGCCGCGCGCCGCGCATTTCGATCACGAGATCATGCGGCTGTTCCAACGACTTCGCATCGCCGACGAGGTGCTGATGCATGCGCGGCCGGCGCCAGGCTACGAGTTCCGCACGGCCGACGGCGGGCTTCTGGTGAGCGTCCGGGGACGCGCTCAGGCTTCACCTTCGGGCTGGGCGAGTGGCTATATGTTCAATCAGCCGGGGCTGGAACACGCGTTGCGCTCCAAGCTCGCCCGCAGCTCGCGAGCCGAGATATTGCTCGGAGAGCGCTTCGAACGGCTGGCGCAGGACGGGGCCGGCGTCGATGCCGTCGTCGCCGGCCCGGCGGGCGAACGGCGATATCGCTGCCGGTATCTGATCGGCTGCGACGGTGCGCGGAGCGCCGTGCGTGAGGCGATCGGGAGCGGCCTCTCGTCCTATGATTTCGACGAACCCTGGCTCGTCGTCGACGCGGTGGTGAAGGAGAGCCACCGCCTGCCGGCGGTGAACCTGCAGATCTGCGATCCCGCGCGGCCGACGACCTGCGTGCTGATGGGGCCGGGGCGGCACCGCTGGGAATTCATGATGCTGCCGGGCGAGACGGCGGAAGAGGTGCTGCGGGAAGACTTCATCCATGGGCTGCTCGCCCGCTGGGACGTGGGCGGTGCCATCGCCATCGATCGCAAGGCGGTCTATCGCTTTCACGGGCTGGTCGCCGAGCGCTGGCGATCGGGCCGGGTTCTGCTCGCCGGCGATGCGGCGCACCAGACGCCACCCTTTGCGGGGCAGGGCATGTGCGCGGGGCTGCGCGACGCGGCCAACCTGTCCTGGAAGTTGAAGGCCGTGGTGCGAGACGGCGCGGGCGAGGCGCTGCTCGACACCTATCAGGCGGAGCGCGAGCCCAATGTGCGCGCCTATATCGAACTCGCCATCGCCATGGGACGCATCGTCTGCACGCTCGATCCCGCCGCCGCGGCCGACCGTGACCGACGCATGCTGGCGGCCCTGGCCGAAGGACGGCCCGCCCTGCCGCCGGCGACACCGCCGCCCATGGCCGCCGGGGTGGTGATGGCGGAGACGCCGGCGGCCGGCACGCTCTTCCCGCAACCCTGGTCGGGCGCAGGCGCGGATACGCTCCGTCTCGACGACGTGCTGGGCGATGGAGCCTGGCTCATCACCGCCGCGCAGCCGGCGGCGGACGAGGTCATGGCCGCCGTGCGCACCGGATCGCTCGCCGATCCCGATCTCCGGCCGTTCCGGGAGGCGCTGTCCGCCTGGCTCGACGAACGCGGCGTTTCCGCCGTCCTGGTACGGCCGGACCGGCACGTCTTCGGCACCGGCACGGCCGGTATGCTGGTCCGCCGCTATGTCGAACACCTGGGCGGCGCGGGGAGGTCACGGCCTCAGCGGGCCGAGCCCGGTCCCGCCGTCGCCCCCTGAAGGAAGGTCCGAAGCCATGTCGTCGCCGATCACGCTCGAAGTCTTCAGCGATTATGTCTGCCCCTGGTGCTATCTCGCCAGCGGTCGCGCGGAGAGGCTGGTCCGGGAGTTCGAGATCGGGGTGCGACTGGTCCATTACCCCCTGCATCCGCGGACGCCCGCGGAAGGCATGTCGCTCGAAGAGCTGTTCGCCGGGCGCGGCTACGACATGGAAGCCATGTACCAGCGCATGAAGGGGCTTATGGAGGAGGAGGGTCTGCCCTACAGCCGCCGCACTCATACCTACAACAGCCGGCTGGCGCAGGAACTGGGCACCTGGGCAGAGACGCAAGCAGGCGGTGGGGCGATCCACGCCGCACTCTACAAGGCCTATTTCGTCGACGGCGTGAACATAGGCGAGCGCGAGGTGCTGGTGCGGATCGCCGGTTCGGTCGGGCTGCCCGAAGACGAGGCGCGAGCGGTACTGGCCGACCGGACCTTCAAGGCCCATGTCGATGCCGACTGGGAGAAGTCGCGCGCCTACGAAGTGACCGGCGTGCCGAGCTTCGTCGTGCAGGGCATGATCATGGTGGGCGCGCAACCCTATGAGCGGCTGGTGAAACTGGTCGAGAAGGCGGGCGCGGCACGGCGGGGATGACGCCCCTGCGCACGCCGGCGGCCGGCGAGGCGGCGGCTCAGATCAAGGCCAGCGCTTGCGGCGGCAGGGGGCCCTTTTCGATGCTGGCGATGGCGTGGTCGAGTTCGCCGAGGCTGGCGGTACCGACGAGAACGGTGCTCATCGCCTCGGGCATGGCGGCGAAGCGGATCGCCGCTTCCACAAGATCGCCGACGATGCCCCTCTCCACCAGCGGCAGCAGCCGGCGCGCGGCCGCGACGTCGGCGGCATAGCTGGGGCCGGAAGCGATCGGTTCGACCTTCGGCATGGCGATGGGGTCGCGGGCTTCCGTGCCGGAGAGTGCGCCGCCGGCCAGGACGCGGATGCCGATCACCCCCATGCCGGCCGCCTTCGCATGCAGCATCAGCCCCTCCTGATCGGGCATCGCCGACCCCGCGGGCAGCGGCATGGCCGCGCTGGGATTCAGAAGGTTGTGCGGAACCTGCGCGGTGTCGAACAGGCGACTGTCGATGACCCGCCGCAGGGCCGTCGGCTCGCCGATGGCGGTGATGCCGCAGAAGCGGATCCTGCCCTGCTCGCGCAGGCGGGCGAGAGCGGGTGCCACCCCCTGCACCACGACCTCGGGCGTCAGGCTGTTGCCGCTGCCGGCCGCAGTGATCGGGTTGTGGAGCTGCAGCAGGTCGACGCTGTCGCGCTTCAGCCGGCGAAGGCTCTCCTCCAGCGACGCGGCGATGGCGCCGGCGACATCGCCGCGCTGGTGCGCCTGGATGCGGACCTTGGTGCCGAGAACGAGGTTCGCGCCGCTGCCGGGCAGGATGCGGCCAAGGGTGCGCTCGGACTCCCCGTCGCCATAGAGCGGTGCCGTGTCGATGTAGTTGATGCCGGCGGCGATCGCGCGGGCCATGGCCCTATCCTGATCGGAGGCCGATCCCCGAACCATCAGTCCGCCGACCGCGCCCGCGCCGTAGCCCAGGATCGAGACCGAAAGGCCGGTGCGGCCTAGCGTGCGCTGTTCCATCCCTCGCGTCTCCCTCGCCGTCGTCCTCAGCGTTTCTTCTGGTCGTCCGGCGGGAGGCAGGCCAGCACGGACTTGAGGAGGCCGGGGAAGATATCCTCGAGGTCGGCGCGCAGCGAGACGGCGCAGCGATTGCCCTCGGTACGGCTGGTCACCACCCCGGCGTCGCGCAGTACCTTCAGATGATGGCTGAGCGTCGACTTGGCGCAATCGAGATCGAAGTCGCCCCAGCCGATCTCCGGGTTCCCGGCGAGGCGGGAAACGATCGACAGCCGGGCCGGATCGGACAGCGCCCCGAGCACGCCGGTCAGCGTTATCTCGTCGCGGTCGGGATGGCGGTATTGCCTCATCTCGTCGAGCTTCTATATTCGATGTTCGTCGAACATCGAATTGTACGCCGAGAAGCGGGGAATATCCATATGCCGAGCCTTTTCGATCCGGTCACGCTGGGGGAACTCACGCTGCCCAACCGCATCATCATGGCGCCCCTGACCCGCACGCGGGCGGGCGAAGGGCGGGTGGCGAACGCGCTGATGCGTGACTACTACGTGCAGCGCGCCAGCGCCGGCCTGATCCTGACCGAGGCGACCTCGGTCTCGCCGCAAGGGGTCGGCTATGTCGGAACCCCCGGCATCTGGTCGGACGCCCAGGTGGAGGGCTGGAAGCAGGTGGTGGCCGGCGTGCACGCGGCCGGCGGTCGCATTGTGATGCAGCTGTGGCATGTGGGGCGCATTTCCGATCCCATGTTCCATGATGGACAGCCGCCGGTGGCCCCGAGCGCCATCGCCGCCGCGGGCAATGTCAGCCTGCTGCAGCCCAAGCGTCCGTTTCCCGTTCCGCGGGCGCTGGAGACCAGCGAGATCCCCGGCATCGTCGAATCGTTCCGCAAGGGCGCGGAGAATGCGAAGAAGGCGGGGTTCGACGGGGTCGAGATCCACGGCGCCAACGGCTATCTGATCGACCAGTTCCTGCAGGACAGCACCAACAAGCGCACCGACGGATACGGCGGTTCGATCGAGAACCGCGCCCGGCTGATGCTGGAGGTCGCGGATGCGTGCATTTCGGTCTGGGGACCGGGACGTGTCGGCATGCACCTGGCGCCGCGCGCGGATTCGCACAACATGGGCGATTCGAACCTGCCCGCGACATTCGGCTATGTCGCCGAACAGCTCGGACGGCGGAAAATCGCGTTCCTCTTCGCCCGCGAACGCCAGGGCGAGGGGCGCATCGGACCGGACCTGAAGAAGGCTTTCGGTGGACCCTTCATCGCCAACCAGATGCTGACCCGCGACCAGGGGCAGGCCCTGCTCGATGCCGGCGAGGCGGACGCGATTTCCTGGGGCGCCCTCTACATCGCCAACCCGGATCTGGTGCGGCGCTTCCGCGAGAACGCGCCCCTCAACGAGCCCAATCTCGCGACCTACTACTCGCCCGGACCGGGCGGCTACACCGATTATCCCTTCCTGGAGCCGCAGGCGCTCTCGGCCTAGCTTCTGCTCCCGCGGGGCGGTAGGACACCGCCCCGCGGGAGATTCGGGAGTGTCATGGCCGGGACGCGTTTTCCGAGCGAGGTCGAAGTCGCCGTCATCGGCGGCGGAGCCGCTGGTATCGGCGCGGGCATGCGCCTGAAGCGGGCCGGCGTCTCGTTCCTGATCATCGAAGCGCGCAAACGTCTGGGAGGGCGGGCCTGGACCGTCGATACCGGGCAAGGCTTTCCGGTCGATCTGGGCTGCGGCTGGCTGCATTCGGCCGATCTCAACCCCTGGTCGGAGATCGCGGAAGCGAGCGGGTTCGCGATCGACCGCACGCCTGCCCCCTGGAGCACGCGGGCGCCGCCGCTGGGCTTCAGCCGCGAGGAATGGCTCCATTATCGGGCCAGTGCCGATGCCTTCTACGGCCGGGTGGTGGCGGCGGCGAAGACGGGCGAACGGCCGGCCGCCGACCTGCTGGAGCCGGGCGCGCCCTGGAACGGGCTGATCGGCGCGGTCAGCACCTATGCCAACGGGGTGGAACTCGAGGGTCTCTCCGTGGTCGACTACGACCGCTATTTCGACAACGGCGTGAACTGGCGGCTGCCCGACGGCTACGGGGCGATGATCGTGGCGCAGGCGAAGGACCTGCCGGTCGTGCTCGACTGCGCCGTCTCCCTCGTCGACCACGCGCAAGCGCCGATCAGCCTGCAGACATCCAGAGGGACCCTTCGCGCCGGGCGCGTCATCGTCACGGTGCCGACCAGCCTGATCGCGGCCGAAGCGATCCGCTTCACGCCGGCGCTGCCGGAGAAGGTGGCGGCTGCCGGCGGATTGCCGCTCGGCCTGGCCGACAAGATCTATCTGAAAGTGGAGAAGCCGAGCGCCTTTCCCGCCGGCGCGCGCGTCTTCGGCGATCCCGCCAGGGTGGCCTCGGGCAGCTATCACCTGCGGCCCTTCACCCGCCCGGTCGTCGAGGGCTATTTCGGCGGCGCATTCGCCCGCGAACTGGAGGCCGGCGGCGACAAGGCCTTCGCCGCCGTGGCCCTCGAGGAACTGGCCCGGCAACTGGGCAGCGGCATCCGCAAGCACCTGAAGCCGATCGTCGCCACCGCCTGGGGGCGCGATCCGCTCGCGCGCGGATCCTATTCGCATGCCCGTGTCGGGCAGGCGGAAGCGCGCGCCGCGCTCGCAGCACCGGTCGGCGAGCGCCTGTTCTTTGCCGGTGAGGCCTGTGCGCCGGCCAACTTCTCCACGGCCCACGGCGCCTATGAGACGGGGGTGGCGGCGGCCGACGCGGCCCTCGGGGGGAAGGGGGTGGTGGTGGCGCCGCTGCAATCGTCGGGGGGGATGTGACTGCAGCGGCGCCACCGGACCGCGGCCGAGGGCGGGGAACGGGATCGGCCGGGTCTCCGGCAGAGGAGAGGCGCTATCGGGGGGAGTGCGCCTCTCCTCTGCAAGCTCGCCGGGGCCGGTACATCCGCCTGGGGGGATTCGCCATCCGACCCGGGGGGGGAGGGGGTGTCGGACCGCGAAAGGCCGATGTACCGGCGCCCTCGAAAACCAATCTGGGGGTGGTTTGCGTCGCTCGCTCGACCGGAATGGGGCGAAACGGTGGCGCCTGTTCGCAACCGCGTGCGCCTGCTATTGAAGGCATCCGCCGCCCGCACCGAAGCAACCTCCTGATCGGATGAGTCTCTTTCTTCTAAAGCGGTTCGCGACCTTCCTGGCGACGCTCCTCGGCACCTCGCTGGTCGTGTTCCTGGTGCTGGAAGTGCTGCCGGGAGATCCGGCCCTCGTCATCCTCGGGCCAGATGCCTCGAGCGAGGCGGTGGCGGCCCTGCGCGACAAGCTCGGGCTGAACACGCCGCCGGCGGTTCGCTATTTCGAGTGGCTGGGCGGGCTTCTTACCGGCCGGTTCGGCACCTCCTACACCTATGGTGTCTCGACGGGCGAGCTGATCCTGGAACGCCTCGCCGTCACCGTGCCGCTCGGGCTGATGGCCATGGGCCTCACGATCCTGATCGCCGTGCCGCTCGGCATCTATGCCGCCTCGCGCCACAACAGGGCGGGCGACGTGACCGTGATGGGCGTGAGCCAGCTCGGAATCGCCATTCCCAATTTCTGGTTCGGCATTCTCCTCATCCTTCTCTTCGCGGTGCATTTGCGCTGGGTGTCGGCCGGCGGCTTTCCGGGCTGGGAGGAAGGGCTGCTCGACGGCCTCGGCTCGCTGATCCTTCCCGCGATCGCGCTCGCCCTCGTGCAGGCGGCGATCCTGGCCCGCTTCACCCGCTCGGCCGTGCTGGACGTGCTGCGCGAGGATTTCGTCCGGACGGCACGGGCCAAGGGGCTCAGCCGGCGCGGTGCGCTCTGGGGTCACGCGGTGCGGAACGCGCTGATCCCCGTGGTCACGGTGATGGGACTGCAGTTCTCGAATCTCCTCGCCGGGACGGTGGTGATCGAGAACGTCTTTCAGCTTCCCGGTCTCGGGCGCCTCGTCTTCCAGGCCATCGCCAACCGCGACATCGTGGTGGTGCGCGACGCAGTGGTGATCCTCGCCGCCAAGGTCGTGCTGATCAACTTCGTGGTCGACCTGCTCTATGCGGCGATCGATCCCCGGCTGAAGGCGCAGGACGTATGAGCGCCACCTTCGCCGCGCGCGCATTGCGCCACCCCAGTTTCGTGGCCGGCGGCATCCTTACCGGCCTCCTGGTCCTGATGGCGCTTGGATCCTTCGTCTGGACGCCGCATCCCCCGCTCGAGATGACCGTGTCGCAGCGGTTGAAGCCGCCCTCGGCCGTCTATTGGCTCGGCACCGACGCCTTCGGCCGCGATGTGTTCTCGCTGATCATGGCGGGAGCGCGGAACTCGATCCTGGTCGGCGTCGTCTCGGTCGGCATCGGGGCGGGGATCGGCATCGCCCTGGGTCTGCTCGCATCCGCGAGGCGCGGCTGGGTGGAGGAGCTGGTCATGCGGCTCTCAGACTTCGTCTTCGCCTTCCCGGCAATCCTGTCGGCGGTGATGCTGACCGCGCTGTTCGGTGCCGGCACCTTCAACTCGATCATCGCCATCGGAATCTTCACCATCCCGGTCTTCGCCCGCGTCACCCGAGCGGCGGCGAACGCGGTCTGGGCGCGCGAGTTCGTGTTGGCGGCACGGGCGGCGGGGAAGGGGGCCTTCCGCATCACGGTCGAGCACATCCTGCCCAACATCGTCTCCGTCCTGGTGGTTCAGGCGACCATCCAGTTCGCGATCGCCATTCTGGCCGAGGCGGCGCTCTCCTATCTCGGCCTCGGCACCAGGCCGCCGGACCCCTCCTGGGGGCGCATGCTGAACGAGGCGCAGGCGCACATCTTCCGCATGCCGGTTCTGGCCGTCTTTCCGGGGATAGCCATCGCGCTGTCGGTGCTGGGTCTCAACCTCATGGGCGACGGCTTGCGCGATCTCGTCGACCCGCGTCTCGCCCGGAAGCGCTGAGGATGGCCCTGCTCGAAGTCCGCGACCTGACCGTGAGGCTCGCCACCGCGCGCGGGCTCGCCCCCGCCGTGCGCCACCTGTCGCTCGAGATCGACCGGGGCGAGACGCTCGGCCTCGTCGGCGAATCGGGCTGCGGCAAGTCGATCACCGCGCTGTCGCTGATCGGCTTGTTGCCCGAGCGGGCCGAAGTGACCGGGGAGATCCGCTTCGAGGGGCGTGACCTGGCGCGATTGTCGGAGGACGAGCTCTGCAAGGTGCGCGGCAACCGCATCGCCATGGTGTTCCAGGAGCCGATGACATCGCTCAACCCTCTGCATACCATCGGCCGGCAGGTGGCAGAGCCGCTCGTCCTGCACAAGGGGCTCGGCACGCGCGCGGCGCGCGAGCGCGCGCTCGATCTCCTGGACCGGGTCGGACTGCCCAACCCCTCCGCGCGGCTGGACCAGTATCCCCACCAGCTGTCCGGCGGTCAGCGGCAGCGGGTGATGATCGCGATGGCGCTGGCCTGCGATCCCGATCTCCTGATCGCCGACGAGCCGACCACCGCGCTCGACGTCACCATCCAAGGCCAGATCCTGGACCTGATCCTGGACCTGGTGGAGGAACGGCGGATGGCGCTGCTTCTGATCAGCCACGACCTTGGCGTGATCGCCCAGACGACGCGACGGATGGTGGTGATGTACGGCGGCATCGCCGCCGAGGAGGGGCCGACGGCGGCGGTGTTCAGCCGGCTCGCGCACCCCTATGCCAGGGGTCTGTTCGCGGCCCGCCCTTCGCTGGCTGGCGGGCGCGACGCTCCCCTCAGCACCATACCCGGCGTGGTACCGGAACTGGCCGACCTGCCGAGGGGATGTCCGTTCATGGAGCGCTGCCCGCTGGCGATCCCGCCCTGTGGCGACAAGGTGCCGGATCCGGTCCTTCTGGGAGAAGGGCATTCCGCGCGCTGCATTCGGGCGGGCGAGGCATGAGCGCGCTGGTGGAGGCGACCGACCTCACCAAGGTCTATGCCCTGCCGCGGGAGAGACTGCTGCAGCCGGCAGGAGAGATCGTCGCGGTGGCTGGCGTGTCGTTCTCCCTCGCCGCGGGGCGCAGCCTCGGCATCGTCGGTGAATCAGGCTCCGGCAAATCGACCCTGGCGCGGCTCGTGATGGCGCTGGAAGCGCCGAGTTCGGGGCGGGTCCGCTTTGCCGGCCGGGATCTCTTCGCCCTGCCGCCCGCAGAGCTGCGCGGTGCCCGGTCCGATTTTCAGATGGTGTTCCAGGATCCGTATGGCTCGCTCGATCCCCGCCGCACCGTGGGCTGGACGATCGCCGAGCCGCTCTCGGCCTTGCAGAGGACGAGTGCGGCCGAGCAGCGCGAGCAGGTCGCTGCAATGCTGGGTCAGGTGGGCCTGCGGCCGGGGGATGCGGCGAAGTACCCGCACGAGTTCTCCGGCGGGCAGCGCCAGCGCATCGCTATCGCGCGGGCGCTGATCACCCGTCCGAAACTGATCGTCGCCGACGAGCCGGTATCCGCGCTGGACGTCTCGGTACAGGCACAGGTCCTGAACCTGATGCGCGAGCTGGAACAGAGATTCGGTGTCACCTACCTCCTGATCAGCCACGATCTGGCGGTGGTGAACTATATCGCCGCCGAGGTTGCCGTGATGTATCGGGGGCGCATCGTCGAACAGGCGGAAGCGGCGATGATCTTCCGCGCACCGGCGCATCCCTATACCCGCGCTCTGCTCGAGGCGGTCCCACGCGCCGAGCCTGGCCGTCAACGACGCCGACGCGCGCGGGCGGAAACGACCAACGACGCCGTCGAGGGCGGCTGCCCCTTCCGGCCACGCTGTCCTTACGCGGTCGATCGCTGCCGGGCCGAAACACCCGCGCTCCGCAGCGTCGCGGACGGGCATGCCGCCGCCTGCCACCGGGCCGAAGACATCCTCGCTGAACCGCCGCCCTGAGGCTCAGGCACCCATCCCTGAGGCTCAGGCACCCATCCGGCCGGTGTCCTTGGGCCGCCCGAGTTCCTGGTCGGGCAGCTTCTCCTCACGGCTCACGGCTTTTTCAAGAAGTTTGGTCGGCTTGTCCTTCTGCGGGGGAAGCTCGGCCGGCGTCTCGGGAGCATCCTGCGCGTCCCGTTTCCGCCGCAACGCGGGTCCATGCATCTTCATGTGAATTGGAACGCCGGTCCGCCTGCCTCGGTTCCTTTCAGCGGATCAGCGCCGCGAGCAGGGAATTCAGCACCCGCCGCCCGGCCATCGTGGCCTTCAGCGTGGTCTCGTCCTCTTCGATCATGCCGCCCGTCAGCATCCTGGATCTTCCTGCGGGGTCGATGATCTCGTCGAGCGCCAGGCCGGTCCTGTGCCGGAACCGGACTTTATCGATCCCCTGGGTCAGCCTCAGGCCCATCATCAGGGCCTCCTCCGCCCGGTCCTCTGGACCGAGCGTCAGGTCGGCGTCGCCGCCATGCCCCAGCGTCTCCACCCCTTCCAGCCAGGCTTCCGGCTTTCTGACCTGCGCGGTCGCATGCGCCTCGCCATCGACGAGGATGCGTCCGTGCGCACCGGGTCCGATCCCGATGTAGTCACCGTAGCGCCAGTAGACCAGATTGTGGCGCGACTCGGATCCCGGGCGGGCGTGGTTGGAGATCTCGTAGGCCGGCAGGCCCCGGGCATCGAGCGTCGCTTGCGTCCTCTCGAACAGCACGGCGGCGATATCGTCGTCGAGCGGGGTCCATTCGCCGCGCTTCACCGCTCCCGCGAAGCCGGTGTTGGCCTCGATGGTCAATTGGTAGAGCGACAGGTGATCGCCCGCCAGGGCGAGCGCCTGATCCAGTTCCGCCGCCCAGGCCTCGACCGTCTGGCCGGGCCTGGCATAGATCAGATCGAAGGAGACGCGCTGGAAGTGCCGGTGCGCCAGTTCGATGGCGGTGATCGCCTCCGCTGCGGAGTGCTGGCGCCCCAGAAAGGCCAGCGCGGAGGGATCGAGCGATTGAACGCCGAGCGACAAGCGGTCGACCCCGCCGGCCCTGAAGGCGGCGAAGCGCCCTGCCTCCACGGATGTCGGATTGGCCTCCAGGGTGACTTCCAGATCGGGCATCGGCTCGAAGTGACGCTTCGCCCGCTCGATCACCGCCGCCGCCGTCTCGGGCGGCATCAGCGAAGGCGTACCCCCACCGAAGAAGATGGAGGCCAGACGCCGGGGGCCGATCCGCGCGGCGAAATGGTCGAGTTCGATCAGCAAAGCCCGCCGCCAGCGGTCCTGGTCGACGGCGTCGCGCACATGACTGTTGAAGTCGCAGTAGGGGCATTTGGACCGGCAGAACGGCCAATGCACATAGAGCGCGAGCGGTTCGCCGGTGGTCGGGCGGGTCATCACCCACGCCCGAGGTCAATGAACATCAGGCCGGGCCTCCCGGGGCAAGAAGGTCAGTGGTGCGGACATTCTGGTTGAACAATCCTCTCTATTCTGTCGGCAAGAGATCTGTTTTGTATGTTTACGTATGAATTACCGATTTGTGGTCAAGATGAGGGTACCGCTGGTGCCAATGCCCTGGCACCGGCACAACCGGAGCGACCCCTCGATGTCCCGCCCCAGCGTCATGCCGACCCATAAAGAGGTCGCATTCAGCAAGGATGACGTCATCGTCAGCAAGACCGACCTCAAAGGCAAGATCGTCTATGCGAACGATGTCTTTCTCAGCATCGCCGGTTATGGCGAGCGAGAAGTGAATGGCGAACCGCACAACCTGATCCGGCATCCCGACATGCCACGCACCATCTTCGACCTGCTCTGGGGTGAGTTGAAGGCGGGCCGCGAAATCTTCGCCTACGTCAAGAACATGACGAAAGCCGGTGACCACTACTGGGTTCTGGCGCATGTCACGCCGAGCCGCGACGAGCGTGGTTCCATTGTCGGCTACCATTCGAACCGTCGCGTGCCGGAGCGGTCGGCCATCGGCAAGGTCGAGGCCCTGTACAGGGACATTCGGCGCGCCGAGCAGTCCGCGCCGGGACCGCGAGAGGCACTGACCGCGGGTCGTGCTGTGCTGGACCAGGCGCTCGCCGCCGCCGGCAAGCCCTACGACGCCTTCGTCTTCTCTCTCTGAGCCCGGGAGAACCGACCATGCTGTTTGCCCGCAAGCGCAACGAAACCATCAACCCCGCACTCGCTGTAGCCGAGGAGGATCCCCGTATCGCGGCGCTCGAAGCCCGCCTGGCTCGCCGCGAGGAGGAGCTGGAGTCTCTGCGCGCCGACCGAGACCGCCTCAAGGAGGCGCTCGACAAGGCGACTGGCACGTGCCGTCGGGCGGCCAGGGGCGATTTCGAGGCTCGGGTCATCGACATCGAACACCTGGGCGATGCCATACCCTTCCTCAACTCGTTGAACCGCGTCCTCGACCTTGCCGATGCCTTCATCCGGGAAAGTTCGGCTTCGCTCGAACATGCAAGCCGAGGACTTTATCACCGCCCGTTCCTGACCGCGGGGATGACCGGTGCGTTCGGACGCGGTGCGAAGGTGATCAACGACGCCCGCGAGTCGATGCAGCGCATGCAGACGGAGGCTCTCGCCGAGCGCCACCGTCTCGCCGATCGGTTCGATGCTTCCGTGTCCCGCATCATCGAAGGCGTGGCGAGTGCCGCCACCCAGTTGGAAGGGACGGCGGGCAGCATGGTGGCGCTCTCGGAGGACACCCGATCGCGGGCGACCATCGTCGCCTCCGCGTCGGAAGAGGCGACCAGCAGCACCGAGGCCGTCGCGGCGGCGGCGGAAGAACTGACCGCATCCGTCAGCGAGATCAGCCGGCAGGTTTCCACGGCGAGCGACGTTGCCCGATCCGCCAGCCGCGATGCCGAGAAGACGAACCGGGTCGTCGACGCGCTGACGGAATCGGCAAAGCAGATCGGCGATGTCGTCCGCCTGATACGCGAAGTCGCGGGCCAGACCAATCTCCTCGCCCTCAACGCGACAATCGAGGCCGCGCGGGCCGGGGATGCCGGCAAGGGCTTTGCCGTAGTCGCCTCCGAGGTGAAGAGCCTGGCCAGCCAGACCGCGCGTGCGACGGAGCAGATCAACCAACAGGTGACCGAGATCCAGGAACGGACCGCGGAAGCCGTGGTCTCGATCCAGACCATCACCGAGACGGTCAGTCGCATCAACGGCATCTCCGCCTCCATCGCGGGCGCGGTGGAGCAGCAGGCCGCGGCAACCAGCGAGATCAGCAGCAACATCCAACAGGCCGCCGCGGGCGCGCGCGAGGTGTCCGAGAATATCGGTGCCGTGAATGGGGCGGCCGGCGAGACGAGCGGCGCCGCGGGAGACGTGCGCAGCGCCGCGCGCGAATTGTCGGGCCAGGCCGAGAGCCTGAGGCGGACCGTGTCGGAGTTTCTGGCGGCCGTCCGCGCCGCCTGAGAGGGTACGATTGAAGGGCTCTGCCGGATGTGCCGGCAGAGCCCGCACGCTGTCAGCGGTAGCGGCGGCGGAGAACCGCGAACCAGCCGAGGCCCGCGCTCAGGATGGTGAAACCTTCCGGCTCCGGGACGTCGCGGCTGATGGGATCGTCGATCGCCACCTGGTTGAAGGTGGTGTCGGCATAGGTGCGGAAGACGTAGTCGTATTGCGTCTGGGGAGCGAAGGCGGAGCTGAAGATGTTACCGTCGGGATAGGGGTCGTAACTGTTGGTCTTCAGCGCTAACTCTCCGCTGTTGGTCGCATCCACATCGAGATAGTAGGTCGTTCCGGGTGTGAGAGCGACTGGAGTCCAGAACACGTCGAACCAGGCTTGGTCGTTGGTGTTGTCGACACCGGTCGGCAGTCCGCTGCCGCTGGCCAGCAGGTTCGACGCGGCATCGCCCGGCTTGCCGTCCCAGATGCCGAGCGTGACGTTCACGTTGTTGTCGTTGGCACCCCGCAGCAGCACCCCGGCACCGGCTATATTGTTCGCCGACTGTCTGAAGGACTGGGTGCGGTAGGGAAAGAACAGAAACGAGTATCCGGAGAAGCCGGCATCGGCGACGGGCTGGTTCTGGTCGATGACGATCGCGGCCGGTGCCGGGCCGGCTGACAGCGCTAGGAGGCCGGCAAGCAAGACGGCCTTTGGATGGGTGAACGGGCGCATTGTGCCTGGACCTTCCACAGTCGTTGAAGTGGAGGACGAGAGTTGCGCGTGCGAGGGCGAAGCCGTTAGGCGGCGCGTCTCCGGAGAATGTGCAAGGCGTCCCGGGGCGGACGTCCTCGTCCCGAAATCGGCAATACTGTTTGCGCCGCAGGTTTCCGCGGGAATAGCGTTTTCCTGCGCAGGTTCGGTCGATACCGTCGGGCGGAGGAATGACTGGAGCGAAGAAGGGAGCAGAGGAAGGGAACCCGCCCGGGCCGGCGGGTCAGCTGTTCGAGCTGTCGACGGATGCCGTGCCGGTGGCCGAGCGTTTCGCATTCTGGCGGGAGACCGTTCTCAATCGGACGGAGCCGGATTTGCCCGCCGATCCCGACGGTGCGTTCCACGGGCGCCTGCGCTGCTATGCAGGGAGCACGGCTCAGATCCGCGACGGCCGATCTGCGCCCATTATCCTTCGCCGGACGCCGCAACGCTGCCGGCGCGATTCCGGCGACGAATTCCTGCTCAGCATGTATTCGGAACTGGACGCGGGACAGCTTCGGCATCCGGGCGCGCCCGACCTTGCCGTTCGGCCGCGCCAGATCGTCATGGTCGACATGGCGCAGCCCTTCCAGGTGCGGCTCGGTGCCTACCGGGAGCTGAACTTTCGGCTGCCGCGGGCGGCTGTGGCGGTCGCCATTGGTGGTGATCCGGGGCGGCTCGGCGGTCGAACACTGCCGGTCAACTCTCTGAGTGGGCTCTTGTTCGAGCAGGTGCGGATGCTGGCCGATGCGCTGCCGGGGCTGAACGCCGCCGGCCGCGAAGCCGCCCTCGACGCGACGACGGCTCTGGCGCTGGCGACGCTCAGGATCGAGTTCCAGCAGGGGCGGGTGGAACAGGAAGAACTGAGCGACGGCCTTTGGGCGGCAGCAGAACGCTATATCGGCTTCAATTTCGGCCGGCACGACCTGTCGCCCGACCTGCTGGCGCAGGCCCTGCGTTGTTCGCGCAGCCACCTGTACCGGATGTTCGAGCGCCGCGGACTGACCGTGATGGCTTACATCTTCTCGGTCCGCCTTGCCAGGGCGCGCTATCTACTGGCATCACCCGGCTGCCGGATGCCGATCGGTGAGGTGGCGCTGCTCTGCGGCTTCGACGACGCGTCGAGTTTCGCCCGCAGCTTCAAGCGCCAGTACGGTCTCTCGCCGAGCGATTTCCGCCGTGAGGCGCAGGGCCGACAGGCGCAGGGCCGCGAGACGCCGGGCCGCGAGGCAGAGACGGCCCGCGAAGACTGACGCTATTCCGCCGGGCTCGCCTCCGCTACCGGACGGCGGGCGGCCGCCATCCGCTGTTGCAGGAGACGGCGGTTGCGGCGGCGGCGGAGATACATGATCAGGCCGGTGATGCCGAACAGCGCCGGCAGGATTCCGGTGATGAAGACCACGACCTGCCAGATCAGCGGATAGGTGCTGCCGTCGTGCAGGCGTCGCATGAACTGGGCCGTCGCTTGCGAGGGGTCCGGGCCCTGGGGCGCGCGCCGCTGCTCGCCGCCCTGCGCGGGGCCGCCGCCGGGTCCACCCTGACGCCGGACCTGACCCGTCGCGTCGTCCACCGTGACCGTGGCGGCAGGTCCCGAGGCGGTCCGAAACTGAACGCGCCATTGCGCCGCCTGGTCGGTGGGCAGCGTGACGCCGAGGAGCGGCAGGCCCGGGGCGGCTCTCGCCGCGGTCTCCACCACGGCATCGGCCACGAGCGCGGGTGACGCGATCGGCTTCGCATTGAACATTGCCGTCCGGTTCGGCTGCTGCTGTGGCGGCACCGGGGTCAGGAGACCGACCGCCTCGCGCGCCGTCTGAGGGAAGGATATCCACACGCCGGTGAAGGCGACGACGGCGAGCGGGATCGCCGTCCAAGCGCCGATCATCAGGTGCAGGTTGTGGCTCGGTTTTGGTCCCTTCCGCCAGCCGAGCCCGCGGATGAAGCCGCGCTTGGGCCACCAGAGGTAGAGACCGCTCAGGGCCGAGATGGTGAGCGCCACGCCGCTCCAGCCGACGATCTGGCGCCCCGACCATTCGGGGATCAGGAGATTGCCGTGGAAGTTGTGGAGCAGGCGGATCAGCGACGTGTTGGAGTTGGCGATGTCCAGAACCCTCGCCGTCGGCGGATCGAGGTAGACGGTGAGGAACCCGGTGCGACCCTCTCCGGGCAGCCGTCCATTGACCTGGACCGGGGCACCGGGCTCCGCCGGATAGCGGAGGGAGGCGATCCGGGCGCGGTCGCCCAGCGCGTCGGTTCCGGCGCGCAGATAGGCGGAGGCGGGCAGGGTGGCATCGCTGCCGGTGACGGCAAAGCGCCCGGGAAACAGCAGTTCCTCGAGTCCGTCGTGCCAGACCAGGAGACTGCCGGAGATGCCGATCGGGATCAGCAGGGCCATGAGGCAGATGCCGAGCCAGAGATGGACCTGGTACCAGAAGCGCTGAAGTCGGGCGCGAAGGGACGCGGCCATGTCTGAAACTCCACCCTCGAGACGATGTTCTCGACTCTATCGTTAATGCATATGCCTCTCAATTGAGAATTTGCCGAGGGGCGTCGCGACGCACTCGGCGGGCGGGCGGTGCCGATCGACAATGGATACGGATTCGTTCGCGATCTCCTGCGCGCGAAGCCCGATCCGGTCGGGTTGGGGCAAAAGAGATTGAACGTGGCCCGCCTTCACCGGTTGGGCTAGTCTCCTCCCCGGGAGAGACGAAACAACGTCTGGGCTCGTTCAGGGTGGAAGTGCTGTCGGAGACAACGTCCCGGCCGGCCCGGACCTCGGCATCCTTGCTCGAGGTCGAGGAACTCTGCGTCCAGTTCGAGACCTCGCGCGGGCAGGTCCGCGCCGTCGAGGGGCTGAGCTTCACGGTCGCGCCGGGCGAGGTCGTCGCCGTCGTGGGGGAGTCGGGGTCGGGCAAGTCGGTCTCGGCGCTCGCCATCATGCGGCTGCTGCCGCGCCTCACGGGACGCACGCGAGGCAGCATCAGGTTCGACGGCAAGAGCTTGCTGGATCTCGATGACGAGAGCATGCGCCGGGTGCGCGGCCGCGACATCGCGATGATCTTCCAGGAGCCGATGACCTCGCTCAATCCGCTGCTCACCATCGGATTGCAGATCACCGAGCCGTTGACGATCCATCTGGGCATGAACGAGGGGGAGGCCCGCGCCCGCGCCGTCGAACTGCTTCAGCTGGTCGGTATCCCCGACGCCGAGGGCCGGCTGAACCAGTACCCCCACCAGTTCTCGGGCGGCATGCGCCAGCGGGTGATGATCGCGATCGGCCTCGCCTGCAATCCCCGCCTGGTGATCGCGGACGAGCCGACGACGGCGCTCGACGTCACCATCCAGGCGCAGATCCTGGAACTGATGAAGGATCTGTCGCGCAAGCTCGGCATTGCGCTGATCATCATCACCCACAATCTGGGCGTGGTGGCCCGCTATGCCGATCGCGTCATCGTCATGTATGCCGGCCGCATGGTGGAGCAGGGCGAGGCGGAAGCGGTCTTCCACCGGCCGCGTCATCCCTATTCGATGGGGTTGCTGCGGTCCGTTCCGCGGCTGGACCATCCGCGGGGCGAGCGGCTGGAGACCATCGAGGGCTTGGTCCCGAACCTGGCCAATGCGCCGCCCGGATGCCGCTTCGCGCCGCGGTGCCCGTTCCGGATCGAGGCCTGCGGCGAGGAGCCGCCGCTGTTGCCCACCGACACCGGGGGCCTCGCCCGCTGCCATCGTTCCGACGAGATCGCCGCCGGTGCCATCGTCTGGAAGGGTGCGGGCAAGGCTGGTGCCGCACCGACGCGGCAGGCGGCGCAGGCGCTGCTCTCGGTGCGCGGCCTGACCAAGCACTTCCCCATTCGCACGGGCTTCGGCGGGACCAAGCGCGTGGTGCGGGCGGTGGAAGACGTGAGTTTCGATATCGCGGCCGGCGAGACGCTCGGCCTCGTCGGCGAATCCGGCTGCGGCAAGACCACGGTCGGCCGCCTGATCCTGCACCTGGAACAGCCGACCGCGGGCGCGATCCGCTTTGCCGGAACCGACATGGTGGCCGCGACGCCTGCCGAACTGAGCGCCGTCAGACGGAAGATCCAGGTGATCTTCCAGGATCCCTATTCTTCGCTCAACCCGCGCATGACCGTGGGCCAGATCGTGGGCGAACCGCTCCACGTATACCGGCTCAGTCCCGACGCCCGGTCGGCCAAGGCGCGGGTGGAGGAGTTGCTCGGGCAGGTTGGGTTGCGCCCCGAACTCGCCGAACGCTATCCGCACCAGCTCTCCGGGGGACAGCGCCAGCGGGTGGGCATCGCGCGGGCGCTGGCGCTGGAACCCAGCTTCATCGTCTGCGACGAGGCGGTATCGGCGCTCGACGTGTCGATTCAGGGGCAGATCATCAACCTGCTCGAGGATCTGCAGCGGCGGCTCGGCCTCGCCTATCTCTTCATCGCCCACGACCTCGCCGTCGTCCGTCACATCTCGATGCGCGTGGTGGTGATGTATTTCGGCCGCATCATGGAGGTGGCCGATCGCGATGCGATCTATGCGGAGCCGCTGCATCCCTATACGCGGGTGCTGCTGGACGCGGCGCCCATTCCCGATCCCGCGGTGGAGAAGGCGCGGGCGCCGCGGCTGATCCGCGGCGAACTGCCAAGTCACCTCGCGCCCCCCACGGGCTGCGTGTTCAATACCCGCTGTCCGCTGGCGAGCGACGAATGCCGGGCCGCGGTTCCGAAACTGGAGGAGAAGAAGCCCGGACATTACGCCGCCTGCATCAAGGTCTGAGGCGCGCGAGGAACGACAACGAGGAGGAGGCCGGTTCGATGAAGCAGACATTGATGGGTTTGGCGCTACTGGCCGGGGCAGTCGCCTTCGCCGCTCCGCCCGCCGGGGCGCAGGCGCCGAAGAAGGGTGGAACGCTGACCTTTGCCATCAGCGCCGAGACACCGCACTACGACGGCCACGGCAGCGATACCTACGCCACGGCACATTTCGCGGCGCCGTTCTACTCCACGCTGCTGCAGTTCGACCTGTCGGACTATCCCAAGGTCAAGGGGGACCTGGCCAAGTCCTGGACCGTATCGCCGGACGGCATGACCTACAGCTTCACCCTGCACGAGGGCGTGAAGTTCCATGACGGCACGCCCTTCACCTCGGCCGACGTGAAGGCGACTTACGATCGACTGCGTGATCCGCCCCAAGGTGTCGTCTCCACGCGTAAGGCGACCTTCGGCGACATCGGCAGCATCGAGACCCCGGATGCGAAGACCGTCGTGTTCAAGATGAAGGCGACCAACGCGGCGATGCTGGAGCACTTCGCCTCGCCCTGGAACTTCATCTATTCGGCCAAGGATCTGGCGGCGGATCCGAATGCGCCCCGTACCAAGGTCAACGGCACAGGCCCCTTCACCTTCGTCGAGCATGTGAAGGGAAGCCATGTCGCCGGGAAGCGCAATGAAGCCTATTTCAGGCCGGGCTTGCCCTATCTGGACGGATTCAAGGGCGTCTTCATGCTGCAGGCGGCGACCATGCTGAACGCGCTGCAGGGCGGCCAGGTGCTGGCCGAGTTCCGCTCCATCTCGGTTCCCGAACGCGACCGCCTCGTTCAGGCGATGGGCGACAAGATCCGGGTCGAGGAATCGAGTTGGACCCTCAATCTTCTCGTCGTCTTCAATACCGAGAAGAAGCCGTTCGACGACGTGCGGGTGCGCCGCGCGCTGCTGCTGGCGATCGACCGCTGGGGTGGCAGCCAGGGCCTGTCGCGCATCTCCACACTGCGCTCGGTCGGCGGCGTGATCCGGCCGGGCTCACCGCTCGCCACGCCTGAGGCGGACCTCGCCAAGCTTCCCGGCTTCGGCAAGGACATCAAGGCGGCCCGCGAGGAGGCGAAGCGGCTGCTCAAGGAAGCCGGCGTGCCGGACCTGAAGTTCGTGCTGCACAACCGCACCATCGCCCAGCCCTATACGCCGGCCGGCGTGTTCCTGGTCGACCAGTGGCGTCAGATCGGGGTGACGGTCGAGAACCGCCAGCAGGAGACGGCGCCGTATCTCGCCGGCCTGTCGAGCGGCAATTTCGACGTCGCCATCGACTTCTCCAACCTGTTCATGGACGATTCCAGCCTCGGTCTGGCCAAGTACCTGTCGATCGACCGGGCGCCGGAGAACCGCTCACGCTCGGTCGATCGCGATCTCGACAGCCTCTACGACCAGCACATGCGCGAGAACGACCCCGTGAAGCGCAAGGCCCTGGTCGCCGCCTTCGAGAAGCGGCTGTTCGAGCAGGCCTATCAGCAGCCCCTGCTGTGGTGGTACCGCATGGTGCCGACGCACAAGGTCGTGATGGGCTGGAAGATGTCGCCCAGCCACAACCTCGGCCAGGACCTGGCCGAGGTCTGGCTGGACCAGTAGGAGAGGGGCCCGGCCGCCGCGCGGCCGGGCCTTCGCCCGGATGCTCCGCTATACCGCCAACCGCGTGCTGCTGATGATCCCGACGCTGCTCGGCGTCGCGGTACTGATCTTCTTTCTCCTGCGCATCGTTCCCGGTGACATCGTCGAGGTTAAGCTGAAGGGCGATGGCGGTTCGGTCACGCAGGAGATGGTCGACAACGAGAGGAAACGCCTCGGTCTCGACAAGCCCTGGCCCCGGCAGTTCGCCGACTGGATGATCGGCGTCGCCACCTTCGATCTCGGCAAGTCGATGTGGACCGAGCGGCCGGTGATGGAGGAACTGGCGCTCCGCCTGGAACTCTCGCTCGAGGTGGCGATCCTGGCGACCATCTTCGCCGTGCTCATCGCCGTGCCGCTGGGCACGATCGCGGCTCTCTTCCGCGACACCTGGATCGACTATCTGATGCGGGTGGTGACCATCGGCGGGATTTCCATCCCGTCCTTCTGGTTCGGCATGCTGATCATGCTGGGGCTGCTGTCGCTGTTCAACTGGCTGCCTCCCATCACCTTCACGCCGATCTATGTCGATCCGGTAGCAAACATCGCCCAGCTGATCTGGCCAGCGCTTGCGGTCGGCTACCGTTACTGCGCGGTGGCGGCGCGCATGATCCGCTCCTCGCTGCTCGAGGTGTTGAACGAGGACTACATCCGCACGGCGCGGGCCAAGGGCGTGTTCGAGAGGCTGGTGATCGCCCGGCACGCGCTTCGCAACGCGCTGCTGCCCGCGATCACGGTGATCGGCCTCGAGTTCACCTTCCTGATCGGGGGCCTTGTCGTCACCGAACAGGTGTTCAACCTGAACGGCATCGGCCAGCTCTTCGTGCAGAGCGTCGCGCGCAACGACTTCACCCTGATCCAGGGCATGGTGATGCTGATCGCCGCCTTCTATGTCGTCGTGAACCTCGTGATCGACCTGCTCTATGCGGTCTTCGATCCGCGCATCCGCTACGGGTGAGGGATGACCAGCGCCGCCTCCACCGCCACCGTCACCCCCCGCAGCGCCGGCGCGGTGCTCGACTTCGTTCGCCAGCAACCGCTCGGCGCGGTCAGTTTCCTCATCATCGCCGTGATGATGGTGGCCGGCGTCTTCTGCGAATGGGTGGCGCCCTACGATCCGCTGGCGATCGACTTCGTGGCGCTGCTCGGCGCCCCCTCCTGGGAACACTGGTGCGGCACCGACGCCTACGGGCGCGACATCTGCTCGCGCCTGATCTATGGCTCGCGCACCGCGCTCGTGATCGGCTTCACGTCATCCTTCCTGGGATCCTCGCTGGGCGCGATCCTCGGTATCGCCTCCGCCTATTTCGGCGGCCGGATCGACAACTGGATCCAGCGTATCGTCGACGTCCTGCTCGCCTTCCCGATCATCGTCCTGGCCCTGGTGGTGGTCGCTGCCTTCGGGCGGTTCGCGGTCGCCGGCATCGACCTGAACCTGATCCTGGCGATCGCAATCCCGATCGTGCCGCGCGTCTCGCGCGTGGTTCGCGCCGCGGCGCTGTCGGTCCGCGTCATGCCCTATGTCGATGCCGCACGCGCGGCCGGCTATTCGCATGCACGCATCATCTTCCGCCACATGGCGCCGAACGTGGTGGCGCCCTATCTCATCATGCTGACCGCCTTCATCGCCCAGGCGATCCTGGCGGAAGCCTCGCTTTCCTTCCTCGGCCTGGGCGTGCAGGAACCGACCGCGGCCTGGGGGCTGATGCTGTCGGGCAACGCGGCCGACTTCTATCGGCAGGCGCCGTGGATGATCCTCTTTCCGGGCATCGCCATCAGCCTCGCCGTCTTCGCCTTCAACCTGTTCGGCGACTCGCTCCGCGACTATCTCGACCCGCGCTTCAAGGTGTGAGACCGGCGATCCGCTGTCCCGCCCCGCGGCCGATATGCCGGTCGAGGAACTGTTCGATGGTGCGCAGCAGGACGAGGCGGTTCGAGAACTTGCGCACCCCGTGCCCTTCATCGGGAAAGACCATCAGGTCGACGGGCTTGTTCTGCCGGCGCAGGGCGTCCGCCATCATCTGGGACTGTTCGACGCGCACGCGGACGTCGTTGGCGCCGTGGATGAGCAGAAGCGGCGCCACCACCTGGCCGGCGAAGGTGATCGGCGACTTCTGCAGCATGTTGCGCCGCTGGGCGGGCTTCGCCGGATCACCGACATAGGCGTACCAGCCCTGGATGCCGTTCGACCAGTAGGGCGGGGTGGTCTCGAGGAAGCGCGGCAGGTCGGAGATGCCGACGATGGAGATGCCGGCGGCGAAGTGCTCCGGTGTCATGCTCATCCCGACAAGCGCGGCATAGCCGCCATAGGAGGCGCCGGCGATGACGACGCGAGAAGGATTCACCGCTCCGGTGGTGATGGCGAAGGTCAGTCCGTCGAGCAGGTCCCAGTGCATGGCGGCAGCGAACTCGCCCATCGCCGCCTGTCGGAAGGCGCGGCCGTAGCCGGTGGAGCCCCGGTAGTTGATGCGCAGCACGACATAGCCCCGGCTGGCCAGAAACTGGACCATCCCGTCGTAGCTCCAGCTATCGCGGGCCCAGGGCCCGCCATGGACGAGAAGGACGGTCGGGCGGGGGATCTTCCCGTCGCCGGGAACAGTGATGTAACCGTGGACAGTGCGCCCGTCGCGGGTGGGGAAGCTGATCGGGCGGGAGTCCACGAGCCGATCTGATATCTCGGCGATGCGGCTGCGCGCCAGTCGCTCGCTGCGCCCGGTCGGCACGTCGACGAGATGCAGCTCCGCCCCCTGGCGCTCCGTCGCGACGGTGACGAGCATGCGATCGCCGTCCTCGGTGATGTCGGCGATGGAAAGCCGGTGCGGCTCGCCTGGCCGCAGCGGGGTCAGCGCGGCCGACAACGCTGCGTCGATCACAACGTCGCGCGGGTAGCCGGGCATGGCGGAAGCGAGCAGCGGCCGTCGGCCATCGGGGTGGATCACGCCCAGGTCGACATCGGCGACGGGGTCGTCGGCGATTACCGTCTCGACCCCCGTTTCCGGATCCGCCCGCACCAGGGCGAGGCGATCTCGGCCGCGGTCCGATATCGCGAAAATCGGCCCATCGGCGGTGGCGACTCCGGTGGGGCGGAACACTTCCTCGCCATTGGTGTCGAAGGCCGTGCTCCAGCGGCGCAACGTGTCGTCCCAGCGTTCCACCACGCGACCGCGTGCGCGGTAGAGCGGCTTGCCGCAACGGTCGACGCGCCACCAGGCGATGCGGGCGGTGTTGCGTTCGATCTCCCGCTCGGCGCCCGTGCGCACGTCGATCGCGACGAGGTCGAACACCCGGGCGTCGCGCCGGTTGCTTCGCACGATGATCAGGTTTCGGTCGCAGAGCGAGGCCCGCAGCAGTTCGAGCCGGACGCCGGTGGCGCCGGCCAGGTCCTTTGCGGCTGCGGACGGATCGGCGGTGTCGATGACGCGCAAGCGGTCGTTCTCGTCGCCGTCCTCGTCGTTGCGCAGAAGGAGATGGCGATTGTCGCCTGCCCAGACGATACCCGTGATGATGCCTTCCACCGGATGGCGCTGAACCGCGCCGTCGGACAATGTCCGCACCAGCACCGTCATCCGATCGGCGTCGTTCTCGGCCCAGGCGATGCGGTCGCCGGCGGGCGACAGGCGGTGGCTGAAGGACTGGCCGCCGGTGGCGAGGAAGCGTTCGATCGGGATAGGCCCGGCCGGCGGCGCCGATCCCTGCTGGGGGGGAAGGGCGCAGGCGGAGAGGGCGGCGAGCGCCAGGATCTGCAGAAGTAGGCGAAGGCCCCGGGTCATGGTCCGGCGGAAGGGAGCGGAGTAGATTGCCCGACTGTAGGTGGTCGTGCCGCCGTCACCAAGAAGACCGTCATCACAGCCGTGTGCCCAACATGTGTCGATTGATTAACCTTTTCGTGCGGAAAGCCTCGCGATGAGGCCACGCGGAAGCCCGCCGGCGGCCGAGGCCGCGAAGCGCGGTAAGCCGAGACTGGATCAGCTCGCGGTCGAACGCGGCCTGGCGGAGAACGCCACCCGGGCCCGAGCGCTGATCTTGGCCGGCAAGGTGTTCAGCGGCACGCGCCGCCTGGACAAGCCCGGCATGCTCGTCCCCCCTGATACCGCGCTTGAGGTGAAGGGAGAGGCGCATCCCTATGTCTCGCGCGGCGGCCTGAAGCTCGCGAAGGGACTGGACGAGTTCGGCATCGATCCGGCCGGGCTCACCTGTCTCGACATCGGTGCGTCGACCGGCGGGTTCACCGATGTCTTGTTGAAGCGGGGCGCCGCGAAGGTCTATGCCGTCGATGTCGGCCACGGTCAGCTGCATTGGAACCTGCGCAATGATGCGCGCGTGGTGGTGCGCGAGAAAGTCAACGCCCGCAACCTGACTGAAGCGGAGGTGCCGGAGCGCATTGACCTTCTGGTCTGCGACGCCAGTTTCATCGGGCTCGAGGTTCTGCTGCCCGCTCCGATCGCGCGGCTGAAGCCGGGCGGTCGCCTGGTGGCCCTGATCAAGCCGCAGTTCGAGGTCGGCCCGGCGCAGGTCGGGAAGGGCGGCGTGGTCCGGGACCCGGCCCTGCACGAAGCGGTCTGCGCCCGTATCCGGGGCACGATGGAAGGATGGGGGGGCCACGTCCTGGGACTGACCGAGAGTCCGATCTTGGGACCGGAGGGCAACAAGGAGTTTCTGATTGGCGCGCAGTTTCACGCGTGAGGTCGAAATCGAGCGACTGGGCGCCCGCGGCGACGGTGTCGCGCGGACCGCGCAGGGACCGGTGTTCGTACCCTATACGGCGCCGGGAGACCGTGTCGGCATACGGCTGGGGAAGCCCGTGGACCAGGGATTCGCGGCCGAGCTTCTGGAGCTGTTGGCACCTGGGCCCGACCGTGTCGATCCGGCCTGTCCGCACTTCCACGACTGCGGCGGATGTGCTCTCCAACACCTCGACCCGGGCTTTCAGGCAAGCTGGAAAAAGGGTGTGGTCGAGGCGGCGCTCGCACGCCGTGACCTCGATCCGCAGGTCGTGTCACCGGTCCGCGGGGTACCGGCCGGCGATCGGCGCCGGGCCGAATTCGTCGCCCGGCGGGTGGGCGGCGGCGTGGTCGCGGGGTTCAACCGCCGAGGCAGCAGCAAGATCGTGGATCTGGGTGCCTGTCTTGTGCTGGCGCCGCCGCTGGTGACGCTACTGCCAGGGCTTCGAGCGCTGCTCGGTACGTTGCTGGCGGCCGGCGCGACGGCGGAGGCGCACGCGACGCTCTCCGACACCGGCATCGACCTCCTGCTTTCCGGGATTGCGCCAGATCTCGAGGGAAGGGAGGCGCTCGCCGGCTTTGCCGAAACGGCGGATCTCGCGCGTCTCTCCTTGCGGACCTCAGAGGGGCCGGAGGTGCTCGTGGTCCGCCGCCCTCCGGTGGTGCGTTTCGGCGGGGTGCCGGTTCTCCTGCCGCAGGGGGCCTTCCTGCAGGCATCGCCCGCCGCCGAGACTCTCATGCGCGAAGCGGTTGCCGCGGCCGTGGGGCCGGCGGCGCCGGTCGCGGATCTGTTCTGCGGCCTGGGGACTTTCGCGCTGCCCATGAAGGCCGCCTATGCCGCGGACGGCGAGGCAGCGTCGGTTCAGGCACTTCGACAGGCTGCCTCCCGGGCAGGCCTGTCGATGCAGACGGAAGTGCGGGATCTGGCGCGCCGGCCACTCATGGCCAGGGAACTCGACCGCTTCGCGGCGGTCGTGTTCGATCCGCCGCGAGCGGGTGCCCGCGAGCAAGCGGCCGAGATCGCCCGAAGCGGAGTTCCGGTGGTGGTGGGTGTATCCTGTGCGCCCGCCACCTTCGCTCGCGACGCGCGCATCCTGGTGGACGGCGGCTATCGCCTGGAGAGCGTGATGCCCGTGGACCAGTTCGTGCACACGCCGCATGTGGAGCTGGTCGGGCTGTTTCGGCGGTGAGGGGGTAGGATGGCCCTGATTGATCGTCTGGCCTATGGCGCCACCCAGGCAGTCCGGATGGGGTGGTACGGAGGCCACTACCTCCTGGCGCGCCGCATCTCGCCGCCGGATGACGAGCGCTCCGCCGGGAGAGAGCAGGGGCGCCGCCTGCGACTGGAGGTTCGCCGGGCGATGGGCGAGCTGCTCGGCCGGGAAATGGCCGATATCGAGGCCGGCACCTATCGCGCGCCGGCACCGGTGGATATGCCGCCGTCGCGGCTGCTGACCCGTTCGGCCCGCTTCTTCGCCGACATCCGCAAGGTGGACGCCCGCCGCAGGGAACGCGTCGTGGACGAACCCTTCCGCGCCGGCGCCCATCCCGGCCTGCCGCGCTACTACCTGCAGAACTTCCACTTCCAGACCGACGGCTGGCTCAGCGACCGGTCGGCCGAACTCTACGACACGCAGGTCGAGACTCTGTTCTCCGGTCTCGCCGACACCATGCGCCGCCGCGCGCTGCCGCCCCTGGCCGACGCGCTGCGGGGGAGGGTGCGCAGGAGCCACGTCCTCGACATCGCCTGCGGGACCGGGCGGTTCCTCGGCGAGGTGAAGCGCAACTGGCCCAGGCTGAAGGTGACCGGGCTCGACCTGAGCCCGCATTACCTTGCAGAGGCGGGACGACACCTCGCCCCCTGGTCTCGGGTGGAACTGCTCGAAGGCAAGGCGGAGGCCATTCCGCTGGCCTCCGGTTCGGTCGATGCCGCGACGGCGATCTTCCTGTTCCACGAACTCCCCCGCAAGGTGCGCGCCGCCGTCGCGGCCGAGATCGCGCGCGTGCTGAAACCCGGGGGCGCGTTCGTGCTGGTCGACAGCCTGCAGAAAGGGGACCGCCCGGCCTTGGACCCGCTGATCGAGGCGTTTCCACGCCTCTTCCACGAGCCCTATTACGCCGACTACGCGACCTCCGACCTCGAAGCCCTGTTCGGGGCGGCCGGCTTGCGCCTGCGGGCCACCGAGCGGGCCTTCATGAGCAAGGTCATGGTGTTCGATCATAGCACCTGAAAGTTGCGACGGGCCGGTTGTCCGGGTAAGTTGCCGGCTTGGGGAAGCTTTTTGTTCGGGTGGGGGATGCGGGGTCGTTTTTCATCGGCTGTCCTTAGGACGGCGGTCGTGGTCTGTGCCGGAATCCTTCTCGCCGCGTGCACTCCCGGAAGCATGCGGCTCGCACCCGTTCAGAAACCCACGGTTGGTGCCAAAGTCATTCTCATGCCGCTCGACGTGGAACTCACCGAGCGAATGGCGAGCGGCTTCGAAGAACCGAAAGCCGAGTGGACGGACAGCGCCAAGCGCCACATCGAGGCTGCACTCGACAAGGATGCCGTCGCTCGCGGGCTCACGTTCGTCAAGCTCGGCGAGCCCAAGGAAGGAACGCCGGAGGACGACCAGTTTCAGCAGCTCGAAGCGCTCCACGGGGTGGTCGGACGGTCGATCCTGATCCACGAGTACTTCGACAACGCCAAGCTGCCGAACAAGGCGGGCAGCTTCGACTGGACCCTGGGCGACGGCGCAGCGAAATTGGCCGAGGCCTATAACAGCGACTATGCGCTGTTCTTCTATGTGCGCGACAGTTACGCCTCCGCCGGACGGGCCGCTCTGATCGTCGTCGGAGCAATTCTCGGCGTCGGCGTACAGGGCGGGGTGCAGGTTGGATTTGCCTCTCTGGTCGACCTGAAGACGGGCGATGTGGTCTGGTTCAATCGTCTGGCGCGCGGTGTCGGCGATCTCCGGACCGAGGAGAAGGCCGAGGAGACGGTGAAGACCCTCATGGCAGGGTTTCCCAAGTGAACAGGCGAGGCTTCGCCTTCGGCTCGCTCGCAGCCGGAGGCTTGGCGCTGGCGGGGTGTCAGACGGCGTCGCGCGAGGCGGGCCAACCGCTCGGCGCCAGCCTCCAGCCCGGCTACCGGCCCGAACGCAGTCAGACCGAAGCGGGACTTTGGCAGATCGCCGACAAGATCGAGCAGGACGTGAAGACCTCTCCCTATCGGGTGAAGGATCCGGCGTTAGAGACCTACGTGAAAGACCTGGCCTGCCGCCTGAGCGACAACTATTGCCGGGACATCCGCGTCTATGTCCTTCGCACGCCGCATTTCAACGCGACGATGGCTCCCAACGGATGCATGCAGATCTGGAGTGGACTGCTCCTGCGGGCGGAGAACGAAGCCCAGTTCGCCGCCATCGTCGGGCATGAGATCGGTCACTACCTGCGCCGGCACAGTCTGCAGCGGTTCGAAGCGCTTCGGAGTTCCGCCGACTTCGCTGTCCTGCTGGGGTTGGGCCTCGGCGTCGCGGGGCTCGGGCTTCTGGGCGATGTCGCCAGCCTGATGATCATCGCAGGCAATCAGGCCTACTCCAGGGATCACGAGCGCGAGGCCGACGAGATGGGCCTCGACCTCGTCGCCCAGGTCGGGCTGGCTCCGGGCGAGGCATCCAAGGTCTGGCAGCAGGTGATCGCCGAGGAGGAAGCGGCGGAGACCAAGCGGCAGCGTGATTTTCTGTTTGCCAGTCATCCGGCACCGCAGGAGCGGATGGACAGTCTCATCCAAATGGCGGCCGCGAAGATCGCGCCGCCGAGCGGCTGGCAGACCGGGGTCGACCGCTATCAGGAGATCCTGCGACCGCACCGGCGCTGGATGCTGAACGACGAGGTGCGGCTGCGCCGCCCGGGCCCCTCGCTCACGCTGCTCGACCGGATGCTCTCCTCCGCGCCGGAGGACGGCGAACTCTACTACTATCGCGGGGAAGTGTTCCGGCTTCGCGAAAGGGAGGGCGACCTGGAACTCGCCCTCGAGCAGTACGAGCAGGCCTTGGCCAAGTCGGGGGCGCCGGCGGAAGTCTATCGCGCCCGCGGCCTGGTGCAGATGAAGAAGGGTGATCGGACGGCGGCCGACGGTTCGTTCCGAGCCTATCTGGAGCGGCGGCCGGACGCCGAGGACCGGCTGATCATCCGATCCTATCTTTCCACGGGAGCTTGAGTGCAATGCCTCGCCGACTCATCGCCCGCGCCATCGCGCTGGGAACGGTCATCCTCACCCTGGCGGGATGCGCCGCCTATTCCCTGGTGCCGGCCGGGAGGGCGACGGCCCGCAACGCGATTTCGATCGAATCGCCGCTGGCCTGGTCCAAGGTTCCGCTGATCAACGAAGGCAGCGCGGTCGAACTATGGACCCTGAACGGTCCCGCCATCGACAGCATGGCCTTCTACGCTCCCATCGGCGACAACCAGTCCCTCCAGAACGCCAAGTCCGGCACGGACCCCTTTCCGGTCTTCCGCGCGGGCATGACGCCGAGCGAGATCGCCGAGCTTTTCGAAACGACGCTTCGTCGCGCGACCGGTTCGGCGATCGTCGAGGTTAAGAGCTTGAGGCCGGCCAAGCTGGGTGACAGCGAGGGCTTCCGCGCGGAGACGGAATTCACCGGCTCCGACAGGGTACGCCGCAAGGGAATTCTCACCGGGGCGGTGAAGGACAAGAAGCTCTATCTCATTCACTTTCAGGCGCCCGAATTGCACTACTACGCCAAGGCTGTTCCCGAAGTGGAGAAGATGCTGGCTTCGGCGAAGCTTCTCTGAGCGGCCCTACAGCGTGATCACCATGCAGGTGGTGGTGCCGTGGGCCAGGAGATTGCCTGCGGAATCGGTCAGCCTGCCCTCTGCGGTGCCGAGCGTCTTGCCGCCGTGTATCACCGTGCCGGTCGCGGTGACCCGGCCGGTCCGCAAGGTGATCGGGCGGATGTAGTTGATCTTCAGTTCCACCGTCGTCGCCGCCTGGCCTGCCGGCAGCGACGAATGGAAGGCGCCGGTCATTACGCTGTCGAGCAGGGTCGCGGCCCAGCCGCCATGTACCGTGCCCACCGGATTGAAGAAGCGCTCATGCGGCTCGCCCTGCATCACCACACGGCCCGGGTCGGCGACGGTCAGCCAGAAGTCCAGGGTCTGGCCGATCGGTGCACCGGGCCGGCTTCCGTCGATCACGCCGCGGAACAGGTCCACGGCCGCGATCGTTAGGGCGTCCTGGCGCGAAAGCGGCCCAGCGGGGCGCTGTCGCAGTTCTTCCAGGCCGAGTGAATTCGCGGTCAAGATGAACTCCATCGAATTGCGTGCATATACACTGATATGGCCCGCTTTCCATGTCAACGCCGCGTGTTACATTGAGGCATCAGGTTGCACCGTCCGAAGAGATGACCAAGATCGCGGCGCTGGCGCCGCCACCCACCGCAGGCTGCACCTGCTTCCGGCTGCGCCGAGCCAGCCGGCGGGTGACCCAGTTCTATGAGCGCCACCTGGAACCGAGCGGGTTGAAGGTGACGCAGTTCGGTCTCCTTTCCGGCATCCGGGCTTGCGGCTCGATCTCCATCACTGAACTCGCCGAGGCGATGGGAATGGACCGCACGACGCTGACGCGGAACCTGAAACCGCTCCTTGATCAGACCCTCGTGGCAGTGAAGGAGGGGGCGGACCGGCGGACCCGCGCCGTCCAGCTCACGCCAGAGGGCGAAGCCGCCTACCGCCGCGCCGCGCCGCTCTGGAAGGAGGCGCAGACCGCCCTGGTCAGCACCATAGGTCCAGAGCGGGTGGTGAGCCTGCATCAGCTGCTGGACGAATCCGTCGACCAGCTCGGCCACGCCTGACCCGCCAATGTCATCGCAGGGCGTGGCGGCCCCGCACCCGCAGCGGATCGTTCTGCTGCTGACCGCCATCTCTTCCATCGGACAGTACGGCTCCAGCGTCTATCTGCCGTCTTTCCCGGCCATCGCCGTCGCGCTGTCGGCGAGCGCGGCGACGGTGCAGCTCACGCTGGCGGCGTTCCTCGGCGTCTTCGCGGTCTGCCAGCTCGTGGTCGGGCCGCTGAGCGACCGCTTCGGCCGCCGCCCGCTGATGGCCTGGGGCTTCGCCTTCTTCATAGCCGGCAGCATCTGCGCCGCCCTGGCACCCTCCATCGGATTCGTGTTCCTCGGCCGCGTGCTGCAGGCGATCGGCGCCGCTGCGACCACGGTGGCTGCGCGCGCGGCCATCCGCGATCTCTTCGCCGGGACCGAGATGGCCCGCGCCATGGCGCTGATGGCGATGGTCTTCGGCATCGTGCCCGCCGCCGCCCCGCTGATCGGAGGGGTGCTGCAGGACGCCTTCGGCTGGACCGCGCCGATGTGGTCGGCGGCGCTGCTCGCTATCGTGATCGCTGCCCTGGGGTTGCGGTCGTTCCGGGAGACCAATGTGACGCCGCTTTCCCGGCTCGACCTCTCCTCGGCGCTGTCGGGCTACCGGCCCATGCTGGCTTCGCGTCCCTTCATGGCCTATGCGCTGGTTTCAGCTTTCGGCATGGGTGCGCTGTTCAGCTTCCTTTCCGGATCGCCGAGCGCCTTCATCGACCACATGGGAGTGTCGCCCACGGGGTATGGCTTCTATCCGCCCTTCGGTGTCGCCGCTTTCGTCATCGGCGCCGGATTGGCGCGCCGGCTGGCCGGACGGATTCCGCCAGCGCAGTTGATCCGCCGGGCGATGATCGTGCAGGCGGCCGGCGCCTTCGCCATGGCGGCGCTGCCTTCGGCGGGACTGTACCAGCCGATCCCGGTGATCCTGTGCATGATCGTGTTCGGATGGGGTTTCGGGCCGATCATGCCGACGTCGCTCGCCGCCGCCCTCGGCCGCTTCCCCGATCGCGCCGGCACGGCCGCCGCGCTCATCGGCGCGGTTCAGATCCTGGGTTCGACGGGGGGATCGACCGTGACCGGGCTCCTCACCCCCGCGCTCGGTTACGCAGCCTTTCCGATCGCAATGGCGGGGATGGTGACGGCGGGGGCCGTCACCTTCCTCGTCCTGATGCGCTCAGAGCGCGGGTGAGCGGCCGCCGTCGACGTTGATGGCCGTGCCGGTCACGTAGGAACCGGCATCCGAGCAGAGGAAGCAGGCGATATTGGCGAATTCCTCCGCCTCGCCGTAGCGGCCCAGAGGAATGCCGGCGGCCTTTCCGGCCTCTTCCAGCCAATCACGATAGGACTTGTTGACCCCGCTCTTGGCATGACGGCGGGCATGTTGGTCGCTCTCGATGAGACCGACCAGCAGGCAGTTGACCAGCACGTTGTGCGGCCCGCCTTCATGCGCCAGGACCTTGGTCATCGCCATGCCTGCGGCGCGGCTGACGCTCGTCGGCGCCGTTCCTCCTCCCGGTGTCTTGGCGAGCGTCGCCAGCACATTGATCACGCGGCCCCATTTCCGGCTCTTCATGCCGGGGAAGGCGAGGCGGGTGAAGCGGATCGCGCCGAACAGCTTCAACTCGAGATCGGCCTGCCAGGCTTCGTCGGTGATCTGTTCGAAGGGCTGGGCCGCCGTCTGTCCCGCGTTGTTGACAAGGATGTCGACCTTGCCGAAGTCCTTTTCCACGGCGGCGAAGGTGGCTGCCACCTGGTCCGGCCTGGTGACGTCGCAAGGATAGCCTTTGGCCTTGCCGCCGGCCCCGGTGACGGCCTTCACGGCGTCCTCCAGTACGTCGGGCCTTCGGGCGACCAGCGCGACGGTCGCGCCCGACGTGGCGAATGTGACGCCCATCGCGCGGCCGAGGCCGGTCGACCCTCCGGTGATAAGGGCGACGCGCCCATCCATGCGGCATTCCATTTCTGAACTCTCCCTCAGTCAGGTTGGATGTCGGGGGCAGGATCCGGCTTGCGCTCCAGAACGGCCACGAAGAAGCCGCCAGTGCCGTGTCTTGCCGGGGTCAGGGTGAGCGTGGAGCCCTCGGCGGGACAAGGCGTGCCGATCGTCGCACTCCAGACCTCCTGGATCGGCCGCAGCGCGAACTCGGCATGGCGGGGGAGAAAGGCCTCGACCTGCGCCGCGCGCTCCGCCGGCAGCAGCGAGCAGGTGACATAGACAAGGCGTCCGCCCGGAGCCACCAGCGGTGCCGCGAGGTCGAGGATCCGGCGTTGCCGGTCGACCAGTTCCTCCACATCCTCGGGCTTCAACCGCCAGCGCGCATCCGGGATGCGCCGCCAGCTGCCGATGCCGGTGCAGGGCGCGTCCACAAGCACACGGTCGGCGCGGCCGCGCTGGCGCTTGAACCACTTGCGGTCGCCGCTGTCGCGGGTCTCGATGTTGTGGGCGCCGGCACGGCGGAACCGCACCCGGGCGCGGTCCAGACGGCCGGTCAGCACATCGGCGGCGACGATGCGCCCCTTGTTCTGCATCATCGAAGCCAGGGCCAGCGTCTTGCCGCCGGCGCCGGCGCAGTAGTCGACCACGAACATGCCAGGCTTGGCATCGACGAGCAGGGCGGCGACCTGCGAGCCTTCGTCCTGCGGCTCGATCAGTCCCTCCTTCAGTGCCTTGCAGCGCCCGAGGTCGATGCCGTGATCGATGCGCAGCCCGGTGGGGGAAAGCGGAGTGGGCAGCGCCTTGACGCCTTCCTGCGCCAAGGCCGTCCGTGCGGCTTCGCGATCGCCCTTCAACGAATTGGCGCGAAGGTCGAGCGGTGCATCCTCGGCCAGGGCCGACATCTCAAGGACGAAACCTTCGCCGAAGGCGTCGCGCAGCAGCGGTTCGATCCAGTCGGGCACGCCATGCCTGATGGCCGCCGGGATGTGGTCATCGAGGGGAGCCTTGCCGGTGAGGGATTCGATCAGCGTGACTTCGCGGCCGTTTAGCGGGTCCGGAGCGCCCGACCGCCCGGAGAAGACACGGCGGACTGCGTCGATGCCGCGCCCCTCGAAGAGGACGAGATGGGCAAGGATACGCAGGCGCGGGGACGGTTCCATTCCGATCCCTGCATGCGCGATCCAGCGGTCGTAGAGCGAGCGGCGACGCAAGATGGCGCCGGCCAGGGTCAGCACGGCACCACGCGAAGGGCCCTCGAGATCCGGGTGTTTGCGGATGTAGAAGGCTATGGTGGCGTCGGCGGGGCGGCCATCCCGCTCGATCAGTTCGCCGAGCGCGATCGCGTGCGCCAGTTCGCGGGCACGGGTGAGCAGCCGGTCGGGCTGGGCCGGCGGTCTCGCAGCACGCTGGCGGTCCGCGCGCGGCGGGCGCCGTTCGTCATCCTGTGGCCGGCGCTCGGCGACGAGCGTGATGTCCTTGCGGGTGGGACGCGAGGGCGGCCGGACGGATCCGGTCCCCTCTTCCGCCCGCCGCCGGGCGGAAGAGGGAGGAGGGCCGGATCGGCTACGGCGGGGATCGGGTTGCTTCGGGGGCATTCCCCCTTAGAGCACGCCGAGCATGCTCGCGACCAGGGGGTGACGCACGACGTCCGCCTGGTCCAGCCTGACCACGCCGATACCCTCCACCGCTTCCAGCCGATGCGCGATTTCGCGTAAGCCGGACATGCCGTCCAGCAGGTCGGTCTGGTCGGGATCACCGGTCAGCACCATGGTGGAGTTCCAGCCAAGCCGGGTCAGCAGCATCTTGATTTGGACGTAGGTGCAGTTCTGCGCCTCGTCGATCACCACGAAGGCGTTGTTCAGGGTTCGCCCCCGCATGTAGCCGACCGGGGCGACCTCGATCTGTCCCTCCGCCAGCAGCGCACGCACCCGCTTGTTGCCCATGCGGTCGGACAGCGCGTCGTAAAGGGGCCGGAGGTAGGGGGCGAGCTTTTCCTGGAGGTCGCCGGGAAGGAAGCCCAGCGCCTCGCCGGCCTCGACCGCCGGACGGGTGAGAACGATGCGGCCCGCACGGCCCGCCTCGAGCGCCTCGACGGCGGCGGCGACGGCCAGATAGGTCTTGCCGGTGCCCGCGGGCCCCAGGGCGAGCGTGAGATTGTACTTTTCGATCGCCGCCATCAGCCGCTCCTGATTGGCGCTCTGCGGCTTGACGTGGCGCGTGTAGTGATGGTCGCGGTCCTCGGATCGTTCGAGCGGTGTCCAGCCGGGGCGGTCCCCGAATAGCGGCTGTACCTTGCCGGCGAGCGTCAGGCTCGCCGTCGCACGAGACCGTTTGGCCATACGCAGATACCCCTCTCTATGCCGAAGGACACGGACGAAACCGGCGAGTGGGCCGGCAGTGAAGACGGGGAGGTACAAGATGGCAGGGGATGCGCACCCGGAACTGCCGGTGCTGAAAGGCGGGCGTCAGCGAAGTGACGAACCAAGAGAACCCCGAGGTGCCTCAAGCGAATCGACTGTGGATACTTTAGGCGGGGGCTTTGGGGGTGTCACATCATTTTGTGGGCGTCATATAGATTTAATACTGAATCTTGATCGCTCGGGAATTGGACAGTGGTGTGACAGGTGACACTCGTCACTGCGGAACCGAGCCAGGCCTGCCAGCGTTGGCTCGCGTATCGACAAGGAACGGGAACGATACGATGAGCGATGCCATCAAGGTCGATTACAGCGATTACCGCCGGAACATGGAAACCGCGCGGGAGCGGTTGGAGAAGTGGATGGCGACGCCGGAGGCGCCCGATTCGTTCGCGAAGGCGTTGGAGCGGGTGAAGGTCTCCCTGGAAGCGACCGCCGAGGAGGAGGCTATTTCTCGGTGAGCGTCCATACGCCGTCCCACTCGTCCGGCGGCGGCGTTTCCGCGTAGTAGGTGCAGCGGTCGATATAGACGCGCGAGGGCCCGTCGCCGGGCCGGAGCGACAGTACTTCGCTGAAGCAGGCATGGGCGTCGTGCCATCGCCGCGCGCGGTAGCGTTCGACGCCGTTCCGGAACCGCTCGAGTACCCGCTCGAGGTCGGGAAAGCTGTCCGGCGTGTGGTGGTCCAGCGCCTCGTAGATCGCGGTGGGCTGCAGCTTGCCCTTTACCCGGATCAGGTCGAGCTCACGAACCAGTCCCGGGGCCTTGGCTTCGGCGATCGTCTCGCCAGCGAGGAGGATCGACGTGCCGTAGTGCTTGTTGGCGCTCTCGAGACGCGCGGCGAGGTTCACGCTGTCGCCGATCACGGTGTAGTCCATCCGCTTCTCCGAGCCGATCGACCCCGCCAGAACCGGACCCGTGGCGAGGCCGATGCCGATATCGATCGGTTCCAGCCGCTTGTCGCGCCGCCTGCCGTTGAGGACGCGCAAGGCCCGCAGCATTTCATTGGCGACCTGAAGCGCATTGTCGGCGTCGTTCCCCGAGGACATGGGGGCACCGAAGGTGGCCATGATCGCATCGCCAATGTATTTGTCTAGAATACCGCCGTAGCGAAACACGATTTCGACCATGTCCGAGAAGTACTCGTTCAGCATGGTCACGGTCTCGCGCGCGGTCATCCGCTCGACGAGCGTCGTGAATTTACGAATATCGGAGAAGAGGACGGTCGCGACCTGCGAGGTGCCCTGCGTCACGTCGGCGCCGTCTTCGAGGATTTTCTCGACGACCTCTTTGGCCATATAGCGCGACATGGTGGAGCGCACCCGCTTCTCACGGGTGATGTCCTCGAATACCAGCATGTAGCCGATGGTGGCGCCCTTGAGGTCGTTCAGCGGCGCCACCGTGAGGTTCACCGAGGCGGATCCGCCCTCGGGGAGCTTCAGGTCGGTATCGGCGTGATAGTCGTTGCCCGAGGTACGGCCGACATAGTCGAGGCTCTTCAGGATCCAGGGATTGCTGTCGGCGAAAAGGTCGGACACCGGCTTCTGCTCCGCCTGGCCCTGGGCCAGGTGCAGCAGCTTCTCGGCCGCCTCGTTCATCTTCACCACGCGGCGGTTGCGGTCGAGCGTGACCACGCCGTTGGTCAGCGACTTCAGGATGCTCTCGTTGTAGTTCTTCAGTTCCATCACATCGGCGAAGAGCCGCGCGTTGGCGATCGCGATGGCAATCTGCGCCGAGAAGGCCTTGAGCCGGCGGATGTCGTGCGGGTTGAAGCTGCCGCCGCGCTTGTTCAGGACCTGCAGCACGCCGACCGGCCCGCCGTAGCGGTCGTCGACGGGAAGGCAGAGGATGTTGCGGGTGCGGTAGCCGGAGCGGCGGTCGACGTCCTGGTTGAAACGGGGATCGGCGTAGGCGTCGGGGATGTTCTGCACACGGCCCGACGCGAAGGCCGCGCCGGCGATGCCGGCATCCGCGGGAATGCGGATTTCCGCCATTTCCTCGTTGCCGCTGCCCGATGCGACCTTGGACCAGAGCTGCTTGTTGTCGCCGTCGTAGAGGAAGAGCGTCGCACGCTCGGCGTCGAGCAGTTCGGTCGTCGCCGTGACGATGCGGCCCAGGAGCGTGTCGAGCTTGAGATCGGAGGAGATCGCCTCGCTGATCTCGAGCAGCTTCACCTCTTCGGCCCGGGCGCGTTCCAGGGTCTCGTACAGCCGGGCGTGCTCCAGCGCGGCGGCGGCCTGGGTGCCGATGGCTTCCAGCAGGCTGCGGTCGCCATCGTCGAAGCGGCCGTGCCGGCGGTTGAGGGTCTGGGCCACGCCGACCACGCGCCGGGACGGGTCGCGGAGCGGCACGCAGAGGATGTCGCGGGTGCGGAAGCCGGACCGCTTGTCGACCTCCTGGTTGAACCGCGGATCCGCATAAGCGTCTGGAACGATTGCGCTTTCGCCGGAGCGGAAGACGGAACCGGCGATGCCGGCCCCGGCCGGAATGCGGATTTCGGTCACACCGTCGCCGGACAGGACGCGGGAGAAGAGCTCGTCCGTGTCGGGGTCGTGCAGGAAGAGGCTGGCCCGCTCGGCATCCATGAGTTCGGCGAAGAGGGCGATCATCTCGGGCAGCAGCCGGTCCAGCGACAGCGTCGTGGACAGCGTGTTAACCACCTGAACCAATTGAGAAAGCCGGCGGAACGCCTGAGCCGCCTCGAGCGCCAGGCCCGGCTGTGCGGCGAGGCCGCGGGCCAGAGCCTCGGTTTCGGCGGCATCGAGCCCGCGCTGGAAGGCGAGGCCGATCAGGGACGAGGGCGTTATGGTCATCGGCATTCCTTGACGGCGAAGTCTACGCCTTATTCCACCGCGCATTCCACCGTCACTCGTCCAGCCTTCACCTTGACCACGATCCGCCCGTATCTTCACGGTGCCGCGGAGCCGGAAAGAAAAGAACATGCGTCTTGTGTTGATACTGGGGTTGTGCCTGACGGTCATGGCGGTGGCCGGTGTGATCGGCTCCAGACTGGTCGAGCGGGCGGCGGAACAAAACTTCCCCATGCGCGGCCGGCTGGTGGAGGCGGGCAGGGCCAAGCTGCATGCCCTGGAGGCGGGGCGGCCCGACGGGAGGGCGGTGGTCCTGATCCACGGCGCCAACGGCGCGGTGGGCGACTGGGCGGCGCTGACGCCGCTGCTCGCCGACCGTTTCAGGGTGATCGCCATCGACCGGCCGGGACATGGCTACAGCAGCCGGCCCGGGCCGGGCCCCTGGACGGCGACGGAGCAGGCGGCGGCGGTGCGGGCGGGGCTGCGGGCGCTCGGGGTCGAGCGGCCGATCCTGGTCGGCTTCTCCTGGGGCGGCACGGTCGCCACCGCCTATGCGCTGGACCATCCCGAGGAGGTGGCGGGCGTGGTGACCAGCGGGGCGCCTTTCGCCGACTGGTCGACCGGCGTCAGCGTCGCCTACCGCCTGCCATTCTGGCCGGTGATCGGGCCGGCCTTCACCTATGGGCTGGCGCCGCTCGCCGGGAAGGCGCTCGGGGAGGCCTGGGCGGCCCCGGCCTTCGCGCCGGAGCGGCCACCCGAGAGCTTCACCACGGCGCCCTGGCCGCTGGCGCTCAGGAGCGACACCTATCTCGCCAATGCCGAGGACATCTCCAGCCTGAGCGATTTCCTGGCCCGCCAGAAGGCGCGCTATCCGAGCTTCAAGCCGCCGATCGTCATCATCCACGGCGACGGCGACCGGGTGGTGTCGCTTCCCATCCACGCCCAGTACACGGCCGCCGTGATTCCCGGCGCGGTGCTGCAGGTGGAGAAGGGCGCGGGGCACATGATTCCCTATACGCGGCCGCAGGTGATCGCGGCGGCCGTCCGCCGCCTCGCCGGTTCGCCCTAGGCCCGTTCAACCTTTTGCGCATTGCGAAGCGCGCCGGCACCCGTCCAGTGTGCCGGCGCGGCGCGCATCCTCGCACCGCATCCGTAAGGAGAAAGCCATGAGCACGGTCACCACCAGGGACGGCACGCAGATCTATTACAAGGACTGGGGTCATGGGCCGGTGGTGGTGCTGAGCCACGGCTGGCCGCTCTGCTCCGACAGCTGGGAGTCGCAGGCGCTGCATCTTGCGCATAGCGGCTTCCGGGTGATCGCGCATGACCGTCGAGGCCACGGCCGGTCGACCC
>VFQQ010000820.1_pt1 | contig 52358 bp, 93 predicted proteins | sample 3512341 | NCBI WGS metagenome assembly VFQQ01 (sample SAMN10412373, study PRJNA504923) | tailings metagenome | isolation source: Relicate 2 Philex TSF1 revegetated site | place: Philippines: Tuba, Benguet | collected 2017-08-29 | reverse complement strand
CTGGCGGGATGGCGGCGGCACGCTGCAGGCGGCGGCGGAAGAACTCCGCGCCGGCAGGCTGTGTGGAAGGGGACAAACGAGCGGCAGGTCGGCGGCGGCGGTGGCAGCAGTGGTGAGCGGTGAGCGGCGGCACGGCCTGCCCTCCTCCGCCTCTCGGCAGACAGCAGCTGGCCACGGGCTGTGCCTGCTCACCTCCTCGGCCTGCTGCTGGGTGGGTGGGCCGCCTTGGCGGCTAGTGGCGCCCCGCCCGGAAGACATCGCGCCTGGGCCAGCCTACAGGCAGCCAGTTAGTGCGTGCTGGTGTTGTTGCTAAACAGGAGAGTGCGCAGGAGGGCGAACTGGCTTTGGGGTGAGTCCGCCCAGTCATCGGGAGCGGCGGCGGCGATGCTGTGTGGCGATGAGCGCCTGCACCGGCCTCACCGTCGTGCTCCGCACAGGCGCAGCCACGCCGCTGGTTGCGTGAAATCATATGCAGGCTGTGCAACGGTACCACGGCAAACAAGCTGCAGCCATGTGGCATGCCAATGCTGCTGTTGCCTCCAGTGTCTGTTGCTGTGCTTGCACACCGCATGGCAGCTTTGGAGTGCCCACTGCTGAACTGCCTTGGTACCGGTTTAATGGCATGCGTACAACGACGGGAGCGAGCATGGGGCAAGAGACAGCAGAAGCAAGTACTTAATGCCACGTGGCCATTGGATGGCCGCACAACAAAACACCCATTGGAGGCCAGCCGCATGCGCACGGCCATCGGCGCCCAGCTGAGAGCTGGTGCCCAGCTGAGAAGACCACAAGCGTTGCCACTGCCGGATACAGCCGTGCTCAGGCGCTGCCGCCGCCTCGCTGAGCAGCGCACTCGCGCTTGTGCTGCGGCCAGTGGTGTACCTGCGGCAGCCAAGCAAGTGTGGGTGAGCTTGAGTAGGTGAGCAAGGATGGGTGCAAAGTATTTGTGTGCAATCATTAGGTTGAGCAGCACCAGTGACATGCTGCAAGCCAGGCCACATGCAAAACGCGCTCGCTGGCCGCCTGCGTAACTTTGGCACACCTGGCAGTCACGCGAGCAGTCTGCGCAGGGCGATCGAATGGGAGAGCAGTCGCAACAGCTCAGTCTCGAACTGGCTGTGCAGGCCCCTGCGCCCAACTGGATGCGGACCTTGACCATGCAACAGCTGCCCGCATCATGCCTGCAGGCTGCGCACCCCTACAATCACAGGCAGTGCATCTCCACCTCTGGCGCCCCACTCACATGCCGCCTGCTTGCAGCGGGCGCAGCGGCGCAGGCCAATCGCCCGCGTGCCGCAGCCGGAGCAGGTGCAGCTTGCGGACGGCTGGTCCTGTTGGGACACGGTCTCAACATCGCCCCATGCCTGCACGGCGCGTTCAGACGCTTCCAAAAGGCTGCCCTGCAGCTGTGCACGCACTGCCGGAAGCATTGCAGCCACCAGGCTGGCACGCTGCTTCAGGTTGGCCACCCACAGCTGAGGTAACACAGGGCTGAGCTGCTTCACCGCTGCAGGCACGCCCTCTGCTGCCGCCACCAAAGCCTCCAGGTCAGCACGGCTGATCGCAACCGCTGGTGTCATGGCCACTTGGAGTGCAATGGATGCACTGTTAACTGTCCAATATGGGCTGCGCTGGGCCTGAGCGCAGCGCACGGCACTCAGTAGCTGGGACATGCTCCTCTGCATGGCTGCGTTGAACTCAGAAAAGCCTGCCCTGCTGATGTTGGCTGCTGCGCAACCCGAGGCGGTCGTGGCCGCACTCAGAAAGCCCTTTGGGGTGCCTGGTTGCAACGCAAGCACCCGCTCGCCGCTTGCAGCAACTGATTTGGCCAGGGCTGCTGTCGCTGCAGAGCCGGCCTGGCTGCCCGCCTCCGAGCCGCAGCGCGTAATCAAATAGTGGAAGGCCGCCTCAAGCTGGTCGATTGTCAGCAGTGTGTGCTCGCTGCTGCGCTGCATCTGCTGCAGCTGCCGGCTGGTCATGCTGCGAAGTGCCTGCTGCGTCAGGCATGCCACGCTCGTCTGGCAGAGCTGCACTGACTCGGGCAGATTCGGAATCATGCCGGCATAGAGGTACATGACCAGCAGCCCGCCCAGCGGCTGCAACGCCGGCAGGTATGCTGCGTTCGGTCTGCCGCCTGCCAGGCTAACACGCCGCTGCGCGTAGCGCCCCAGTCGGTTCACCTGCCGTCCCTCCCACTCCACCACATCTGGAGCAATGAAGGTGGCTGTGGCGGCCAGCAGGAATGCCTGCGCCTCCGCCTGCTGCGCCACCAGAGTGTCTGCCGGCAGCGCCGGCTGCCCGTCTGCAGTCAGCGGCAGCAGCTCGTCAGCTGCCCTCATCAGCTGCACGCTGGTCACAAAGGCATGCACTGCTGGGTCACGCTGCTCTGGCGGGATGGCGGCGGCACGCTGCAGGCGGCGGCGGAAGAACTCCGCGCCGGCGGCCTGCTTGGGTGAGCAGCAAGGTTGAGGCTTTGCAACGGCGGGCTGGCGAGTGCATTTGACGCATCGCAGTTATTATAACAGCCTCACGTCTCCTGCAGGCTGCCCTGAAGACGGAGCGGCAGTGGAAGCGGCAGAGCCACGCTGAGACGCCATCAATCTCCTGCTGCCACGGCTGTCACAACGGCCCCAGCTTGCAAGGGCCAGGCGGTATGCGGTTGAACTGGGAATTCTGATGCTCAAGCTGGGGTTCTGCATGGGCTGGCGTCGGTGTCTCTGTGGCACCCTGAGCCCTTGCCAATCGCAGTACCAGGGACTGTGGATCACTTCGATTTCTCGTAGACCCCCCTCAGGGCGGCCGTTCGCTCGGTCGAAAAGCGCTCTCGCCGGCCCTGCTGGCGATGAGGCTGCTCGTGTGGAATATCAATGCTCTGGCGAGTCAGGGAGCCACTCCGATTGGCCCATCACCCCTTGCCACCTGCCGTTGCCGCTGCCGCTGCCGCCGCTGCCACCGCCAGCCTTTCCACGGCCGTGCCGTTTCCCAACAGTCCCCGTTTGCAGGCACCGACGGCCCGCAATGCTGTGCTCAAGCATGGCAGCTGGGCTGGCTTCTTCCAGCACCACGGCCTGGACTTGCTGGCTCTGCAGGCGAGTGGCATGCAGCGTGCGGTTTTCTTGCCGCCCCTTGCTTGGGCATGGCGGGCAGCAAGCAAGCAGTCGTGCACCCATGTAGCCTGCTGCCTGCCACCAGCAGACATGCAAGTTTTCGTGCTGGCCATGCAGGAGTCAAAGGTAATTGACGACAAGCTGACCAAGGAGCTGGCCTGTGTGGATGGCTTCCAATCCTTCTGGGCCTGCTCCCGGTGAGCCTGCTGGGTTGCTGTGGGATGATAGTGTTCACTGCACCTCTGGGCCTGCCACCGGTGCGATTGGGGACAGCCATCCCGGCAAACCAGGCCATGCCAAGCCTTCACGTTCCAAATCAACCGCCCTGCCCACCGCAGCGAGAAGAAGGGGTACTCTGGAGTGACCACCTACGCCTCAGAGGCCTGGGCGCCGCTGAGCGCAGAGTCCGACTGCCTTGGGTCGGGGGAGGACGACATCGACCGAGAGGGCAGGTGCGGCTTTAGCAGCAGTGCTGTGGTATATTGAACCTGCGTCCAGCGGGCCTGCAAGGTTGCCTGCTGGGTTTGCTGCATTGTGCATGCCTTGCAGACAAGCCGAGCCACACCATGCCTTGCACAGCGGCTTGTGCTGCTGGCTTGTGTTGCGATGCGAGGGAATCAACTTTGTACATGTATGCTTTTCCTTGCAGGATCGTAATGACCGACCATGGCGCCTTTGTGCTGGTGTGTCTTGCTGTTGCTGCTGTAGCTACTAGTGGTCGTGCCGCCGCTCGCTGCCCCTATCCTTGCCACTTTGGCATGGTTGCTGCACACCTGTGCGCACATGCCGGTCACGTGAACGTGAATGCAGCCCTGCCCTGTGCTGACAAAGTTCCTCCAAACTGCTCACCGCCTTCCTGCGTGTCTCCCTGGCCCACAGATCAACGTGTATGTGCCCAATGCCGGGGACCGCCCCGCCCGCGCCCGCCTGCCGTACAAGCTGCGCTTCCTGGAGGCAAGCATGCTTTGAATGCTCAGCAGCCGTTCACCTCGACTGGCACTGCTCATGCTTCACCACCCCCGATGGCAACGGCAGCACAGCATGACAGTCAATCTGCTGCTGCCCCTTCTAAATTTCCCTCCATGCCGCAGGCACTGCGGCGCAAGTGTGATGACTTAGCGGCAGCTGGGCGGCAGGTGAGCCTTGGCTGAGCATGTTTGCTGGGCCTGGCTGCGCCTGCTGTTGCCCTTTGCCTGCCCACGATTGCCCCCTGCTCTGGGTGGGCATCCCCTTGCCATGGCATGCCTGTCGTCAAAGTCAGCAGCGGCCCCCCTGGCAAGCTGCATTTGCAAACAACGCCTCAGCTGCGCTTGCGCTGTCCGCCCTGCCTGTGCAGCTGCTCATTGTGGGCGACTTCAACATCCCGGCCGAGCCTCGAGACATACACCCCTCCCTGGGGCCTTATGAGGAGTCATATGGCGAGGAGGAGCGCGCAGCACTGGCAGGTCTCATGGCGGCTTATCCAGGTAGGCTGTGTGGGCACACCTGGCTGCTGATTTGGCATGCAACTGTTGCTGGAGTTGAACGGCACAGCTGGCCTGTTGCCCGCCTGCTAATGTTTGGCAGGCAAATGATGCTAGGCGCTGTGCCAACGCAGCAGGCTTGCCGCCCTTTGCCGCTGCGCAGATGTGTGGCGGCGGCTGCACCCTGAGGAGAGCAGCACCTACACGTGAGGGTTTGAAGCAAGGCTTTCCATTGCAGTGCGCTGTCCAGCAGCCATGGTGCTGTGCAGAGCTGTCCAGAGGGGTCGTATGAAGGACAGAGGGTTGGCATGGAGGAGTGCCTTTCACATCGTAGTGGCAAGGTATCCAGCCTCCTGCCTGGACCTTCCCTTCACAGGGTGTGGAACGAAAAGACCAGCGCCCGCGCCTTCAATCAGGTGTGCAGCAGACGTGCACTGTGCTACACAGCGCTGCGTTGCTCTTCTGCAACTGACCTGCCCATCGAGCTACTGCAATGTTGCCCTCCAAGGGCAAGCCCCGTAGCTGCAGCTCAATGCTTGCTCACCGCCGTCCTGCTCCTGCAACCTTTTTGACCTTGCAGGGCCTTTGCATTGACTACGTGCTGGCCAGCCCCGGCCTGCCACCCAACTTAGCCGTCTTAGTTACAGCCTGTCTGAAGCAGGCCATCTCCGTTAATGCACTTGTTTGCCCGTGCAGGGCCTGCGCATCGATTATGTGCTTGCCAGCCCAGGACTGCTGGACAAAGTGGTGTCCTGCGAGGTGCTGAGCGCCGAGGTGCTGCCGCCCAAGTGGAGCGACCATGCGGGTAAGGGTTGGGCCCTGCTAAGAGTGAGTGGGAAGTCTGCAATTATGGGAGGCCTGAGACTGAGCCCAAGTGCTGCCGCCCAAGTGGAGCGACCATGCGGGTAAGGGTTGCGTTGTGGCAGAGGCTGCTATTCTGAGGGTCATCTCACTGCTGCGCTGCTTTCGTCTCTCACTGATGTGCTGCGGTCACGTGCCGCCGCTGCGCTCTTCCCGCCTCTAGCTGCTGTCTCACTGCGCCACAATCACTGCAGACTGTAGTGTTGCTGCCACCTCCCGCTGAAACTCCCACCCTTCTCCTCCCACTGCCTCCTTCCCAGGTATCCTGCTTGAGATGCGCGATGTGGAGCCGCCGGCAGCCCACCCGCCCTGCAAGGCCTGGCAGGCGCTGCACAAGCGCTTCAACGACACCAGCCAGCGCTCCATTTTGTCCATGTTTGGCAAGAAGCGGCCGGCCGAGGCAGCTGGCAAGGCTGCAGGTGGGATGGGAGCAGCAGCAGGCCAGGCGGCAGGCACAGCGGCAGGCGGGGGCGGCAGTGGTGCGGCGGCAGCTGGGGCTGGAGATGCAGCAGGCGCAGCAGCAGCAGCAGCAGCAGCCGGGTCTGAGGAGGCAAGCGGTGCAGCAGAGGGCAGTGGCGGCAGAGGGCAGCAGGACATTCAGCAGCAGCAGGAGCAGCAGGGCGCTGAGCAAGAGCAGCTAGCGAAAAAGCCGAGGCAGGAAACTGTGCCTGGCGCAGAAGAGCTGCCATCAGGTGACGGTGGGGCAGCAGCGGGCAGGAGCAGGGCGGAGACTGGGCCAGCTGGGGGCGGCAGGCAGCAGCAGTCGGCACGCAGCGGCAGCAGCGGCGGGAGGAAACCAGCACCAAGTGGCAGCAGGGGCAGGGGAAGGAGCAAGCAGCAGAATGGCCAGCAGAAGCAGCCGGAAGCAGCACAGCGCACCATTGGCTCGTTTTTCAAGGGCAGCCAGTGATTTGTAGCTGTGTAACGTTGGAGATCTGGAATGAGGAGGGACGCCTGAATCGGTGGCTCTGCTGCGCCGCTCACAAAGCTCAGAACGGGGCAAGCGGCCCAGCCCCGTACACTTCACCTGATCGACAGCGCCATGCTGTCCGCGATTCTGAGCTCCTCGCCCTTCGCCATGCACTGGGCGTGGGCACCCGGCGTGGTTGGAGCCCCGTCGAGCCCCACCGGCGCTCCCAGCTCGCCCAAAACGTCCAGGTGAGCATGAAAGGGAGTATGCTGCACCCGACGCGCCGGCCCGTGCCTTGCAACTTGAGCTGGCAGAACCCTTTCTCTGCCTGCTGGCCTACAGGCCCGCCAAGGCGGACCCAGCAAGCATGAAGTGATCGTCAAAACAAATGAAGACGCTGCGGGCGACCGGCGGATAAACAAACGCATCCCACTGCTGCGCCCGGCCGGCCGCCGCTGCCGATCGGCGGCCGACCGCCCCTACTAAACTCAACCCCTCAGTTTCCCTGTTCACTGCCCTGTCTAGTGTTCAGCATCTGATCCGACCTCAGCTACAAGTCTGCATTGCCCCTGCCTCCTGGTTCATTTGATGCGACTCCTTTCCAGCCCACTCTCTGCGCACCAGCTGCACCTGCATGCACTACTTCGTGCACAGCTGGCTAGCCATGCATAGCCTTTTGATCTGACTCGACTCTCCAACCACCTACGCACCCCCGTGCCAGTTGCCACATTTGCCTGCTGGCATTTGCAAGTTGTCGCACTTTCACGGCCCGTTCAGCGAGCCTTGGCGGATGCATGCATCGCGCCGCCGCCCCGCCTGCAACCTGCTGAACACTGCTGCACGTGTAAAGTGCAAGCGCCGACAGGCCAGTAACCTATTGCCACACTTCTCCGTCGCTAGCTTTACAGTCGGTCCGTTGGGCTGTCAGGCACACACGTGCAGAGGCGGCATCACTAAACCGGGCATGCTGGGTCACAACAGTCACATGCAGGGTTCAATGGTACAACAGGGTGCGTCAACTGCCACGCTAGGCCAGCCAAACACAGCAGTGCGGGGGCGTTGTCTTGAGTTGCAGGTAGCGCTCTGTGAGCTGGCCAAGCGGTGGGCGGCTAGGTCGGGCTGGCTGAGTCGCTTCAGTCGCTGGAGCGAGCCTCGCCACCCTGCATTGAACAGGCATCGCAACGACAGATGGGTGCGGATGGGCCTTGAATCGCTCTCGGCAACAAAGCTGGAAGAGCACTTGCTGAGGGTGCAATGCGCTTTAGCGGCGCAACCCAGCCTGCCAACACAAAATGCTGCTCACCTTCTTGCCATAGCCCGAGGGGTCGGCCTGGAGCAGTGGTGAGGTGGCAGAGAACCAAGGCAAGTTAGAATGTTGTGGCTTCCAATCCACCGTGTGTGCAAGCAGACCCCGCTAGAAGATGCAGTGTCACACAAAGCCATGCACCGCCATTGGCATGGGTGGAACGCGTTGGCTGCCATTGCATCCCAGCTCACCATGATGCCCGCTCCCTTCTCCTGCCGAGCACAAACGTGGGGCAGGCACAGCGAGGAGGATTAGTCAGGTTGCGAGGTGTGCAGGAGGCAGCAGGATGCGTGAGGCTGTGCATCAGCTACCGGTGCTGCCAATGGCTGGCTCGCTGCCAACTGAAAGCCAGGCACTCACCTTGGCAGCTTCGCCACCCTGCAGGGGTGGGAGGAGGAGAAACGAGAAGCGGGTGTGGCCGGTTGGTGTGCGTGGGTTGCGAGGCAGGATGCTGAGGGCATTGGGGCTGCACGTCAGGCTGGCTGCTTGGTGTGACCAGCTATCTCACACTTGTGAACCATGCATCTCAGCACTGGGCGTGCGGCTAGCCGCCTGCCTGCCCCAGATAGCTCGGTGTTCCACCAACCCAACTCATCCAGCGCAGCGCAATCTAACCCGCCCCACCCCAGCCACCCACCTTCTTGCCAAAGCCGGAGGGGTCGGCCATGACGCCGGCGCCTTTCTCCTGCGAGGCACAAATTGTGTCAGAATACAAGGGAATGGGTGATTGGTGATTGCAGCCAGGCATGCGAGTGCGCAGTGTGCAGGTGGGAGGGCAGGCGCGTGGATGTGCAGGCTAGCAAGCAGGCGGGGAGTTGAGCAGGCAGGCAGGCAGGCATGCCCGTGTGGGCAGGGGCTCGACCAAGCTGTGGAGTGCAGCTTGCCTTGGCGGCCTCGCCACCCTGCATGGGTACAGGAGGGCAAAGCACAGCATGATGGGTGAACAGTTGGACGGTTGTCCGCCCTACCCTCTCGGGGCCCTTCCACCATTTATCCAACCGCCCGCCCACACACCCACCTCGTGGCCGTAGGCAGCGGGGTCAGCCTGCAATGGTTGATGAAGACGCGGACAGGAGCGGTGAATGTCATGATGCAGCATGAACAGGTGTACAGCAGGCTGGCGCAAGCAGGATCATGCCGATGTGATGGCAGGTGCGGTTGGAACAGCCCTGCAAGCCACCGAGGGGCCGCTGGGCAACTCAGCCTTACCATGATGCCTGAGCAAGAGGGAGGGAGGGGGCAATGGGCAGAGGGTCAACTAACAAGTAGTGCAGAGGTTGGTAGCACCTAATCACAACCCGCCCTTGTGCCCAAGACAGCTCGTGCCGAGGCAGACTGTGCAAGGGTATGCCCCATCCCGCAGCTCACCGGCGCCCTTCTCGTGCAGCAAGGAGGAAGCACGGGGAGGGAGAAGAGGGCAGGTAGAGAGCATGTCAGTGGTTGCAAAGCAAGCATGTGGTAGCCTACAGTGCGAAGCACAGCTCCACAATGCAGGGTGGCAGGCAGGGCGCCCCTGCTGGCCTGCCGGTGGCAGCTGGCCGCCTGAATGGCTGTGCTACAGTACCAGCATCACAAAGACCACGAGCGGCATCTCATCTTGGCAGCCTCGCCGCCCTGCGATCAAGTGGGGGAAGGCCAGATCTAGTTTGGTCAGATGAGCAACGGAGGGGAAAAGCACCTACCACGGATCGGGCAACGCACTTAACAGCTGCCTTGCTCCACGTGGGCTGCCCTCAACAAACCAAAGGCACCCTGCTGCCCCTGCCTGCTCCATACCTGGTGTCCATAGCCGGATGGGTCGGCCATGACGCCTGCAAGGGAGGACAGTGTGGGTTGGAGGGTCGGATGTGTACCCAGTGGCGCTGGGCGGCCGGGGCAGTGCCGGATCTTGCGGCAGCGGCAGATCCCTTTCCAGCGCCCCCCTGGGGCACCACCCAGCACCACCCTGTCCAGTGCAAGGCGTGCATGGACCACCAGCTTGCTGAAACTACTCACCGGCACCCTTCTCCTTCGAAGCGTGGACGGCCAGGGAAAGGGAGGAGCGAGGGAGCGGAGGAGAGCGTCAGCACGAGCGCCGGTGTGTACAGAGGCAGGCAGGCATTTCTATTATTTCACAAGGTATCTGGTGCTGAACGACCGCCCTTCCTGCTCATCTGGCCGCCAGAAGACATGGTTGGAAGTGTTACTTGGTTGCTGCAGGGGGAAAGGGCGGCGGGAGGAAGCCAAGCGATGGGATGATGAGCGGGCACAGGTGCCCGCGGCGCGCGAGCGGCGGCGGCGGCGGCGGCGGGGCCACCCGTGGTGCACAGACCACCCGTGGCGCGCGCAGCACATCATATGCACGGTGCCAAACGTGCCACGCAATGCAAGCGCACGCCAATCCGGCACTGGCGAGCCGCAAAATGTTCCAAGGCAGCGGACCCGTCCCACCTTCCCTTTGCCTGCTTGCCTTGGTTGAGAGCTGGAGGCTTGAGCTGAGCTTAGGCAGAAGGCTGTGTGAGAGAACGACAGATTAAAGACGAAAAACGGCCTTGGCGACTGCTGATGCCCCTGTGACAGGGCCCCCTTCCCATGTGCATCGGCGCGGCACATTGCATCTGCCTGCATTATCCACTGCAAACTGCCTCTCTGACTCAGCCGGAATATAGTTACAGTTATGACAACCGCAGGCCTCGTAAAATCCATCAACTAGGGGCGCCGCCGCCGCCGCCGCAAATCACATCCAAGGCGCGGCGCCGCTGGCTGCATGCGGCGAGTGCTGCTGCTGCTGCTGCTGCTGCTGTGGTTGCCGCACCGGGCTGAGCGGATCCGACCCCAGCATGGCACCCAGATCAGAGGGCAGCTGCTGCTGTAGATCGCTCCAATCCTCCAGACCGCCGCCTCCGCCGCCCATGCTGCCGCCGCCCAGGCCCAAGCCGCCAAATGCGCCGCCGCCGCTGCCGCCGTGTGCCAGCCCTCCAAACGAACCAAGCAGTGAGCCGCCGCCAAAATCCAGGCCACCGCCGCTGGCCCCTGCGCTGCCAAAGCCGGGAAGCGGCCGCTGCAGGTGCTGCTGGAATGCCGACAGGCCTGGCAGGTCCAATGGGCTGCTTGGGGCGGCACCTGCCAAGCCGCCCAACTGGAGGTCGCCGAGCCCTCCGCCAGTGGGAGGCAGGAAGGGCAGCGGCGTCGGGACGGCAGAGGGCGAGGCAGCAGCTGCCGACAGCTGCGGCTGCTGCGGGCTGAGCAGCAGGGGTGACTGCGGCAGGCTGCCGGCGCGGGCGGGCAGCTGGGAGGGGCTGAGCGGCGCCGCGGGCTGCTGCAGCAGCATGCTGGGCTGCTAGTGCTGGCCGAAAATGCTGCCGCCGAAAAGGCTGATGCCGGTGCTGCCGCCAAACGCAGGCAGCGCCGGCGCAGCGGGAGGCGTCGCTTCTGCCGCTGGTGCTGCCGCCACAACAGACATCCCTGGCTCTCCGGCCAGCCCAGGCAGTGCAGGCTCGCCGGCTGCACCCAGGTTGGGCAGGAGCAGCGGGCTGCTGCCGCCGAACAAGCTGAAGCCTGCAGATGAGTCGCCGCCACCTGCTGCCGCCGCTGCCGCCGCTGCTGCCACTGCCGCCACCCCGGGCACTTCCGCTGGAGGCAGAGGCACCGGCGGCAGAGGCATGGGCGGCGGCACGCCTGGCTTGACATTAGCCCAGGGTGCCGGCTTGAGCGGCGGGGGCGGAGGGGTGTCCGCCGGAGCTGCCGCCGCTGCTGCCGCTGCTGCGCCGCTTGCCGCCGCCTTGCCGCCAGGCTTGACCAGCTGCACCGGCTTGCCGCCCTTGACAGCCACCACCCGAGGAGCCGCCACCACAGCTGGTGACTCGGGTGTTGCCACACCCTGCACGCCGCCGGCCTTGGCTGCCTTTGCCGCTGCCTTGCCGCCATACACCACGGCATCAGCTGAGGGCTTGGCAATGGGGCTCTTGGGCCGAGGCAGCGAGTCAGGGAGCTGAAAAGAGGGTTGGGGGATGGAGGGAGGGCACCCTTGAAATGTTGCTGGTTGTTGGATACTTGCCAAGCGGTCGAGGTGGCATGTTTGCAGGGCCACCGCCGCAGAGCACAGGTGTGTGCAGCACAAAGCCCCACAGGGCAGGCAGGCAGCAGCGAGCGCCAAGCAAGAACCAGCACAGCCGGAGAGACCCACCTCGAAGGGCGGGTGGGCAAAGCGGCAGCGCGTCTTGTACGTGCAGCGGCCACGCACCCAGTCCCTGCAGAATAAAAAAACGGTGTTGGCAATGGGCGTTCAGCAATGCAGCTTGCAGAACAAATCACCCGAAAAAGCACAGGATCCAAGGCGCAGAAAGCGTTCCTGCAAGCCCCAACCCAAGCCGTTGGACTCGCTGAACCCAATCAATGCCGGCCCTCACCTGCAGGGCGGTATCTGGCCGCAGCCGCACGTGTCCCACAGCCGGTTGGCCGCGCCGCAGAAGCAGCGCCAGTCGCCGTAATAAGAAATGACGCGCATCTCACACTGGTGCCCCGCCTGGGCTGCCGCTGCCGCCGCCGAAATGCTGCCTGCGCTCGACCCGCTGCCTGTGGGCGACGGGCCAGCGGCCGCCTTGGCGGGCTGAGCCGGCTGCGCTGGGGCCGCCGCCGCCACTGCCACCGGCTTGGGAGGGGCAGGTGACTTGGCGGCCGCGGGCGGCGGGGGTGGCGGAGGGGATGCAGGCTGGCTGCCCCCTCCCTTGCTGCGCACCGCCGCAACCGCCACAGTGATCACCCGGCCACCGCTGCCGGCCGCCGCTGCCGCCGCACTGGCCGCCTTGGCTTTGCCGGGCGTGCCTGGTGCTGACTTGGCGTCCGCTGCTGCCTGCTTGGGTGACTTGGGAGTGGCTGCTTTGCCGCCAACCGCACCGCTTGCTGCCGCCTTGCCCGCTGCCTTGCCGCCCTTGCCGCTCGCCGCTGTGGGCTGCTGGAGCTCCCGCAGCGATGCCTCTTGCGCCATGCTGCAAAGATGCAGCGGGGCAGAGAGCGCTGCTCAGCAGCAGGGCAGGTGCAGCTGTGCTGTACAAGGCAAATCTCAAGCTCTGCGACTGATGACCTCAACTCAAAGCGGCTTGAGCCACGTAACAGTCGGCTCTCCTCTACCAACCCCAGCCACACGTGTTCATTGCCCCTCACCGCAGCATCTCCTGCTCCGCCCGCTGCCGCTCCGCCTCAAGCTCCTGCCGCCGCCGCTCCAGGGCAGCCTCATACTCCAGCTCAGCCCTGCAGTTGGTAACAGAGAGAGCTGGGTTAGCGCGGCAGAGTCGGATTGTGCAGCCAAGCTATTCTCGTACTCCAGCTCAGCTCTGCAAGCTAGATCAGTCCAAAACAGCATGAGCTGGGACAACCGCAGCATGCTGTGCACGGTGCACATAATGCAAGCAGCCACAGGTGCCAACTCAACAGCACCCATCATGCGGGCTGAGAGCCACAACAGATGGCTGGTGCGCTCACTGTCCAAACGCCATGCCTGCAAACAGCAAACTTGCCTGACTTCGGGTGCCAGCGACTCCAGGCTGTCCAGCAGCTGCTGCGCAGCCGCCTTGACCGCCGCAGAATCACCACCGCCACCCTTGTCCCCGCCGCCGCTCTTGCCGCCGCCATTTTTGCTGCTCTTGCCGCTCCCGCCGGGCTTCCCTGCCGTTGCCGCTGTTGCCTGCCCGGCTGCACTAGCCTCTGCCGCTGACCGCTGCTCCTCCCCCTCCTCCTCCTCTTCCTCCTCAGCTGCCTTGCCGCCCCGCTTCTTCTTGCCCTTCTTGCCCTTCTTGCCCTCGGCCGCCTGCAGGGGCAGAGGCAGATAGTATATAGATAGCAAGAGTGTGCACGCGCGAGCAAGGCATGCCAAACAGACCTGCAGACGCGCTTACACTTTGCAACGGCAAGCCAAAGACTTTCAGACAAGGTCCCGCTCCCGGCAACATTCCTGAGACCAAGTGAGAACTAGAGCAAACAGAGGCAAAGAAGCAAGCAAACAGCCGCACCTTTTTGGCGCGCTGCGCCTCCTCTGCATCCAGCTCGCGCAGCAGGCTCAGCGTGGCCGCCTCGCGCGCAGCCACCGCCGCCTCCTCCAGCTGTGGGACAGAAATTGGGTTGCAGTGGGATGATTTCATCCTAGGTTGCAGTCAATAAACTCCGCTCCGCTGCCGCCACTTCACACGCTGCCAAGCCACGCAGGCAGGCGGAGCTCTCAAACCTTGCCGGTTGCCACATGCCGGTCAGGTGCCTCTTCCCCACCACCAGCTCTGCCGCACCTGTGCGCGGATGACCTCCAGTGCCGCCGCTTCAACCGTGGCAGAGGCGTCTGAGCAGGCCAGGTCCACTGCCCGCCGCCGCAGCTTCTCCAGGTCGGCCCACCAGGCGGACGCTCGCTCGTCCAGCTCGTCACACACGCCCTGGGCCAGACCTGCGATTCATACAGAAAAAGGCACAAGTTAGGTTAGCGATTGGGCTACACCCGGCGGAGCAAGTTCGTCGCACATGCCCTAGCCAGACCTGCATGGTGACAGGGCGCCTTGAGTTTGGACGGCACAGCAACAGGATCGCAAGCCTCAGTCAGTGGCGCTGCCAATGGTCGGTCAGTCATCTTCAAGCCTCACCGGTGCACCGAATGTGGCGCTCCGCCTCGCGGCTCTGGGCATCGGGTGCATAGCGGTCGTGCAGCAGGCGGATGGCGTCCGCCACGCCCGTCACCACTTGCCACACCGCCCTGCAGTTGTGAATCGGGGGGCCAGAATGTCACGGCGGGTGAAGGGCGATCAAGGCACATGGATACCAGCAGAGCGGATGGCGACCCTGTGCCCAACCCGAGTGGTTACTGCTTGCGCCATAGTCCTTATCCTTGATTATGCTCCCCCCTCTCACCGTATGCGCTGGTCCACGTGGGCATCGGTCAGCTGCTGGTCGCGGTCCCGCTCCTGCGCATGGGGATAGGTAGCAAGTTCAGCTGACAAGCTTGACTGGGAAGTGCCGGGGGCGAGGTCGGCCCACAGCAGCAGCTTGTAGGTAGCCGCAGGTCACTCATGCACAACTGTGGCAAGCTCTAGCCTGCACAGCCCTGCCTGCACGCAATGCACTCCTTGCCTGAGCGGTCAGCACGTCGTGGCAGGCGCGGTCCAGCGCCGCTCGCCGCTCCAGAAATGACGCCAGCTCGCCGCGCACCTGAACATTGAACGGGGGCAAAGGGAACAGGGGCAACTTGTTATACAGGGCGGGTGAATTGGCAGCACCACGCAGCCAAGGGCAGTCCTGGCGCCGTGCCGAGGGCACAGGCTCCCGTCAATGCAGACGCACGCTTCCTCATGCTTGGCTAGCCACCACCCACCTCGGCCAGGTCGGTTGCCAGGCTGTCGTGCCGCTTGCGCGCGTCCGCAAGGAAGCCCTCCTCTGTGACAGCGGGGCAGGCGCCAGACAGACAGCTCGTTTAAAGACTGGCCACAAGAAATAAACCCAGTGCAAGACGGATACAGGGGCAGGGTGCGCATGGGTGCGATACACCGCTAGTGAACGTCAATCCACACTGCTTGCAACCCAACCACCCAACTCCCCCCTGAAGATGCGCTCCTGGCCCACTGCCGAGTTCACGCAGAACCCCAGCCCACAATCCAAGTTCCAAGACCAATCGCATCTGTACCTGTGAAGATGCGCTCCTGGCCCGTGGCCACGCGCTGCTGCAGCTCCTGGAGGCGCTGCCGGTGCTCGGCCTCCTTGTTGACCTGTGGGCAAAGCAGGGAGAGCAAAGCAGGGTGGCAAAGCAGGGACATTGGCAGCCGCTCTGCTCTGGTGAGTGCCGCACATGTGGCAAGCAATGCAGTTTCAAGAGCGTAGAGGGGCGAAACACGCAGATTCACCCACCTTGTCCAGCAGGTCCTTCTTGCGGTGCGCAGCCGGCCCTTCAACATAATCCATCAGTACTGACACCTCAGCATCAATACCAAATCAGCTACTAACTCAATCCACCCACCTTGTCCAGCAGGTCCTTTTTGCGATACGCCGCCGGCCCCTCGGCCGCCAGCCGCTGCCGCTCCGCATCCGCTTCCGCCACGCTGTGGCGCGCGTCGCCCAGCGCTGCCTCAATCGTCGCGACCTCGCTGCTGGCCACCTGCAGCTCGTGCAGGTCCATCTGCAAGCAGCGCGACAGAGGGATTGTTGTAAATATGACAAGCGAAGGAGAGACGCAGGGATGAAGGTCCCAGTAAACTTTGCTGTCGGCCACCTGCAGCTCGTGCAGGTCCATCTGCCGGGGAGAAACGAACGAAATGCAAGTGAATGAACTACAGTCCGGAGGCAGGGTTCAGCACACACTTCGAGCAGCTCGCACAGATCCATCTGCGGGCGGCGAGACAGGCCGGCCTGTGTCGCATGCGACATTCTGACACACAATGTTCCAGACAGCACAACCAGGCAGAACAACCCAGGCAGAACAACCCAAAAACAGCTCAAACTTGTGGAGGCGCCACCCCACCTCTTCAGCCAGCTCCAGCACCGCCACCTCCCGGTCAATCAGGGCCTGGGCATACCTGCAAAGCTCAAGCAGAGGAGTAGCAGGAGAAAGTGAGGCAGGTAACAGCGGTAAAGAGGAGCTGGGGATGGCATCTGCAAGCTTGGGCGCGCCGCACTGGACACATGCTGAAGCACACCGTAGCCAGGCCATCCTGACGCGCACGCCGTGCACACATCTTGTGTTGTCTTGTCTAACAGCTTGGCACCAACCCAGAAGGGCCGTGCATTCATCTACTCCCTCACTCACCGTATGCTGCTCTCATCCTTCAGCTGATGAAACCGCTGCAGCTTGCCCAGCGCCCGCTGCGACCACTGAATGCCGCCGCCGCTCCTGCCGCCATTGCCGCTGCCGCTGTCGTCCTTGCTGCTGGGTGCAGCGCTGCTGCGCGGGCTGCTGCTGCCGCCCACTTCGTCAAAAAACTCAGCGGCCTGCTTGGCAAAGTGGAAGGGCAGGCATACACGTTGCAAGGTCTGCGCTGGCGGGTCGGTAAACGAGTACCACAATGAAAGGCTCAAACCGCCAATCAGCCTTGCTCGTACTCCAGCGCTGCAGTTGCAACCATGCCCTCTCCACTGCCCACCTGCCAGCCCCTCCCAATAATGCGCACCTGGCTGTGCAGCGCGGCGGCCCCCGCCTCTTCGAAGGACCGCACCGCCGCCGCCTCCTCCCGCACCCCGTCCCGCAGCGACTGCAGGTGGCGCTTGCGGGCGGTGGCAGCTGCCAGCTGGCGCCACACCTCTGCCAGCTCAGCAAGGCAGGACATGACTGCTGCCTCGCAGCCCTTGGAGCCGGCGGCAAGGCGCTGCCGCTCCAGAAACTCCTCTGTGGGAAAGGGTCGGACAAGCAGGCTGTTTTGTGAGGCTACAGCGGTGGGCAAGTTGCAGCTTCGCATGCAGTTCTTCAACGGATGCCGAAGCATGGCATGGAGACATATACAACATTGCAGGCACAAAAGGAGCAACGTCTCACACCTGTGCCCGCATGCGCCACATTGCCGTACACCCACTGCAGCAGGTAGATCTCGGCCGATCCGTCGGCGGGGAAGTCGTGCCACGACTGCAGGCAAATGGAGTATGGTGGACGAGGAGAGGCCAGTGAGATGGTGGTGGGAGGGCCTGGCAGACGAGCAGGTGTGGCACACATGAGCAGGTGGCATGTTACAGCGCAGCTGGCCCAGGGGAGCATCAAGCCAGGAGGGGATCAAGCCATGCATACTCAACACACACGCAAATCAGCCCATGTGGACAGCCACCCCCTAACTGAACCAACAAGGCTTGCCTTGTGTGACAGGTGGTCCACCCACCAGGGGTGCGGCTCCAGCACCTCCTCCCCGCTGCGGCAATGGACAGGAAGAAGAGGGTGTAGAAGCGGACACAGGGCGGCCCTATGGCTAGCAAACGTCCTTGCAAGCTTGTGCACGATGGGAAGGTGCCCAGGAAGAGCACAGGGATGCCAGTTCCAGCAGCAATGCCTTACAGCAGTGCCCTCTCGGGCACTATGCCATGCTGCTGCTCAACCCACCGACCCACACCCATCCGAGGCACCCACCTGAGCTCCTTGCCGCAGTGCAGCTCCGCCACCACCGACCCCGGCTGCTGCGCCGCGGCCGCCAGCTGCTGCCGCAGCAGCGCGCGTGCGGAGCTGCCGCCGCCGCCGTCTTCGCCGTCGCCGCCGCTGCTGCTGCTGCCCGCTTCTGCCGCAAATTGGAACACCGAGGCAGAGCCTGGGTCATAACTGGCCAATGAGGGCTCAGGCAGGCCGTCTGTGCGCTCAACCTCAAAAATGCGGTGGGCGTGGCTGGGGCTGGCGAGGTCAGGAGTGATGCTCCCATCATCGTCTGTGTCCCCATCCCCCGCGCTGCTGCTGCCGCTGCTGGATGCAGAGCCTGCTGCCGCCGCCGCCGCGCTGCTGCTGCTCAGCAGCTCGCTGCCGGCGGCGCCGGCGCCGGAGCGGGGCCCCAGCGCTGCGCTGTGCCGCGTGATGACGTAACCCAGCAGGCACTGCAGCTCCTGGCAGGACAGGAAGCACAGCGCGCCTAGCAGCTGCTCCTCCTGGTTTGGGAACCGATCGGGCGCCGCCAGGCGGGCAGCCATCTCCAGCCGGCCTTTTTCGTCCAGACCGCCCTCCTCATCTGGCCCCGCTGGCACGCTGCAGGGGTCATGGAAGGAGCAGGCATCGACAATTGGAAGACAGCTCCGGCATGGGCGATTGTGAGGCGCAGCAGCAAGCGCGCAAAGGGCTGCAGCAGGGCACTGGTGTGGAGTCCCTGCCGCAGCTGCGAACAGGCATGGGCAGCAGCCTCCCGAAACATCAAGTGGCGCTACACAGCTGGCAAACAGACGCTGCTCAGGGCAGCCGCTCCTGCCCAAGCCGCTCCTGCTTGCCCAGTCGGCTGGCCAGCGTACCTCAGCAGCCTCTGCGCCTGCCCCACCACATCCAGTAATGTCTCCTCAAAAGGCCGCCGCCTGCTGCCACCACTGCTGCTGCTGCCACTAGTGCCTGCCTCCTGCGCCAAGCCGTCCAGCCGCCGCGCCACTGCTGACAGCAGGCCCCCTGCAGAGTAGACCTGCTCCTCCATCTGCTGCTGCAGCTGCAGCTGCTGCAGCCGCGCCTGGGCGGCGCCGCCGGAGCGGCGCCTCTGCCGTCGCGCGCCCTGCGCCCCGCCATCCTCAGAATCATCCGAGCTGCCTTCCCCGCTGCTGGCCCCGCCGCTGCCGCCGCCCGCTGCTCCGCCGCCGCTCCGAGCCGCACCGCCCAGCCAGGACCAGCGGCCGCCGCCGGCGTCCTGCCCGCTGCCGCCCGTCACCGGCGGCAGCAACCGCTGCCCCGGCGCCGGCATGCGCAGCTGCATCGCATTGCTGCTGTCCTCTGCTCCTGAGGCCTGGATGATCTGCTCCTCCCAGCAGCAGTTCATGCACAGCACCACTGTGGGGAAACCGGGCTCCTCATTCTGGTAGTGCGCGCCCACCACCTGCGCACAAGGGGAGTTGGGGTGCAGCTAAGGGGTGATCGGGATGCCGCAACAGAGTGCAGCTTTGCAGCAGCGGCAACGTGCAGTTGAGGTGACTGCAGAGCAGCAAGCCATTCGTCATTTCGCTAAGCTGGCGGAATGTGCCGCCGCAGCCCAGCGCACCTCCTTCAGGCACTTGGTGCACTGTACCGCGGTGCCGTCCGAGTTGTACTGCACCTCCTCGTGGTACAGCTGCACAGGACAGCAGGCAGGAGGGGCGCGCAGCTAGTTAGTCACTCGATGCTGCACCGGCAAGCGATGGCTTCTCTACCCCCCTCATGGAAACAGCTGCGGAGGGAGAAGCAGGCCGGCTGAGGCGCACCCAACTGCCAACCAACTACCCGTAAACTCAAGCGCACCTGCAGGTGCTGCACGAATGCCTCGGCGCTGAGCAGGCGCGTGTCGCAGCAGGGGCAGCGCCAGTAGGCGGCGTACCGCCCACCCTGCTGGCGCAGCAGCGCCAGCCCCTCTGCCAAGTCTCGCACGCCCTCCTCGCCCTGCTCCGCACGCACAGCTGCAGATAGAGGAAGTGCACGCAAGAACAAAGAGGGAAATGTGGGGTGCTCCGGCAGGCAGTTGGTATGTGCGGCGGGCGGCCCAACAGTCGCATGGAGAGATGCAGCCAGGTTGCAAGAAGCCAGCACAGGCACGTGCTGGTTCAATAGCTATCACCAATTGGACGGCAAGACACCGATGTCAATGCACGCCGCTGATTGAACAAACTGAAATCTCGATATGCCAGGCCCTCACCTTCCACCATTTTGGAGAGGGGCACCCGCAGAAGCTGTCGCCGCTGCGCCGGTTCCAGCTGCCGCCAAAAGGTCTCCACCCCAACGCATCGTTCCCGCTTAGTGCCACTGCCGCTGCCCGCGCTCTCCGGCCGCCGATCCACCTTCTGCGGCAGGCAGGGGAAGCAGAGCAGTTGATGCGAATGACACACGGCGGATGATGCACCAGCCAGGAAGCACTGCAGCAGCTTCAGCAGCTTGACAGCGCCAATAGCGACTGGCAGACATCCTACACACGTCCTGCAGCACCAGCAGCCGTCAATTCTATAGCTCCCCAGCCACTTGCCTGTCCCTTTCGCCGCCTCGGAGGCGCCGCCGCCAGCACGTTGAGCGCGTCCCAACCCTTTACGATTGACAGGCTGGGCTGCTGCGCTCCGTAAGTTGCCAGCACAGCCGTGGCCTCTCCAGCCCCCACTGCATCGTGGCCCAGCGTTGCGGCGCTGAGGGCGCCGCCCACGCCCATGCTGGAGAGCGCTGCGGCCGAGGCGGGCTTGAGCATCTTGAGCAGTTCTGCCAGTGTGGCCTGCTGGCTCTCCATCTTGCGCTGTAGGTCTGTCAGGCCCAGCGACTGGCCCATCAGCACCTGGGAGGCCAGACGCTGCAAGTCCTGGTGCTGCGGCGACCTGCAGCACGCACGCAGCAAGGCACACACAACGCAACGGTGACCGAGGCGGCTGCGGCAGCGGCAAGCACTGGGGTGCAGCAGCCAGACAGGCACTGGCTTTCGGCCCTCGGCACTGTAATGCGCCAGCAAACAGCTGGCGTGTTTTCAAGCCAAGAAGGGCAACCATCACACAGCACCAGGGATGGCTAGCACAGAGCTCCACTGGTGAACAGCACACCAGCTAATGCAGCTGCCCGCACCTGCCACGCAGCAGGTCCCGCAGGATGGAGTTGCACTCAGCCGCAATCTTGCTGGTCTGGTTGAGGCAGTCGGCCAGCTGGCCGCGGTCCAGCGATGCAGGCGCCAGCACTTCGGCCACGGCGCCAGTGCTGGCTGCCGCCGCCGGCGGCAGCGCCGGCGGGCCAGCCGCCGCCTCTGTCCGCCTGCGCCGCCCCATTCGCTGGTAACTGCCGCCTCCGACACTGCCCTCTTGCTTGGGAGGGCTTTGGGCGGCCCAGCAGCGGCCTGGAGGTCACACGCACTGCTGCATGTGCCACAGGCGGTGGTGGGCCTGCAGGTCCCCTTGCAAAGTGGGGCAGACGGGTTGATGGCACAGCAGCGCTCACCAGCCGGGGTGGCTGCCACCCACAGCTGCCTGCTGCGGAGGGCTCCATGCTGGAAGTGGGTGAGCGTGCTCAACTCCCTCGGCGCAATTGCCACCAGCATAGGATCGGGTCTGGAATTCACGGTGCAGGCTCCCAGTCCCTGCCTGCACTGCAACATGGCCACCGTCGCGGCTGCCGCTCCCTGCAGCGTGGTCGCTCCCTGCAGCAAGCGCATTGCCGCCGTTTCGGCGCGCCCGCAGCAGCTAAGGCCGCAGAGGCCCGCCAGCGGCACGCTCGCGGCCAGCAGCAAGGTGCAGCGGGCGAGCAGGGCTTCGCTGGTGCGCGTCGCCGCCATGGCAGCCTCCACGGCCACCCAGAAGTCGGTCAGTGGCACGATGGCGGCGCTCAAGGCGGAGGGCAAGTGAGTGCGCCCGGCCCTCGCCGCCGCCGCCGCCGCTGCAGTGGTGCAGCCGATGGACTGCGGATATGCATGCGTTGCTGCTGAAATGAAAGAATGCACCGTGGCATTGCAAGTGAGGCATGGTGTCCAACGCTTGCTGCCAGCCATTCGTTGCCACCTCGAGCCATTGCCGCCGCCGCTCGACCTGCGCTGCGCCTGGCAACCAACAAGAAAACCTGTCGCGCTGCTGCTGTGCAACTGCGCAGGGCTGCGTTTATCCCCTTCCTGGTGGCCTGCGACCCCGATGCCGGCACCACTGTGGAGGCGCTGAAGAAGCTGGATGAGGCGAGGAGGGCAAACTGTCGATTTTTGGGCTGCTGGCTCTCATGTTGCAACACGTCTGCCGCTTCAGAGTGACCTTTTCCCTTGCAATGTTCCTTGGACCACACTGGCCGGTATCGAGCCGTTGGCAGGTGGGCGCTGATGTGGTGTCCCATCGAGGCAGCCCGTTGCTGCCCCCCCGCCTCATGTACCACCTAGCACCTGCTTCGCTTGCCGCAGATTGGCGCTGACGTCATCGAGCTGGGTGTGCCCTACTCTGACCCGCTGGCAGACGGCCCCACCATCCAGGCAGCCGCCACGCGTGCGCTGCAGCAGGGAACCACGCTTGACAAGGTGCGGGGTGTGTGTGGCTGTGTGGTTGTATCGCCTGTGCGTGGCAGAAGGCAGCAGGCGCCCAAACCTCATGTAGCAGGGGGCCACCCGAACACAGTGTGGGATACATGCAGCCGGGCCTGCTGCTGCTGATGGGATGCCAGCCAAACATCACGTCAGTCGCGCTCCCTGCCACAGCTGCGTTCACTCATGCGCTGGCTGACGGTGGCAAGATTCTGGTCAAGCCGCTGCGGCCCCTGCCTGATGCTGCCTCACCTGCTGCTGCTGACCACGCGTCGCCCTTCCCTCCGCAGGTGCTGGCGGTTGTGCGGGAGGCCAGCGCTGCCATCAAGGCGCCGCTGGTGCTGTTCACGTACTACAACCCAATCATGGCTCGCGGCCTGGACAAGTTCTGCCGCCAGGCCAAGGAGGCCGGCGCCTCGGGTGCGCTGCGCTGCGCCGTGCTCTGCTGCGATGTGCAGTGCTTACCTAGATGTCAAAGACCGGTGCCTTGGGTGCGCTGTGCTGCCCTGGGCTTCCAGGCTGTCGCGTCGGAAGGCGCCTGCGGCAGTGATGGGCCCGGCTGGGCAGCCACTTGCCGGAAGCAGCAAGGTGGCCTGCTGGTTGCACGCAATGAAACTCACGCTTCCGCTGGCTAGTTTGCTATTTCCTGGTGCAGGCCTGCTGGTGCCCGACATCCCGCTGGAGGAGACGCCCGAGATCCGCAAGGTGGCCGAGTCGCACGGCCTGGAGCTGGTGCTGCTGACCACCCCCACCACGCCGCAGGTGGGAGGCAGCTGTCGGCAGCTGCTGGGGAGGTGCTGGGAGGTGTGGGAGCCGCACTATCGTCTTGAGCCGCTTGCTATGTCCTGCTGTGCTCGCTGCATGCTCGCGGCTGACGGCCGGCGTAAGCCGATGCCTGTTGCCCATTCCTCCCCAGCCTGTGCGTTGTTGCCGGCCACTTCTGGCCGGCACCAGGCTGCCCCACGTGCCATTTGTGCCTCCAAATGCCACGTGTGCTGCGTCCGCCCTGCGAACAAGCAGCTTACGTCCCCTCCCTGCCCGCCCGTTCCCTGCAGGAGCGCATGCGCCGCATTGCGCAGAGCAGCCAGGGCTTTGTCTACCTTGTGTCCGTGACTGGTAAGCTGGGCAGTAGTGCTGCTGCTGCCGCTGCTCATGCTGGAAAGGCTTTGCACCTACCTGGCTCCAGGCATCTTCGAGCCATCTAACCCCTGGGCAGCTGGCCAGTTTCGTGCTCCACGCCATGCATCACCCCTTGCGCTGCTCCCGCATGCATGGCGGGCGTGGCGACAAATGCATGCAGTGCTGTCTGTCGTTTTACAAGCCATCTCACGTACGTGTGGCTTGCGCTGCCCTGCAGGTGTGACGGGCGCGCGGACAAACATGGAGAATCGCGTGGAGTCGCTCATCAAGCAGCTGCAGCAGGTGGGGCGAATCAAACGGTCGTGTTTGCATTGGTTTGGTGGCCGGCAGCAGCCGGGTGTGCCATGTGCAGTCCACTCGTCATGCAGCTCCGTCAAGCATGACATTTTCTTGCAGCCTTGCCGACAGCAGTAGATCGCATGTAGGGGCAGAGCAGTCTGTTGGGCAGCTCGGCAACCTCGGGCAGACACTCGGCAGCTGTTGAGCTGCTCACCCCACTTCCATCTTCCCATTGCAGGTCACCGACAAGGCGGTGTGCGTGGGCTTTGGTGTGTCTGGCCCTGAGCAGGTGGGTGGAAGGAGGCGGCAGCAGCTGCCGGGAGGTCGAGTGTGACTTTGCGATTGCTGCCGAGGTGCCAAATGTGTGTGTGCAGTGTGGAAGCGCTGTATCGGACAGCAAGACCACATGCATTGGCACAACTGTACACCAACCTCATCCCACAACCGCCTGCCCTCCCCGCCCCGCCCGCCCATGCCATCGCAGGCGCGCCAGATCCGGGCCTGGGGCGCCGAGGGCGTCATCTGCGGCAGCGCGCTGGTGCGGGCGCTGGGCGAGTCGGGGAGCAAGGAGGAGGGGCTGCGGCGCATGGCCGACCTGGCGCGCAGCCTGCGGGAGGTGATTTGAGTGCACAAGTTCGACCGCCTCATTACAAGCTGCCGTCCCGCCGCAATCCCTTTGCTTTGCTCGCCCCCTGCCCCGCTCTCTCGGTCCTCAGTTTATACCTCTCCGCTGCCCCGATTGCTTCCTCTCCCTGCCACTTTCACTGACCGCGCACTGATGTAACCCTGTACCTTTCGGTGCAAATGTCACACCACACAGCATGGAAAACTGCGCAGAGTTGGCATGCAACATGGGCCGCCGCTCGACCGGCATCAGCAGACGCTGCCGTCGCCGACGCTGCCCGCCAGCGGCCTCAAGCCTGATGATGGTGCCGGCTGCTCCTCACTTGCGTGTCCTGACGATCGGTATCCGCAAAGGCTGGCACTGTCCAGTTTATAGGGTTGCAGCCACGGAGCGCGTGCGCCTCCTTGCCCACCGGCCGCCTTGGCCAGCCTCATCACTTGTTGGCGTCGCCCTGACATCCACAGCTGATCTCAGGAGCCGCCATTGCCAGCGCCGCTTCCACAGCCCCATGGCGGCGCTTGCCGCCGGCGCTGCTGCCGCCGCCCCAGCGGCTGGCACGGCAGCTGGGAGGAGGAGCATCACACAGACCATGCAGGGCCTAAAGCAGATGGGCAGGTGATGCAAGGTTCTTCTGATTGCATGTGGGGCATGACAAGATGGTCCGCAACAGCCTGCCTGCATGCCCAATGCTGTGCAGGGGTGCTTTCATCCCCTTTCTCGTAGCCGGCGATCCCGACCCTGCCACATCGCTGGAGGCCCTCCAACTGTTGGATGAGGTGGGACTGCTTCCATATGTGCTGCCGTGGTGGTGGATGCATCAGCCTTATGAGGGACTACTGAATGAACGGCGCGCACTGAACCAGCCGGGTGCCTTTGCACTTGGACCATGCTTGATTGCAGTGGTTGGCCTGTTTGCCTGTTTGCAGATCGGCGCCGATGTGATCGAGCTGGGCGTGCCCTGCCCTCATCCCTCGGCAGATGGGCCTACCATCCAAGCAGCGGACGCAAGGGCGCTGCAGGCCGGAACAAACCTGGAACAGGTGAGCCAGGGTAGGTCAAGCAGACAGGTCAGGGTAAAAGCAAAGCAGGAAAGGGAGTGAGCACGTGGGCAGGAGGCTGGATGTTTTGCTGCACACAGGCAGTTAAGTCATGGCAACTGCCCCTCAATGCTGCGCAGATGTTTGCTCTGGTGCAGCAGGCCGGCTCGTGCCTCCGCGCCCCGCTGCTGCTGTTTGCGTACCACTCACAGGTATTGGCCGGCGGCGGGCCAGACCGCTTCTGCCGCAAGGCCAGCCAGGCGGGAGCTGCCGGTGAGCCGAGCGGTGATGCACTGAGATGGGTAGTTCCTCACCACGCATTCCTGCAAGCAACCTGCCTGCACACGTCTTCGACTAGTGGCTCGTGCGTAATTGCTGCCCACTTGCCTTGCACTAATTCTCGTTTCGATTCCAGCATGTTCGTGCCACAGGCCTGCTGGTCGCCGACCTTCCAGAGGAGCAGCTGCCTGTCTTGCAGCGCGCAGCGGCAGCACACTGCTTAGAGCTGGTCCTGCTAGTCACCCCCGCCACACCCACCGCCGAGGATGTGCAGCGGCTGGCGCGCAGCAGCCAGGGCTTTGTCTACCTGGCTTCGGTTGCAGGTGGCTTTAAAATGCATTCTGTTGGATGAGATGGCTTGATAGTCTAACAGCGGGGGGACGTGCTGCAGCTGCCTGTCCAGCCGACACCTGGCTGATGCTCTGCTCTGGGCGATCCCCCAGGCCTCTTAGTCATTGCCTGCTGCCCTGCTGCTTTGCAGGCCCCACAGGCGTGCGGCAGGGGGTGGCGCCCTCGGTGGCAGGCCACATTCAGAAGCTGCACGCCTGGACAGACACGCCCGTCTGTGTGGGCTTTGGCGTGTCTGGGCCCGAACAGGTCAGTTGGGTGGCCTCGGTTGAGGGTTGAAGGGGCGTTGATAATGTCCGGCTGGTATGCAAGTGGCCTGCTTGGCAGTGTATGAGCAGACCTGGGCAGCAGGAGCTGAGCTGCTGGTGAACGATCATGACGAGCATGCCGCGGTGAATCAGGCACACTTGCTTTGCGAGAGCAGCCACCCGAAATGACAAAAGCTTGTGCTCCACTTGGTCACTCGACTCCACTCGCAGGCGCGCCAGATCCGGGCCTGGGGCGCCGAGGGCGTCATCTGCGGCAGCGCGCTGGTGCGGGCGCTGGGCGAGTCGGGGAGCAAGGAGGAGGGACTGCGGCGCATGGCGGACCTGGCGCGCAGCCTGCGGGAGGCCATCAGCTAGTGGCTCGCTGCACGACTGAACAGAGTTTGCTGCTGCTAGCCTTCAAGATGACCCGTGCATCCACTGCTGCTTTTGCAACCCAAACTTCTCAAACTTGTCAGGGGCATTGCTCTGCAAGAGTTGTAACCTGCTGCAGTACGGTTACAGAGCAGTCTGGGTTGTTGGGTCGTGTACACATCATGGAGGCAGGGAAGCATGGTCGAGGGTGGCGTGAAACAAAGGACAGAGAGAGCGGGGGGTCACACGGGGGAGAAGAGGGCAAAAACCGGTGGCCTACTGGGCACCCATGCCGGCGCAGGCTCGCCGGCAGACAGACATCCGGAGTGATGCGCAGCGTGAAGCTGCATGGGGGCTGGGTTATGCCCAAGCAGAGTGGAAGCTCTACTCAGCGGCAGCCTCCTCCTCTGCAGCTGCCTCGGGCGCTGCCTCGGCAGCTGCGGCCGCCGCCGGTGCATCGCCCTTCTTGGGAGCTGTCTTCCAGTAATCATCCAGGTCATCGTTCAGCTTCTGCGTGGATGCAAATGCATGAGGGCGCGGCGGCAAGTGAGGCAGAGTGAAGGTGAAGGTGGTGTGAAAGTGAAGGCGAAGGTGAAGGCGGCAGGCGCACCAGGCCATGTGCCATGAATCCTGGGCGACTGCAAGCCTTCCAACTGCACATTTCCTGTTGCAAAATACCTGTGACAGCTGCAGGTACTCATCCAACAGAGGTGCACGCCTAAAGCCTGCCCAGAACTCTGCCCATCGAGCACCGCCCCACCTTGGATGCCACCTTCTCGTCCTGGCGCCAGTACTCGTCCATCTCACGCTCCAGGTCTGCGGCCGTCTTCTTCTTCTCCGGCTCACGGCCGCGGCCGCCACGGCCAGCGGGGCCACGCCCCCGGCCGCCGCCGCGCCCGCGGCCGCCACCGCCGCCGCCCTGCTTCTGCACGCCGCCGCCACGGGGGCCGCCGCCGCGGCCGCCGCCGCCACGGCCGCCGCCGCCGCCTTGCCGGCCGCCGCCGCCCCTGCTGGCGTGTGCAGATGTGGAGAGGGACTGTTGGCTGCAGCTGGGAGCAAGCGTACAAGGCGAACAGGGCGCAGCCAAACGGCCGCCCGCCGCCGCCTGCCCGCCAGCACTGTGCTGTCTGGGGAGCTGGTGGCTCTGGGCCTCGGCGGCACGCTGCCTGGCGCACGTGAGTGACGCCCTGAGGCAGCGTAGAGCCGTGGCGGGGCTGCCCGGCACTGCCCAGCGGAAAATGCTGCACGATCAAGGCCGCGACACCGCCATCGCTGTTTCGGGCACGCTGCCCAGCAGATCTAGCCGGCAGCCAGGTCCCGGCGAGCAGGCGGTGCGCGGGCCCATCGCCTTCCCGCCGCGGCAGCCCCTTGCTGGCCCGGGACGGACCTGCCGCCGCCGCCACGACCGCCGCGTCCACGTCCAGACATCGCGCCTGCCCGCCTAGTTGCCTAGCAAGTTTTGCACGCGAGCGATGGCCTGCTTGGGAGGGCTTGGCGCGAGCTGGGGGCGCCTGGATCTTGGAGGTGGAACGTTGGTTAACACTTCAAGGCGCGGGAAGGCGGCCTGGGGCCCTCCAGCGACAGCGGGCGGTGCGGCGGGCATGCCCGCATGCCTTGCCCCGCATGGCTACAGTAGCAGAGCCCTTTTGCTCTCTCTGCCGGAGGTTCTGAGGCATTGTGCATACTGGGGCGGGCAGTGTTAGTTGTTGCAGCACGCCTGGATCTTTACCAGCAGCTGTTGTTCATGGGGTGCACACGGCACCAAGGGGGGCGCACTTGTTGTGCACGTTGGCGGCCAACGCCCATCAGCCTTTTTGGCACGTCTCCTTACTGCAACCACTGACCTGCATGCAGTCACAGCTTTGTAGAAGTGCCCTTGTCATGCTCAAGGGTTCAAACCGCACCTTGTTGCTTGCGGATGAAGACACAGGTAGCACCGTGTAAATATGCAAATGCATAAAACAGCCGTCGGCCGGAAAAGCGGGCAGGCGGCGAGCGAGCGCTCCCCGCACTCCAGATCACCAGTGGCTGTGGTGCAACTGAAGCAGCTTTTTTGGGCATCGTAATTGCCACTTCACACGTGTGATACAGAAGTTGTGATCCTGCAACCAACAGCCTGGGTGCAGCAGCACTGTCTTCGTGGCGGCAGAGCGCGTGCTGTGGCGGCGGCCGCTCCGCCGACTGGGACTACCCTCAAACCCCGCGCCTAGCGTCCTCGCCACGCCCTCGCCGTGCTCCAGCCACAATGGGGCAGCTGGGCGATGAGGAGGCGGCGTGCCAGCTGCAGCAGGCCCTTCTGCTTGCGGAAGAAGAAGAGTGAGCCCCGTGCCTGCCCTGCAGCCTCCCTGAGCTTGTGTGCCTCCGCTGCGTGTCGCCGAAACGCCACCGCCACCACACGCCCTGCTCCTGCGCAGCGGCAGCAGCGACGGCGGCAGCGGCGGCGACCCAACGCCGAGGCCAGGCGGTGCAGCGTCCCGAGCCACCCTGCTGCAGACGCTGGCCAATTTCCTCAATATCTTCGTGGGCACTGGCATGTGAGTGAAACCGTGGCAATAGCAAGATTGTGAGCAGCAGGACTGCAGGCCTCCATACTCCTGCCCAATCACGGCCTGCACCCACATCGCACCCTGCTTGCCCATTGCCCTCGATGAATGCAGGCAGTCCATGCCATATGCGCTAATGCGCGGCGGCTGGCTGGCGCTGGGCGCCCTGCTGCTGATCATGCCTCTGTTTGCGCTGAGCGGCCAGGTGAGGGTGTTGTTGGGTGCTGCCGCCGCCTCTGCCGCTCTTGTCGCCGTGCTTGCGCCAAGCCAACCCCTGTGCTGCCATTACTCAAACTCTATCCCCCTCTCTCCCTGCAGCTGATCGTTTGGGCGTTTGACCTGATGCCGTCCAATGCTCCCAAGACGTATCCAGAGCTGGGCCGGGTGGCAGCTGGCCGGTGGGGCGTCCAAGCCGTCATGCTCTTCTCATTCCTAGGCAAGCTGCGCCGGGGGCTGGATGACCATGCCGTGATATGCACCACAGATGCCCCATGCACGATGCTATTGACATGAGCTGCTGCTGTCCTTCCGTTTGTTGTATGCAGAGCTGTTTGGCGGGCACATCATCCTCATCCTGGTGTCCTGGCGCATGGCCGGCCTGCTGCTGCCGCCGGGTGTGCTGGCCTGCCGCCGGCGGAAGCTGGCCACATGCAGACTGCAGTGTGTCTCGCCTCGTTTCATTTCAGCCTTGCACTGACACATTCGCGGCTTGCTCAGCTGCTTGCGGGTGGACAGCAAATAGCACCTGCCTCACCCTGCCCGCTGCACCCTCCACGCTCGCGCTGCGCAGGTTGGGGCCCGCTGTCCCCCCTGCAGCTCGCCGCCGCGGTGTCCACCACCCTGCAGCTGCCACTGCTATTTGTGGACCTGCGGCGCCTGAGCCGCCTGGCCATGGTGAGTGAGTGCTTTTTGGCCACGACCGCCAGTGGCTGGCATCCCCTCCGACCTCAGTGTTGCAAGCATGCTTGTTGCCGTGAGAAAGATAACGGGTTGTCTGGCTTCCCCCCTTGCAGGTGGGGCTGGCCAGCAGCGCCTTCCTGATTGCCATGGTCCTCTCCCTGCTGGTGCTGGACCCGCAGCGCCAAGCCATGCCGCAGCAGGTGCGCTGTGTTTGCTTGGTCGTGGGCAGGCAGGTTCAGCAGTGGCCACGGCCACAGCACACAATAACACGCCAGCGCTACTACTTGCTGTCCAAAGGCTGCCTGGATGCCCGGTGGCATGAGCCCTCCAGGAGCTATGCTGCCAACTCGGGCAGCACATTGCACTGAGGGGTTGTTTATGTCCCGCCTACTGCAGCCGCCGCCGTCTCACCACCTGGCCAGCCTGGGAGTCATCCAAGCCATCGGCGTGTTTGCGCTCAGCTCCACCGCCCACTCCACCCTGCCGGCGCTGCGCATGCAAGTGGCTGCGATCTGGATCTGGCTTTGGTGGCTTTTGGGAGTGTTGCAGCCTGATTGCAAGCTCGCTTGCCAGGCTGAATATGCCCCTCTATGCCCTTGGGCCTGCACGCATGGTTACCGTTGCTACCGCTGCTCTGTTCTCACTTCCATGCAGAGCTATGCACAAGCCCTCGCGCTTCCCACTGGCGCTCATGCTCGGCTTCACAACCATGCTGCTCGGCTACAGCGCCATTGCGGCGGCGGGCTACTGGTGAGGGTGCCGCCGGCTCGCATCACAACAAGGGTTGGAAGGCACTTGCACACAGCCTGCTGCTTGGCACCTCGGTGTCAGTCCATCCCACGCAGGCGCCCTGCAACCGTTGCTTGATTGAGCAATCATCGCAATGTTGGCACGCACTCACTGCTTGCCAGGTACTGGGGAGATGCCGCCTCGCCACTGGCTGCAGACGACCTTGCTGCCAATTCTTTCTTCACCGGCAGCCGCATTCCCATTCACCGCGTACTGGTGAGTCTGCATTTCTGCGGTTGTGGTGGGGTGGGGTAGGTTGGGTTTGCAGTTTTGCATGACACTGCATGAGCATCTGCTCCTGAATTTGCCGCGTTGCCGCATTCCACAGCTTGTGCCCACCATGGCCACTCTACTCTGCTTGCTCTGCCACTCCGCAGGCCGCTCTGGTGCTGGTGAACTGCCTGACCAAGGTTCCGGGCCTCATCCTCGTCCTCCAGGTGCGTTCTGCTGGCCGGCGTTGAGCTGGCAGAGGGCATGCATTCGTGCCGCGCAACTCCCCGCCAGGTTTCAATCAAAACAGAACCGCATCCCAATAACTGCGCAACAGTTGTGCCTGTGCTCTTGCCCCTTCTGCCCGCAGGACATGCTCATCTCCTTCCTGCCTCACGGAGAGGCCACCTACTTCCACCCGCCCAAGCTTGCCTACCTCATTCGTCTGGGTACGTGCCTGCTTCTGCTGGCTCGCGCATGCGCTGCTGCTGCAGCCTGCACGGTGGTGCATGCATGTGGTGCCACGCGACGTGCTGCCCCTTCCTGTTTCACGGCAGACTTGCACCCACCCTGCTTCCCTCCCTTCCCGCCCTCCCTCCCCGCCCACCGCAGTCCTGTTTGGCTGCGGCACACTGCTGGCCTTGACCGCTTACCGAGTGCTGGGCTCCGCGCTCTCCCTTCTGGGCGGCCTTGCCTCCATCTCCTGCTCCCTCCTGCTGCCCACCGCATTTTACTCGCTGCTCAGCTGGAGGCAGCTGCGCCTGCCGGCCAAGGCGGGGCTGACTGTGCTGCTGGCAGTCGGAGTGGCGCTGGTGGGGCTCATCACATCCAGCAATCTGTGCGACCTCCTGGAGAGCTGCAGGGAGCGGCACAGCCACAATGTTGGCAGCCGCGGCAGCAGCGGCAGCAACGGCGGCAGCAGCAGCTGGCTGCCCTGGGTCGGCCCGCAGGCGGCGCTGCTGCCGCTGCAGGGCTGAGATGCGCAGCTTGCAGCACTGAACAGACGATCCTTCCTATGAGCCGCGACGCTTGATACATGATATGCGCCCGGTGCCTGTTCCATCTTTATTCGCTGGCTTCTTTCTGACCTGCTCTTATCCCCTGTAGCCTGCTGTGTTCAAAGCATGTCCCCTTCCAGGTATGTGTCCCTCCAAACTCTGTCCTGTACCTGCTGCATCCATTGTGTAATCTTGTGGTCTCCTAGGCGGCAGCAGTCAATACGTACATCATGCGACTCTTTGCGCCCTCGCCCCCATCTGGGAGCCCCTGCCCCGTCCGATACGTCTTGCTGCCCACCTGCCGCCGGCATTGTTTCGGCTGCCCAAGCTGCCTGCACTACTTCTCAATCGGCATGCCGTGGCCGTTTCCTGCTTAGCCTCCCTGAGGCATGCAAGGACGCTGCGCTGCGGCTGCGCTGGCCATGGCCGGCCAGGTGGCGCCAGCGGCAGGCGGGGGGTGGCAGCGAGGGACGCGGCGAACACCGCTGTCTTGCAAGCAGATCAAGCTCCACATATCAAATTTCGGCGACCGCTAGCCCCCCGCCAGTCCGCTCGCGCGGGCCTGGTGCCAGCACCCTAAACTCGCAGCGTTCGCGGCGGTGTGCACGGTGCAGCCACCTCATTGGTGCTTCCGAGACGCGCTCAGCGCAGCATCATCTCGGGTGCGGCGACCTAGCTGCAGCAGCGCCCCCGCCGCTCGGCCGCGTGCCTGCCCATGGCAGCCAGCCAGCCACCATTCAGCGTTCCAGCCGATGTGGCTCTGCTGCACGCCATTGTGCGGCGTGACATAGCAGCTGTGGAGTGCGCGCTTGGAGCCGGGGCCAAGCTGGAGTGGAAGGGCATTCCCGCCCTGCACATATGCGCGCTCTGCGACTGGGCAGAGCCCATGCCGCTGCTGCGGGCTGCTGGTGCGTGCCTGGCAGGCGGGCTGGTATGCATGATTTATATATATCGGGGGACTCTAAGGACGGACTCCAGCTGTGACAACCTGCGAGAAAAAAACATAACCTCCGCACCTGCCCAATTGCCTCTGCAGGAGCGGATGTGGATGCCCGCCTGGCGCCTAATTGGTGCGGCAGGGACGGCCTCAAGGCACGGCTAGAAGCGCTGGGCATACCAGAAGACTGCTGTGATGCCGCACTGCCGGACTACAGGGGGAATAAGACCCCGCTGGTTGTGGCGGTTTGCTGCGGCGCAGTCAGCACGGCTTCAGCGCTGCTGGCCGCGGGTGCTGGCATTGAGGGCGCGTACCGGCAGTTGGTGCAGCTGGCAGGGAGACAGACAGAACAGCTTGGGCCGCAGGCAGCAGCTGCAGCAGTGCCAGCCCTGGTGCAGCAGTGCGCGGCAGCGCTGTTCGCTGCGCCGCTGCCAAACGGCCCAGCGCTGGAGGAAGCTTTCACAGCGGCGGCAGAGCTTGCCTTCCCGCATGGCGCGCCCGAGGCCCGTAGGCCAGACTGCCCCTGGTTGTTGGAGCAGCTGCTGCAGCTTCACCGCACAAGCTCTGTGGATGCAGCTCATGACAGCGTGTTGGCTGCATGCAAAGCCCTGGTCAGCCGCCCTAAGTTTGCCACAGTCGACCACAGCGCTCTCAGCTCAGCGATTGCAGCCTGGATCAGCCTGCCAGCAGCTGGCAGCTTTGGACACGAGGCGCTGACACACATATTCACACAGGTGTGCGAGAACAGCCTGACCGCTCTGCTTCCCGTGCTGCTGGCACTGCCGCGCATGCGGGAGGCGCTGCAGGCGGAGGCAAAGCAGCCGGTGGCCCTGGGAGGGCCCGAGGCCGACAATGCAGCGCCGCTTGTTTACGGCGCCGCCTCTGTTGGCTGCATCGAGGTGCTGGATACGGTGCTGGCAGCTGGCGGTGCAGTGACGCTCAACAGCGTGCGCTGGGCAGCCACGAGATACAATGCCACAGCGCTGCAGCTGCTGCTGCGCCGGGGCCGCCCGCCCGTGCCTCTTGATGGCAATGCCATCTTCCCACCTCCTGCCCTAGTCCGCAACAGAGGATTTGCCGCCTGCCCCATTTATGCGGTGCTCGATGAGTTTGCCAGAGACCTAGACGAGGTGCGTTGGGCAGTCTGCCAGGGGTTCCAGCCAACCTGCTTCAGAACCAACGAAATCCTTTCTTGGGTGCTGGCATGTGCTGTGAGGCAGCAGTTCTGTGGCCAACCATGCGTGCATGCCCATCCTGTGCACCCTGTGCCATGCCGCAGCGGTACGATGACGTCGCTGGCGGGTACGATGAGGAGGATTTGATGAACTACCAATACGAGTGCAAGCAGCTGCACGACAGCGCGCTGGCGGTGATGGACTGCCTGGCCGATGCAGGCGCGTGCTGCTTGCGTTGGATCCTTGAGCAGGGTGTGTGACTCCCAGTCACACAAAACATCTGCCCCAGGATTTGTTGCTTGCAAATGCGCGCCATCGTGTTGCACTGCAGCGCTGACTGTTCTTACAGTTGCGGCGCTTTTGTGGGCCTCGTTTTGTGCTGAGTATGATAAACGCAAAAAAACACCCCGTCTCTCTTCGCAGGCTACCGCCCGTCAACCTTCACCAACTACATCAGGGTTGTGCAGGGCCAGCGCCAGGTGCTGCCGACATATGATCCAGGCGCAGACATTAGGAAGATGAACCGATGGGAGCTGTACACGAGCGCCAGGTGCACTAGAGGACATGGGGTTGGTTAGGGACCGGGACCACCGGCTGGTTGGGACCATGTGGCGCCAGACCGTGCTTGCGTTTGCAGCCTGAACCTTCCTTCTCAATACAGCAGCATGCGGTGCCAAGGCCTGATGTCACGATCCGTGACTAGCTAGCCCTCCCTCCTAACTTACCTGGCAGGTGGCTGTGGAAGGCAGCACAGCGCGAGCGCTGGAGCATGGGGCGCCACGCCAGCTTCCCGCCCGCCTTCAGGCAGGCGGCGCGCACGCTGCTGCTGGTGGCGCACCGCGGTGCCAGCGCTGCCGGCAAGTCGAGCGCTGGCGCTGCGCAGCTCGCCCGCCTCCCACGCGAGCTGCTTCTTGTTGTCCTGGCGCACGCCGCCTACCCGCTCTCCGCCTGGCGGCCGCAGATGGAGGGCGGACGGCGGGAGTTGATCTGGCATAACAGCGACAGCGATGGTGGCTCATCCAGCAGTGATGGCTTGCCCAGCAGCGACGGCGGCGCACCCAGCGGCGACGGCAGCTTGCCCAGCGGCGGCGGCGGCTTACCCAACAGCGATGGCCTGCCCAGCAGCGATGGCGGCGGGTCTGCTGATGCCAGCGGCCGCAACAGCGAGGAAGAAGTTTCCAGCGACAGGACTGTCAGTGCGTCATCTGAACCATTTTACTAGCATTTCGGCGGGCACAACGCCAACGCCGGTTAATGCACAGTGGCTACCTATTTGCCCCATCGTTTGTAACTGGCTTCTTTTTCTCCCGCTCCATTTCCCCTGTACGTCTGCTGTGTTCCAAGCAAGTTCCATCCCGGGTATCTGTCCCTCCAGCTCTGCCATTTACTAGTTGCGTGGATCGTTTAATCTTGTCGTCTGGCGGCAGTGATTCATCTTGCTTGCCTGGCTGCCTGCTGCCGCCCAACCACAGCGGCACCGGCGGTGCCGCCAGGGTGGGCTGGTCGGTGGCGTTCGAGGACAACACGCACATTGCTTCCAGCTTGTTGACTGGCTCTACCCAGTTCAGCGCTTGCACCGGCGAGCCTCCGACGAGCACTGGCCTCGGTCCGCACGCCTGTGGGTCACAGTCCACATCGGCCCAGCGCAATTCCATTTGTGGACCTGGTGCGTGCGCTAGGGCCCTGCTTGCACCCCCTGGGCCTCCCTCTTGGCCTTCAGGCGCACTCGCCCTGCCTGAGCCCTTGCCCTGCTCCGCTGCCCGCAGGCACAGAGCGTCCTCACCCGCTTGCAAGCACCATGGCGGCGCCTGCGCGCTGCATGACGGCTGCACCGCCAGCGCACACCGCGGCGGCGGCGCCCCGCCGCCTTGCACGGCCAGCGCCAGCGCGGCGGCACATTGCGGCACCGCCAGCCGCCGGACTGCTGGGCGGACTGGCAGACAAGATGGCTGCGGCCAATGCTGAGGCGCTGGCACGCAAGGAGGACAAGCTTGTGGGTGCTGAGCGCGGCGTCAAGCCGCTGCCGGCAGTTCCAGCATTCGTGCTGGAGAACGCAGACAAGGCGGCCGAGTGGGCGTCCCTGCTGGAACGCCAGGGCTGCCTGGGCATTCAGGGCGCGCTGTCGCCTGCCACTGCGGCACAGCTGCTGCAGTTTATCAACGAGGAGAATGCGCGGTGCCAGGAGGATGTAGAGGCGGGGCGGGTCGAGTTTGACGCCCGCTTTGGAGGCGTCAACTGCCGGTGAGCGCATGCCTGGTGGTTTGGTGGGGTCGGGTTTGCTGACGCATTGCTGAACCACACTGGCATGTACATTACCGGCGAGCTGGTGGTCACAACCTACGCAGGCAAGCCACCGAACGTGCCTGGGGTGCAGTGACAATTTCCAGCAGCAGCAGTGGCACTAAGCTTGTGTGCAATGAACCCCTAACCCGCCTTGCCCCTGCTTCCTTCCGCCCTCTCCTTGCTGCAGCGGCATGCGCGGCCGCTTCGGACAGCGGCAGGATCTCTTCCTGCCCCTCTCCGCGCCCATTGTGCGGGCAGCAGTGGCGGAGCTGATGTCCAACTTGGAACCGCTGTTGGTGGCGGCCTGCGGCCCAGACGCCGCGCTGCACGAGCTGTCCTGCATCTACGCGGCCCCCGGCGCGCCGCGGCAGTGCGTGCACGCGGATACCATCGTGCTGCCATGCCCGCAGTATCCCGAGGCGCACATGGAGCCTCTTTATACATTCTTCGTGGCGCTGCAGGACGTGGCAGATGACATGGGGCACACGCAGGTGGGGCGTCCTCACGGTTGTGCCCTGCCTTCTGCCTTGCAGTTTGGCGTTGGTGTGGGGCTGATTTGCTGGTGGTTGGCAGTTGGCGACATGCCGCCGGGTGGTGTGGGGAGGCTGCCTGTTGCGGAGATGCGCAGGCAGCAAGCAGGGCAGCAAACCTTGATTCTGGCATCACCCATCCACCCACCCTACGAAAGCGACATCATCTCCATGGTTTCCCTCCCCTCCTCCCCCACCACAGTTCCTGCCCTACACCCACACCGCCGAGGCGCACGTGCTATGGAACGCGGCCAACCGCTCCGCCACGCTGAAGGAGCGCTTCATTGCCATGCAGCCAGCGGTGCAGTCGGCGCTGCGTACCGGCGATGTCGCCGCGTTTGACTCGCGCCTGCTGCACTGCGGCTGCGCCAACGACAGCCGCACGCCGCGCGCGCTCTTCTACGTCACCCTCTCCCGCCAGGTGCGCTTTTTGCGCTGAAAGCCTACTGGGCAGAGGTGTGGTTCGGTGGCTCACTCTTGCTGTGCTTCCAAGCAGTTGGGTGCCCTGTGGAGCACGCTCCAGGAGTTGCTTTGCTGGGAAGGAAGGCTGCCTCAATCTTGCATAACACCCTGCTTCTGGCACCCTAAATGCACCTTGCGGTCCATCCTGCCAACCCTTCTGAGCTGCAGGCGGAGTGGCCGCTGCCAGACGGCCTGCACGGCAGCAACAGCATACGGGCGGAGGACCTGCGGCGATGGAAGCTGCAGGACCTGCTGGCACTGAAGGGCGAGGGTGCCCAGGCAGCACAAGCGGCGGTCACGGCTGCAGCCAGCGCTTGAGGTCAAGGCGCCAGTAGAAGCTTGCCCAGCTTGCTTAGTGCACTGCACAGTTGCAAGTGGCTTCTCTGTTCGCTTTGCGGTTCTTACTGGTACATGCTGCACCGTGCAACTTGCAAGACGGGCTCCAGTGGCCCACGGCTGAAAGCAGGCTTGTCAAGTGTCCGCGAAAGGCATGCAGCTGAGTGTGTCATCAGAACAATTGCGCAAGGCCGCAGAGGCAAAGTCGAGAGGGTTCAATCAAGGGTTGTTGCTCATTCACACTGAGATGCTTTTTGACAGAGGCGATGATGTCTGTGTTGCGCCGTCCTGCAGCCCCTGCTGCAGCCCCTGGCTCTGCTCGTGCTGCTGCTGCGGCGGCTGCAGCGACTGCGCAGCAGCCATGGCCGCTGGTTGCGAGCCTGCCACCGGCGAGGACTGCTGCGCTGGCACATCGGCCACGGTCGGAGTGCTCAGCCGGTCAGAAGGCCCCGTGGGTATCTGGCCAGCTGCACTGCCGCCTGAGAGCTGCCCTGCTCGCGCCAGCGGAGACCCCTCGTCTGCTGAGCCCACCCGCTGCGCTGCAACAGCAACAGCGGTGGGCGTCCGCCCGCTGGGGCTGGGCTGCCGCAGCGCGCCCGCAGCCAGCAGCTGCGACAGCGCGGCAATGATCTGCTCAGCTGTCGGCCGCTGCTCTGGTACGCTGGACATGCAGGCAGCAATCAGATCTGCCACTTCCTGGGGGCACTCCTCAGGCACCCTGCAAAGCAGGGGAGTGGCACGCGTGGCGCAGACGGTTGGCACCAGCGGGTGTAAAAAAAACACGGCATGGCACAGCCAGGCATGTATGGCGCACTTCAAATGGCGCTGTTCAAATGCTGCAACCTCACCAGTTTTGCCTCATCTGCCAGCCCTGCGGCCCAGCGTCCTACAAGTGCTCACCTGACCTCCCGCATGTGGCCGCGCACAGGGGTGACGCCCTGGGTGCAAATCTCCCACAGAACCACGCCCTGCAGGCGGGGGTAAGGTTGGCAGGGGTTGAGCAGCAGGAGGCGGGCGCTTGGCAGCTGAAGGCAGGCGCAGGCTGCAGAGAACGGGTGCAACCATGAGGGAACAGAGCCCCAGGCACACAGCACAGAGCAGCTCAAGCCACACACGCAGCATTTCCACGTGTGCGGCTCAGCACGCGCATCAGCGTGACAAGCACATGCTCAAGCAAGTCGAAGGCTGGCGAGCACTCACATAGCCGTAGATGTCGGCCTTGCTTGTGCAGCGCTGGCCAAACAGCTGCTCGGGGGCCGCCCACGGCCACGTGCCCGCCGCCACTGCGGCACAATGGTAGTTCAGTGGAAGGAGAACAGGGGTAACACACTCGCACATGAGCATGCCAGACCTGCATTCCAAGCCTGCTGCACTGTTTCTGCCTTCCGATGCATTGCACAGGCGCTGCCTGCACCAGGCAGCAGCCTGCCAAGCAGCCAGCATCTGCAACCGAGCTGAGCACATCGACCAACCAAGCGCACCGTTGCCGCCGGAGAGGTAGGACTGTGTGGCCGGGATCATGCGGGCCAGCCCCACATCCGCCACCTTGGCCCGCCCATGCTCAGTCAGCAGCACGTTCTGCAGCAGAGGAGATAGCTAACACGTCGTCGGACGCAACACGTCCGATGAAAATGGAATGACCGGCACAACCAAATCCGCTGCGCCATGGTGCATGACTGCGACATGTTGCATGCTGCATGTTGCTTCCTGCCAGCCATGGCCCCATGGCGATGCCACCCATGCACAGCAGCAACTGCTGCAGCAGACCCGCCCTGGCTCTCACTGGCGACTTGAGGTCCAGCTGTAAGGAGCATGGGGGGACAGCAGATGTGCAGGCGTTGTTAGCAGCTGTGGGGGACGAGCTTGCAAGTTCAGCAGGCCCTCCATCAGCTGGCATTAATGGCATGGGTGCTGTGCCGGGCAACGGCATTGCATGCCTGCCTTCACCAGAGTCGCGAGAGGAGCATGGCCAGCCAAGCACGCCTCCTCTGCCCTAGTGTGCCACCTCCCCTCACATGAACAATGTTGCGGGCATGGAGGTAGTGCAGGCCCCGAGCCACATCGATGGCAATCTTCAGGCCCCTGCAGGAGAGGCCAAAAGCAAACACCCAAGGGCGGTTGGTGGCTGCGGCAGGGGCGGCCGCGCATGCCAGGGATGCGGAACACGCAGCGGCACTGCTGCCAATGCCAATTGTATAGAATGAAGTGTGCACGTCGCCGTTCCGAACCTGCGGTGGAAGGTGACCTTGCCGGTCTTCAAAGCGCGCCACAGCGTGCCGCCCGCCATCAGCTCCGTCACAATGACAACCTCCTCCGGGCTGAGCGAGGCTCCCAGGAACGACACCAGGTGCTGGCTCCTGTGAGGTGTGTGTGAAAAGGGGAGGCTTGCAGAGCGGGGCACACGCTATGCAGCATGTGGCATGCCGCCCAGTGAGAAAACGAACAGAGGATGGCGCCTAGTGCACCATCCCTTCATCCCGTTCGGCATGCCGCAAGATCAATGCCAAACAGCCCAAAGCCAGCCCACCGGCAGGACTTGAATGTGGCCGCCTCGCGCAGCAAGTGCTCTCACTCTCTGCTCCTCTTCGTCCACATGTTACCAACACCTCACGACCCACCTGCAGGACTTGAGGATGGCCACCTCGCGCAGCAGCGACTCGCGGTCCAGCAGCCCTGGCTCCTTGATCACCTGCTCAGCAGTGGGAATGGGCAGGCTCAGATTGCATTCCTTGAAAAGGCAACCAAACAGCTGAACTCGCGTGTGGTTCAAGACGCCCAGCTGCTCTCCACAGCGCTTGCTCCTGTGCGTGCTGGCGCAAGCCTCAGCCTGAGCGTTTATTTGCGCCCCAGCGCACCTTGATGGCCGCCGGCTCAGCGCCGTACACGCCCCTGTACACATTGGCAAAGTGGCCAGAGCCCAGCAGCACCGGCTTGCCGCTGGAGGCGTCTGCAAGGGCGGCAGGGAGCGGCGGCAACAACTGAGGCGCAGGCAGCAAGCTGCAGCACACTTGGATGCAACATTGGGATGCGGCAAACTGAGGTGGCAGTCTGCCTTGCCACAGCCGGGCTAGCAGCACCAATCTTGCTGCCCAGTCAGGGCAGCCACCAATGCGTGTGCAAGCAGAGCAATGATAGTGCGCTCACCGACATCGACCCTGTAGTCAGAAGAGGTGAGCAGGGCCGAGGCAAAGGGCAGCTCAGGAATGGAACCGCTGTTGCGGCTGCCTGGGGTGATCGGCCCCGTGCTTCCGCTGCCGTGCAAGCCCATGGCTGTGTCTGGAGTGTCAAACGTGCCGGCAGTGCCGGCAACGGGGGTGCCAGCAGTGGCACCGGCAGACCCGCCACCCTTGCCGCCGCCGCTGCCTCCGCTGCTGTGCCAAGCCTCCTCCACTGCAAGCCTGGGAACCACACGATTTTTAGATAAGTAGGAGCTGGAATTGGGTCAGAGCAAGAGATTTTAACAATGTGGTGCAGGTGAGAAGTCGATCACCAGGGGCTTTGCACAGCAAACCGGTCCATCAAACACGCCATGGAGCTCGCTCCACCGCCACTTACACTCGTTCAGGTTGTGGTTCAGCTTCTGGCTGAAGGCGTCCGGGCTGTCGGACAGCTGCTTGGCAGGCTGCCGCCGGCGGCGGTGGCGGCGCCACCACAGGAAGCCTGCAGGAGATGGGTGGGTGGTTCAGAGTGGACTCAAGGGAGGGGAATGGCCTTCATGCCATCTACCACATAAATCCGCGCCGTGCCGCCAACATTTGCTGAGGCAAGCAACGCTCCTGCTCAAGCCCTCGCCATCGCGCCCACCCGCCCATCTGCCCACCCACCCACCTGCCGCCAACAAGACAGCAGCCACAGCGCCTGCAATCCCTCCAGCGATGGCGCCCGCACTTGATGAAGAGCCGCTGCTGGTGTGGTGCAGCACATAGCCTGACGTCCAGGGCACCTGCACAGGACACAGGGGAGCGGTTGTGCACCAATTGCAAGCAGCTGGAGTGAACAGAGTGCAGAACAAAAACTCCAACTCCTGCCTTGCACTTGCGCCAATCCAGCAGAAAAAGACACAGCCCTCGCACCGTGTAGCCAGGCGGATACTCGGTGATGTTGGCGGTTCCACGGCTCCAGAAGGCAATGGTTGACGCTGCATTAGAGCAAGCAACGGCAACTGGGAAGGCGTGCTGGCGAGAGTGATACGCTGCGCAATGATGCGGCAGTGGCAGGAGATGAAGCGCCTTACTGCAAGAATGCTGTGCTCCCCAAACCCCACCCCCCAAAGCCCCACCGTTCAGCTGGCTGGGCGGGACGTCCTGGTGGCGCAGCCCGCAGCTTGCGTAATCGTACACCTGGTCGTATCCATTGTTGCAGCCGCCGTCCACACCGCAGTAGATCCAAACGGTGCTGCAGCGGGGGAGCAACGTATGCATGGGCATGTTGACGCATCTGGTGCAAGCAGCAGCAGGACCCACCTGCATCAAGCATGCAATTGTCGACCCACTGCCACCGATGTTGCCCGTTGCGCTACATGGATGGCAGCTTAACGCTCAGGGGCCATGCATGCCTTGGAAATGCATGCAAGAGCCTGTCGGCAACGTGGCGCCTTACCAGTCAGGCTCTGCAGCACAGGCGGCGCAGCAGGCCGCGGCTGTCGTGTTGAAAATCTCGCGAAGGTCTGTTCCCTGCACATTGCTGTTTGGCAGCACGTAGCACTGCCCCTCCTGGTAGCCAGGGGGAGGCGGCAGCCAGCTGCGCAGCAGGGAGCGGCAGCAGGAGTGGATCACCGTCAGACAAGCCCCGGTTTCGCAGCAGTGTGGGCAGAAAAGGCCGAGAGAAGATGGCGAGAAGAAGGCAAGAAGGCAGAGATGCAGTACCGCTATATACGTGGCCACACCCTGGCTGCACGTTGCCTCACCCTGAAACATGGGTGCCCTGCAGGGGCGCCCTTGCCAGCCGCTCCGGGCCCAGCGCCGCTGCTGCGGAACCGGCCAGGGCCTCGGATGTGTTATAGCCAGTCACAGTGACACTGGTGACTAGGCCAGAGGTGAGCCCCTTCTGCTGAGGGGTGCGCACCCAGCCGGCCGGCCCCTTGGTGAAGCAGGTGGCCTGTGCATGGATTTGAGGGTGAAGGGAGAGGAGGTTTAGGTGGAGAGTGGAAAGGGAGCATGGCACGGTGTGCCGCCGGGCTACCGACCTGCCACCAAGCTGCTTGCACAGCATGCGGCAGCTGCCCATGTCCTGCTCTTCCAGCTCACATCAGCCGCGCGGTAGGTCCAGGCCCCGCATCCAGGAGTGCCCCAGCAGGTGTTGCAGCAGTCGGCCGCCGACTGGCAGCAGGTTTGGTTGCCGGGCCCGAGGTCCCCGCCCTGGAAATCGGTGACAGCCTGCACCCAGCAGAGCCGCTGCGGCGGCGGCGCTGCAACCGCAGCGGCATACTGGGGCGCCTCAGCGGCCGGACTGGGCAGCGCTTCTGCGGCGGGACCTGGGGCTGGGATCAGGAAGGCACTAGTGCAAGCATTGGTCGGGAAGAACAAACAGCGGCACACCAAGCCAGGGTGCCCCCAGCACTTCTGCCGCCCCAGGCAGCAGCTGCCCCGGCTCCCTGCCCGTCCATGCCCTTCCCTACCCGTCAGCGCTAGGTCAAACGCTCGGCCCAGTTGTGGCGGACCTGTTGCGTTTGCCGCCGCAGCAGGCTGCGCGCCTCCGGCGCCGCTGGGAAGGGACACCGCCGCCTGTGGGGGCTGCGACACGGCCGCCTGTGGCTGCGCCTGAGCAGGCAGCTGCACAAAGGTCCAATCCGACGAGCCGCCCTCTGCAGCTGGGGACAGCAGGTCTGGCTGCTGGCTGCCCGGAGTGCCGCCCGCCTGCAGCTCCTGAAATGCCCAGCCGCCATCTGTCGCAGAGGGAGGATCAGAGGGGTGTTCAGCGGCAATAGCTAGTGACGGTCCGAGAGATGCACTCTTGGTTTTGTCCAATAATGCCACCCCGACTCTCCGTGTGCCATGCCCATGTTTTAATATGCAGCCTGCACATTTGAGAGCAAAGCTTGAGCCGCTTGCAGCAGCCTCCTGACCTACCTTCGGGCGCCGGCGCTCCGGCCGCGCCGCCGTCCGCCGCCCGGCCTAGCAGGCCCTCGGCAGCTGGGCCAGCACCCGCCTGCTGGGCCTGCACCTGGGCCAGCTGTGAGGCCGCCAGCAGCAGCAAGGCCGCGCACGCCGCAACGCGGCTGGGCCATCGCGCACGACCCATGTCCTGATCTGCCTGGCTGCTGCTGTAGGAAAGCCTGGTGAGGCTGGGAGGGTGAGGGCAGGGGGGAGGGCTGCAAGGGAGCCCAGCAGGCTCGGGCTGGAGGTGCCTTCGCTCAGTGGCACGGCTCGTCTCGCGGCTGCAACAGACGCACGCCCTTGAGGGCAGGAGGTAGCTGCAAAAACAAGCAGGACCTCAAAGGCCTTGCAAGTGAGGAGCCGGCGATCGCAGCGCCGGGCGTTCGGGACTTGCAAGAGGGAGCTGAAACTCTTGCTGCCGCTTCCATCGACTTTGTGCAGCAATCAGCATCACACCTTGAACACCACACACACTTGCGAAAGCAGAAGACGCACGTTGCTGCTGGAGGCAAAATGATCGCGCTGCGGCGGAGCGGCAACGGCAGAGGCGTGGCGGCGGCAGCAGGGGTGCCTCGATCGCCAGGCCTGGGCACCCATACGATTGTCATTATACTTGCCAGCGCATGATCACGGTCCACAGGCTCTCAGGCCGCCTCCCGCAGGCCCGGCATGACCCATGCAGCTGGCAGCGGCAAAACTGGGCCCCTCTGCCCGTGCATCGCATCCTGAGCTCCTCTGCAATCTTGCAGGGAGCGCCTGTGCCCTCTCCCCGTTAGTCGGCTGTGTTCGGGCCCGCGGGGCTCCGGCGGTAGCCATGGATGTCAACGCCTTCTCCGGAGATGTGGACCAGATCTACGTCAGGCGAGCAGCCAGCTTTGCAGCTGCGCATGGTCGCCATCAGAGCACTGCAGGCCTAACCGGGCGCTGCCGCGCGCCCTTGGCCGGCTCAGGCCGACGCCAGCGACAGTCGAAGCTTGATGCGCGCGCCGGACAGCGCTTGCGAGCCCCCGACCTGTCGGCCGCCGCCGCCACTGGCGTCCTCCCTGCCGCTTTGCCTCCCTGCCTGCAGTGGTCTGCCCACCAATGTGACGGAGGATGCGGTGGCGCAGTACTTCGGCACCATCGGCATGATCAAGATGGACAAGAAGACCAAGCGGCCAAAGGTGGGGGCCGTTAGGGAGCGTTTCAGCATGCGCCGTTTGGCCGCTGCCTCGCTTGCCCGTCTGCCTGCCTTGGCTGCCGTGCCTGGAACCAGCCAGCAGAGGAATGTAGATGCCAGATCTGCAGCTGCAGCGCTGCAGAGTGCTTGTTGAAAACTGCATGCTGCATTGCCGCTGCCGCCGCCGCCGCTGGCTGCTCGTGCTGCTGCCCGTGCCGCTCGCCACTCACCCTCTCCCCTCGCCCCCGTCTGCCCTCCCTACCCTCCCAGGTCTGGCTGTACCGAGACAAGCAGACCGGCATGCTGAAGGGCGACGCCACCGTGACCTTTGAGGACCCCTTTGCCGCCTCCTCGGCGCCCTCCTGGTTCAATGGCAAGGCCTGGAGCGACGGCGTGAGCGTCCTGTCTGTCAGCCTGGCGCAGAAGCAGGAGTCGGCTGGCGGCGGCTACGGCGGCGGCGGCTATGGCGGAGGCGGTGGCGGCTATGGTGGCGGCGGCGGCGGGGTGAGAGGCTGCTGCTGGCTTGTTTTTGGGCCGTGACCTGCTCCCTCTGCCGGTTACTGGCCCTTTCAAGAGCATTGCGCTGCCCTGAACACCTGTATCTGCCGCCCTAGCGCTGCGTCACCCACTCAAAGCCTCCTTGTGCTCCTGTGCAGTATGGTGGTGGTGGCTACGGCAGTGGCGGCGGCGGCTACGGTGGTGGCGGCGGTGGCTACGGCGGTGGCGGCGGTGGCTACGGCGGCGGTGGCGGCTATCAGGGTGCGTTTTGTGGACCATCATGACCTGCCATACCAGCAAACCTGCCGCTCTGCCTGCACGCCCTGTGCAGGCCGTCCTGGCTGCGTAACTTACTTCCATTTTATGCTGCCCTGCAGGTGGTGGCAGCTACGGTGGCGGCGCAGGCGGAGGCTACGGCGGTGGTGGCGGCGGCCGTGGCGGTGGCGGTGGCCGGCCAGGTGTGCTGGGCAGCAGAGGGGGTGTGAGCGTGTGGGTTTGTGTTTGCAGCATGCTGGGCAGCATGTGTGAGCGTGTGTGGGCCTGGGCAGCGCTGTGTGTGGGCAGCACCGTGTGTGTTCAGGGCCAGCGTGGGCCAGTATGCATGCTTTTGCAAACCCCCACAAGCAAGCGTGTGTCGTGTGCTGTCGCTGAGCGTGTGCGTCGGTTCGGTGCCGGTCGGCGGTGGTTGTGCAGGGGACTGGGTGTGCGCGTCCTGTGGCAACGACAACTTCGCACGGCGCACAGAGTGCAACCGCTGTGGGGCTCCTCGGGGCGCGGAGGGCGGGGCGGCTGGAGGGGCTCCCGGGGCGGGCGGTCTGGGCGGCGCACCTCCCGCGCAGTACAGTGCACCCCCCAGCGGGCCCAGCGGGCCTGGCGCAGCGGCGCCGGCGGCCGCGCCGGCCGCCGCGCCACCTGCTGCGGGCGGGTACGGGGCTGCACCGGGCTACGGGGCTGCTCCGGGCGGGTACGGAGCGCAGCCCTACGGCTATGGCGCTCCGGGCGGGTGGGCAGACCCCTCCCAGGCCTGGCAGCAGGGGTACGGTGGAGGGTACGGGTATGACCCGTCCGCCTACTACGGTGGCGGCATGGGCGGCGGCGGCCGCCCCGCCCCCGGCGCCCAGCCCAACGTGCAAGCCAAGCCGGGAGACTGGAACTGCGGCTCCTGCGGCAACCTCAAGTGAGCCCCGGCTGCGCTTGGTTGATTGGTTGGGGGCAGTCACATGGGCAGCAGGCATGGACAGCAGACTAAACATGCATCATCATGCGTGTATGCCATCTGCATGCAGCCCGCCTCTCAGCCCACCGCTGCTGAATGCTGTGCAGCTGCTCTGAAGCCAGCTAGCCTTTCTCGGCCTGCTGCCTCACCCTGTCGCGCTCTGCTTCCCTTCCAACCCACAGCTTTGGCTGGCGCACGCAGTGCAACCAGTGTGGCGTGGCCCGCCCCGAGGGAGCCGCTGTCGCGGGCGGCGCCGGCGGCATGCGCCAGAACGTCCCCGCCAAGCCAGGTGGGCAGCTGCACTGGTGCTGCCAGTCGCACGCTGCTGTGTGCGCACTCCCCAGCTTAGCCTTTCCACTTTTTGTATGCAGCTTACCTGGTAACATCCATGCAGCCCTGAAGCTTTGACAGGGCTGCCTCCTGTTTGCTTCTCACCACCCCCACGCTCAGCTCCCTTACCACACCTTGCCTCATCCCCCTCCCCAAGCGCAGGCGACTGGGTGTGCCCCTCCTGCTCCAACCTCAACTTCCAGTGGCGCGAGCAGTGCAACAACTGCGGCAAGGGCAAGCCAGAGAACGCGCCAGCCGCCGTGGCAGGTGCGAATGCCCCGCATGTTTTAAACATGTTTTGAATCGGCTGCCTGTCGCGGCTTGGTGGGGCCGCTCAGCACTCCCCTGCCTCCGCCTTCCCTCCTCCTCCTCTGCTGACCCCTGATCCTCACGCCCCCCCTGCTTCCTGCCTTCGTCGCAGATGCCTCTGGCTACGGAGGCGGCTATGGCGGCGGCGGCTACGGCGGCAGCGTCGACCCAGGCCTGCAGCCCGGCCAGACCATCAAGCCGGGAGACTGGAAGTGCGGCTCCTGCGGCAACGTCAAGTGAGCCGGGCTGGCTGGGAATGTGTGTTTAATGTTTGTTTAACTTGCGTCTGTATCTGCCTTGTGTGCCTGCAGCGGCTCCTGCGTTGCTGGGTTGAGCGTGTGTTTCTGTGCCACTTTTCTGGTCATCTGCTGCTGTGCTGTCCCGCCTCCCAATACTGGCAGCTCAACGTGTGCAGCCCTGCAGCCACAAGGCGCGATGCTCCCCCCTCCCGACACCCCCCTCACCTGTCCACTCTCCCTGCCTCCCGTCCGCCCTGCAGCTTCCAGTGGCGCGAGCAGTGCCACAAGTGCGGCATTGCCAAGGACTCTGGGGGCATTCCCCTGGACCCCAACGCAGCCGCCGCAGGCGCAGGCGGCTATGGCGGATACAGTGCCGACCCCTACGCCGCCGGCTACGATGCCAGCTATGGCGCCGGCGGTGCCAGCTATGGCACCGGCACTGGTGGTGGCGGCGGCGGCGGCATGCAGGCCGGCCAGAACACCCGCCCCGGCGACTGGCGCTGCCTGGGCTGCGGCAACGTCAAGTGAGCTGGGTGGGGTGATTCCTTGCTCTGCGTGCTGCTGCCAGGCTGGGTGGGCAAGGAGTCCACTGCGCCGCCTGCTTGCAGCGCTGGCCAGCTGAGCAAGCTAGCGGCCGGCATTTGCAACCAGAGCCACTCCTTGCCTATCTCATCCAGCCTTTCCGCCGCTCACCCCCTCCCCTGCCCTGCTCCGCCTGCCCCTGCAGCTTCCAGTGGCGCGACCAGTGCCACAAGTGCGGCGTGCCTAAGCCTGAGGAGGGTGCGGAGGCCGATGTGGCAGTCGCCATTGACCCCGGACTGCAGCCCGGCCAGATGGCCCGCCCCGGCGACTGGCGCTGCACCGCCTGCAACAACATCAAGTGAGCAGAGGGAGGGAATTGTATTCTCAGAAGGGTTGGGTTCGCAGGGTGGCTGCATGTGGCGGCTCAAGCTGCTCGCCAGCAGTTGTTGGAGAGCAGCCTTCGCTTGAGCACTGTGGCTGCCCAGCCATGCTCCACCTGCTTATGCCAGTTCTTGGCTGAGCGCTACCTTCCGCCCTTGCTGCACTCCCACCCTCCCGCCCCTGCGCTGCAGCTTCCAGTGGCGCGAGCAGTGCAACAAGTGCAACACCCCCAAGTCTGACGAGGCTCAGACTGTGACAGCCACGGTGGTTGGTGGGGGAGGGCTGGCCCCGTCGCGCCAAGGTGAGGGCGCGCCGCCTCAAAAAGCAAACCCTTTCTGTGCAAACAACACTTTCTGTGCAAATCCCTCTGGTGTGTGGTGGGGCTCGGTCCACATCAGGGTCAGTCAGGGTTCTTCCTACCGCCAAGCAGCCAGCCCAAGCCCTGGGTCTTCATCAGGGCTTCCTTCTGGTTGGGCCCTGAGCAGTGGACGGTAAGTGTCAGGGCACTGCTCGGGGCCCCAGGTAAGGCGCACGTGCGCACGGTGCCACAACCACAAGGTGTTCATCGCTCCTCAACTCCAGTTTATATTGCTCAGCAAGGCAGCCCCAGCTCACCAGTGCCCTGCCCTGCCTCAACCTGCATCCAGGCGACTGGGCCTGCCCCTCCTGCGGCAACAACTGCTTCGCGTTCCGCACCCAGTGCAACCGCTGCGGCACGCCCAAGCCCGACGGCGCGGGCGGCGCTGGCGGTGGCTACAGCGGTGGCGGTGGCGGCTACGGCGGTAAGTGTCTGAGCAGTGTCCGTGCCGCCCCTGCACGACTGCATTGACTGCCTGGTCCGCTTGCCAGTTGCATGCACTCGTGTTGCTGCCCGCCCAACCTAACTATGTTTGCTGGCTCTTGCTGCAGGCGGTGGCGGCGGCTATGGTGGTGGTGGTTACGGTGCCGGTGGCGGCGGCGGCGGCCGTGGTGGCGGCGCTCGTGAGGGCGACTGGTACTGCGAGTGTGGCAACAACAAGTGAGTAGTGCTGGGCTGGGTTGCTCGGCAGCAGGGGCCGTTGGAAGGGCTGAGTGTTGATGCAGCTTTGAAATGCAGCATGACTGGTTGCCCTGCAGCGCCAGCTTACAGCAGCCAACCAGGGCAGAACTCCAGCTGCAGACCTCCAGCGACAGCACACGCATCTCGTCACGCCGCTCTCCCCCTTCTGCCTCCCCCCTCCAACTGCAGCTTCGCCTGGCGCGACAAGTGCAACCGGTGCGGCAAGGGCAAGGACGGCGGCGGCGGCGGCGCCCCCGCCGCCGGTGGCTACGACGCTGGCTCCGGTGCTGGAGGCTATGGTGGCTACGATGCCGCCCCTAGCGGCGGCTATGGCGGCTCCCGCAGCGAGCCTGTGCGCGCCGCGCCCCAGGGCCCGCCAGGTGGGCTTGGGTTCTTGCCGGCTGGGGCATGGAAGGGGCTGTGCTGTCCTTAGCTGGGGCAGGCGTGCCTTACTCCACAGTTTGATTGCTGGCTTGGATGATTAGCTCGCCAGCCAAAAGTTGATGCTTGGTTCAAGCACTAACAAGCTCTCCCCATGGTCCCTCATGGCCTCTCCGCAGGCAAGTTTGCGCCCGGTGACTGGACGTGCTCCGGGTGCGGCAACGTTAACTGGCAGCGCCGCTCCACGTGCAACCAGTGCAACGCGCCCAAGCCGGGCACCATTGACCAGACGCGCGAGGGCCGCGGTGCGTGGCCTCCTGCCTTGCCGTCTGTCTGCACCATGCGTGCCGCTCGGCTGCGCTGGGCGGTGGGGGATCTGTGCCAACCTGGGCCCAGGCATGCATGCTGGTTTGAGCAGCGGCGCACAATCTGTGCAGGCGGAGCACTGCCCTGTGTTCCTTTGGCCCTCCCTCTTGCTCATCCCCCTTGCGCATCTCGCTCACATTGGCGTGCTGGCCCTGTTGGCCCTCCCCTCTGTGCAGGTGGCGGCTTCAAGGAGCGCGATGACGAGGAGGCGGAGGAGGCGCGCCGGCGCCGCCGCGAGCACGAGGCCAACGAGGAGTGAGCCTGTGCTCCTGCTTGTTTGACTGCTTGCAGCAGCTGCCTGTATGCATGCAGCCGCCTTCCTGGTACAATGCGCACCCGCTGCGAGAAGAGCCAAGGACCGCTGCTTTTGGCATGCAGTGCACTGCCATGCAATATGCGCTTCGCATGCCCATTGACTGCCGCCGCCCCTGGCCCCACCCGCCGCAGCTTTGACGAGTTTGGCCGGCCGCGCAAGAAGGAGAGCGCCGCTGACCGCGAGGCGCGGGAGCGGGCCGCCCTGGACCGCCTGAATGTGAGGGAATGGTTTACTATTGATTGCTCCTTGTGTTATGTGTGTGATTGCCTTCGCATGGTGGCTCTGGAAGTGCGGGAGCGGGCCGCCCTGGACCGCCTGAACGTGAGCCATGATTTTGTGCTTGCCGGTGAAGTGTGGCTGTAGGAAAGTCTCTGATGACATGGCGGCACTCCAGTCAATCCAGTGACATGTGCAAGTGCACTTAGCAGCAGCTCAAATTAGCCTCCTTCCCACCCATAATCCATGTGCAGGCTCGCTACCGGGAGGAGGGTGGCCGCGACCGCAGCCGCAGCCCCGTGCGCCGCTGAGCGGCCACGCTCAATTCAAGCACCGCATGACCGGCCGGCGGCTGCCATGCATCTGGCAAAACTGAGCAGCTGAACTGCCTGGCAAGACCAGGGCGCAGCCCTCTCATTGCTCGCAAGTCAGCATCATGCGTTTCGGTGCCCAGCGGCCACTGCACCTAAGGACAAATGACCGCATCATGTCCCCTGCTCAACTCCATTTTGCTTCTTCCCAGCTGTGTTGTCTCTCCTGTGAGCCGTTTTGCTGCTCCCCCGCTCTGTGCTCCCCTCCGCTTCCGGGCTGCCGCCGCTCCTCCGGCGCCTTCCGGCTGCTTGTGCTCCCTCTGTTCTGTCGAGGCGCCGGGCCCTCTGCTGCGTTTGCCTGACCCCCCCCCAGGCCTCCCTCATTGCGACTCTGCTGCCAGACACACTGTAAGCGTCTCCATCAGGGCATGCACTAGGCAGGGTGTGGGCGCTGCGGCCTTTGGACCAGCGCAAGTGCCGGGGGCGGCGGCAGTGGGCAGTGGGCGGTGGCGGCGGGCAGCCCGAATGTCTTCGTTCCAGCTGTCATACACCGCTATGCACCGCACACAACATGGCCATGCAACACCACACCTGAAATACACAAAGCACAAGGATGCACAGCGAGTGTGATCGTGGTCGGTCACCGGGGCCACGCATGGCAACTAACACTTTGTGCCCAGCCGTGCACGTGCTGTGCCTTTGCTCCACACCTGATGTGGTGTGTTCTTGACGCCAAGGAGAACCAATGCCACCACTTTTGCCAACATACCGGCACACTGCTTGCTCTGTACAAAGATGTGCAACTGCACCGGCCAGCTCTTACATGCGCATGTGCAGATGAATGCCCACACCGCCCGGAGGGCCACACAAAGGGAGGGGTTATGCCTGAACCCCGACCTGGCCGCTCGGCCCACGTACTTCAAGCAGGCTGCGGGGGTGTCCGTTCCGCCAGCTCATGCCGCTGCTGGAGCAGCCCCACCCTGAGCGCCGCTTCCCGCTTATCTCGACAGATGCCTTGGCAGACATAGTGGGCGACCAGGTTGCTTGGCTGGGGACGGCATCTGCGCCTCCTTCCCTGCCGCCGCCTTGCATGCCGCCGCCGCAGACCATCAGCCCATGCACCACCGACAACGCCTGCTGCATGCTCCACGTGCAACGCATGCCGCGCGGGGCCCCGACTTAGCATCCTCCGCCTTGAATGGGTGGCATAATGTTTCCGTGAGGCAGCACACCAACCCCATGAAGAGCCCT
>VFQQ010000819.1_pt1 | contig 52397 bp, 42 predicted proteins | sample 3512341 | NCBI WGS metagenome assembly VFQQ01 (sample SAMN10412373, study PRJNA504923) | tailings metagenome | isolation source: Relicate 2 Philex TSF1 revegetated site | place: Philippines: Tuba, Benguet | collected 2017-08-29 | reverse complement strand
CGACGGCTCAGGCCGTCTGCTGCCGCATTCGGATGGAATGAAACTGCACCTGAACCCTGCCGCTTCGTAACCATGCTGCCCAAAAACGCCGCCCCGCGGATCGTGGTCCTGAAAGGCGACCGACTTTACGGTGAATTGATCAGCCGGCACATCAAAGACCTCTGGCGAAACGCGGACGTGCAGGTGTTTCAGCTCGGTTTCGATGCACTCGATTGCATCCAAGCGCAGGTGCCGGACCTGTTCATCACGGGCGTGAAGATTGACGACATGGACGGATTGGAGCACCTGGAGCCGTTTATCGAAACGGCGCTGCCTATCCTCGTGCTCACGTCGCGCAAGGACGCCCGCACCTTCGATCTGTTGCGCAGCATCCGCTACGATGGGCTTTACGATGGACACGCGGAGGGCATGGAGAATCTTCCGACCGCGCTGCAACAGGTGATCCAACGCCGACTCTACGTGAGCCCGACTATGCTACCGAATCTAAAACGTCCGAAGAACATCACACTCGATGCCTTGACGGAGAAAGAGCAAATGGTGCTCTCCGTCGTCGGCGATGGTTCCGATGACCAACAGGCGGCGGGTCGTCTCGGCTTGTCGCCCTATACGGTGAACACCCATCGCAAGGCGATCATGGCAAAGCTGAAGCTGCATCACAAAGGGCAGCTCATGCTGTATGCGCTCCAGCACGGATATATTTGGGTGACCGGGCAGGATGTATTTTACCCGGGGTTTCAGCGTAGGCTTCGGGCGGCGACCGGCGACGGCAAGGGCGCTGCACCCACGGTCCGGGCCAGCGCGTAGCGCTCCCGGACGCAAAAGGGGGCCGGAGCCCCCGCGTTCAGTCTTCGTAAGGGAGCATGAGCGTGAGCACGGGGGCCGCCGTATCGCCGGGGCCAATATGCAATTTCAGGGAGTGTGTCCGGCCTGTGATGATGACCGTGAACAGAATCTGCTCGGCATTCCGTGTGCCCCGAATGGCAAGCTTGGCCATGGTGGAGATGTTGTGGCAGATGCCGGAGACATCCTGGCCGGGCTGCTGTAATGCTTCCTCGATGAGCGCCCAAACCGCCGATGTGCAGGCGAAGGGGTGTTTCCAGTGCTGGCGGATGGAATCGGCCTGGCTCAGGTCCACGAGGACGCCGTCCTCGATGGCTTGGGCGCGAGAGTAGGAATAGATGGTTTCACCGAACGGGTTTTCACAGGTCATGATTTTGTGCCGTTCGGCCCGTGGGGCGTGCGTCACGTCTCGTGACCTTATCGCCTACTGCCGATTGGCGATTTTCGCCCCACACCCGAAAGTCAAAGCGGTGGACGGAGCGCCGAGGCGGCGGACTCGCCCTGCAACGAGGGGGAAGCGGAGTGATTCCGCGTGGTGGAGATCGCGCAGCGATACGACCTTGACCGGGTGTAGAATGGGGAAATCAGCGGCTGGCAGTCGCAAAAAGAATTCGAGCGAAGCGAGCGTCGCCCGGCACCCGTCTCCTTGGCGTGCTTTCGCCCAAGGACACGCAAAATGACAAACCGACGTCCGTGCTGAAGCCCTCATCGGCGCTTTTTCCACGATTCCCACTTGACCTTGGACTTGGGTCCAAGGTGTAGGGTGAGCCCATGCAAAGGGAACCGCTATGAACACCCACACCACCACAGCACTGGAAACCGCGCCGCATTTTTGGAGCGAGGAGCCGGCCACGCGGCCGGACCGGAGACGCATTCGCGCCCACATCGGCGGGCTTCATTGTTCATTGTGCACCGGCACGATTGAAAAGGCGCTGCGCAAGCGTCGCGGCGTGGATAAAGTGGCGGTGAGCCTGACGCACGAGCAGGCGTTGATCGAATTCGATCCGACCCTGACGCACGCAAAACACCTGCTGCAAATCCTCAAGGACATTGGTTACACTGTCTCCGATCCCCGCAAGGTGCGGCCGTTCGAGGAAGAGGAAGGCACATTGAAGCACGAACGCGCGCGTTTCCTGACCGGGCTAGCCATGAGCACTGCGGCGATGGGATTGGCCGGCTATCCGGTCGGCACCGCGTGGTTCTGGCTCTGCGTCTTTTCAATCGCGAGCTTGGTCGCATTCTCGTTCGCGGTGCTGCGCAGTTTTGGCCTACGATGGGCATTCGCGGGCTCGGCTTTTCTAGCGGTCACCGGGGCCGGGATCTACGCACTCCAATTGCGGGGTGTCTTCGGCGCGGCCACGCCGTGGCTCGCGGGCCTGCTCGCGGTCGGTCTCATTTTCGGCATCGGGGGACACATTGTGCGGATGGCGGCGATGGCCTTGAGACGCGGCATCCTCAATCAGCACGTGTTGGTTGAGGCCGGAGCGCTCGCCGGTGTCGTCGGCGGGGTGGTCGGTTTGGTCTACAATCCACCGAACTATCCCACCACCGCGTTTTTCTCGGTGGCGGTGATGGTCGTCACGTATCATATTTTCTCGGAGTGGCTGTCGCTCATTGTGAAGACGCGCAGTTCGCAAGCGGTGAAAAAACTGCTCGATCTCGAACCTGACGTGGCTTTCGTCGTGAAGGACGGACAAGAGTGCGAAGTGCCGCTCGAAGCGGTGCGCGTGGGCGATCTTGTTCGCATCCGACCCGGAACGCGCGTGTCCGTGGACGGTGAAGTTCAGTCCGGTCAGTCGGACGTGGACGAGGCGCTCGTGACGGGTGAGCCGTTGCCTGTTGCGAAACGCGTGGGCGATCGCACCGTAAGCGGTTCGTTGAACGGCCTCGGGACTTTGCTCGTGCGGGTCACCGTAGTGGGCGAGGATAGTTTCCTACGGCAGGTGATCCGCAGCGTGGAGGACGCGCGGGCGCTGAAGCCTGGCTTGCTGCACTTGGTTGATCGCGTGCTTCAGGTTTATACCCCGGCGGTGCTTCTAACCGCTTTGGGCGCGACGCTTTTCTGGATTTTGCTGCCGCTGGCGATGGGAAATCCGCTCGATCTGCAACGGGCGATGTTTGCCGGGTTGAGTGTGTTGGTGATGGGGTATCCATGTGCAGTCGGAATCTCTGCGCCGCTGTCGATCGTGCGTGGCGCGGGCGAAGCGGCGGAGCGGGGCGTGCTCATGCGCACGGGGGAGGCTTTTCAGTCGCTACGGCGCGTGCAGCGGGTCGTGTTCGATAAAACTGGCACGTTGACCGAAGGGCATCCGGGACTGCGCGCCATCGTGCCGGTAGGTTGCACGGAAAAGGAATTGCTCGCCGTGGCTGCCTCGGCCGAGGCGTCTTCAGAGCATCCGCTCGCGCGCGCAATTGTGGGTGAGGCGTTTGAACGCAGCCTTCAATTGTCGGAAGTGGAAGGCTTTGAAGCCATCGTGGGTCGGGGGGTGAGAGCGCGCCTTGCGGGGCGCACGCTGATCGCTGGAAGCCCGGCGTTTCTGACGAGCGAAGGCGTGAACCTGGGGGCGCACGACGCGCGTATCGCCGAACTTGAGAGCGAGGGGCAGACAGTGATCGCTGCGGCCCGCGATGGTCAGTTGCTCGGGCTGCTCGGCCTGGGGGATGCGTTGCGACCCGACGCCGCAGAGACGGTGCGCCGTCTCCACGCGCTCGGCATTCGCACCAGCCTCATCACCGGCGACAATGCACGTGCGGCGTGTCATTTTGCCCGTCTGGCGGGTATTGAAGAAGTCCACGCGCGGGTGTTGCCGGCCGAAAAAGCGGCAATGATTCGCAAGTTTCAGGAAACTGAACGGGTCGCGATGGTCGGCGATGGCATCAACGACGCGCCTGCACTCATGCAGGCGGAAGTCGGCATCGCATTCGGCAGCGGCGCGGACATCGCCATCGAATCCGCCGACATCATTATCCTGAACAAGCGGGTCGGCGCGGTCATCGATGCCTACGAGATCAGCCGCTACAGTTACCGGAAAATGCTCCAAAATGTGTTTCTCGCCTTCACGTTCAACGGCCTTGGCATACCGGCGGCGGCGACCGGACTCGTTTATCCAATCTGGGGGATGGTTGCGATGGCGGCGAGCGTGACTTCAATCTTCATCAATTCGCTGTGGGGTCGCGGCAACTACTTCTTTGAGGCGATCAAAACCGTCGGTCGCGCGTCTCAAACACCGACAAAATCATAAGAGGCATTATTCCCATGCTAAAATCCGTTACATTCGAAGTCACCGGCAACCAGAAGATCGTCTGCGAAGGTTGTGAGGAGCGCGTCGAAACGCTGCTCAAAGGTGTGCAAGGCGTGTCCAAGGTCCGTGCGCACTCGCGCAATCAGCGCGTCGACGTGCTGCTCAACACCGCGGTGTTGGTTCCCGCTGCGATTGTGGAGCGACTCAACAAGGCAGGTTTCGAAGCCAAAATTGCCACAGCGGCCTGATGCCCCCCTCAGAATTAATCAATGAAAACCAATCCAGACCACAAGCTTAGCCCCCGTCGCGTGGCCGCGGCGCCGTTAATCGCCGCCGTGCTCGGTGCCGCCTCGCTCACGAGCCTCAGCTCGGCAGATCAGAAGTCGCAGACTCCGACCAAGGAGGCATCTAATACGCGTGCGATCGTTGTGCCAGTAGAAGGCATGTCGTGCGTAGCGTGCGTCGCGCGAGTGAAGAAAGAAATTGCCGCCATGCCCGGCGTGGCGGCAGTAAATGTCGATCTCGCGGAGCGTAACGCACGGATCAGTTTTGATCCCACGCGGGTCTCCGCAGCGCAGCTCGCCGCCGCGATTGACAAGCTGGGCTACAAAACCGGCGAACCCAGAGACGCGTCGAAAGTGAAGTGATCACGCTGGACGAGTTTTTGCGGCACGTCGGCGAGGGAAATGGACTCCTCGTCACCGTGGGCGTGAGTTTCCTCGCGGGCATCGTAGCGAGTGCCGTTTGTCCCTGCACGCTGCCCGTGGGGATTGGGATCGCGAGTGTGGCAGGTGCGTCCGAGACCGGTGAGCAGCGTGCTGGCATCAAGGTCGCGGCCGCGTTCGGTGCCGGAATTGCGATCAACATCGCGATCCTCGGGGTGATTGCCGGACGGCTGGGCGCGCTCGCCACCGAGTCATTCGGTCGCAACTGGGCACTGCTCATGACGATTGCTTCGTTGCTGGCGGCGTGCATCGCTTTTTGGGGTCCGCGATTGAAACCGAGCCGCCTCGCGGCATTGCGACGGCCGGGCGTCCTCGGTGCGTTCGGGTATGGTTTTGTTTTTAGCTTGGGCACGTCCGTCGCACCGCTGCTCTTGCTGCTGGCGTTTTCGACGGCAACGGCGCGCGGGGAACATGGCTTTATTCTAGCGCTTGCGTTCGGAATTGGCCGCGGTCTCCCGTTCCTCCTACTCGGACTGTTGACGGGATATGTGGTGCGCTTTACCCGGCTCACCCAGTGGCGCCGCACACTCCAAGTCGTTAGCGGTTGCGCCCTTCTCCTTCTCGCGGGATATTACGGCCAGACGTTTATGGCCCTGCGGTAGGATTTTCAAATGAGCTCAACCTCCCTCCTCATCGGTGAATTGGCGCGCGAAGCCGGCGTGAAGACCGACACCATCCGATTCTATGAACGCGAAGGTTTGCTCGCGCCACCCGCACGCACGGCGGCGGGCTATCGAGTCTATGATTCTTCCGCCGTGGATCGGGTCCGCTTTATCAGGCGCGCACAAAAACTCGGTTTTACGCTCGAACAAATCCGCAAGGTCTTGAGCCTGCGCGGTAATCGACCGGCGACGTGCCAGTGTGTGCTACGCATGGCGGAAGATTCGCTCGCCGAGGTTGAAGTGAAGCTGCGCGATCTGCACGCGTTTCGCGACGCGCTCGCGAAAAACTTGGCCGATTGGCGAAAATCTGGAACGCGGACGAATCGGGTTGCTGAGTTTTGCGCGCTCATCGAAAGCAGCCAGGCAGAAGGCACGGATGGGGCGTGAAGCAAGCCCCGGAAACATTGTCTGGCCCAACCGAGACCAAGAATTTGAGTTTTTGGTTCCCAAGATGGATTGATCGCTATGCGTGAAAAGCACCTCCTGACAACTACGCCGCACAGCAGCTCAATTTCCTCACGTCTTTTCCGAAGGAAAGCGCGGCCAGCTTGATGCCTTCGCTGAGAGTAAGGTAGGGATGAAAAGCCGTCTTCAACGCCCCCACCGTGATGCCGTGCCGGATGGCAAGCGCCGCTTCCATGAGCAATTCCCCGCCTTCCGGAGCAAGGATGCGCGCGCCGAGGAGCCGGTCGGTTTTCCGGTCGCGGATCAGTTGGATGAATCCGCGCGTGTCGCGGGCGGCGATGGCGCGCGGCACTTGCGAGAGCGGAAGCGTGCTTGCCTCCGCGTCGAGACCGGCAGCTTCCGCTTGCGATAAATCAAGGCCAACACCCGCCACCTGCGGATCGGTGAACACAACCCAAGGCAATGCCGTGTAGTCACGCTTACGTGACGCACCCGCGAGCGCGTTCTCCGCTGCCAAAGCGCCTTCGTAGGCGGCCGTGTAAACAAACATGGGCTCGCCGATGACATCGCCAGCCGCATAGATGCCTGGCACCGTGGTGGCGAGATGCTCATCGGCCGAGATGAAATTCTGCGCGTCCAGCTTCACGCCGATTTGCTCGAGGCCGAGCCCGTCGGAATTGGGCGTGCGGCCAGTGGCCACCAGCAACTGGCTGGCGCGAAAGACCTCGAGTTGCCCGTTGACCGCGGCTTCAACGGCGATCCCGGCACCCTCCGTAAAAACCCGCCGGATAGCGACCCCAGTGACGATTCCGAGTCCCTCCGATTTAAGCAAGGAAGTGAGTTCCTCGGTCAGGGCGGGCGATTCGGTGGGAAGGATGCGAGCCGAGCGTTGGAGTATGGTGACACGGCTGCCGAGACGGGAGAACATCTGAGCGCATTCCAGCGCAATGTAGCGCCCCCCGAGCACGAGCAGTGACTCGGGTAGTTTGGTCAGCTCGAAGGCGGACTCGTTGGTCAGGCACGGCACGTCCCGAAGTCCCGGGATTTCGGGCACAGCGGGACGTGCGCCGGTGCAGAGAAGCACGGCATCGCCTACAAGCCGCTCGCCGTTCACTTCAACCGTGTGCGCATCGACGAGTTGGCCGCGCCCGCGGACAAATTTGATCTTGGGATCGTCGCCGATTACGTCGGCGTATTTGGCCTGGCGCAGCGACTCGACCAGCTCGCGCTACCGAATCCGGTGTAGGAATCGCCCCGCGATTTCGGCAGGGCCGCTCGATTGAGGATGACGCCGGGTGGCGCAGAGATGGATGCAGCGAAACCCAACTCATCCATGAAAACGAACCACACGACATCATCCATCACCAGCCCCGACGCGGCAGCGTCGGTGGTGCGGTATCAAATCTATCGGCAGAACCGCGCGGGGCTTTTCCTCCCTGGTCATCGAACCGACTCGGCGCCGGAGGCGGTCGAGGCGTTCCTGAATCAGGCGCCCGCCTTCGATGGCGGTGAGGTGCGCCTCTTCGATCACCGCGACCAGCGCATGGCCGCGTCGGTGGAGTGGAGGACTGAAAAGACCGACTTTGGCTTTCCGGTGCATCACCGCGTGAACCGCTTTCACGATGCGATGATCGAACAGCTCGCGGCTGATGTCCTGGCGTGCGAGAGCCTCCGCGAATCCGTTCGGCATAGCCTGCTGGCTGGGGTTTGATCGCCATGAATCCGACCTCCCGGGCGATTCTCCAATCCGTCGTGACGACCGACTCCTCCCTAACGAGCGGGGAGCGGGATCTGGTGCAGCGGCTGATTTCTGGGCTGGTGGAGGAGGCTGCACGCGGAGGCGACAGCGACGCTCGTGCCCTGGTCACGCAGAAGCGCGCGGCGGAACTCCTCAGCGTGAATCGCGTGACGATCTGGAGAATGACCAAGGAGGGACTGCTTCACCCGGTGGAAATTCTCCCCGGGACCTGGCGTTATCCGCTGGGTGAAATTATGCGACTTGCGCAACGTGGGATCGGGTGTTTGGTCGGCTCTCCTCGGGAGCGGGGTGCCTCGGGCATCCCTTCGGCCGCCTAAATTTCCTCCAGCTTTTGCTGCCTTAGCCACTCCGTCTGGAGTGGCTATTTTATTGATGCTCAACGGTCAGACCTGCGGGTGCGGAGCCTGAAGGTCGATGGGGAAAACCCGCTTTTCGGCTCGAAAAAATGTTTGGCGTAATGTTTGGTTTTGGTGTCCCAAAGTTGCCTCGTGCTGACTGAGGTTGCACGCGGACAGTCGCTCTTTCGAAAATCGCGTAAGCCATTAAGCAGAAACCCCCGGGAGCAGTTTCCGGGGGTTTCAAATTGGGTGCAGGGGTTGGATTTGAACCAACGACCTTCAGGTTATGAGCCTGACGAGCTACCAGGCTGCTCCACCCTGCAACAAAGGGGACGGGGAGGACATGAAATCGGCGAGGGGTCTGTCAACGAACTTTTTGAACATTTTCCAATTCTCCTCTTGCCAGCCCCGGGATGCGACCCTGTGCTCGGCAACTCTTTCCCTTCGGAAGGAGTCCGACAAACAACCAACCCACATCATCATAACTCGATCGCAAGGCGGCCCATCGGCCGACCTGTGTATCGCCGATACATAGATCCATGAGCATCAGCATCACGGCCAAAGACCTCCTCGACGCGGGCGTCCACTTTGGACACCAGACCAAGCGCTGGAATCCGCGTTCCAAGCCCTACGTCTTCGACCATCGCCAGGGCATCACCATCATCGACCTGGGCAAGACCTTCGCAGCCCTGGAAAAGGCCTGCGCCTTCCTCGAGGACACCGTCGCCAATGGCGGCACCGTTCTCTTCGTCGGCACCAAGAAGCAGGCCCAGGAAATCGTCCGCGAAGCCGCGACGTCCGTCGGCATGCCGTTCTGCGTCGACCGCTGGCTGGGCGGCACCCTGACCAACTTCGCGACGGTCAAGCGCTCGATCGCCAAGTACAAGAAGTACCAGGCGATGGAGACCAACGGCGAGATGGCAAAGCTCCACTCCAAGGAGATCGCCGCCATCAAGCGCGAGATGGTGCGCATGCAGAAGAACTTCTCCGGCATCGTCGAAATGGGCGAGCTGCCGGAGGCCATGTTCGTGGTCGACATCAGCCATGACGACATCGCGGTCGCCGAAGCCGAGCGCTGCGGCATCAAGGCCGTCGGCCTGGTCGACACGAATTCCGATCCGTCCAAGCTTGCCTATCCGATTCCGGGCAACGACGACGCAGTGAAGTCGATCCGCATCATCGTCGACACGGTGCTCGAGGCAATCCAAAGCGGCTTGAGCCAGCGTGAGTCCCGTCGGACCAGTCGCCAGCAGGCCGACCTGAAGGCCGCTTCGGCCGCGGTTGCCGCCGCCGCCGGTGTCGCTGCCGAGGGCGAAGTCGACGTGAGCAACGTCGAGGTGCCCTCCGACGAGTCCACGGGCGACACGGAGCCTGCGGTCGTCAAGCCGAAGGCCCGCAAGAAGATCGCCGCTCCGAAGTCGGAGTAAGGTCCGGTCTTTCGTTTCGCGAGCCCCGCAGCCGCGGGGTTCGCGCCTTTGCATTCACTCAACCGTCCGTTTTATTTACCAATGAGCACCACCACGATCTCCGCACAAATGGTCAACGACCTCCGCGCCCAGACCGGCGCCGGTCTCATGGATTGCAAGCGCGCGCTTGTCGAAACCAACGGCAACGTCGAGGAGGCCATCACCCTCCTGCGCAAGAAGGGGGCGGCCTCGGCCGCCAAGAAGGCCGACCGACTCGCCAAGGAAGGTGTGATTGAGAGCTACATTCACCTTGGCGGCAAGGTGGGCGTGCTGATCGAGGTCAACTGCGAGACCGACTTCGTCGCCCGCAACGACGAGTTCCGTGCCTTCGTCAAGGACCTCTGCCTGCACATCGCCGCGGCCAGCCCGTCCTATGTGACGCGCGACCAGGTGCCGGAGGCGGACCTCGCGTCCGAGCGCGACATTGCGGCCGCCCAGGTGGCCGGCAAGCCCCCGGCAGCGATCCAGAAGATCGTCGAGGGCAAGCTCGAGAAGTTCTACTCGACTGTCGTTCTGCTCGACCAGCCCTTCGTCAAGGTGCCCGAGAAGACGATCAAGGAGATCCTCACCGAGCAGATCGCGAAGACCGGCGAGAACATCCAGATCCGCCGCTTCGTCCGCTACCAGCTCGGCACCTGAGGTTTTCGCGAAGCGAAAACCTGAGAGGGGAAGTTCGAAGGCGTTCCGCTTTGGGCGGGACGCCTTTTTTGCGATCTTTGATGTCCATCGGTCTTTGGGCGCGTCGCTCAGACCGCCGCGTGAGGGCACGCGGCCTGCAGCCCTGTTGGCCCGGTCCCCTGACCGGGCGGGGGCTTGCATGTTTTATACCTACGAAGTGCCTGTGCACCGCCCATATTGAACGGGCCGGAGGGCGGAGGGACGCCATGAGCTGTAGGAGCGGCTTTACGCCGCGATGAAGACCGTCCGCCAGCCATCGCGGCGTAATAGCCGCTCCTGCTCTCCCGCGCCTGTGCTCTCGTGAAATCCGGACTACGCGCGGCCGGTGTCGGCGGAGAGGTTCGGGGAGTTGGCGGGACGGCTTTGGGGGATCGGCGGGCGCGAGTCGCCCTTGTCGTAGTCCATCTGGAGGCTGAAGCGGAAGGACGAGCCTTCGCCGGGCGTGCTGTCGACGGAGATGGCGCCGCCCATGAGTTCGCAGAGGCGCTTGGAGATCACGAGGCCGAGGCCGGTGCTGCCGCGCCGTCGGCGGGCGGTGGTGTCGATCTGACTGAAGGGCTTGAAGAGTTGGTCGAGTTTGTCGGCAGGGATGCCGATGCCGGTGTCGGCGACGTCGACGAAGACGCGCACCTGGCGGTAGGTCGTTCCGGGAACGTTTTCGCCGCGGATGCAAGAGACGTTGACGGTGACGCCGCCGCGCTCGGTGAACTTGAGGGCGTTGCCGAGCAGGTTGCCGAGCACCTGACGGACGCGGTGGGCGTCGCCGTTGACCATGGCCGGCACGGTCGGGTCGATCTTGAGGTCGAGGGTGAGGGCGGCGGCGTGGGCGCGCGGGGCGAAGTGGTTGACGACGTCCTGCAGGCAGTCGCGGAGCGGGAAGGGGGCGTGGTAGATGGCGAGCTTGCCGGCCTCCATCTGCGAGAGGTCGAGGATGTCGTTGATGAGCATGCTCAGCGCGTGGCCGCTGTTCTCGATCATCTCGACGAATTCGCGCTGGTCGGCGTTGAGCGGGGTGTCGCGGAGGAGCTTGGCGAAGCCAAGGACGCCGTTGATGGGGGTGCGGATCTCGTGGCTGACGACGGAGAGGAATTCGCTCTTGGCGCGGTCGGCGGATTCGGCGGCCACCTTGGCCTTCATGAGGGCGTCCTCGGCCTGCTTGCGCAGGCTGATGTCGTGGCCGACGGCTTGATATTCGAGCAGTAGGCCGTCGTGGTCGCGGATGGCGCGGTTGGTCCAGAGCAGGCTGACGGTCTTGCCGGAGGCGTCCTTGACCTCGGCTTCGAAGGTGGCGGTGTCGGGGAGGGATTTCGAGGCGTTGCGGGGGTAGCCGAAGTCGTTGATCGGAAAACGCTGACCGACGAGGTCGCCGCGCTTCGCGCCCATGAAGGCGGCGTAGGCGCCATTGACGAAGGTGAGGCGGCCGTCGGCGCGATAACGGCAGATGAGATCGGCCTGGTCCTCAACCATGCCGCGGTAGCTGGCCTCGATCTTCTGGAGCGATTTCGCCATGCGCTCGATCTGGCGGGCGAGGCCCATGATTTCGTCGGCCTCGCTTTCCTCCTCGATCGGAGTGAACGGATCGCGCGTGTCGCCGCCCGCAGTGTGCTTCATCTCGGCGAGGCGTTGGGCGAGGGCGCGATCCCACGCGTAGCCGGTGACGATGAGCAAAATGCTGCCGACGATGGCGAGGCTGACGATCCAGTAGGTGTTGCCGAGGCGGTCGCGCAGGTCGGAGTCGATGACGATCGCAATGAGGGCGAGAGCCAGACTGGCCGCCAGGGCCAGCAGCATGAAGGTCTTGCGCCTGAGAGGGGAAAGCATCTCTGGGGTCCGTTAATGAACGCCGCGGGCGTTCAAGTCTAACGCAAAAGCAGGCCCGGCAGCGCGGGCGCCCACCGTTCTCAAGCGGGCCACGGACGGTCGGGCGGAGTCGAGGTGCGCGGAGCCGGTCAGCGCACGAGGACCGGTTCGGTGCGGCGGCCGCTGTCGCGATAGACTTCGAGGGCCCTGGGCATGGCGTCGAGCAGGCGGAGCATGCGTTCGGGATTCGAGGGATGGGTCGAAAGCCAGGCGGGGGGCAGGGGTTTGCCGGCGGATTCGGCTTCGAGTTGCTCGATCACGCGCACGGCCTCCTCCGGGTTGTAGCCGGCGCGGGCCATGTAGATGAGGCCGATGTGGTCGGCTTCGAGCTCCTTCTCGCGGTCGTAGGCGAGCACCCGCATGCCGGTGGAGAGATCGTAGGCGCCGAGGATGGCGGATCCGGCGATCGGGTTTACGCCGGTGCCGATCATGGCGACGCTGCCGGCGATGCTGCCGCCCTCGACGAGCATCTGTTGCGAAAGGCGTTCGTGCACGTGCCTGGCGGTAACGTGGGCGATCTCGTGGGCGATCACGGAGGCGAGCTGGTCGTCGTTCTTGATGATGCGGAAGAGTCCGGAAAAGATGCCGACCTTGCCGCCAGCCATGGCGAAGGCGTTGATCTGCTGCGGCATTTCGAAGACGACGAATTCCCAGTCGGCATGAGGCATGTCCCAGAAGACGACGCGGCTGATGCGTTCGCCGACGCGGTTGAGGGCGGCGATGTGGTCCGCGTTGCGCGACCGCGGGTAACTCGCCTTCATTTTCTCGAACTCAGCGACGCTGAGTTCGGTCACCTGCTTTTCGTTGACGATGTTGATGGCGCGCCGGCCGGTGACCGGCACCTCATGGCAGCCGGCGAGAAACAGAGCGGCGGCGAGGACAGGAGGGACGAACGACAAGGCATGCATGGCAGTCAGCAATGGAGCGAAAGGTAGTGCGTGCGGCGGGATTCGCAAGGGACGGACCCCGGGTGACGGCGCGCGGTTCCTTGAGTACGGAATTGACCGGGACCCAGTTGCCTTTTGCCGGAGGATTCATCATTATTTCCGGCGTCGACAGCGTTCCTGCGTTCCAAGGGTGCCATTTTGATGGAACCGGTCGGCGTTGAATCCCCTCTCATCGATCAAACGTATCCAGTCTTTGAAATCCTATGGCCGAAGAAAATGACTCGGTGGGCGGCAAGAAGCGCCGCATAATTCATTGGAACCCTGACGCGGGCCGCGGCCCGGAGAAGAGTCGATGGACGTGGCGGCGCATCGCCGCGTGGTCCGTCGGCGGTCTGCTGGGGCTCTTCGTGACGGCGGCCGTTTTGATCCGCGTCGCCAAGGTCGTGTTTGGCCCGGAGATCTTCCAGTCCTCGCCGGCGATGGCGGGGGCACCGGCCGCGCCGAACGATCCCAGTCTCGCTTTCGTCAGCCGCTCGAAGGCGGAGCTGGCGCGCGATACGGCCGACAAGGCGCTGAACGAATTGCGCCGGCTGCCTCAGGATCATCCGGTGCAGTTGCAGAAGTTGGTCTTGATGCAAAAGGCCTACCTCGGGGGCGAGTCCCTGCTCGCCTCCGGCGAGTTCGGCAAGGCCTTCGCCCACTACGAGGCTTTGAACCGCGAGATCGACGCCTTCAGCCGTTCTCTGAAGGACAAGCAGGAGGCGCAGGAGGCCTATGACGCGATTCTCGTGAAGATTCGCGAACTCGACCGTGCCCGTAGCCTTGCGCCGGAACTGCTCGATGCGGCCTTTGCCGCGGCAGGCACCGGCCAGGAGTTCATGTCGACGGGCAATTTTTCGGCCGCCAAGCAACGCTTCAAGGAGGGGTTTGCCGAGCTGACCAAGGCAGAGAATCTGCTCGAGGAATTCGTGCAGGGCAACCTTCTCGCCGGTCAGGAAGCCTTGAGCCGGGGCAGTCGCGAGGAAGCCGCGACGGCCTTTCGTGCCGCGCTGGAGAAGTCGCCGGGCAACGAGGTCGCGCTCCAAGGACTGGCCCGGTCGGAGTCGATCGACCGCGTGTTTGCGCTGCTCGAACAGGCGCGCACGTTCGAGTCGCAAGGCAAGTTCGTCGAGGCGGCCGAGGCCTTCGGCAAGGCCTTCGACCTCGACTCGTTCTCGGCGGCTGCGCAGCAGGGCAGGGCCCGCGCACTGCGCCTGGACAAGGAGACCCGTTTCAAACGGGCCTTCGACGGGGCCCAGGATGCCTTCAAGCGCCGGGAGTGGGCGGCGGCCATCTCGGGCTACGAGTCCGCCCTCGAGGTTTATCCGGAAAAGGAGGACGTGCGCACCCTGCTCAAGACGGCGAAGGAGAACGCCCACGCCGACGCCGTGGCCGGTGCTCTCGCCAAGGCCTTCGAGCACGAGAACCGTTACGAATGGGCCGCCGCGCGGGTGGCCTATGACCGGACGATGCAGCTCGACCCGCAGAATGCGGAGGCCCGCGAAGGCTACGCCCGGAGCGGACGCGTGATCCGCGCCCTCATCGAGTACGAGAAGCTGATCGAGGTCGCCGAGGAGCGGGCCTCGCGCGCCGAGTTCCAGGCCGCGATCCGCACCTTTAACGAAGCGATGGCCGTGAAGCCCTCCTACCTCGCCAACTCCGAGCGCGTCAACCAGCTGCACCAGTTGCTCATGTCCCAAAGCGCGCCGGTGGACGTCACCTTCACGTCCGACGGGCGCACGTGGGTGTCCATTTCCAATTATCGCCTGCTCGGTCAAATCACCTCGCAGACAGTCAAGATCCTTCCCGGCGACTACGAGATCGTGGGGCGGCGGAAGGGTTACCAGGATGTCCTCCTGCTCCTGCAGGTGCGCAACGGATCGCCGCCTCCGGTGGTGTCCGTCGTCTGCCGACTGCGCTCCGACCGCTGAACCCTCCCATTGCCATGAATCGATCCTCCCTCGCCTTGTGCGCCTTCGTGGCGGCGACCCTGCCCGGCGTCGCCTTCCTCTCAGCCCAGTCCTCTTCGGTGCGCAGTGCCCAGCCCGCGTCTGCGGCCCGTCCGTCCGCGGCGTTAGGGAAGAGTGGCATTCCCGACCCGGTCCTCTTCGACGGCTCCAAGCACGAACCCGAGAAGCGTCCCGATCGCGGGATGCTGGCGGAGTTCGAGCTGCCCGGAGGGGAGCGTCCGAGCGACAAGGTCGGAGGTCCGGCCGGGGAGTCCGGCGGCGGCGCCCAGCGCGAGCAGTCCGCCCAGGCCGCCAGCCGCGGTCCGGTGCAGAACGATCCGAATGCGAAGGCCGAAGGTGCGAGCGCCGAGAACCTGCAAATTCCCGAGGGCGCCCAGGCCGACCAGTCCGCCGCCCAGCAGCCGTCGCGGCCGCAGGAGGTTTCGATCGGAGACGCCGCCATGCAGATTCAGACGGCGGCCAACCAGCAGAACGCGGTGGGCGGCCAGCAGCAGCAGGCCGCCCAGAACACCCAGCAGTACGAAAAGGGTGCGGCCCAGGGCAATCAGCGCGGCGACAACAACAATCGCGGCGTCGAGCGCGGGCAGGCCGTGCCGCAGGGCCTCTGATTCCACGTCACCGTCTCCACCCTGTGAATACCTTTCGCTCCTGGCTGCTCCCCGCCGCCGCCCTCGTTCTCGCCCTGCCTGCCGCGGCCAAGACCGTCATTTACCCAGTCGAGGCGATCGCCGATTTCTGGAAGCTGGACGCCCCGGCCTTCGAGCAGGCCTACGGGGGGATCAACATCACCGGCATGGGTGTGGGCGACGAGGGCTGGTACATCCGCTATCGTCACGTGAACCTGACGATGCTCTTCGGTCCGATCGCCGACCGGGAGGAGGCGCGTCAACGCATGTGGGATCTCGAGGAGGTGCGGGCGGCGGTGATCCGCCAGCGGCAGACCCTCGCCACGAGCCAGGTTGACATGGTGCGGTTCGATTTTTCGGGAGTGTATGGTGCCCGGGGCGACGGCACCGGCGGCCGGATCAGCCGCGATGGCCGGCACGGACCGGACGGGGACCTCGACGGCGACGGTATTCCGAACAGCCAGGATCCGGACATGGACGGCGATGGCATTCCCAATGAGCAGGATGGCGACATCGACGGGGACGGCGTGCCCAACGACGTCGACGATTATCCCTACGGAAATGCGAACGCCGTGGGTCTGGGCGGGAATCAAGCCGGCGGACAGGCGGGGCAGCAGGGCGGCCAGCAGCAGGGCGGCGTGAACCGCATCAGTGCCGACGGACGCAGCGGGCCGGATGGCGACCTCGACGGCGACGGCATTCCCAACGCGCAGGACGGCGACATGGACGGGGACGGTATCCCGAACGCGCAGGACGGCGATGCGGACGGAGATGGAATCCCCAACGCTCAGGACGATTATCCCTTTGGCACGAACGACGGCACCCTCAGCTCCGAAGGCGGCCAGCCCGGGCAGCAGGGCCAGCAACAAGGCCAGCAAGGCCAGCCCGGTCAACGCCAGCAGCAGATGGGGCAACAGGGTCAACAGAACCAGCAACAACAACAGCAGCAGGGGCAGCCGGGCCAGCCGGGGCAGCCCTCCTCGCCAAGCCAGCAAGGACAGCCGGGCAGTCCCAGCCAGCCCTCGATGCCAGGACAGCCGGGCAGCCCGAGCGCGCCAAACCCGCTGGATGCGCTCTTCGGTTTGCTGCGACGGGCGCTGGGGCTCTGAGGTGTTGGGGCGGCTATGTCAGCCGCCTTGGATCAATCGGGCGCCTGAGACAGGCGCCTCTACATTGGCGACGCGGCCGACACGCCTGCGGCTGCAACGGATTGCTGGCTGAGGGGCAGGTGAAATCCGGGGCTCAGGCGTACCGTCTCGGTCGCTGGGGCGACGGTTGTGTTCGTCTCAGAGATCGCGCAGGGCGATGAAGGCGCCGCCGTGCTGGTAGGTGACCTCGCGCATGAGGTTCGCGTACTTGAGGCCGGTGTTGCCCGGCGAAAGATGATAGCGCACGGCGGTGGGGAAGCCGATCGCGTTGATGACGATGCGGCGGTTGCCGTTCTCGTCGGCGGGATTCATCTGCTCGAGCCGGCGCAGCACGGCCTCGGCGGTGCCGGTGAATTCGTCCCCGAGGATGTAGATCGCCATCTTCATGTCCGGGTCGTTGGGGTCGTGCAGGCGGGTGATCGCCTGATAGATGCCGGGGACGGGATTGCTGTTGCTGAAATTGTCGTAGCGGGCGAGGGCGAGCCGGAGGGCGTTGCGCACCTCGGGGCTGTCGGGCAGCCACTGCGCCGCGCCGCGGCCGCCGAAGACGAAGCGGCCGTCTGCATCCAACAACTGGATACCCCTGATCTGCGGGTAGACCTCGAGCACGTCGGTGAACTTCTCGAGGATGGCCGGCCAGAAGAGTCCGGTGTTGGGGTTGCGCATGCTCCCGGAGGTGTCGATGACGAAGGCGATGTAATTGCTGCCGACGGGCAGTCCGACGGGGGCCGGGTCCGCCTTCGGGAGGATCATCTCGGGTTCCTTCTGCACGGCGGCGATCGCCTGCTTCGCCGCGTCGACGTCGACGAGCAGGGCGCGCTTGCCGGCGTCCTGATACTGGATCTGCTGTTCGAGGTCGTCGAGGAGCGACTTGAGCGTCTCCTTCTTCTTGATCTCCGCCTCGACGGCGGCGCGGGCGCTCGCCTGGCGGAGCAGTTCCTCCTTCTTGGTGCGCGTCTCCGCCTGCGTGGCGATGCGCGCCAGCATGATGCGCTGGAGACTCTCCTTGATGTTGCGGATGGACTCGGTCTGGGAGCCCATCGTGAGCACGAACAGCAGGATGATCGCCCCGAAGCCGCAGCAGATGCAGTCGAGGAACGAGAGGCTGAAGATCGAGAACTGTCGGCGGTGGATCATGTGTCGGGCCAGGATTTGGACGGGCTGACGAGGGCGCCGCGGGTGTTGTTGCCCAGTTCCCAGAACAGGGCCGGGCCGGCCGGGTCGCCGCTGAAAGGGAAGAGGATGGTGCTGACGGGAATGCGCGGGGGCAACTGGCGCACGGCGATTTCGAAGAAGCGGACGCGCTGCTCTTCGCCGACGTCGCCGGAACTGACGAAGGAGTCGCTCAGGGTGGGAAGTCCGTCGGTGATGAGCACGATGCTGTCGGGGAGTCGCGGCATGAACCGGACGGTGGAGAAGGCGCGCTCCATGTTGGCGCCGCCCTTGGGGACGACGTTGCGCAGGTTGGTGACGACTTCGCCGATCGTCTGGTTGTCCTGGGGGCTGAACCACTCGTCGGCGCGCGCGGGCAGGATCGGGACGGTCTCCTCGTTGAAGAGCAGGATCTGGAACCGCGTCTCGGGGTTGAGCGAGGCGATGAGCCATTCGATCGAGCGGCGCACGCGCTGCCACTTCGGGGCCTCGCGTTTTCTGAAGTCGGGGTCGGCGAGGCGTGCAGCGGCGCCGTCGATGGTGTCGTCGAGCATGCTGCCCGAGGCGCGGACGAGAAAGAGGACGTATTCCCCCTCCATGCGCACGCCGGTCAGGTATTGGCGGCGGTCGATGTTGGGGATGGGCAGCGGGGGGCGTTCCTCCTGGGTGGGGATGGCCTCCTTTTCCTCCATCAGTTTCGCGAGGGTGTCCTTCAGCGTGGAGACCTGCTGCAGGATGGCCTGGAGTTCGTTGCGCCGCTGGGTGACCCTGAGTTCGTCCTGCGTGTTCTGCTCGCGGAGGCTGACGAGGTCGAGGTCGTTGACGGCGATGGATTTTGCGAGGCGCTCGATCACCTCGCGATCGGCGTCGATCTCCTTTTCCATCTTCGCGATCCGGTCGCGCAGCTCGGTGAGGTCGCGCTCGTTGAAGTCCGTGCGCTGGCCTGTGGTGAGGATGAAGAGCAGCAGGACGGCGCCGAAACCGCAGCAGATGCAGTCCATGAAGGAGAGGCTGAAGACCTCGACGTCACGGCGTTTCTTGGCGAGCATGGCGGAAAATGGCGGTCAGGCCCCGGCGGCGGGGCTCAGCGGTGGCCGTTTGCGGAGACGTCCTTGCAGAAGGCAAAGATGAGTTCGGTGGCGAGGCCGCCGCTGCGCAGCGCGAGCCGGTCCCCGGCGGCGACGGGGGAGGGCGGATCGCCGGCGCCGCCGGGCATCTCGAGCTTCAGTTCGCCGCCCTCGCGCAGGACACGCACGACGTAGTCGCCGACGCCGTCGAAGGAATCCGGCAGGGCGACATCGACGCCGGAGACGGCGTGGCGGGTGCCGAGTGTGAGGCCGTGGGCGCCGATAGCGTGGCCGATGCCGTCGACGATGACGTGCGAAGGGGCGGGCCGTTCGGCGCCCTCGTTGGCGCGGTGCAGCACGGATTCGACGGGACGGTCGTGGCCGGCTCCGTGGAGCAGGGGCACGCGGAGGTCGACTTCGACGTCGGCGAGATCGTCAACGGCCGGACAGTCGCGCGCGAGGGTGGCGGCGCCGAGGGCGGCGGCGCCGGGGCGCAGGGCGAAGACGCGGTTGAAGCCGGCGTCGCGGAGGCGGGCGCGCAGGCCGTCGAGCCGGGCCGCGCGGTCGGAGAGCGAGACGACGCAGCGTCCTGGAGCGAGGGCGGCATCGGCGGCGACCGTGGACACGCCCAGGACGATCATCTGGTCGAAGCCCTGGATGTCGGTCTCGAGTTGCGTGCGGGTGGCCACCATCTGGTAGGAACGGTAGCCCGTGTTGAGTTGGTAGAGGAATTCGCGGTCGGACTGCGACGGGGCGAGCAGGAACTGTTTCGTCTGGTCGTAGAACGCCTGTTCCAGCCGCCGGTCCTCGTGGATGTCGAAGGCGGTGTGGCGGAGGAAGCGGTTGCCCATGGCGTTCTTGAGGTGGCGGAGGATCTGTGCGTAACCGGCCTGCGGGACGTGGTGACAGGCGGCGCGCGCAAGTGTGTCGTCCTCGCGGCGGAGCAGGGAGATCTCGGCGCCGTGCAGGTGCACGTCGACGTGGACGATGGGCAGGTTGCGGGGAAATTCGCGTGCGGCGGGTTCCCAGAGGGCGGCGCAGGCCATGTCGACGATGCGCACGAGAGGCAGCTTCAGTTCGGCGGCCATGCCGAGCAACAGGCCGACCTTTTCCTCTTCGACAGCGGGGTCGCGGAGGTAATGCCCGGGGATCGCGAGGGCCACCTTGTCGGCGGGCCCCGCCCCGGTGTGCAGTCGTTTGACGTAGTCGTTGAGGAAATAGAAGGCGAGTTGCGAAAAGGAGTAAGGCGAGCCGTTGGGGCTTTGGAGTTCGGAGGGTTCGTGGGAAAGTTTCTCCCAGAAAAGGTGGCTGACCAGCCGGGGGTGTTCGAACCAGGCGGCTTCCGCCTCGGGGCCGTGGACCAGGCTCTCGCCGCGGCGGAGCGAGACCGCCGGCCAGCCGAGATCGCCGCTGGTGGAGGAAGGGCCGGCCAGCCGGGCGGAGTCACCGTCTTCGCGGGCCGTCAGCAGGCCTGCATCGCACAATTCGATTCCGAGTACGTTCATGAGGGGAGGCGTTTCAAAGCACGGCGCCGGCCTCTTCCTGGGAGGGCACCTTCATCACGTCGATGAGCTTGTCGCGGCAATAGGTCTGCAATTCGAGGATCAGGCCTTCCTGGCGGGCCTGCAGCATGTGCATGACAAACATCAGGAAGACGGAAAGCACGAGGGCGACGAGGGTGGAGTTGAAAGCGAGGCCGAGCGAGCTGGTGACGCCGCTCAGGTCGCCCTTGATCGCCTGGTCGGCCTGGGCGAGGGCGTCGCCGATGCCGCGCACGGTGCCGATGAAGCCGACCGCGGGAATGGCCCAGGCGATGTAGCGGACGAGGGACAGGTCGGAGTCGAGGTTGTCGGCGGCGAGTTCCGCATGCTCCTTCACGGCGCTGGCGGCGTCCTGAACGGAGTGGGTGGCGTGGAACCGGTGCAGGGCGGCGAGGATGAACTCGGGGAGCAGACGCTCGCCCCAGGTCGGGGTGGTTTCGACGGCGCTGCGCAAATCTTTGTACCGATCGAGGGCGTCGTCGGGGATGATGCGTTCGCCTTGGTTGATGCGCACGAAGTCGTGGCGAAGCAGCTTCCGCTCCTGGGCGACGACCCAGAGCTTGTACGAGAGGATGATGAGCGCCCAGATGAAGAGCACGACCTCGGCCATTTGCTCCGGGTCCTTCATCACAATGTAGATGGAACGCGGAGGTTCGTAGGGTTGGTCGGACGCCTGCGCCGCGATGAGCTGGCCGGTGATCAGCTGCTCCGTCGCCCGCGGTGTGATCACCGTGCGGTAAAGGGCGAAAACGAAGATCAGGGCGAACAGCAGACCAAGGTTCGGAACGAGGAAGTTGCGGGAAAGAATTCCCTTGTTTCTTGAGATCATGGCTCTAAATTTTTCGCAGAGTCAGGGGCGGTTTTTCTGCCCGTCCGTCCCGGTTCGATACCCGACGAAACCCAGCGAGGACCGGAAGGAAGGGGAAAGGGCATCCGCCAAAGCTGCATACGCGTTTGAGAAATAAACGAACCCCGTTACCGTAGTGGCTGTCAGGTTTAGCGCAACGAACCAATTGTTATTTTCCCCCATGTCCTCCTCCTCGCTCCGTCCGATTCGTAGTTTCAAACTGGTGACCGTCATGGCTGTTGCCACGACCCTGGGGCTGTCTGGTTGTTCCTCCGGTGTCGCGCCTTCGCGAACGGCGACCGGCGCCGGCGTGGGTACGGCGGCGGGCGCCGGTGTCGGGGCGATCGTCGGCAGCAATTCCAGCATGGGGACCACCACTGGCGTGCTCGGCGGTGCGGCGGCCGGCGCCTTGGTCGGTGCGGTCGTCGGCATGACGCAGGACATGAAGGAACGGAAGGAGCAGGACCGTCTCGCCCAAGAGCGTGCCTACCAGCAGGAACTCGCCCGCACGCGCGAAGCGGAGGCCCGCTTCAAGGCCGCGATGGAGGAGGAGTTGGCGGCCGCCCAGGGTTTTCGCATTTCCGACAAAGAACTTTCCGAGGCCCAGCAACTCGTCGACGACGCCACCCAGCGGCTGACCCGCCTGCGCGAGGAGCGCGCGGCCGCCATCGCCAAGAAGAAGGCGCTCGACGAAGCCCAGGAGCGACTGCTGATGACCGAGGCCGAGATCGCCCGGCTTGAAGAAGAGCTGGCCCGCCTCAAGGGCGAGCCGCAGGTCGGCGGCACGGGCTCCTCGGACGCGGTCATGCCGCTGGCGCAGCCTCCGTCTTTCGCACCCAACCAAAGCAGAAACCCGTAAGTATCGATCCGGCGGCCTGACTCACCGCCGGCAACTCCCTCCACGGACCAACCGAATCGCAAAACCATCGCTCACGGGTTATGATGCCGCTCGCAGTCACTCGCTCGCTTCCGGTCCTCGCGATGGGCGTCGCCCTCCTCCTCGGGGGATGCACGTCCACCTATGAGGTCAAGGTAGACTCCATCAGCCAGCCTCAGGCCAGGGAAGTGGCCTCATATCGGATAAAGACGCGCGACACGTCGGAAGACGCGTCGAGCCTTCGTCATCAGGAAGCCACCAATTTCATCAGGACGGCGCTATCCGGGAAAGGCCTGTACGAAGCGCCGGACGACGAGGTGGCCGACATGATTGTCGAGGTCGACTACGGGGTGGAACCGCCTCGCGTGGTCTTGGAGCGCACGAGTATGCCGATCTACGCGCAGGTAGGCGGCGGGGTGCGCTACGAGACCGTCATGGTGGGCACGGACAGCCGCGGCAACCCGATCTACCGGACGGTAGCCGTCTACGAACCGACGCGCACCGAACTTATCGGCTACCAGGAAATGGTCACGCCGGTCGCCAAGTACGAAAAGTACCTGCGGATTTCCGCGCGCGAGAACGGCGAGATGGTCGAGGGTCGTCCTCCGCCGGAGATCTGGAGCGTCAACGTGAGCAGCGAGGACGAGAGCGACGACCTGCGCAAGTACCTGCCCATCCTCGCCTCGGCCTCGATCGATTACATCGGCAAGGACACCGGTTCCAAGCAGACGATCAAGGTCAGGGAAACCGATTCCGCCGTCGGTTTCGTGAAGCAGGGCATGTGAGCGCCTGGCGCGCGTTGCCGGGGGCGGCGCTTGCGGGCGGCCTGAGGGGCCGTCCTTCGTTTGTCAGGGGGCCGCGGGCTTCATCAGATAAGCGATGAGGTCGCGGACCTCGTCGGGCGTGAGGTTGTGGAGGAGGCCCTCGGGCATCATGGAGGCCGGGGAGACCTCCCGCGAAAGGATATCCGATTTTTCGATACGCTGGTCGTCGCCGACGAGCCGCAACGCGAGCGAGCGGTCGTCTTCGGCGGCGACGTTGCCGGCGAGCGTGCGGCCGTCCCGCGTGGTCACGGTGACCAGGCGGTAGGCGTCCTGGATGACCTCGCTTGGATTGACGATCTCGGCGAGCAGGTAGTCGAGGTTGGTGCGGTTCGAGCCGGTGAGGTCGGGGCCGATCCGGCCGCCTTCGTCGTGAAGCACGTGGCAGGCGGCGCAGGTTGTCCCGAAGAGCGCGCGTCCGTTGCGCAGGTCGGCACCGGCCAGCACGCCGGGGGTGAGGGCGGCCTTCAGGCGGGCGATTTCCGCCTGCTTTGCCTCGTCCGGCTGGGTGACCGGCCCCCAAAAGTCCGCGAACGAGGGTCCGAGCACGCGCAGCAGCTGGCGGGCGGCGAAGGCCGAGACCTCGCGCTGCGCCACTGCGCCGGAGCGCAGCGCCGCGAAGAGCGGTTGCGCGGTGGAGCGCCGCGAAGCGAGGGTGAGCACGGCCTCGGTGCGGTCCACGGACGGCCAGGCGGCATAACCGGCGAGAATGCGTTCGGCGATGCGGGCGTCGTCGTAATTCACGAGGCCGCGCAGCGCGTCGCGGCGCAATGCCGGGTCGTCGAGGAAGCCCAGGGCGGCGTCGAGGGCGGGGCCGTAGGCGTCGGCCGTCAGGCTGCGCAGCAGCTCGCGGCGGCGCTCGAGGGCGGTGGTCGCGTCCTGCAACTGGGCGAAGGCGGCGGCCGAGGCCTGGGCGTCGCCAAAGAGGCGGCCGACCTGCCCGCCGAGGTCGCGCAGGTTCTCCGCTTCCGCGGTCGCGAGGCGTTGGGAAACGGTCTCCCAGCCGGCGGGGGTGACGATCTCCGCGCGGCTGAGGGAGGCGAGGCCGTCGCGCAGGCCGGTCAGGAGATCGGGCAGCGCAGCCGCGGGAGCCTCGGCGAGGACGGCGGCGATTTGGTCGAATTCGTGGGCGGCGGCGGCGCGTCGCACGAGGAAGCGGTTGACCAAGGGCAGGCGGCCCTGGACGGCGAGGGCGAGGGCGCGGCCGGGGTCGACAGGCACGAGGGGCTCGACCGCGTACCAGATCATCTTGGGCAGGTTGTGATCGTTGGCATCCTCGCCGCGGGCGAGCAGGGCCTGGGCGATCGTCCAGCGTTCCCCGAGCGGCAGCCGCTGGAGGGCGGCGGCGAGAGAGAGGCGGACGACAGGCGACGGGTCTGTGCGGGCGAGCCGGGCGAACGCTGTGAGCACCGCCGCGCCCGGGGAACCGTCCTCGCAGAGAAGTTGCACGGCCCAGGACCGCACATGTGCGGCCTCGTGGGCGAGCAAGGGGGCGAGCTGGTCGGCGCCGAGGTTGCCGGTGACGTGGAGGGCCCAGAGGGCGCGCAGCTTGGCGGGCGTGGCCGGTTCGGCGGCGAACATCGACCACAGGCGATCGCCGACCTTGGGGTCGAGCCGGCCCTCGGTGGCGCGTTGGTGAAGGAGCACGCGGGCACGGCGGACGAACCAGTCGTTGCGGTGGAGCTGCAGGTCGACGAGTTCGAGGTCGGAGAGCGCGGCGAGGTTGAGGCCGGTGTGGCCGGGCAGCCCTTTGGGGGCGAGGCGGAAGATCCGGCCGGTGTCCTTGTTGTCGACGACCTTGCCGCAGATGTCGGCATCGTGCCAGTCGAGGATGTAGACGGCGCCGTCCGGCCCGATCTCCACGCTGAAGCCGACCCACTGGGGGTCGTTGGCGAGCAGCACGTCCTCGCCGTGGCGACCGATGAAACCGGAGCCGTGCGGCTCGAGCACATCGGCGAGCAGAGCGTGCTCGTGGATGTTCGCCATGAGGATTGTGTTGCGGTACTTGGCCGGGAATTCGTCCGCGAGGTAGATGCGGGCGCCGCCGTGGGCGGACCGGTGCCGGTGGTCGGCGATCGTGCGGATATCCTCGTAGACGTGGGGATTGATATGCCGTCCGCCCTGGCGGTGGTAGATGCCGCCGGGAATCACGTGCCAGAGGTGGGGGATGACGCAGGCGGTGATGAACATCTGTCCGTGGTCGTCGAAGTCGAGGCCCCACGGGTTGCTGAACCCGTGGGCGACGACCTCGAAGCGGTCTTTGACGGGGTGGTAGCGCCAGACACCGCCGTCGATGTACTGCGGATCGACGACGGCGATCTTCGTCGGGAATGGTTCGCCGGCGCGGTAGATGCGTCCGCCGTCGGCGGGTTTGCCGACCTCGGAGCGCGTGGCGAAGCCCTGGCAGCCGTAGAGCCAGCCGTCCGGCCCCCACATGAGGCTGTTGAGGGTTTCGTGCCGGTCCTGGATGCCCCAGCCGGTCAGGCGGACCTCGATGTCGGCGTCGGCGCGGTCGTCCCGATCGCGGTCGGGCACGAAGAGCAGATTGGGCGGGGCGCCCAGCCAGAGCCCGTCGAAGCCCACGGCGATCGCGGCGGGGAACGGGATCCCGTCGAGGAAGACCTTTCGTGTATCCATTCTCCCATCACCATCGGTGTCCTCGAGGATGACGATGCGGCTTTCGCCGGAGTTGGCGAAACCGGAGCCGCGCGTCTCGTAGTCGCGGTTCTCGGCGACCCAGAGGCGGCCGCGGTCGTCCCAGCAGAAGGCCATTGGCTGGGTGATGGCCGGTTCGGAGGCGTAGAGTTTCGCCTCCATTCCTTCGGGCACGGTCATCTTGGCGACGGCCTCCTCGCCGGTGAGGAAGACGGCGCGGCGGCTCTCCTCCTGGGCCAGGCGCCAGAGCACGCTGTCGGAACGTTCGCCGGTGTAGGCGCGCCAGGCGGCGTCGACCTGCACGTCGTCGTGCGGTCCGGTATAGGCGAAAAGGCGGTGGCGGTAAGTCTCGGACTGGCCGCGGGCGAGCGTGCGGTCGCCGAGGGAGGCGGGGCTCGGACCGAAGCCCAGCTGGCCGTCCACCCGCCATGGCAGCGGGTAGCCGGGATTGCCGGGATGGTCGAACACCGCGAGGTGGGCGAGGTCGTCCCGTCCGTCGAGGCGGAGACCGACGTCCACCCAGGTGGCCCGCTGGCCGTTGGCGCGCCCGTCGCGCTGGCGGGCGCTGTTGACCGCGTGACCTTCAATCCCGGGGCGCCACGGCATGCGCACGAAGAGACCGCCGTAGGCGTATTCGCCGATTGTCACATCGGTCAGCGCTTCGCCGGTCCACTCGAGATCGAGGGTGTAGGTGTCGCCGCCGTCGCGGCCGGCCCAGCGCTGGGTCTCCCGCCAGACGGGCTGGCCGTCGGCGCCAAGCAGGTCGTAGACGGCGGTCCAGGCGACGGTGTCGCCGTGGTCGCGATCGACGGTCAGGGCGACGCGCCGCCAGTGGTCCGCGCCCGGGTTATGGAAGTAATCGCGACCGTTGAGCCGGGTGATGCCCCAGTAGACCCCGGTTTGGTGCCGGTGATGGCCCGGGCTGAATTCGGTCAAGGTGCCGGGACCGACCGGTGCGGCCAGCGGATGAAGGTAGGGCCGGCGATCGGGAGGGGCGGACTGCACGATGAGGGGTTCGGTCGCGCCCTCGCGCCAGACGGCGAGGCGGCCCTGCTCCGGTTCCTCGCGAATTTCGAGGTGGGCGAAGGCGAGGTGTGCGGGCAAGGCGAGGCAGGACAGGAAGGCAAGGAACGGGACGCGCATGATGACTCTCGGGGATAAGGGGTGGGGTACTGCGGCATCAGTATACCCTCGGCGGACGGCAAGATGCCATGAAAGTTGACGAAGAATAATTGAGATTTTTCACCCCGTCGCCCGTCGCGCTTTCCGAGTATTCGTGGCGGCGGTTCCCGAGCCCGCGGACGCAAAAAACCCCGGCCGTGCAGACGGCCAGGGTCGGGGAGTGGCGTGGACGCGCCGGTCAGAAGCTCACGCTGGCGCCGAAGCGGAGGGTCCGCGGGCGGTAGAAGGTGACCTGGCGCCGGTCGGCGGTGGTGCCGTTGGCGAGGGTGTAGGTGACGGCGGTCTCGTTCTTTTGCATGTCGAGCAGATTGTCGACGGAGAGGTTGAACCTCCACTGGTAGTCGCCGAAGCGGCGCAGGTAGCCGAGGCCGACGCGCACCTCCCAGCGTGCGGCGACATCAGGCGTGCGCAGGGAGTTCACGTTGGTGTTGCCATTGCCGAAGTCGACCGTGGTCGGGCGTTCGCCGGTGTAGATGAGCCCGGCGCGAAGGCTCAGGTCCTTGAGCCGGCCTCCGGCGATGACGTAGTTGGAGAACAACGACGCCGTCTGCTTGGGGCCGAGGTCGAGGGTGCGGCCGACGAGGCTCTCGCGGTTCCAGGTCGAGGGGCGGGTGGGGTCGGCGAAGTTCTCGCGGCCGAGTTCGAGCAGCCAGGCATCGTATTCGGTGCCGTAGTTCTGTCCGTTGTTCAGGTCGACGGCGTCGACGAGTTGGAAGCCGTCGGAAACGGCCTTGTCGATGTAGGCGTAGTTGAGGGTCATCTGCCAGTTGGGGCGCAGCGTGAAGATGAGCTGGGCATCGATGCCCTTCGCCTCCTCCTGGTAGGAAACGTCGGAGCCGCGGCCGCGGTTGACGGTGTTGCTGGCGGCGGCGCCGTAGTCGATGGGGTTGGTCGTGCTGGTGTCGGCGAAGGCGGCCTCGAGGGCGGCGCGTTCGGCGGGGTTGGCGGCGAGGGTCTCGTAGTTGACGAGGAAGTAGCCGGCGCCGACGGCGTCGCCGCGATCGTTGACGGTGCGCCCGTTGTATCCGGTTGGGAAGTACTGGGTGCGCACGGCGTAGAAGCGCGGGCGGGACGGGTCGAAGTTGTTCACGTTCTGGCCCGGGGCGACGGTGGGCGCGAAGTTTGCGCGGGGCGCGGGGGCGTTGCTGTAGAAGTAGGTGGCGTTCTCGCGCTCGATGCTGAACCAGGCGACCGTGCCGGAAATCCGCCCGTCGAGCAGGTCGACCTTGAGGCCGAGTTCGCGAGAGAGGGTCTTTTCGGCGTCGAAATTCTGCGCGGCGCCGTTGCGCTGGCCCGGGTTGGGGAAGAGGCCCTGGGCGACGAGGCCGTAGACGGAGACGTCCTTGGTGACGGCGAAATTGAGGCCGGCGGTGTAGGTGGTCTCGGTCGGGGCGGTGCCTCCGAAGCGGTAGCCGTTGCGCTTGGGGGCGTTGAAGGGGCGGTCGGTGCCGGGACCCTCGTCGGGGAAGGTGGGCGCCGCGTTGCGCACGCCGTTGGTGTAGTCGAAGTCGAGTACGCGGGAGGCGAAGCGGTCCTTGCGGGCGCCGAGGATGGCGTGCAGGCGGCTGTCGAAGGCCTTGCCCTGATAGACCGCGTAGTCGCCGTCGAACCAGTTGATCTGGGTGGTGTCGCGGACTCGCTCGAAGGTCGTGCCGTCGTAGCGGATCGGCGTGACGTCGTTGACGTTCTTGAACTCGGAGATGCGCCAGGCGGCGACGCTGGAGGCGTTTTGCGGGGTGGGGTTGTTGTTGGGGCGGAAGACCTCGTCGCGGGTGCTCTGGCGGCCGACGAGCAGGTTGTGCGTGGTGTTGCCCAGTTCGAGGCGGTAGTTGAGTTCGAGGCGGTACTGTTCGCTGTCGACCTCGAAGGGATCGTTGTCCCAATCGTAGCGGAGGGCCTTGACGACACCGTTCGCGTAGACGGTGCGGGCGGCGGGGTCGGTGATCTGGTCCTGCTGGGCGGTGGTGACGGAAACGGTGCCGCGGCTGAAGATGCGCAGGACGTCGACGTCGCTTTTAGCCTTCTGGTAGCCGGCGACGAGGGTGAGGTTGTCGCGGAGCGTTTGTTCGACCTGGAGAAGGAAGGCGGAGTTGGTCGTCTCTTCGCCGACGTCGGGTCCGGCGAGGTTGTAGGTGCGGCGCGAGAGACCGGCGCCGTCGCGGGTCCAGTTAAACAGTTCTCCGTAGCGGTTGCGGGCGAAGGTGACGTCGTTGTTGTCGAAGATGTCGCGCGCGCCGCCGGCGAAGCCCACGCCGCGCTCATCCGTCTCCTGGTAGCGGTATTCGGCGAGCACGTTGGTGTCGCGGAAGGGGCGGGCGTCGAGTTTGAAGGAGACGAAGGACGTCTCGAGGTTGTAGAAGTCGACCTCACTGCCGGTTTCGGAGCGGGCGGCGATCAGACGGTAGTTAAGGCGGCCGTTGTCGAGGATCGGGCCGGTGGCGTCGGCGGAGACGCGGAAAAAGTCGAAGCTGCCAACCGAGGAGGCGAGTTCGTAGCGGCGCTGGCCGAGGGGGAGCTTGGGAAGGACGTTGACGACGCCGCCGAGGGTGCTGACGCCGTAGAGCAGGGCGGCGGGACCGCGCACGACCTCGGCGCGGTCGATCTCGGCGGTGTCGGAAGGCGAGCCGAGCACGGTGGCGTCGACCTGCGTGCCGTTGCGGAAACCGAGGCGGAGCTGGGTGCCGGTGTAGAAGCCGCGGATGTTGATGGCGGTGGGCAGCTGGGAGAGCGGCTTGTTGGTCGGGCGCGACGGGGAGAAGTCGAAGAGGCCGGGTCCGCCGCTGTCTTGCGTGAAGTTGTCGCTGCCGTAGATGCCGGAGCTGAAGGCGAGCGCCTCCTTGAGGTCGGACGCGCCGATGTCGCGGATGAACTCCGAGGTGACGACCTCGATCGGCATGGGCAGGTCCTTGATTGCGGTGTTCAGCCGGGTGCCGGAGATCGTGTTGGTTGCGAGGTATCCGCGATCCTGAGACGTGTCGACGCGGAAGGGCGACAGTTGCACGGCGTCCTGATTCGCGGGGTCCGTGGCGGGCTGGGCCGGGAGCAAGGACGGGAGCGCGAGAGCGAGCGCCGCGGCCGGCAGTCCGGACAGGCGCGAAGATAAACCGAGAGCAGGAGGGGTTCTCATGGGGGCGGTGTGGGTAGGGTTGGGTATCCGAAGGCGTCGACGGGGAGATGCCCGCAGGGGAAGCGGGTGAGTCGGCGGGTGTCGGCTTGCACTCAGCGGGCCGCATCGGGCCGGGGCAAACGGTGCGGGAATTGAACAGTTTGAAATCCGGGATTTCCGCGAACCTGTTGTGCCGTAAACAACACTTTTATAGAGAGTTAAGATGATTGAATCGGTTCTGGCGCTCGGGCCGGACGCGCGCGTTTAACTGTTTGAAGGAATGGGAAGTCGCTTCCGCCGAATCGGTGGTTTTGTTGCTCTGGTTTCCCTTTAGACGATCCCTTTGGCACCCCGAATCATGCGTTTGCGTACCGCCCTTGTCGCGTTCCTCTGCCTGCTCGGGGCCGGAACCTCGCGGGGGGCGGAGGAGTTGGCGCAGGCGTGGCGTTGGGTGGCCGAACAACGTTACGCGGAAGCGCGGGCGGTCTTCGAACCGGCGGTGTCGGCGGGCGGGGCGGGTGCGCGGGAAGCGCGGCTCGGTCTGGCGGTGGCACTGCTCGGTGTGCAGCCGAAGACCCAGGGCAACGTGAACCGGGCGCGTGAGGTGCTCGGTCCGCTGGCGAGTTCGCAGCCGGCCGACGCGTGGGCCCTGCAGGGGCGCTATTTCCTCGGTCGCATCGCCGAGTTGCACGAACGCGAGCCGAACGTCGTTCTCGCCCGCCGAATCTACCGCGGTCTTTTCGAAGAACATCCGCAGGCGCCGATCGCGCAGGCGGCGGCGGTCAAGTATGTGCTGCTCGCGCTCAACGCCGTCGAGCCGCCCGAGGCGAAGCAGGCGACGCTTGCTCGGATGGAATCGCTGTCCGGACTCTTCGCCGAAGCCTTCGCCCGGCGCGATTATCATGTCGTAATGGCCTACGGCTACCTGCGGCACGCGCCGGAGCGACTCGGGGATGCCCGCCGCCATGCGCTCGCCGCCGAAGCCGCCGGTTTCACGGATGCCGAGCGACGCCGCTCGAACCTGCTGCGCATCGCCGAGCTCTCCCGGGCGCTCGACGACCCCGCAACCGCACGTTCGTATTACGAACAATTCCTGGCCGGCGCGGCGCGCGACACGCGGGCGCTGCTGGTGCGGGAGAGACTGGCGGCCCTGCCGCCCGTGGCGCCATGAAGTCCGGACGTCTGCTTCAAATCTGCGGACTGGGACTGCTGCTCGTCTGCTTTCTGCTGGCCGGTTGGCGGGTCTGGGATCGGTCGCGCCGCGAGGCGGATCCCGGCCGGGTGGTGATCCGTTTTGCCCATGCGCAACTCGAGCCGGGTCTGCGCGAAGCGTTCGACGCGATCGCGCGGGAGTACATGGCGCGCAACCCCGGGGTCGCCGTCGAACAGATCGCCATCCCGCGGCGCGCCTGGGCCTCCTGGATGGAGACGCAGTTGATCGGCGGCACGGCGCCCGACCTCATCCAGCTCGTCAACAACGACCCCAATCCGATCCTCCGGCATTTTCGTCCGATCGACGACTGGGTGGAGCAGCCCAATCCCTACAACGCGGGCACCGACCTCGAAGGCGTGCCGTGGAAGGACACGTTCATTGCGCCGCTCACCGATCCGCCCACCTATTGGCCCTTCTTTCTCGGCTACTACTCGGTGCCGACGACGCTCTTCACGATTCGCATGTACTACAACCGCGACCTGCTGCGGGAGATCACGGGCGGCGACGAGGTGCCGCGGACCTACGAGGCCTTTCTGGAACTTTGCCGGCAGGTCGAACGCTTCGCCGCTGAATCGGGCCGACCGCTCCACGCGGTGGCGGGCGCGAGCCCGGTTCCTCCCTTCGACGCCTTGTTCTTTCAGCTGATGACCTCGCAGACGCAACGTCTCGCGGAAAAGGTCGATCCGACATACACGCTGGGCGGGGCCGGGGCGGGTTCGGGGGATGTGCGCGCCCACTCGCGCGACGCGTATTTCCGCGGCGTCTGGAACCTCCGCTCGCCGGAGATCCAGGCAGGCTTCGAACTCGTGCGCGAGGTCGGCCGTTACTTTCAGCCCGGGTTCATCCAGTCCGAGCGCGACGCGGCGATCTTCTATTTCCTGCAGCGGCGGACCTTGATGATGCCCTCGGGCAGCTGGGATTTCACGAGCCTGCAGGAGCAGTCCGATTTCGAGATCGGCGTATTCCCGGTGCCGGTGCCCACGCCCGATCATCCCTGCTACGGTCCCAACATGTACGGCCCGCCTTCGGAGGCGAACACCTCCATGCGCGGAGCCTTCGCACTGACGAAACAGTCGCCCCGCGCGGAGCAGGCGATCGATTTTCTGCGTTTCCTCACGAGCAAGGAGGCGCATCAGCGCTTCGCGGACCTCAGCGGGTGGCTGCCTGCGGTGCGCGGCGTGCATCCGCGCGCGGAGATCCGAGATTTCTACCCGATCATGGAGGGATACCCGCACGGCTTCGCGTTCAACCCCGGCGTGGACACGACGCGGCTTTGGCAGACCCACGCCTACCTGCTGTTCTCCGGCGATGACGGCGTGGAGCGGCTGACGCGTGCGCTCGAACCGCTCATGGACGCGGCCATCGTGCGCGACGAGTTGAAGGAGTCGCGCGAGTCGGTGACGTCGATCGCCGCCTACGACGCGCTGCAAGCGGCGGACTTCGCGCTGCGCCGGTCCGCGGGGGAAGGGCTGCTGGACGGGGACCGGTTGAGCGAGCTCTGGGAGGCTCAGACTTTTCGCGAGGACGCGTACTTTAGAAGTCGATACAACCTCGAGGTCTTCAACGTGAGCCCGTGATCGCCACGGGCGCGACGGGCGCCGGCGTTTCGCGAAGGGTGGGCCCGGGTTTCCACCGGCCTTCGATCATGATGGTCTTCGGGTGGGCGGGCACGCCGCGTTCGTTGCGATAAAGTTGCGCGACGACCGACTCGATCGCGGCGGCGCCGAGCAGGTCGGGCACGAGGTCGAAGCCCGTGGCGAGGTCGGGCTCCTCGATGCAGTTGAGATTGAAGAAGCCCGTGTCCTCGGGGACCGCGTGTCCGGCCTCGTGCAACCATGTCGCTATCCGCCAGTCGTGGCTCACGACGACGTCCGGGCGATGCTCGCGGAACCAGCCGAGAAACTCCTGAGCGGTGAGTTCGTCGTAGCGGTGCACCGGCACGCGGTCGCCGGCGGCGAGCTCCTGCTGGTAGGCGATGAAGGCGCCGGACCACTTGCGATGGATGCGGACATCGAGCATCTCGCGCAGGCACAGGCCGATGCGCCGGTACCCGAGGTCGCGCAGGCGGTGGAGCGCCCGCAGGAAGGTGACGTGGTGATCAGGACAGACCGTGTGCAGGCGGGGGCGGCTCAGGCAGTAGTCCATCTTCACCGCGGAAAAGTGTTCCCACGCGAAGTCCTCCCAGTCCTGGGACGCCTCGAACGGCATGACGACGAGGCCGGCGATGCCGCGCGTGCGGAGCACGGTGGCGAGCCGTCGCAACGGAAGGCCGCCGTCGCCCACACGGAAGATCTCCACGGAGTAGCCGAGTTCCTCAGCGCGCCGGCGGGCACCTTTGAGAATCTCCTCGTGAAAGCGTACCCGGCGCGGGTTGGGAGGCTCCGTGGTGATGAGCACGGCGATCGTGCCGTGGAAGGCGTGGTTCGTCGTGCGACGGATCTCCGCCATGACCTGTCCGATCAGGCGATTTGGGCGGTATCCTGCTTTCTCAGCGGCGCGTACGACGCGGTCGCGGGTGACTTTGGCCACACGCGGACTAGACCGCAGGGCCTCCGAAACGGTGGCAGGAGAGAGTCCCAGTGCCGTGGCGAGGGAGCGGATCGAAGGACGGGCGGACATCGTGCGGGTTGGATGGGAGCCAAGGGGCGAGTCTGACGTAGCGGATCGTTCGAACAGTTTGAACGATGCGCTTCTTGGAATCGTTGAATCATCTAACTGTTCGCGATGCGGGGCCATGGCGGGCGCTCGTTCGGGCGTCAGTGTGGCGAGGGTACGCTCTGGAACGACTTTACGGAACGCGACTTCGATGAACTTCAACGTGCTGGATCACGGGGCGCTCGGCGATGGACGCACGCGCGACACGGCGGCGCTGCAGGCGGCCATCGACACGGCCCACGCGGCCGGCGGGAGCGTGGTGGTGGTGCCGCCGGGGCGGTATCTGACGGGAACGATCTTTCTCCGCGACCGCGTCACGCTCGACTTGCAGGCCGGCGCAACCCTGCTCGGATCGATGGATCTCGCGGACTACCGGGCGGTGCCCGGGGCGAAGGACCTTGGGGCGGACCGTTCCCCTTACCACCTGTTGGTTGCCCGGGGCGTCGCCCATGTTGCCCTGATTGGCAGCGGGGCGATCGACGGACAAGGCCAGGCGTTCTGGCTTCCGCCCGAGTCACCGGAGGCGTGGATTCGCACGGAGGACCCGCGGCCGAGTCCGATGATCGAATTCGTAGACTGCCGCGATGTCCGCATAGAAGGCGTCCATCTCTGCAATTCCGCCGGGTGGACGCTGCACTTTTTCGACTGCGACCGGGTGCTCGTGCGCGGGGTCTCGATCCATAACGACCCGCGCAGTCCGAACTCGGATGGCATCGACATCACCGGGTGTCGCGACGTGATTGTCAACGAGTGCCGGGTCGAAACCGGCGACGACGCCATCGTGTTGAAGAGCCTCGACCGCACGGTCGAGCGCGTGACGGTGACCAACTGCCTCCTGCGTTCGCAGTGCGCCGGGCTGAAACTCGGCACGAACGAGAGCCGGAGCGACATGCGCCAGATCCTCTTTGCGAACAACATCGTCACGGCGTCGCATCGCGGGGTGTACCTTTCCAGTGTCGAAGGGGCGGTGCTCGAGGACATCGTCGTCGACACTCTGATCTTCGACAGCCGTGTGCCGGTCGTGCTGCCGCGACCGATTCACCTCGATCTTCGGCGCCGGCACAACGATTCGCCGCGCGGGGCGATCCGTCACGTCACGATCTCGAACGTCATCGCGCGGACGAACGGCCGCATCCTGCTCACGGCGGAGGACGGCTCGTGGCTGGAGGACATCCTGCTGCGCGACATCCGCCTCGTGTATCCGCTGATCGAGGACCCGTGCCTGTATGCGCCGGGATCGACGGGGTCACAGTTTTCCAACCGCAGTCCCGCGGCCCGCGAGGCCCGTGCGGCGGTCGTGGCGGACAATGTGCGGCGCCTCGCAATCGAGAACCTTGCGATCGCCTGGCCGGAGGGCCCCGTGCCAGAGGAATGGCGGATTCCGGTCAAACGGGAGAATGGTGGCCCGCGCGTCTTCCATCCCGACTACGCGAACGCGCAACCGGCCGGCTTCGGCGTGCTCTGGGGGCGGAACCTCGAGGGTGGCTACCTGCGCGCGCCGCTTGCGCACGCCTCCGACGCGGAGGCGCCGCGGTTGCGGTTGGAAGGCGGGTCGTTCCGGGAACTGGGCTGAGCCGCGCCAGCCCCGCATCTTTCACCAGCCTGGACCTCTCATTTCACCGATATTGCGTAGGAGCGGCTTTATGCCGCGATGAACACCGTCCGCCAGCCATCGCGGCGCAAAGCCGCTCCTATCTCTACACCTTTCATCTGGTGAAACTCGCGGGCGAGTGTCCTGTCACACGTCAAATGTCGCAGGTCTGAGGTCGTCGGGGTCTCAGCTTGGCGGAGCCCATTTCCCACCCAAAGGCCCGCTCCGGCGGGCCGGCGGTGACTTTTGACTTTCCGACGTTTGACCTGTGAGCGAGCACTATTCCGCCGACCAGCCTTCAGGCCACTGCGTGCCGGGCAGCGGCCGCCAGTAGATCGAACGGTCAATGCGGGGCTTCGTGTGGCGGTACTTTTCGGTAAGGCGCAGCTTGGTCTTCAAGTGCTCGACGAGGTTCTCGCCGTAGAAGAACGTGTTCTCGGCCACGCCCGAAAGCACGAGGACTTCGTGAGGCGTCGATTCCAGCAGTGAAATGAGTCCGCGGATATTCTCGAGTTCGAGGTCGATGGCGGCCTGCAGGCGCTTCTCGCAGGCGGCGCGGGAAGAGTCGGTAGCGTCGTCCGCGAGGTAACCGTAGACGTGCTCGCACCACGCGCAGACGTTGCGAAGCGTGGTGACCCAGTGGAGGTAGGCGCGCACGCGGTCGCGGAGATCCGTGAACACGGTCTTCGCCTGGTCGTCGTCGGCGGCGACCTGGGCGTCGAGACGCGCGATGAGTGGACGCAGTTTGGCGAGCACGTGGGCGTCCATGTCGGCCGCCATCTTCGCGCCGGACTCGCGGGTGATGAGGTCGAAGAGCACGTCCTTGCCCAGGTCGTTCAGCCCGGGGTTGTTGTTCTGGAAGCAGCCGTGGCGTTCGTAGTAGTCGCGTTCCTCGGCGGGGACGGCCTCGAGGTCGGGCACGAAGGGGCGGTCCCAGGTGCGCTGCCAGCAGAAGCCGAAGGCGCAGTAGAGCCCGACGAGAGGCTGGCCGAGCAGGGCGTCCTCGAAGTCGCGCCAGGCGTCGTCGAGGGCGCGGGCCTGCGCCGGGCCGACGAGGCTGGCGGCGAATTCGCCAAGGACGTCGTCCACGGATTTCTCCGGAAAGAACTGGGCGGCGCGGATGACAACCGGGTTCGGCCAGTAGGGGGCCTTGGCCGGGTTGGTGAGACCGCCGAGGGCGCTGACGCGACCGATGCCGGTTTCGCGGACGGCGGCGAGCTTGGCGTGCAGGGAGCGCGGGAACGGCAGGCCGAGCAGCGGCTCGTGGTTCATCACGCTTGAGGCCGAGTAGTGCAGGATCGGATCGACGCCGGCGGCGCGCGACTGGGCGAGGGCGGCTTTCTCGTCCGCGGTCATCGAGGTGTGGAAGAGGCTCCCGGCCACCCCGAGGTTATCGGGGTATCGAGGATGCGAATACGGAACGTTGTAGCCTCGCACGAGGAGGGAGGGCGCCTCCCAGGTGACATGGCCGCCGAGCTCGGCCTTGATGTGCTCGTGTTCGACCTTGAACGGTTCGATGCGCAGGATGACGTCGAAGTCGGGATTGATCTCCGCGGCGGCCGTGCGGAGGTTGCGCAGGTAGCGGCCGATGCTCTGGCCGGCGGCCTGGGCGACCTTGTCGTGGTTGCGCCACTCGCGGATCATGTAGGGCCCGCCGTTGCGGCCGACATAGAGCGAGGCGGTGTGCTCGAAGCCGGCCCCGCTGTCGTTGGTCCAGACCGACATGTAGCTGAGGTCAGGCACGGCGCGCATCAACTTCTGGAGGGCTTCGCGGTAGTGGCGCTGCACAATGGGGTGATCCTGCGCCATCGTGTAGCGGGGGAGCCGGGAGCGGAACGGGTGATCGACGCGGGCGCCGCGCAGCGTCGGGTACTTCACGAAGAACCGGTCGGGCATCGTGCGCGGCTCGAACATGCACACGCCCGGCTTCAGGCCGTAGGTACGACCGAGCCCGGCGAGCTTTACGAGGTGGTTCAGGTTGGCGTCGAGGTAGAGGGCCGGCCAGAGACCCTTGGTGAGCGGCGTGTCGACGAAGTGGTTGAAGCCCGGGGCGTAGGTGTAGAACTGCGGGTAATACTCGTGCGGGACGAGGTCCTCGTAAGGCATGTGCGCCTGCAGGCCGTTGACCTCGCAATGCGTGAACCCGGCCTCGGCCAGGGCGGCGACGTAGCGCTCGGGGTCGAAGTTGCGCGCACTGCGCCAGTACTGGGTGTAGGTTGCGTCCCAGTGCGGGCGGTGCCAGCCGAAGGTGGCCGGCAGCCAGATGCCTGCGGCAAGCTTCTCGCGCGTGAAGTCGCTCACGCCGTCCGCGAGGAGACGGACGGCCGCGAAGAGGAACGAGCCGTGCGTTGCACGGATCTCGCCCGAGCCGTCTTCGGCCAGGCGAATCCAGATCCATGCGGACGTTTCCGTGCGCTTCGACGGCAGTCCGGCCGGAAGGCCGCGACGGGCGAGGCCGATGCTGACGCCGGACGGAAAGGTCGAGGCCAGCGTCGCGCCGGAGAGCTGCGCGAGTTCGCGCGCCGCGGTCAGTTCGCCGGGTTCAGCATCCGGAGCGTGCGAAACGATTTTCAGGGCAGGGCAGGAAGCCAAGGAGTTCATAAGGGGTGAAGGTCAGCTCAAAAACGACGCGGGGCCAGGCAACCGCAAACGCGCCGCGTCGCCAAGTCGCACCAAACTTTTCCCAAAATCTTCATCGCCTGAACCTCGGCGGGTAGTGGCGGCTCTGCTGCCATGGTGGAGCGGTTTGCGGCGCGTTTGGCGGGCGGCGCCGGAGGCCCGGCGTCCCCGAGGAACGTCCGCACCGGTTTCTCCAAATGACGCACGACCTGCTCTCGCTCGCCGATCATGAACCGCCCATGGGCGACCTCTTTACCCGACGTCGTCTCGAGGTGGTCCGGGCCGTCTGGGTCCGGCCGTTGCCCGGCGAGAAGGACGTGCCCAAAAAACGCATCGTGCACCAGCGGGTGGTGAGGCTGCATGGACGGGCGAAACTCCGCCGGATCGGGCTACGCCGCGGCCAGGGTTATCACAAGTGCGGGAGCCGTCAGGACCTCGACTGGGTGGCTGGCTTTCGCGTGCTGGTGCATCGGGACGGGCGCTGGCGGGAAGTCTTGCGCCGGGACGGTCTTGCGGCCGACGCGCCCGGCGTGGTGCGCTGGCTTCGTTTGCCGGCGGTCGTCACGGACGGTGTGATCGTCGAAGTCAGGCGCTCGGGCATCGACGGCGGATGGACCTCTTGGAACCTGACGATGTCGGCCTTCTTGCTGGAGGGGGAGTTGCTCGATCGGATCGCGCCGCGTTGCGAGAAGCTGCTGGAGGTGAGGGGCGTTGACCTCTCGCGGCTCCCCGCCGGGGTCGAGGCCGTGCGGGCGGACGGTGCGGTGGTCTATCGCACTGCGGATTTCACGGTGGGATTTGCGCTGACACGGCCCGGTTGGACACAGTTGGGTCTCGCGATCGAGGACCGCAGGCGTGGGGACGTGAACCTCCTCTCCGTGCGCCCTCCGGAGTTCTCGCAAGGCACGCAACTGCACTTGCTCGGAAGGGCGCCGGCGATCGCCCCGTCGGTACGCTGTGCGCTCGAGGGAACCGCCACGGTTCAAGGCAACCGTGTCGTCTACGATTTCGAGACGGACGGTCAGCGCCACCGGCTGGCCTGGACAGTGACGTCAGGCGGCTTGGTGCTGCGTGCTCGGCGGACGACGCGGAAGGCCGTGCTGGCCTGGCACAGCTCCGTCTGGACGATCGGCCTGCGCAACAGCGCGAGCCCCTCGCACGTACTCGGCCGGCTCCGCGAAACGGGTGAAACCGGCGCGCTCGAGTTACCGGCCCTTCTCACGTTGCCGGGTTTCGGATCGTGGAGAATCGCCGGAACCGGCGGTGCGGGGTGGTTGCGCAGCGATTGTCATCGCGCACACGATCTCAACACCCTCGAGTTCAAGGTCGGCGAGCGGCCGACGCGCGAGGGGCTGTACCGGGTTCCGGCCGGGACGCAGGCGGCGACATTCCGGCTCACGCCGGCCCGCCCGTCGCTCCGGCTGCGGACCGGGGCGCCCGCCGTGGTCCGGCGGGCGCTCGAACGCACCCTCTGGACCGCGCTCACCTTCCGGGCGGACACGGCCACGCTCAGCAACAGCGGTGCCTCGATGCACTGTCCCATCTGCATGGATACATGGGCGGCGGTGACGCGCCGGCAGGGGACGGTGCTGCCCGGCCTGCCGGCGGCCGAGTTTCTCCGGCATTCGCTGGAGCGCTGGCTGACCGGAGGGCCCGGTTACGCGGCGGGGCGGCTTCTGCAGGAGGCGACTGCGCACGACGCCGACGACGAGTACCTGCAGACAGGCGCCTCGGCCCTACGCGGGCTTGGCGAGTACGTGCGCCGCTTCGCGACGCCGGCCTGGTATCGCGAGTTTCGTCCGCGCATCCGCGACCGGATCGAGGCGGCGCGCGCCCGCGATCTCGATGGAGACGGCCTGATCGAGAGTCCCCACCGCACGGGTGTGAGTGGCACGTCTCAGTGGAGCACGTGCTGGTACGACGTGATCTCGTTCGGGTGGAAGGACGCCTTCGCCAACGCGATCCTTTACGGGGCGCTTCGAGAGCTCGCCGCCGGGCTGCGGCGCTTCGGCGATACGGGGCGGGCGGCGGAGCTGTTGAGCTGGGCGGACTGGCTGCGCACGCATTATCGGCCGACCTTTTGGAACACCGACACCGGCTGGTTCGCCGGCTGGCGGTGCCGAGAGAACGTCCTGCACGACTACGCGTTCCTCGCGGTCAACGGCGCGGCCGTGTCCGAAGGCTTGCTCGAACCCGAGGAAGGACGGGCGGTCTTGCAGCGCCTGCTGGCCGAGGCGCACAAGGCCGGGCTGCCCGATCCCGCGCTCGGCCTTCCCGGCAACCTCCGGCCCATCCCCGACCGGGACCTTGCGGACATCGCCCAAGGGTATCCGTTTGGCTATTACCAGAACGGCGGGCGTACCCATGCGCAGGCCCGGCACCTGGTCAACGCGCTCTATTGCTGCGGCCTCGATTCCGAAGCCGACGCCCTGCTGCTTCGTCTCGGCGCGGGCCTGGCCGACGCCCGGGTCTTCGGCGGAAATCAAAGCGGCGTCGACTGGCGCCATTGGGACGACCGGCCCTGCGGTTACGAGGGCCTGCTCACCGATCAGTTTGGCGTGATCGAGCCGCTGCTCTGGCGCTGGGGCCGGGTTCGCGAATGTGGGCGCGGCCGACGAGGAATCTCCGTCAGGTCGCATCCGTCATGATTCCGGATAATCGCCGGCCGTGCGCCACGCGAGCGGACTCGTTCCCGTGCTGGCTTTGAACGCCCGGTAGAAGGTCGTGAGGTCGTCGTAGCCGCACTCGTAGCCGATCGAGGCGATCGAGCGGCCGGTTTCGCGCAGGAGTCGGCGCGCGTGAGCGAGGCGGTGGCGATGCAACGCTTCAAGCCACGTCTCGCCGGCGATCTCCCGGAAGAGCTGCGTGAAACGGCGCCGGCTCAGGCCCAGTGCGGCGGCGACCTCGTCGATCGTCTGGCGATGGTAGAACGTGTGCGTCAACTCGGCGGCGTAGGCGGTAACCCGGGTGCGGGCGGGATGTTCGGTCTGGGCTGCGGGCGGGGCGGTCTTGCCATCGGCGGCTCGCGCAAGATGGCCGAGGCACTGCCAGGCGAGGCCGACGATCATCAGGCCGGCGCCGGCGCGTCCGAGGGTCTGTTCGTGGAGCAGATGCCGGAACAGGCCGCGCACCTCGGCGCTCCAAACTGGATCGGGAAAGTGACGAAAGCGCCCGAGGGACTCGGGCAGCGGCGCGAAGGTGGCGGCCGACAGGCACAGGGCGTAGAGAGAGAGCGGGCGCGAGCCGTCGTCCTCGATGTGGTGACGGGTCCCGGCTGGCAGAAACACCATGTCGCCGGGGCGCAGGGGCACGCGGGCGCCGTGACGGACGAGCCAGCCTTCGCCGGAGAACGGATGGATCGCCTTATGGAAGTCATGCCTCACCGCCGGCATACGGAAGCCGCGGGCGTGATGGCTCTCGAGGACGAAGACTCCGGAGGCGGGAAGACGCACCTCGATCGGACGGCGGGCGTGGGCGTCGAACATGATCCGAGGGTGTCTTCGCTTGCCCGATCTGCAAACGAGAAATGCCCGGAGCGCCACGACGGGCGGAGGCAAACCTGCTACCGTGCCGGAGCCCCATGACCCTGACCGAAGACCACGTCGTTTCCCAGCTGCGCCGCACCTGGCAGCCGGTGGCCAATGCTCCCTCGCTCGCGCCTGGGGCGGTGATGGGCTACACGCTGCTCGAGACCGAGTTGGTGATTGCCCGTTTTGCTAATGGAACTCTGCTCGCGGCGGACACGGCTTGTCCGCACAAGGGCGCCCGGCTTTCGGCGGGGTGCATCCGCGACGGGGCGCTGATGTGTCCGTATCACGGCTGGACCTTCGGTGCGGACGGCGCCTGTCATTCGATTCCCTCTCTGGTCGAGCCGAGTCCCGAGAAGCTGACGCTCTCGCACTTGCACACGTATCCGGTGCAGGAGCGTTACGGGTTCATCTGGGTGAAACTCGATCCGACCCCGCTGCCCGACGGCACGCTGCACGAGCTGCCCGACGTTCCCGAGTTCGAGGACCCTCGTTGGACCTACCGGTTGGGGCCGCCGATGGCGTTTGCGGCGGGCTGGCGGCGCGAGGTCGAGAACTACCTCGACATGACCCACTTTGCCTTCGCCCACAGCGGTACGCTCGGCGTATGTGCGGATCCGCGCGTGAAGGACATGAAGATCACGCTGCATCCGGACGGCGGCTTTCAGATGGATGCGCCGTTTCCCGCCCTGGAGACCGCGCACGAAATGGCGGGCAAACTGCAAAGCGCCCACCATCGCCGCCAGCGCGGGTGGCTGCCGAATTTCACGACCATCCGCCAGAGCTTTGAGGATGGCGACGAGCGGGTGCTGGTGCACATCCCGTCGCCGAATACCCGGGAGAGCTGCACGTGCTTCTGGTCCCTGGCGATCTCGCCAGGATTCGAGGGGCCGCCGCCCGACGATCAGATTGCGTTTGCGGTCAACGTGCTCGACGAAGACCGACTCATGTGCGAGCTGCAGGTTCCGCGAGAGGTTCCGATCAATCCGGCGCGCGGAGCGTGGGGGGTTCTCGTGATGCCGGGGGACACCCTCGCGAATACCTTTCAACGTCAGCTGCGCCGCTGGCTGCTTGCCGGCGAGACGCAATGATCCCAGCTTTTCCCTCACCCCCAATACTCCATGTGCGAATCCTGCTCCTCCTCTCCCGTCCCTAACGCCCCTCGCGCCGCCGCCCGCAAGTCCCTCGCGGCCTCGGCCGGACTCAAGCCTGCCTCGGTGAAATCCGCGCGCGCCAAAGCGCCGCGCATCCTGACCACGACGGTCGGTTCCTATCCGGTGCCCGACTGGCTGGCCGCCCTGCCGAGCGAGCAGGGCGTCATCGATGCAACCCGCGTGGTCTTCGACCTGCAGCGGCAGGCGGGCATCGATCTGCCCACGGATGGCGAGCTGTACCGCTTCGACGTCAATCATCCGGACACCAACGGCATGATCGAGTACTTCATCCGCCCGATGGCGGGCATCTCGTCGGTGGTGGGCCGCTCGGTGTCGGAGGAGTTTGTGCGGCACGCGCCGATGGGGTTCCGGCGCAAGCCCGCCGGCGTGGTGACCGGTCCGCTCGGCGAGGGCTCGTTGAATCTGCTCGCCGACTGCCAGCGCGCGGCCGCCGTCGCGGGCGGCCCTTTCAAGTTCACCGTGACGAGCCCGTACATGCTTTCGCGCACGCTGCTCGACCATCATTACAAGGATTTCCGTGCGCTCACCCTGGCGATTGCCGACGTCCTGGCCGACCAGGTGCGCGGACTGCCGGCGGCCTGCGTGCAAGTCGACGAGGCCAACATCCCGGGCAATCCCGCCGATGCGCCGCTCGCGGCCGAGGCGATGAATCGGGTGCTCGACGCCATCGACAAGGGCACGGAACGCGCCGTGCACTTCTGCTTCGGCAACTACGGCGGCCAGACGATCCAGGCCGGCCGCTGGAAGGAGCTGATCAAGTTCCTCAACAGCCTGCATTGCGACCACCTCGTGCTCGAACTCGCCCATCGCCCCGCCTCCGACATCGACGCGCTCAAGCAGATCGATGCCAAGACCGCGCTCGGTATCGGCGTGGTGGATATCAAGGTGAACCACATCGAGACGCCCGACGAGATCGCGGCGCGCATCGCCGCCGTCGAGAAGAAGGCCGGCGAGGGCCGCGTGCGCTGGGTGCACCCCGACTGCGGTTTCTGGATGCTCAAGCGTTCCGTCGCCGACCGGAAGATCGAGGCGCTGGTCCGCGGCCGCGACAAGTACCTCGGGCTCTGACGACTTGGGCGCCTTGCAGGAGGCGTGCGACAGGCACGCCTCCCGCAGTGCTCATTTCGACGCCCAAGGAGGGACGACGCCCACCTCGAGGTCGAAGACGAGGCCGCCGAGCAGCCACACGAGAACGAGAATGATGGGGACGAGCGCGAGATTGAGCAGCATGCCGGCGCGCGCCATCTGGGGCAGGGCGATCATTCCGCTTCCGAAGACGATCGCGTTGGGCGGTGTGCCCACCGGCATCATGTAGGAGCAGTTGGCGGCCAAGGCGCACGGAGCCAAGAAGAGCAGCGGGTTCTGTCCAAGGCTGAGGGCCAGCGCGGCGACCACCGGGAGGAAGGTGGCCGCGGTCGCGGTGTTGCTGGTGAGCTCGGTCAGCATCAGCAGGCCGAAGCAAATCACCACAAGCGTCACGACCAAGGGGACCGCGGACAAGCCGGTGCTCAGATCGCCGAGGTATCGGGCGAGGCCGTGCCGTTCGATGTTGGCGGCAAGGCTGAGTCCGCCGCCGAAAAGCAGGAGGACGTCCCACGGCATGCTTTTCGTGCTTTCCCAGTTCATCACGAACTGGCCGCGACGAAGGTTGACCGGGATCAGGAAGAGCAGCAGTCCGCCCGTCATGGCGATGGTCGTATCCGACACGAGCGGAAACACCTTGGAGAGCACCGGTTGAAAGACCCAGCACAGGGCCGTGAAAACGAACACGACGAGGACGGCTTTTTCGCCGGCGGACCACGGGCCGAGCGTCTGTTTCTCGCTGCGAATGAGGTCGGCCATGCCGGCAACCTCCGCGTTGTCCAGGCGGAAGGAGACGCGCGTGAGCACGAACCACACGACCGGGAGCGTCATCAGCATCACGGGCACGCCGAGGAGCATCCATTGCCCGAAGCCGATGGTGAATCCGTACACCTCGGCAACGTAGGCGGCCAGCAGGGCGTTCGGCGGCGTGCCGATCAGCGTGGCCATGCCTCCCGTCGTCGCTCCGTAGGCCACCGAGAGCAGCAAGGCCGTGCCGAAACCCTTGAGGGCGGGCGATCCGGAAGCCGGCAGGATTTGCACGACGGAGAGGGCGATCGGCAGCATCATGAGCGCCGTGGCGGTGTTGCTGACCCACATGCTGATCGCCGCCGAGGCCAGCAGGAACCCCGCGATGATCCGGGTGGGTCTCGTGCCCATGATCCCGATGAGATTGATGGCCACGCGCCGGTGGAGGTTCCAGCGCTGCATGGCGAGGGCGATCAGGAAGCCGCCGAAGAACAGATAGATGATCGGGCTGGCGAAGGGTGCGGCCGTGACCTGGATCGAGCCGAGACCGAGGGCGGGGAAGAGGACGAGGGGCGAGAGGGCCGTCACCGGGATGGGCACGGATTCGCAGATCCAGAATGCCGCCATGAGTGCGGCGACGCCGGCGGTGCGCCAGCCTTCCGGGCTCAGGCCTTCAGGCGGCGGCAGGAGCAAGGTAAGCAGGAGGGCGCCCGGACCGAGGATCCAGCCCGACCAATGACGCAGGCCGTAGTCCGTGGGCGTATCGATGGCGTGCTTGAAGGCGTGCGAGCGATGGTCGTGCTCGTGGGAAGGAGACGGGGTGGACATGGGGCGGGGTTGACCAGGAAGCGGCGCCGGGGGAAGGACGCCGGATGCGGGAAGGGCTCAGAGACCGGCGAATTCCCAGCCGGGGCGGTATTCGCGACGGACGAAGGCGTTGGCCGCTGCTTCGTTCGTGAAGCGCAATTCGGCCGCGTTCCACTCGAGCGTGCGCTGTGGGAAACGCACGGCCACGCTGCCCAGGAGCACCGCCTCGGTGAGCGGACCGGAGTAGTCGAAGGGGGCGAGCGGCCGGGCCGCCTTGCCGACACAGGCTTCGGCCCAGTCCGACCAGTGGTGGGAACCGGGGACATCCGGAAGCGGGTGGTCCTTGAAGGAAGCCTCCGGGAGGAGGCGAGGCGTTCCGATGTGGGGCAGGTGGAGCAGGCCCTTTGTCCCGACAAAGATCGAACCCTGATCGAGGGGAATCCGCCGGGCGAGGGCGCGCCGGCGGGCGGCTTCGCGGGAGTCTTCGTCGGCATTCGCCGGCGCGGGGACCGAGGCCTCCGACAATTCGGGAGGCGTCACCAGGGCGAGCAAGTCGGCCGGGGGGCGCTGATCGCCGTCGTACCAGGTCACGGGCAGACGGTCTTCCGCCGTGTAGGGCGTGCCCGGGAAGACGTAATGAATCCGTGCGTTGATCGACCAGTTCCAGAGGTCGGGCGCCGGCCCCTCGGAGCGAAGGGAAAGCGGGGAAGTGAGCGCGAGGCCCTCGAACACGGGATCGAAGATGTGGCAACCCATGTCGCCGAACGTGCCGGTGCCGAAGTCGAGGCGTTTGCGCCAGTTTCCCGGGTGATAGTATCCGCCGCCCACATACGGACGATCGGCGCCGGGCCCGAGCCAGAGGTCCCAGTCGAAACCTTCGGGGACGGGCGAGGTGCCGGCCGGCGGCGCGCCGAGGTCTCCCCATTTCTTGGAACTCCACGTGTGGACCTCCTTGACCTTGCCGATCGCCCCGGAGCGAAGCAGGGCCACCGCCTGACGGTAGACCTTCTCCGAATGAATCTGGATGCCCATCTGGGTCACGAGCGGGCGGCCCTGCGCGTAGCGGGTCAGGGCGCGGGTTTCGTGGAGATTGTGGGCGAGGGGCTTTTGGCAGTAGCAGTGCTTGCCCAGCTGCATCGCCGAGAGGGCGATCGGGGCATGGAGATGGTCAGGTGTGGAAACATTGACCGAATCCAAGTGGCGGCCCTCCTTGTCGAGCAGGCGGCGCCAATCCTGATAGATCCGGACGTCGGGGAAGGCATCCTTGACCTGTTTGACGCGGTTCAAGTCGACGTCGGCGACGGCGACGAGTTTGACGAAGGGGTTGCTGCAGATCGCCTGGATGTCGGCCCAAGCCATGCCCGCAGCCCCGAAGCTGGCGTGCCGCAGTACGCCGCTCGGCGGGGCGGAAACGTGCCGGCAGCCAATGAAGGGAAAAGCGACCGAAGCCGCGCCAAAAGTTCGAAGGAATTGACGCCGCGTGGGGTGAGGGTGGGGCATACAAATAAGGTTCGATGGAGGGGCCGTGGTGGCAAGCCGGCGATGGCCAAGAAAAAACCCCGGTCGTCGGAAGACGAACCGGGGTTTGGTCAAGCAGGCGTCCAGGGGATCAGCGGGAGGGAGCCTTGGTCGCGGCCGGCGGCGGTGGTGGCGGCATTTGGGTCATCGCGCTCTTGGCCGCCCGTGAGGCGACCATGTCGGTCAGCCGCTGGATCTCGAGCTCGGCATTGCGCTTGGCGATACGGGCGAGTTCGATCTGCTCCGTGAGGGCGAGGGCCTCGTTGGTGCGCTGGTCTTTCGAGCGGCGGAGTTCGAGGAGCTGCAGTTCGAGCTCGTTGATCTTCTTGGCGTACTCGTCGCCCTGGCGTTTGTAGCCGGCTGTCTCCTCGGCGATCTTGGCGCCGGCAGCCTCCCAGTCGGCGCGTTTCTTGGCCTCCTTTTCGGCGGCTTCGGCTTCGCGCTGGGCGGCTTTCTTCTCGCTGTCGAGGCGGGCCGCCTTCTCGGCGGCGGCCTTCTTGGCATCCTCCTCGGCGATACGGGCTTCCTCCTGGGCCTGCTCCGCAGCTTCGCGGGCGGCCAGCTCCGCCGCAAAATTACGGTAGTAGAAGCTGAAGCCGACGAGGAGGACGAGCGGGACGATGATATAAATCTTCTTCATGTCAGAAAAAGGGGCGTCGTGAAGTTGAGGTCAGCGGGTGGCTTTGGCGGCGGCGGCAGCGGCCTTCTCAGCCTCGATGCGCGCCTTGTCGGCGGCGTCGATGTCCGTGAGGACCTTCTTGAGGGAACTCTTGTTGGCCTCCGCCTGAGGCACATACTGCTTCAGAAAGGCTATTTCCTTTTGGTAGTAATTTTTCTTCTCCTCGATGGCGGCAATTTCCTCCTTCACGATGCCGACCTCCTTGTTGAGGCGTTCGACGTTCTTGGAGAGGCGCTCTTGCTCGCGATAGGCGCTGTCACGGGCGTCGACGGCCGCCTGACGGGCTTCCTTTTCCGCGAGATCCTTGGCGTCTTTTTCCGCCTTCTCCTTCTTCCGCTGATCCTGAAGGGCAAGGGCTTCCTCGACGGCGAGTTTGCGCGCCTCCATTTCGTCCTTGATCTTCTGTTGGGCCGCGTCCTTGGCGGCCTGGACCTTGGCGTCCTCCTTGGCTTGGTATTCCTTGCTGAAGTTGAGGTAGAAGGGGATGAACGCCAAGAGGGCGATCAAGGGAGTGATGACGTAAGCTTTGTTCATGCGTGGGCTTTTCCGTGAAGGTGGACGTGTGAAAGGTTATTTTGCAGATTTGAGGGCCTCGTCGCGCTCCTGGATCGTCGACTTGATGTGTTCGAGGAGGCGTCCGGCATCCCGGGCGTTGGGGTCCTTTGCGGCTTCCTGAGCCAATTCCAAGGCGAGGTCGTATTGCTTGAGCTCGAAGGCAATGTAGGCACCGAATGACTGAGCCTGCGAGGGCTGGTCGAGGTTGCCCTTGCGCAAGGCGGCAAGGGTGTGGTTGAGCGCTTCCTGCAGGTTGTCGATCGAGTAGTAGATGTTGGCCACCTGAAGCTCGAGACCGCCTGCGTTGGGGAAGTGCGTCATGCCCTCCTTCAAGGCTTCGATCGCCTTGAATTCGCGTTTCAGCTGCTGGTAGGAGGAGGCGAGCAATTCCCAGTTGCGCTGGGTGTTCTCGATGCCTCCCGAGCGAAGTCCTTTCTCGAGCAGTTCGATCGCCCGGTCAAACTGCTGGATGTTGAAGTAAATCCCCACCAAACTAAAGTTGTCGCGCGGGGTGGTCATCACGCCCTGTTCCTGTGCACGACGGATCGTGAGGATGGCTCGGACCTGATACTCGTAGGCTTGGGTTTCGCCGATGCCCTGCTCTCCCGCGAGGTTGAGGTAGGTTGCGGCGAGCTGCTGCCAGTAGGTCGCGTTTTTCGGCTCCTTGGTCACCAGGATTTCAAGCAGCTCGGCCGAGTCCGCCATGCGATTCATCAGCTGGAGCGAGGCGAGCGCCAGCACGTAGAAGCGGTCGTTGGGCGTCACCGACATGCGTAATCCCTTCTGGGACTCGTCGTAGGCTTTCTTGACCAGGGCAACGTCCACATTGTTGGGATCGAGCTGGGCCATCGCGAACATCACGGATGCAGCGAACAAGCGGGCGTCAGCAGTGGGGTTCGGGGCGCGTTCGAGGTATTGCTCGATGTTGGAGATCGCCCGCTGGAGGTAGGTCTTCTGGGCGGCGGGATCCCGCGTCGTCGATCCCTCCTGATAGTAGAGCTGGGCCAGATAGTAGGTGTACTCGAGCAGGGCGCGCTGGTCGAAGAAGCCTTTTTCGCGTCCGAGCTGGACCGTGCGTTCGAGCGGGACGATCGAGTTCTTGTAATCGCCTTTTTGCAGAAGAATCTGCGCCTTCATCTGCGAGAGGATGGCCTCGTCGTAGCTGCCGGAAGGCGTGCCGGTCATGGCTCCATCGATGATGGCGAGGGCCTGATCCCAGGCTTCGGCGTCGACGTGGGGTTTTAGTTTACCGAGTTCTTCGGAAACGCGATCGGAAAGTTGCGGCGGCTCTTGCGCGGGAGGCTGGGCTGCGTGCACGGCCAGTCCTGCCGGGAGGGCGAGGAGGAGGCAGGCGGCCAAGGTCCTCCGCTTGAGAGAGCGGCGGAGGGTGGTGAACGATGGAAAATGCATGAGACGGGCGTGGTTTTTAGTCCGTGATGCTGAAGACGATCGGAACCTGCATGCGGGTGTTGACAGCGCGACCGCCTTTGCGACCCGGACGGAACTTCCACTTCATGACCGCCTGGATGGCGGCGGCTTCGAATTCGCGTTGGTTGGAGCGGATGGCGTAGGCGTCGCGGACGTCGCCGTTAGAATCGACGATGAACCCGACGAGAACTTCTCCCGTGATGCCGGCGCGGCGCATTTCGAACGGATAGACCGGGCGGGCCTGGAAGCGGGCCACGGGGATTTGGTCGAGGTTGGCGAGGTCGAACAGATCCTTCATGCCGGCGCCGATGTTGCCGGTGCGGGGCGACTGAGGAATCGTCACGATACCTTTGGGACGCTCCATGCCGGGGGGCGGCGGGGGTTGGATCTGCTGAACGAAAGAGTCGACCTGGACTTGGGCGGGGACGTCGGCGAGCATCGGGGGGGCGATGTCGGGTATGTCCTCGGTGGGAGCCTCGTCGGTAACCTCGACGATTTCGGGTTCGTCGGGTTCGATCTGGGGCATTTCCATGAGTTCGATGACCGTTTCCTCCTGGGAGACCATGACGACTTCCTCCTGAGGGGCGAAAAGAATTTCGCCGCCGAACAGGAAACCGACGTGGAGCAGGATGGAAACGACGATGCCGACAATAAGATCGCGTGTCATAGACGGGAAGGGTTAGCGACCGGTGGGACGGAAGACAGTCTCGATCGAGACTTGGGAGATTCCAGCTTTACGCACTTCGTCGAGAACCGCAATTGTCGGTCCGTATTTGGCGCGGTCGTCGCTGGCGAGGAGCACGCGGGGCGTGGTCTTGGCGGTTGCGACGTAGTTTTCGAGTCGGGGAGCGACTTCGCCCATGGTGATGGGTTCCTTGTTCCAATAGAGCGTGCCGGATTCCGAAACCTGAAGGGTGACGGGCTCGTTGTCCGGATCCGGTGGACGTGGGTCGGGACGAGCGATCGGCAGGTCCACCGGGATGGTGGTTATCTTGCTCAAGGAGAGGGTGAATAGAATGAATGTTGCGAGCAGGAAGAAGATGACATCGATCAGGGGAATGATTTCGATGCGCGCCGCTTTCTTGCCGCTGGATGATCCGCCTCCGGTCATGGGATGATAAAGGGTGTGCTGGGTTAGAACCGAAACCTGGGCCGTGACCTCGGTCAGTTCTGTTTGGTGAGCGTTTCGATGAAGACGCGTTGGATGCCAGCCTTGCGAACTTCGTCAAAGACGTATCTCGCCTGGCTGAAGAAAGCGTCTTCATCGCCGTTGATGAGGATGCGGGGATTGGCCTGAACCTGCTTGTAGGTCTGCAGGCGGACGAGGAACTCGTCCAAGGTGATGATATCCTTGTCCCACGCGAGCTGGCCTTCGGACGTCACGGTGATGGTGACGGCTCCCGCGGGGTCTCGCGGGTCGCTGGTCTCCGCCTGCGGAAGCGCGACGCGGAGTCCCCCGGAAGAGTTCAGGGAAAGCGTGAAGAGGATGAAGGTGGCGAGAAGGAAGAAGATGACGTCGATGAGAGGGATGATCTCTATTCGCGCTTTCTTCTTCCCGCCTGGTGCTGATCCACCGGTCATGGGTACGTGGTGGTTGGATGGAGGCTCGGTGGCTTAGTGCACCGACTCGTTGCGCTTCATGATGATCTCCAGCGCGGTGGATGCGTCGGTGATTTCATTACGGACCTGTTCCATGCGCGCGTTGAGATAGTTGAAGGGGAGCAGCGCACTGATGGCGATCGCGAGACCGGCGGCCACGGCAATGAGGGCTTCGCCGACACCACCGGTGATCTTGCCGGCGTTGGCGGCGATGTCGCCTTCGCCGAGGGCGCCGAAGGTCTGCATCATGCCCGTCACGGTACCGAGAAGGCCGAGGAGCTGGGCGACGGTGATGACGGTGTCGAGAATGGCGTTGCCGCGTTGGAAGCGGGCGAGTTCCTGGTTCGAAGCGCGGATGAGGGCGTTCGAGAAGCCGTGCTCGCGGTGGGTGAGCGTGTAGATCATGATGCGCGCCACGTAGTCGCTGCTCTTCTTGCCGAGCGAGATGGCGCCTTCGATGTCATTCTGCTCGATCTTTTCGAGCATCTTCTCGACCACGGCCGGATCGCGGGAGGCGTTTTCCTTGATGATGAAGATGACGCGCTCGACGATGACCGTGAAGGCGATGAAGGAGGTCAGGATGATCGGCCACATGATGGGGCCGCCATGCTTGAAGAGCTCCATCGGAGTCTGGCCCATGAGAAACGCGAGAGGCAGGCTGGTCGTGATCATAGAGTATGACTAAACGAGTTTAGTGAGGTTGGGTTGAAGGATTGGGAGTGAAGGAATCAGGGAGAAAAGCGAAGGAGCGAAGGTGCGTGTTCTTTGACGGTGCCGGCCGAAAAGCGCTCAATCTTTGCCGGCTTGCGGGCTCGTTGCTGAGCAACAGCCGCGCCATTTGGAATTCAAAAAATCGATGGGTTCCGGAGTATTAGGTTCGGCATTGAGAGCTATTCGTGGGGTGGGGCGCGAGTGGATTGGAGGCAACCGGGCGACCCTCTAGGGTAACGTGCAACAGGGGGAGTTTATTAGGAACAGGGCGCGAAAGCGGGACGCGAATGACGGAACTGTCGCTGCACCAAAACGTCTGTCAATGCCCTTCATGCTTATCAAGCCGGCGTGCCTCGGAAGGAGACACGCTGGCTGCCCGGCTAGGACTCGAACCTAGACAAGCAGAGTCAGAATCTGCTGTGCTACCATTACACCACCAGGCAGTGGTAAAGTTGAAGGTGGCCGTCTTCGACCAGCGGACCGCCGGTGGGGAAACCGGAGTCCGGCGGCGAACTCCAAGGTGGAGCCGGCGATGGGATTCGAACCCGCAACCGCCTGTTTACAAAACAGGTGCTCTACCGTTGAGCTACGCCGGCG
>VFQQ010000818.1_pt1 | contig 52525 bp, 37 predicted proteins | sample 3512341 | NCBI WGS metagenome assembly VFQQ01 (sample SAMN10412373, study PRJNA504923) | tailings metagenome | isolation source: Relicate 2 Philex TSF1 revegetated site | place: Philippines: Tuba, Benguet | collected 2017-08-29 | reverse complement strand
CGGACGGACTTGCTGGCCTGCACGAAGCGCACGGCTCCTTCGAGCCAGGTCAGTCGCTCGTCGGGCGTGAGGCGGGCGAATTCCGTGTGGCCGTCGTAATCCTCCGGCCGCGACGCCCGCACGATGGCCAGCGCGGCTTCGACCGCGTCCGGTGTGACCGAGGTTTTCTGCTCTTCAGGTGACATGGCGGCGGAGAAATTCGATATCGAGCGCATCCTTGGCACGGGGCGGCTGGATGCCGAGCTTCAGGGTGAGAAGCTTTTTCTTGGTCAGGACCCGCACGGCAAAGTCTCCCAGTGCGACCCACTCACTGTCCGGCAGCAGCGTTTCGTAGGAGAGGTCCGGGCGGAGAAAAATGTCCACGTGCCGGATCGGTTGGTCGGGATCGAGGAAGCTGAACACCAAGGCGTGCTTTTCTTCCACGATCGCTTTCACCACCCCGGGATCGAGCAAGGACTCCGGTGCGATCGGCACGCGGGGCTTGAGACGGAGTTCGTTCATCACCCGAAGAAAGCCGGGCAAGTTGGCCGGAGTCATCGCGACCGCCAGATCCACATCCATGGTCACGCGCTCCACGCCTTGCAGCACGCACGCGACCCCTCCCCCAATGATGAACTCCACCCGCGCCTTGGTGAGCGCCGCCAGAATCTCGCGATAGGGATCGTTCAGCACGGCGGCACTTCAATGCGCGCCGGCCGAATGATCAACTCCGCATTGGGGTCCGAATTCCACGATTGGGGAACTGTAGGAGGGGCTTTATGCCCCGATCTGACGTTCAAGCGCGGCGCACATTTTTATCGCGGCATAAAGCCGCTCCTACAGTCGCGCTGCGTTAATCCTATCGCCGAATCCGGGTTAAAGGGCGCAGCAAGACTGCGCCTCTACAGGAGAGCCATTGATTCGTGAGATTCGCGGGCTGTGATGCCTCGGCCATCTGCGTGCATCTGTGTCTATCTGTGGTTCAAAACGGATTGGGTTCGAGCCGTTCGACAGGCTCAGGGCACGCGGGCGCGCCCTGCGACGAATTCGCGGCGGGCCCAGCGGTCCCGCCCTACCCTCTGCTCACGGCGGGCGATGCTGCCCAGCTGCTCTCTGCGCGCTTTGCGTCCTCTGTGTTGAAGAGATTGGCCCAATCGCGGCGCGCACGGCCCGTTCGACAAGCGCAGGGCAAGCGGGCGCGCCCTACCTGCCGGAATAAACCGTTTCCACGCTCCGGACCCCATCAACGCACCCTAAGGCGCCACGTTCGCCGCCAGCGGGTCACTTAAACTTAAACCTCTAACTTCAACTGGCGCGCTGCGCCTTCTGCAGCGCGCCCCGGATGATTTCCGTCGCGAGCTTGAGGTGCTCGGCGGTGGCGATGAGGGGCGGGAGCAAGCGGAGGGTGTTGCCGCCGGCGATCGGGCAGATCATGCCGCCTTCGCGGAGAAGCGGGAGATAGGGCGCGGGATCACCCGTGAGGCGCAGGCCGAGCATGTAGCCGCGGCCGGTGACGCCGAGGACCTGCTGCGGGAATTCGACGGCGAGCTTCTCGAGCTCGGCCTTCCACGCGGCGCCGTTGACGGCGACCTTGCGGATGAGGTCGTCGCGCTCGAGCACGTCGAGCACCGCGAGCGCGGCGGCGCAGGCGAGGGGCGAGCCGCCGAAGGTCGTGCCGTGCGAGCCGGGCGTGAAGAGTTCGGCGTTCTTCTCCGCGGCCCAGATGCCGCCCATCGGGTAGCCGTTGGCGATGCCCTTGGCCATGCCGATGGCGTCGGCGCGCACGCCGGAATGCTGGAAGGCGAAGAACGTGCCGGTGCGCCCGAAGCCGCATTGCACCTCGTCGAGCATGAGGAGCAGGTTGTGCTGGTCGCAGAGCTGGCGCAGGCCCCAGAGGAATTCATCCGTGCAGGGCGTGACGCCGCCCTCGCCCTGGACGGTCTCGATCATGATGGCGCAGGTCTGGTCGTCGATCAGGTCGGCGAAGCTCTGCACGTTGTTCAACTCGCCGGCGGCGAAGCCGGGCACGAGCGGGCGGAAGCCCTTCTGGATCTTCTCCTGCGGCGTGGCGCTCATGCCGCCGTAGGTGCGGCCGTGGAAGGCGTTCTTCGCGACGAGGACCTTGTAACACTTGCCCTCCTCGCCGCTCTTCCGGATGCCGTGCAGGCGCGCGAGCTTGATCAGGGCCTCGTTGGCCTCGGTGCCGGAGTTGCAGAGGAACACGCGGCCGGGACCGGCCTGCTGCACGATGCGGCGCGCGAGTTCGCCGTAGTTCGGGTTGCGGTAGAGATTCGAGACGTGGACCATCTCGCCGGCTTGGCGGCGGATGGCTTCGACCCAGACGGGGTGGCAATGGCCGAGGGCGTTGACGGCGATGCCGGAGGCGAAATCGAGATACTTCTTGCCCGTGTCGTCCCAGGCCCAGACGCCTTCGCCGCGCACGAGCGTGAGCGGGGCCTTGGCCACGTTTTTCATCACGTAGGCGTCGTAGAGCTCGGCGGTGTTGGTGCGGACGATGTTCGGTGTCATGGGAAAACGGAGGGCGGAAAGCCGGAGGAGAAAGGCGGAGTGTCTGAAATTATCCCGCGCTCCGCACGGCGAAATCCGGCGGCGACCGTATCAGCCGAGCACAATTTCCGTGCCGACGCCCTTGTCGGTGAAGATCTCGAGCAGGAGGCTGTGCGGCATGCGGCCGTCGATGAAGTGGACGCGTTGCACGCCTTCCTGGAGCGCACGGACGGCGCTGGCGACCTTCGGGCGCATGCCCTTGTCGATGACGCCCTTCTTCTTCAGCGCGTCGACTTCGCCGACCTTGAGCGTGGAGATGAGCGTGTCGGGATTCTTCGGGTCGGAGAGCAGGCCGGGCACGTCGCTCATATAGACGAGGCGGCGGGCGCGGAGGGCGGAGGCGACGCGGCCGGCGACGGTGTCGGCGTTCACGTTGTAGGGCATGCCGTCGTAGCCTTCGGCGACGGGGGAGATGACGGGCATGAAGCCGTCGCCGACTTCCTTCTTGATGAGCTTCACCTTCACCTCGGTGACGTCGCCGACGTAGCCGAGGTCGACGGTGTTGCCGTCGTCGTCGGTCGTGAGCTTCTGGCACATGAGGACGTTGTCGCCGGGGAGGCCCTTCGGGCGGGCTTTGACGGCGGCGAGCGTGTCGCAGACCTCCTTGTTCACGATCTCGTCGAGCGTCTGCTTGACGATGGCGATCGTGGCGGCGTCGGTGACGCGGAGACCGTTGACGAAGTTCGCCTTCAGGCCGGAGGCGTCCATGGCCTTGCTGATGGCCTTGCCGCCGCCGTGGACGACGACGACGTTGATGCCGACGGCGGCGAGGAACGCGATGTCGGTGGCGACGCGGTTGCGCACGGCCGGATCGGGATCGTCCATGAAGCTGCCGCCGTATTTGACGACGAAGGTGGAGCCGCGGAAGTCCTGGATGTAGGGAAGCGCTTCGAGCAACACGCGCGCTTTGGCGATGACCTCGGTGACGTTGACGTTCATTGAGGCAGGGCCGTGAAGGAGAGGAAGTGACCGGTGGTCATCGAGGGTGACGTGCGCCGGGTGTTCTTGAGGGAAGGCGGCGGGATTTCACGTCAAAAATACGACGGGGCGGGGCGCGGGTGGGCGGGAGCTGGAAGCTCCCGCTACTTTGCGGGCGCGGTCTGCTCCGTCACTCGCTCTTGTTGTAGTTCACGTAGCCTTCGGTGAGGTCGGTGGCGAGGAGGCGGTAGGCGGCCTTGCCGAGGTGGAGGTCGAGGGTGACGGTGAAGCGGCGGTTCTTCACGATCTCCTTCCACTTGGGCTTGAGGTCGGGCTGCGGCTTGCCGGCGATCATCGCGGGCGTGTCGTTGTAGCGGATGTCGAGCTTGGCCTCGATGAGCTTGGCGCCGGAGTAGCCGGCGGCGTCGGCGAGGCGGCCCCAGTTCGGGTCCTCGCCATACCAGGAGGATTTGACGAGGAGGGAATTGCCGATGGCGCGCGCGCACTTCTCGGCGTCCTCGGCGGAGGCGGCGCCCTGGACCTTCACCTCGATGACCTTGGTGATCTTCTCGCCGTCGGAGACGATCTTGTCGGCGAGGATCTCGCAGGCCTTCCAGACGGCGTCGGCGAAGAGGATGCGCAGCTCGCGCGGGCTCTTGTCGCCGACGGAGACGCCGGAGTGGCCGTTGGCGAGCATGATGACGGTGTCGTTCGTGCTCATGTCGCCGTCGACCGTGATGCAGTTGAAGGTGCCGTTGACGGCGTCGGTGAGCGTCTTCTGGAGGAAGCTGCGCGGGACGGAGAAATCCGTGGCGAGGAAGGCGAGCATCGTCGCCATGTTGGGCTGGATCATGCCCGCGCCCTTGGCGAAGCCGGCGACGGTGTGCTTCTTGCCGTCGTAGACGAAGGAGACGGTGACGGTCTTCGGGCGCGTGTCGGAGGTGAGGATGGCGTCGGCGGCCTTCTTGCCGTGCGCGGGCGTGCGGCCCTTCTCGGTCACGGCGCGTTCGAGGCCCTTCAACACGCGGTCGATCGGGAGGGGCTGGCCGATGCGGCCGGTGGAGCAGACGAAGAAGGCGGGCGGCTTCTGGTTGAGCGACGCGGCGGCGCGCTGCGCCATCTGGTGCGCGTCCTTGAGGCCGTCGGCGCCGGTGCAGGCGTTGGCGTTGCCGCTGTTGGCGACGATGCCGTGGAAGGGGCCGCCCTCCTCAAGGTGTTTCTGGCAAAGCAGCACGGGGGCGGCTTTGACGGCGTTCTTGGTGAAGGTGCCGGCGGCCGTGCAGGGCCGCAGGGAATAGACCAGCGCGAGATCGAGGCGCTTGAGGTCGTTTTTCTGTCGGATGTCGCAAGCTACTCCCGCCGCTTCGAATCCGGGCACGTCCGTGATGCCCGCACTGTCAGGGGTGACGGTCAGTTGTGTCATGTGGTGGTGTGTGTGTGCTGCAAAAGATCGGGTCAGCGCAGGCCGGCGTCCTCCGGGAAACCGCTCCAAAGGTTCATGATCTGGACGGCCTGGCCGCTCGCGCCCTTGACGAGGTTGTCGAGGGCGGAGGTGAGGATGAAGTTGCCCGTGCGCGCGTCGTGCACGGCGGAGACATCGACGCGGTTGGTGCCGGTGACGTGCGCGGAATCGGGCGTCTCGCCCGACGGCAGGATGGCGACGAAGGGCCGGCCGGCGTAGGCGGCGCGCCATGCGGCGTAGAGCGACTCGAGCGTCGCGCCCGGCGCGGCGGGCACGGTGATGGTCGTGATGATGCCGCGGCGCATGGGCGCGAGGTGCGGGTTGAACTGCACGACGACCTTCGCGCCGGCGCGGAGCGAGAGCTGTTCCTCGATCTCGGCGAGGTGGCGGTGCTTGACGAGGCCGTAGGCCTTGGCGCTCTCGGCGCGCTCGACGTAGAGATAAAATTCCTCGGCCTTCTTGCCGGCGCCGGAGACGCCGCTGAAGGAGTTGACGACGATGTGCTCGCGCGCGACGACGCCGGCGGCGAGGAGCGGGGCGAGGGGCACGAGCGTGCTCGTCGGGTAGCAGCCGGGCGCGGCGGCGAGTTTGATCTCGGTGCGCCATTTCGCGTCGGTCAGCTCGGGCAGCACGAAGCGCGCGTGCGGGAGCAGCTCGGGCGCGTGGTGGTGGCCGTAGTATTTTTCGTAGGTCGCGAGATCGGCGACGCGGAAGTCGGCGCTGAGGTCGATGACGCGGCGGCCGGCGCCGACGAGGACGCGGGCGAATTCCGCCGCGGCGCCGTGCGGGAGCGCGAGGAACCAGAGTGCGATGTCGTCGCGCGCGGCGAGTGCGGCCGGATCAGAACCGGAGAACGTCAGCGCATCGGCCGCGGAGCCGCGGAGGGCGGGAATGATGCTCGAAAGCGGTTTGCCCGCGTGCTGACGCGACGTGACCGCCGCCAAATTTGCGTGCGGGTGGCCGAGGAGCAGTTTGACCAGAACTTCGCCGGAATAGCCCGACGCGCCGACAATGCCGACATTCATCTAATTGGCCCGTGAGTAAATGCGTGAGGGCCGGGGGTTCGCAAATAAAAACGGGGTGCCGGATGCGGCACCCCGTCGGGAAAGGGTCGAGAGCTCGGTGGGCGGCTCAGCGCTTCGAGAACTGGAAGCGCTTGCGGGCGCCGGGCTGGCCGGCCTTCTTGCGCTCTTTCTCGCGGGGGTCACGGGTGAGGTGACCGGCCTTCTTGAGGGTGACGCGGAGCTCGGAATTGAACTTCAGGAGGGCGCGGGCGATGCCGTGGGAGACGGCGCCGGCCTGGCTGCTGATGCCGCCGCCCTTGACGTTGGCGACGACGTCGAACTTGTCCTTCACGTCGGCCGTGGCCAGGGGGCCGGCGGCGCGGCGGGCGAAGTTGTCGTGCTTGAAGTAGGCATCGAAGCTGAGGCCGTTGGCCGTCAGCTGGCCCGAACCGGCGACGAGGCGCACGCGGGCGGTGGAGGTCTTGCGGCGGCCGGTGCCGATGAAAACGGTGGAGTCAGCGCTCATGGATCAGATCAAAGCTTGATGGGGTTCTGCGCGGCGTGGGGATGCTCGGCGCCCGGGAACACGCGGAGCTTGGTGAGCATCTTCGCGGCGAGGCGGTTCTTCGGGAGCATGCCCTTGACGGCCTGCATGACGATGAAATCGGGCTTCTTGGAGCGGACGTCCGTGAGCTTGCGGTATTTCTCGCCACCGACGTAGCCGGAGAAGGACATGTATTCCGTCGTCTCCTCCTTCTTGCCCGTGAGGACGACCTTGCTCGCGTTGATCACGATGACGAAGTCGCCGGTGTCGACGTGCGGGGTGTAGGAAGCCTTGTTGCGGCCACGGATGATGTTGGCGACTTTGACGGCGAGACGGCCAAGGACCTGGCCCTCGGCATCGATGAGATACCACTTGGGCTGGACTGTCTCTTTTTTGGCCAGATAGGTTTTCATTGCGGAAAGAGGCCCAAGGGAAAGAGTTCGCCCTACCCTGTCAACACCCAAGCTTTCACAATTTCCGCCGCCGCCCCGAATCGGGGCCGGATGGGCTTAATCACTCAGAAATCGAGCCTTAAGGCCAGGCCGACCGCCGCCCGGAGCCCGGAATCGCCGCCGCGGGCCGACCAGAGCCGATCCGCCCCCCGGGTGCCGGAAATCTCGGCGTCGGCGACGATCTGCAGGCGCTCCCCCACCCGATACGGCAGCCGCGCCCGCGCCCCGGCGTAGCCGTGCGCATCGGCCCGGCGCGGTCCCGCGGCGTCCGGGCGGATATCCTCCGCGTCCACCCAGCCGGCGAACGCGCTCCATTCCAGGAAGGCGCCGAGCCGCGTCAGCGCCACCTGATGGGCGAGCGAAAGCTCGGCGAGATTCGCCCGCAAGCGCAGGTCGCGACGCACCTCGAGCGTGACCGTCGGCCCGAGCGGGGCCGTGTGGCTGAAGGCCAAGCCAAGCTCGGTCGCGTGCCGGCGGCCCGGCGCGGCGTCGGCGCCGAAACGCCGGTGCACCGCCAGCGCGGTGAGCGCCCGGCTCGCGTCGAAGGCGTGGCGATAACCGGCGGCGAGGTGCGCGAGGCGCGATCCGCCGCCGCGGAACGGTGCGGCGAGCTCCGCCTCCAGCCGGGCGCCGCGATAACGCACCTCCGCCGCGCCGCGCGCGGCGTCGTTGGCGAGGACGACCCCGCGCAGCAGTTGCCGCGAGCGGTAGCCGCTTTCGACGCGCGTCTGCGGTTCGTCATCCCACTCGTCCCCGGCCTGCGCGCACGCGGTCGCCCCGAGCACGAGCAGGCAGGCGGCGAGCGGACGCAGGTGGCGCAACATCACCGGTGGATGTGTTTGTTTTCGCCGTCGTTGTCGACACACTCGTGGCCGATGACCTCGACGACCCGTTCCATCACCCTCGCCGCCGCGGTGCTCGGTTTTCTGGGCGTGGCGCTCGGGGCCTTCGGCGCGCACGGGCTCAAGGCCGCGCTCGAGGCCCAAGGCAGCACGGAGACGTGGAAAACCGCCGTGCTCTACCACCTCGTGCACGCCGTCGCGCTGCTGGCGCTGGCCGGCTGGCGCGACGCCCACGGCGGCCCGGGCGGCCGCGTCGCGTCGCTCTGGGTCGCCGGCACGGTGCTGTTTTCCGGTTCGCTCTACTGGCTCGCCCTCGGCGGGCCGCGGTTGCTCGGCCCGGTGACGCCGCTCGGCGGCGTGGCGTTTCTCGCCGGCTGGGCGCTGCTGGCTTGGAGCGCGTGGCGCCGGCCCGCGGCCTGAAGTCCGACGGGCCGGACGGGACGGGTGGTCCGCGGCCTTGCGCCGCGGACGGAGAAGCGCACGCTGAAAGCGCGCCACCGCGCCCATTCCGCCACATGAACCTGCCCGCACCACTCACCGCCGCCCTCCACGCCCTGCGCGCGGCGGGCGGACGCCCGCACCTCGCGGGCGGCTGCGTGCGCGACTGGCTGCTGGGGTTGGAGCCGAAGGATTTCGACGTCGAGGTGTTCGGCTTGGATTTCGAGCGCATGCAGCGGGCGCTGGCGCCGTTCGGTCCGACCGATGTGGTCGGCCGCAGCTTCGGCGTGCTGAAGGTCCGCCTCGGCGGCGTGGAATACGATTTCGCCCTGCCCCGCCGCGAATCGAAGACGGGCTCCGGCCACCGCGGCTTCGCGGTGGAGCCCGAGCCGCAGCTCTCCGAGGCCGACGCAGCGGCGCGGCGCGACTTCACGATCAACGCGATGGCCTACGATCCGTTTGCCGCGCGCCTGATCGACCCGCACGGCGGCGAACGCGACCTGCGGGCCGGCGTGCTGCGGCACACGAGCGCGGCCTTCGTCGAGGACCCGTTGCGCGTGCTGCGGGCGTTCCAGTTCGCCGCGCGCTTCCGGCTCACCCTGGCGCCGGAGACGGCGACGCTCTGCCGCGCGATCAAGGACACCTACCGCGAACTGCCGCTCGAACGGGTCTGGGGCGAGTGGGACAAGTGGTGTCTCAAGTCCGTGCAGCCCTCGCGGGGCCTCGTCGTGCTGAAGGAGACGGGTTGGTATCATTTCTTCCCCGAAATCGCCGCGCTCGACGGCCTGCCGCAGGAGCCCGAGTGGCATCCGGAGGGCGACGTGTTCGTCCACACCGGCCATTGCCTCGATGCGCTCGTCGGGTTGCCGGCGTGGGTCAACGGCGACGCCCGCACGCGGCGCATCCTCTCGCTGGCCGTGCTGGCGCACGATTTCGGCAAGGCCACGACGACGCACCAGGCCGAGCGCCGGCGCCAGATCCGCTGGGTGAGCCCGGGACACGAGGCCGCGGGCGCGCCGCTGACGGAAAGCTTCCTCCGGCGCATCGGCGCGCCGCACGAGCTGGTCGAGCACGTGCGCCCGCTGGTCGTCAACCACCTCGCCCATCATCACGGGCAGGCCCATTTTCGCGACACCGCGGTGCGCCGCCTCGCGCGCAAGATCGCGCCCGCCTCGCTCAATGAGCTCATTGCGGTGATGACCGCCGACCACCTCGGCCGGCCGCCGCTGATCGCGGAGGAATCCCTGCGCCGCATCGAGGATCTGCGCGCCGTCGCGGAGCGCCTCGCCGTCGCAGACCAGGCGCCGAAACCCATCGTGCTCGGCCGCCACCTCATCGCCCTCGGCATGAAGCCCGGCCCGCACTTCAAGCCCGCGCTCGACGCGGCCTTCGAGTCGCAGCTCGACGGGGCGTTTGCGGACGAGGCCGGCGGTGTCGAGTGGATGAGGAACTGGTTGCGCGCCCACCCGCAGGCGCTAGCGTGAGCGGCATGTCCGCCGCCTCCAGCCAGCTCGAGCAACTCAAGCAGTTCACCGTCGTGGTCGCCGACACCGGCGACTTCGCCAGCATCAAGCAATACGCGCCGCGCGACGCCACGACGAACCCGAGCCTCATCCTCAAGGCCGCCAGCATGCCCGACTACGCGTGGCTCGTGGACAAGGCGGTGCAGGACGCCGGCAGCGGCGCGTCGCTTGCGCAGGTGATCGACCGCGTGCTCGTGCTCTTCGGCGCGGAGATCCTCAAGATCGTCCCCGGCCGCGTCTCGACCGAGGTCGACGCGCGTCTCTCCTTCGACCGTGACGGCACCATCGCCAAGGCGCACGAGATCATCGCGCTCTACGAACGCGCCGGCATCGCCCGCGAGCGCATCCTCATCAAGGTCGCCTCGACGTGGGAGGGCATCAAGGCCGCCGAGCAGCTCCAGCGCGAGAAGATCAACTGCAACCTCACGCTCCTCTTCTCGTTCGCGCAGGCCGTCGCCTGCGCCGAGGCGAAGGTGCAGCTCATCTCGCCCTTCGTCGGCCGCATCCTCGACTGGCACAAGAAGGCCGCCGGCCGCGATTTCGCCCCGACCGAGGACCCGGGCGTGAAATCCGTCACGCAGATCTACACCTACTACAAAAAATACGGCTACGCCACGGAGGTGATGGGCGCGTCGTTCCGCAACAAGGGCGAGATCCTCGAGCTCGCCGGCTGCGACCTGCTCACCATCAGCCCGCAACTCCTCGGCGAGCTGCAGGCCGGCACCGAGCCGGTCGCGCGCAAGCTCGACCCGGTCGCGGCCAAGGCGGCCGACGTGGCGCGTGTGAGCTTCGACGAGAAATCCTTCCGCTACGCGTTCAACGAGGACGCGATGGCGACGGAGAAGACGGCGGAAGGCATCCGCCTCTTCGCCGCCGACATCGTGAAGCTCGAGCAGATGCTGGCGAAGAAACGCGGCTGAGGCGGGCGCCGCCCTGACCGCAGCGGGGCGCGGCGCGGCCGGGGCGGAAAAAATCCCGGCCGCGGGGCCGGGGTCGGGAAGTCGCGTGACGCGGGTGGCTCAGTTCGCCGCGCCGGCCGCGGGAGCGGCGGGAATGTGGCGTTTGAGGAAGGCGTCGATCTCGGTGTAGAAGGCGATGCGCTTGGTCTCGTCGCGGAAGCCGTGGCCCTCCTCCTTCTCGACGATGAATTGGTAGGGGCGGTTATTCCGTTTCAGTGCGCGCTCGATGTCGTAGCCTTGGTCGATGGGCACGCGCGGGTCGTTGCGGCCGTAAGCCATGAGGACGGGCACGCGGATGCGGTCGGCGAAGTGGACCGGCGAGGTCTCGTAGATGCGTTTGCGATCCTCGGCGTTGGAGAGGTCGCCGATGCGGGTGTTGAACCAGTAGAGACGCGCGGGCGGGACGGCCTTGGGGATGACATTCTCGATGTTGACGACGCCGACGTAGTTGATGCCGGCGGCGTAGAGATCGGGTGTGTAGACGAGGCCGGCCATGGCGGCGTAGCCGCCGTAGCTCGCGCCGGAGATGACGACGCGGGCGGGATCGGCGATGCCTTGGGCGACGGCCCATTTCACGCCGTCGGTGAGATCGTCCTGCATCTCGAGGCCCCATTTTTTCCAGCCGGCGGCCTCGAACCACTGGCCGTAACCGCCGGAGCCGCGGAAGTCGACCTGCAGCACGGCGAAGCCGCGGTTGGCGTAGAATTGCACCTCGGGGTTGTAGGCCCACTGGTCGCGCGGGCCGTAGGGGCCGCCGTGCGGGTGGACGATGAGCGGGAGATTCTTCGCTTCGCGGCCGACGGGCAGCGTCAGGTAACCATGGAGCACGAGGCCGTCGCGCGCAGTGTAGCTGATGGGCTTCATGCGCGCCATCTGCTCGGGATCGATCTTGGGTTTGATGACGGCGAGTTCGTCGAGTTTCTGGCGCTTGCGGTCGAAGAGGTAATACACGCCCGGGTCACGGTCGCTGTAGGAGTAGAAAATGATCTTGGAGCCGTCCTCGGAGAACTGGATCGGGCTGTGCACGGTGTCGGGCAGGGCCTGCTCCATGCGGCGGTGGATGGCGCGCATCTCGTCGTCGATCCAGTGGAAGCGGCGGCGGTCGCCTTCGTAGGCGACACCGACGACTTTCTTTTTGAAATCGTCGTAGACGACGCCGGCCATGTCGTAGGTGTCGTCGCCGAACACGAGCTCGGGTTGCAGGTGCGAGCCGGTGACGGTGTCGTAGCGGTAGATGGCGAAGGTTTTGCGGCCGATGTCGGAGGCGATATAAACGGTGCGGTTGTCGCCGTCGAAGGCGATCGGGCGCCAGCCGGGCTGGTCGAAACCGAAGGCGGCGAGCTCGGTCCAGGCCTCCTTGTTGGCGGTGCGGTAAAGGACCTTGTTGGTGCGCGACTCAATGTCACGGAGCATGGCGAAGCGGACGACGTTGTCGCGATCGAGCACGTAGCCGCTGACGGGGCCGGGGGCTTTCGCGATCGGGACGTTGTTGAGGCGTCCGGTCTTGAGGTCCATGCGGGTGACATCGGGCCAGTCGCGGTGGGTCATGCCGGCCTGCACGAGGATGGAGCGGCGGTCGTCCTTGAGGCGGCGGAGCAGGCGGGGGCTGCGCTCGGGGTTGAGGATGGAGGGATCGCTGCCGTCGTGATTGACGGCGTAGAGCTCGAACTGCTCGTCGCCGCCGCGATCGACGAAGAAGATGATGCGGTCCTCGGAGGCCCAGAAGGGGCCGAGGGCTTCCTTGTCGGTGAAGTTGGTGATGAGGTTCTTCGTGCCTTTCTCGAGGTCGATGACGGCGAGGTTGGTGCGGCCGGCGTGGGGCACGAGGGCGAGGATGCGCTTGCCGCTGGGCGAGAATTCCAGGCCGGACATGGCGGCGGTCTGGAAGAAGGTCTCGACCGGGAGTTCGGGGACGGGGGTGGCGGCGCGCGCGACGGCCAGCAGGCCGCCCAACAGCGCGCCCGGAACGATTTTCCGGAGCAGGGTGTTCATAGTTGTGTGTGCAGCGCCAACGGAAACGCGGGCGCAAAAAAAAGCGAGCCTCCCGGTGCGGGAGGCTCGCGTGAGAATCAAACTACGTCAGGCAGGGATCAGAAATCCTTGCGGACGCGCAGATAGACGAAGCGACCGAGGGCCGCGGCACCGTAGGTGTTCGGGTCGAACGAGCTGGTGTCGTAGCCGTTGAACGGAGGCGTCTTGTCGAACACGTTGTTGGCGCCGAGGGTGATCGTCGAGCCCATGAAGCCGCGGTAGCTGACACCGGCGCTGAAGAGCGTGAACGAACCCTGGGGCCAGCCGCCGGCGACGAAGGCGTCGTTGAAGTATTTGCCGATGTAGTCGGCATTGACGCTGGCCGAGAAGTCCTTGTAGCGCCAGCCCACGGCGGCGTTGCCGCGCCACTTCGGGTTGTTCCAGAGGCCGATGTTGTTGAAGTAGCCGCCGCCGAGGCCGGAGTCGGAACCGATCTCGAGGACGCGGGTGACATCGACGCCGAAGTTGAAGTCGCCGACGCGGGTGTTGCGGAGGCGGTAGTTCACGCCGAGGTCATAGCCGCGGTAGATCTGGTAGGCGGCCGGGTTGTTCGACGGCACCGACTCGATGCGGAGGATGGGGCCGCCCGCGCCGTCGCGGACGATGGCGTTCGGGAACTGCTGGCGACCGCGCTCCGAGAGGAGGAAGGTGGCGCTGGGCGTCACGATGACCTGGTTGATGCGGAACTTGAAGTAGTCGAAGCTGATCGTGAGGTCCTTCACGCCGACGATGTCCTCGAGGACGATACCGGCGTAGTAGGACTCGGCCTCCTCGGGGAGGAGGTTCGGGTTACCACCGGTCACGATGCGCTGCTGCTGCGGGGGATCCTGGGGGCGGAGCGGGTCCTGCAGGAGGCCGGAGGAGAAGCCGATCGTCTGGGAGGCGTAGAGGAGGCCGAGGGCGGGGGCCTGGAAGGACTCGGAGTAGGAAGCGCGGACGATGGCGTTCGCGATCGGGTTCTTCGGGAGGCGGAACTTGCCGCCGAACTTCGGCTTCGTGGTGTTGCCGAAGTCGCTGTAGTCCTCATAGCGGACGGCGCCCTGGAGTTCGAGCTGCTTGGTCACCGGAGCGGTGATTTCGACGTAGGCCGACATCACGTCGCGGTCGCCGCTGAGGGGCAGACCGCCACCGGAGCCGAGGTAGGCGGCGGTGTCCGGATTGGTGACGAGGGAGTCCTGGCGGAACTCGAGGCCGGACGCGATGCCGACGTCACCGCCGGGCAGTTCGAAGAGCGTGCCGGAGATGCTGCCGTCGAAGCCGAGGGCCTCGGCGCGGTTGGAGCCGGTCGAGGTGGTGAACAGGGCGTTGCCGATGGCGGGGTTGGTCGAGGGGCCGAACGGATTGAAGAACACGCCGGTGAAGCCGGAGAGCGTGCCGTTGAGGGCGGCCTGGTAGGTGGTGGCGCGGATGGCGTTGCGGGCGACCGTGGTCACGCGGTTGAAGCCATAGGTGCCGGCGACCGTCCAGTCCCAGCGGTCCATGAGGGTGCCGCGGAGGCCGGTGACGATGTTCGAGCTGATCGACTCGGTGTCGAACTTGCGGACGGGGCCGAAGTTCGTGCGGGCGAGGAGCGAGTTGAGCGCGATGCCGAAGGGATTGTAGGGGCTGTTGGCCGGGAGCGTCAGGCCTTCGGTGGGGAAGTTGATGACGCCGGGGGTGAACGCGTAGAACGTGAAGTTGTCGCTGAACGTGAGTTCGCCGAACGCGGTGATGTTCTCGTTGATGTCGTGTTCGAACTGGGCGTAGGTGCTGATGTAGTGATACGCCGGGTAGCGCTGGAACGTCTGGGCGAAGTTGTAGCGATTCTCGTTCGGGACGACGGAGACGCGGGTGAAGCTGCCCAGGGAGACATTGCCGGTGGGCTGGCCGCCGGTGATGACGTAGAGGCCGGCCGTAATGGGCTGACCGAGGGCGGCCGAGGCGGCGGTGGCCTGGGCGGCGGTCAGGTTGATGTTCGCCGGGAAGTTCAGCGTCGAGTTCTGGTTGATGCCGCGGCCGCTGGTGGAGTAGTCGGTCGTGGTCACGCCGTAGTCGCGCAGGAAGTTGGCGTTCGAGGTCTTGTAGTCGACGGCGACCATGGCGCGGGTGGAGCCCGTGGAAGCACCGGCGACGACGCTGGCCTGGGTGTAGGCGGTGTCGTGGTCGAGGGTGTTGCCGTATTGGCCCATGACCGAGAGGCCGGTGTAGTTCTTCTTGAGCTTGACGTTCAACACGCCGGTGACGGCGTCCGAGCCGTAGATGGCCGAGGCACCGTCCTTGAGGAACTCGATGCTGTCGATGGCGGCCGACGGGAGGGAGTTGAAGTCAAACACCGAGCGGTTGCCGGAGTTGGTCAGCGCGTAGGTGATGGCGCGGCGGCCGTTGACCAGGACCAGGAAGCGCTGGGAGCCGAGGCCGCGGATGTTGGCCGTGGCGGCGCCGCGCGTGAAGCTGGCGGTCTGGTAGATGGAGTTGGCCGAGCCGGTGTTGAAGGGAAGGGACTGGATGAAGTCGCCGATGTTGGTGTAGCCCTTCGCCTCGATGTCGTTGGCCGAGTAGGACACGACGGGGGCGGGGGTTTCGACGTCCAAGCGCTTCACGCGGGAGCCGGTGACCTCGAATTTCTCGAGCTTCACCGCATCCTTCGTTTCGTCGTTAGTGTCTTGGGCAGGGGCAGTGGTCTGCGCCACCGCCGCGGGGATCAGGCTGGCACCCAGGATCAGGGCAAGCGCTGCCCGCGTATTCCATGCGGAACGTGCGTTCATAGTGCGTTCGGTTGTGTTTCGTTGTGTTAGAGTGTCATGCCGCAGCGAACTGGGATGACATGGGCGTTCATCCGAACGGAAGCCGGTAGGCCTAATCAAGCCAAATCAGTCAAAAAGTGCGACAAAGCGTCGCAATTCTACGACGAATGCGCTGAACGCGCGGCGTAAACAAAGCCTGTCCCGGCGCCGGTCGGCGCGGGCGTTGTGACTGCATTGGGGCACGGACGGCGGCCGGGATGGGAGCGAGCTACGAGCCGGAATCGACGGGCAGGTGTTTCATCAGGAACGCATCGATGGCGCGGTAGAGTTTGATGGCGGCCTCCGCCTTTTCGAATCCGTGGCCTTCGGCGAGCTCGATGTGGGATTCGTAGGGTTTGCCCGCGCGCTTCAGGGCCGCCTCCAACGCCTGCCAGTGGGTGAACTCGACGCGGGGGTCGTTGCGGCCGTAGGCATGGAAGGTGGGCACGCGGATGTTGGCCACGTGGTGCACGGGCGAGCGCTGGGTGAGGAAGGCGTCGCCCTCGCCGACGCGCTTGGAATAGATGGCGCGCGAAATCGGGTTGGTGCGGAGGTCGTAGCGGGTGATGAGCTTGAGGTCGGCGACGCCCACGATGTTGATGGCCACGCGGTAGAGCTCCGGGGTGAAAGTCGCGCCGGCCAGCGCGGCATAGCCACCGTAGCTGGCGCCCATGATCCCGACGCGGGCCGGGTCGGCGTGGCCTTGGGCGATCGCCCACTGCACCGCGTCGGTGAGGTCGTCCTGCATGCGGGCGCCCCACTCGCGGTCACCGGCGTCCATGAACTGGCGGCCGAAGCCGCTCGAGCCGCGAAAATTCACCTGCAGCACCGCGTAGCCGCGGCTGGCGAGGAACTGGACCTCGCGGTCGTAGCCCCATGAATCGCGCGCCCAGGGTCCGCCGTGCGGCAGCAGGATCAGGGGCGGAGGGCGCTTTTCCGCACCGACGGGCAGCGTGAGATAACCGTGGATCTCCAACCCGTCGCGGGCGGTGAAGCGGATCGGCGTCATCGGCCGCATGAGTTCCGCGTTCAAGCCGGGGCGAAGCGCCGAGATGGGCTGGATCTGCGGGGTCGGGCCGCGCAGGTCGCCGAGGTAGTAGATGCCGGGATTGCGATCGTTGCTGACGAGGAAGAGGAATCGCTTCTCGTCGCGGGAGATGTTGAGCAGCGTGACGGCGTGACCGGCGAACGACGCCTCGAGGGACCGGACGAGGGAGCGCCACGTGTCGTCAAACCAGTGGTGGCGGATCTTGTCGTCCTCATAGACGACGGCGCGCAGCTGGGTGCGTTCGCGGTTCTGGATGAGGCGGCGGATTTCCCCGGCGGGCGGATCGAAGAGCACCGGACCGAGGTTGCCGGTGTCCGTGGCGAGTGTGCGCAGCACACCGCGATCGTGCGGGCGGTAGTCGAGGATGTAGGCGGTCGCGCCGTCGCCGGACAGGCCGAGGATGGCCCAGTCGGGGCGCAGGGGGCTGAGCTTGGCGAGGTCGCGCCACGGCTGGCCGTTGGCGGGCCGGGAGCGGACGAACAGGTCGGTGCCCTCGATGACGACGGCGAGACGCAGGTTGCCGTCGCGGTCGTAGAAACCGTCCTGCATGCCGGGCTCGAGCTGACTGAGCTGCAGCCGGCGGGCGGTCTTGACGTTGACCTGATAGAGGTAGGGCGTGGCGTTGCGCGGGATGGAGGGCGCAATCTTGCGCGGGTCCGATTCGGAGGTGTAGCCGAGGATGAGGATGTGCTCGTCGCTCCACGGGAAAGTGTCCTCGAGGGAGCCGAAGAAGAGGGAGAAATCGTCCTGCCGGCGGCGCGATTCGAGGATGCGCTTGACGCGCTTGCCGGCGAGGTCGGTGGACGCGAGCAGGGGAATTTCGTGCCCCTCGACGGCGGAGGTGAACATCAAGGTGTCGTCGCCCTTCCAGAAAACGCTGCGGATGTTCTCGTCCTTGAAATGGACGACGACGCTGGATTTGCCGGTCGTGAGGTCGAGCAGGGCGAGGCTGTAGCGGCCGTTGTTCGGCGCGATCATGGCCACCTTGGAGCCGTCGGGCGAGAGCGCCATCTGGGGGATGGTGTTGTCGTCGAAAAAGGCCTCGACGGGCAGCAGCTGACGCGGGCCGGAGGCCGCGACGGAGAGCGCGGCGAAGGCGAGAGCGACGACAGCGAAGAGGTGGCGGAAATGTGGGGCGGCGGGCGGCTTCATCGGGAAGGAACGCGGGAAAGGGAGGCAGAGGCCGGGGGATCGCGGGACGGGGGCGCGATTCAGGAAGCGGGCGGGAGGCGGGCGCGGGGGGCGGAGAGAAAAGAGAAAAGCCGGGCCTCCTCTGGGGGAGGCCCGGCTCGTGAATCATGGGGCGAACCAGGCGGACGCCTTAGAACTTGTAGCGGCCCTGGAAGTAGACCAGGCGGCCGATCGGGTCGTAGGCGCGGAGGTCGCGGTTCTGGTTACCCTCCGTCTGCGAGAACGGCGGCGGCTCGTCGAACACGTTGTTCATGCCCGCCGTGACCGTGAGGCCCTGCAGCCAGCGGTTCCCGAACTTCGAGAAGTCGTAGCTGAAGGCCACGTCGAACTGATGGTAGGCATCCATCGAGCGCACGGGCGTGGTGAACTCGTCGAGCTCGGGCACGTAGATGTGGGCCACCTGCGCGCGCATGTTCTTGTAGGTCCAGGAAACCGAGGTGTAGGTGCGGAAGTCCGCATAAGCACTCGTCCCGGAGTAGCGGCCGGCATAGTCCACCGGAGCCGAGGTCGGGAGGCTCTGGATGGCGTATTCGTTGATGTAGGTGCCGGTGAGCTGGAAGTTGAACACGCCCAGGTCGGTCGTGTCGTGACGGTAGCGGAGGCTGACGTCCGCACCGGATTGCCAGACGCCGGCGACGTTGACGAGGGCGTTCGAGATCCAGACTTCGTCCGACGGGCGGTTGCTCATCTGGCCGGGGGACGTGATGGGCGCGCCGTCGAGGAAGCGCGTCTCGCCGTTGGGGCCCTGGGCGCCGAGGCGCACGAGCGAGGCGTAGGGCGAGGCGGGGCCGAACTGTTCGACGGAGCTGACGATCAGCGACGAGGAGATCGTCGAGATGAGGTCGCGCTCGTCGACATCGAACCAGTCAAACGAAACCTCGAGGCCCTTGACGCTCTTGGGCGACCAGACAATGCCGGCGGTCCAGTTGCGGGACTCGGAGGGATTCAGCAGCGGGTTGGAGCCCGACTGGGAACGATACTGGCGCGAGCCCGTGGTGACGTTGAGCGCGTTGCCGGAGGTGTCGAAGCGGGAGATGTTGATGCCCGCGGTGAAGCCCTGCGCGATCGGCCCGAGGAGGTCGTAGAGCGTGGGCGCCGAGAACGACTCCGAGTAGGTGCCGCGGAAGGCGAGCTCGTCATTGAAGGGCAGCCAGCGGATGGTGTATTTCGGCACGAAGGGGTCCGAGGTCTTGCTGTAGATGTCCTTGCGGCCGGCGACCGAGAGCTCGAGCATGTTGAAGCCCTTGATGGCATTCGCCTTGTCGAAGATCGGAACGCGGACCTCGGCGAAGATGCCGTCGGTGGTCGAGCGCGCGGCGAACGGCTGACGCGGCGTGGCCTGCAGCCACTGGCCGGTCTGGTCGTAGCGGTCGTTCTCGAACTTCAGGTGCTCCCAGCGCGTTTCCGCGCCGAAGCCGACCTGGATGGGGCCGGCGGGGAGATCGAAGACCTGGCCCGTGACGCGGAGGTCGAAGGCGTTGAGCTCCGAGAGGTAGTCGCGGAAGCTGGTGCCGAGCATGCCCTCGATGACGCCGGGGGCCTGGTTGCGGGCGAACGGATTGTAGGTGAGGTTGTTGACCGCGTTCGTGTAGGAAACGGCGTCGATGAGGTTCGAGTTGCGGAAGTTGTGGAGCGTGCGGTTGAAGGAACCGGCGAACTCGTAGCTCCAGTTGTCGCCAATGCTGCCCTTGATGCCGACGACACCGCGCAGACCGTGCGACTTGTTGTCGTAGATGCGGGGGAAGTTCACGAAGCGGTTGCGCGCCGTGATGGTGTTGGCCGCACCGACCGTGTAGACACCGCTGACCAAGCCGCCGTTGAAGGGGTTGTTCACGTTGTCGGCGCGAACATTGCCCGACACGGGCTGGGCGTTGAGCACGGAGCGCGTCTCATTGATCGTGTAGATGAAGTCGCCAAAGAGACGGAGATTGTCCGTGAGCTGGTGATCGATCGCGGCGGTGAAGCTGCGGCGCTCGGCGGCGAGGAGCATCGTCGGGTAGTTGGCGAGGTCGAAGAACTGCGCGACCTGGTCCTGCGTCAGCGGTCCCTGATAGATGCCGGCGGCCACCAGTTGGGCCGGCGTGAGGTCCGTGTTCTGCGGCGGGGCATTCAGGTTCGGGTTGAGGTAGTAGAAGTCGTTGCCGATGTTGATCGAGCCGGCGAACGAGGGGGTGCGGAACTGGTTCTTGCCCCACTCGCGATCCTTCTGGATGAGGGGATCGCTCTTCTTCCACTCGGTGGAGATGGTGACGTTGGTCTTGCCGTTGCCGGCGCCACCGATCGCGTAGTATTGGCGGTTGGCCCAGTTGGTGTTGCCGGGGGACCAGCCGTAGTAACCACCCACCTCGAAGCCCTGATAATTGGTCTTCATGATGACGTTGACCACGCCCGAGACGGCGTCGGAGCCGTAGGTGGCGGAGGCGCCGTCGGAGAGGATCTCGATGCGCTCGACAGCGTTCATCGGGATCATGCTCACGTCGACGAAGCTGCCGCCGCCGGAGGCGACGACGGGCGAGACGGCGGCGCGGCGACCGTTGATGAGCACGAGCGTGGCGCGGTTGCGCAGCGCGACGGCGGAGCCGCCGTTGGTCGAGCCGGAGGAGATGTTGCCGTTGTCGGAGCCGACGTTGTTGGCGCCGTAGAAGTTCGGCTGGGCCTTGCGGATCACCTCGAGGAGATCCGTGGCGACGCCGGTGTTCCGGATATCCGCGGCGCTGAGAACCGTGATCGGAACCGCGGGGGTGTCGGCGGCGATCGGGATCAGCGATCCCGTCACCACAAACTTGTCCAGCTTCACCGTCTCTTCTTCTTTGTCGGACGCAGGGCTCTGTTGAGCCACCGCGGTATGAATCAGGCTGGCGCCTAGGAATAGGCCAAGCGCCGCCCGCATATTCCAGTGGGAACGTGCGTTCATGTGCGTAGTGTTCGGTTGTGTTAGGTGGGCGGCTGCAAAGGGGGTAAGCAGCTGCCCGGGGTGCGCTGTGGCTATGGCACGCACTTGAATGCGCGCAAGACGAAATGCGTATATAACACGACGAAGAGTTCATTTTCTGCGATAAACGCAGTCGATTCGCGACGAGCGTCGGAGCCCATCCGACAAAAAAGGCGGCCCCGGGAAGGGGCCGCCTGAAGGGGGAAACTGGCCTGTCGCTTAGAAGCGGTAGGTCGCCTCGATATACATGAAGCGGCCGACGGCACCGTAGGTGGAGACGTCGCCGTTCTCGTTCGAGAACGAACCCTTGGCCATCGGGAGGCCTTCGTTGAACACGTTCGTGGCGCCCGCCTTGAGGGTCAGGCCCTTGAGCATGCCCGCGTCGGCACCGAAGGTGTAGGCCACGGCGAAGTCGATGCTGTTGAAGGCTTCGACGTCCGCGTCCGCGGCCGGGTCGGTGTTGTCGAACCAGTTCTCGTCCGTCACGCCGGGGATGTGCTGCCAGCCGAAGGTGGCGCCCCAGGGACCGCGGTTCCAGCGGACGCTGAGGTAGGTCTGCCAGTCCGGGATCGTGCCGTTGAAGAACGTGGCCAGGCCGACGGTGTCGAACTGGGCCGTGCCCGGGAGGGTCTGGGCGCGGTAGTGCTGCCACCAGATGCCGGCGAGCGAGGCGTCGAAACGGCCGAGGGACTCGCTGGACCAGGTGTAGTCGAACTTCAGGTCGAAGCCGGCGAGCTCCTGGTTGGAGATGTTGACGAGGGTGTCGGTGACATAGACCTCGTCGATGGCGCTGCTGCCGATCTGGCCGGGGGCGGTGACGGGCGTGCCCTGCGTGAAGCGGGTCGTGTCATTGCGCGGACCAAAACGCACGAACGAGGCGTAGGGCGAGGCCGTGCCATTGAGTTCGACGCTCTGCAGGATCGTCGACGTGCCGATGGTCGAGATGAGGTCGACCTGCTCGACGCTGAAGTAGTCGACCGACATGGAGAAGCCCTTCACGCTCTTGGGCGACCAGACGAAGCCGATCGTGTAGTTGTCGGACGTGGAGGGGCGGAGGTTCGGGTTCGAGCCGGAGCGGGCGTTGGCCTGGCCGGTGATGGCGGGGCCGCCGCCGAAGCGCTGGAGGTTCAGCGAGGAGGTGAAGCCGATGCCGCCGGGGCCGAAGAGCTGGAACAGCGTCGGGGCGGAGAACGACTCGGAGTAGGTGGCGCGGAAGGCCAGCTCGTTGTTGAAGGGCAGGTAGCGGAGCGAGAACTTCGGCACGGTCGGATCGTCCGTGTCGGAGTATTTCTCGGTGCGGACGGCCGCCTCGAACTCGAGGAGCATGCTGTCGCCGCTGGTGCTGCCGAGGAGCGGGATGCGGACGTTGGCGAAGGCGGCGGTGATGTCGCGATCGGCGTTGAACGGATCCAGCGTCGTGGCGGTGTCCCAGCCGAAGGTCGCGCCTTGGGAGTTGCGGTCGGCGGTCTGGGCCAGCTTTTCGACGCGGTGCTCGACGCCGAAGGCCACGCCGAGCTCGCCGGCGGGGAGGTCGAACGCCTTGCCGGCGACGCGCGCGTCGTAGGAGATGAGCTCCGAGACGGCGGTGCCGAGGGCCTCACCGAACATGCCGGAGGCCTCGACGGCGCCGGGGGCCTGCACGCGGGCGAAGTAGTTGAGGATGCCGCCGGAGACGGCGGCGACGCGGGCGGCCGTGTCGATCAGGCCGGGGTTGCGGTAGGCCTGCTCCACGCGGTTGCGGAGAGCGGCCGCTTCCCAGCGCCAGTCATCACCGATCTCGCCCTTGGCGCCGATGACGGCGCGGACGTTGGTGGTGGTGTAGTAGTATTGGCGCGGGTTCTGGAGGAAGCGGTTGCGGGCCACCAGCGTCTGGTCCGACGGGTTGCGCGGATCGTTGGCCGCCATGACGGCGGAAGTCGGCTGGGCGTTCAGCTGGGAGAACGTCTTGGTGAGCGAATACATGAAGTCGCCGAAGACCGAGACGTTGTCCGTCCAGCGGTGGTCGAAGTTCATGGTCGCGGCCTGACGCTCGTTGGCGAGGAGGATGGTCGGGAAGTTCGCCAGGTTGAACGCATATTGCTGCTCGGCTCCGAGACCGGAGATGAGGTTCGAGGCATTGACCGGGATGTAGGTGCCGTTGGCCACGAGCTGGGCCATCGTGAGGTCCTGGTTCAGCGGCGGGGCGTTGAGGGAGGGATTCAACACCCAGAAGTTGGAGCCGGAGCTCACGACGCCGGCGAACGTGCCGGTGCCGTAGATGGGATTGGTGTAGCCGCGCTCGTATTGGTAGAGCGGGTCAGCCTTCGTCCACTCGGCGGAGACGGTGATGCCGGAGGTGTCGTTCGACGCGCCGGTGACCACCCAGCCCTTGCGGACCGCGTAGTTGCCGGGGTTGTCGGAGAAACCGTAGTTCATGCCGACCTCCATGCCCTTGAAGTCGGAGCGGAGGATGATGTTGACCACGCCCGCGACCGCGTCCGTGCCGTAAATGGCCGAGGCGCCGTCCTGGAGGATCTCGATCTTCTCGATGGCCGAGACCGGGATGAGGTTCACGTCCACGAACTGGAAGCCACCCGACGCCACGATGGGGGCGTAGGCGGAGCGGCGGCCGTTGATGAGGACGAGGGTCTGGGTGTTGCGGAACGCCAGCTGCGAACCGCCGCCGGTGCTGCCGGAGGAGATGTTGGCGTTGGCGTTGCCGAGGTTGCCATTGCCCATGAACTGCGGCGCAGCCTTGCGCAGCACTTCGAGGACGTTGGTGGTGACGCCGGTGTCGGCGATTGCCTGGGCGTCGAGGGTGGTAACCGGGATCGCGGTGGCCGTGCCGGCCATGGGGATGTAGGAGCCGGTAACCTCGAAACGTTCGAGTTTGACGACCTCTTCACCCGAATCAGCGGCCGTGCCGGCCGCGGTCTGTGCGTAGCTCTGCGAAACCAAAGCAGCCGTCATGCCCAATACGAGGGCACGCGCCGCCAAGGCCTTCCTTGCGGGATAGTTCATGGTTCAGTTGTGTTGTGTTGTGTTAGGCAAAATCGCCGGTGACCGGCGCATTTGCTGCGGTAAGTTGTAATTTTCCCGCGACGAACGCAACGCGATTGTTTAATTATCTCCATTAGCCAAATCCCTAAGTCTTCGTCGGAAGCCGATTTGGGAAGCCCCCTCCCAATCCATCGGGACACAACCGCTGGTTGACTCACCCCGACCGCCGCCCAAGCGTCCGCGGGCGATGGCCGCCCTCTCCACGCTCCTGCAGAATCTGGTCGACTACGCCGGGCTTTTCCCGCCGGCGAAGCTCCCGATGGCGGACGCGGTGCGGAACTACGCCGCCTACCTCGCCGGCCCGCACCGCACCGCGCTCGGCCGCTTCATCGTGCCGCTGGCGCGACTGGGGGAGTTCGAAGCCGCCCGCGCCGCGCCGGGCGCGGAAGCCGGTCCGGGCTGGGAACTCAGCGTCATCGCCGGCCCGCAACCCGCGGCGGACTGGGCCGCGATCCGGGATTTTCACGCGCGCCAAACCGCCGCGCGCATCGTCTCGGTCGAAACCAAGGCCGCCACGCCCGCCGCAGTCGCCGCCGGCGTCGCCGGCCTGCCCGCCGGCCTCGAGGCGTGGATCGAGGTCAGCCCCGCCGCGCCCGATCTGCCGGCGTTGCTTGCCGCGATCAAGACCACCGGCCATGGCGCCAAGCTCCGCACCGGCGGCGTCACGCCCGACGCCTTCCCCACCCCGGCGAGCATCGTTCGCTTCATGACGCTCTGTCGCGCGCACGGTGTCGTGTTCAAGGCCACGGCCGGTCTCCACCACCCGTTGCGCGGCGATTACCGCCTGACTTACGAACCCGGCAGCCCGTGCGGGAGGATGTTCGGCTTCCTCAATGTGTTTCTCGCCGCCACGCTGCTCCATCGCGGCGGCGGCGAGGCCGAGGCCCTCGCGCTGCTCGACGACGCCGACGCGGCCAATTTCCGCTCCACGCCCGCCGCGCTCGGCTGGCGCGGGCACGAGTTCTCCCTCGCCCAACTCGCCGCCACCCGGCAGCACTTCTGCCGCTCCTTCGGCTCCTGCTCCTTCACCGAGCCGCTCGAGGGACTCCACGACCTTCACTGGCTATGACACTCGACGCCACGCACGATCCCGCCCGCCGCAGCTGGGTGGAATCCGCCAACCAGCCCGACGCGGATTTTCCGCTGCAAAACCTGCCCTACGGCGCCTTCACCCAGAAGCCCGGCGAGACGCCGCGCCTCGGCGTCGCCATCGGCGACCAGATCCTTGATCTCGCCGCCGCCGCGCGCACCGGCCTCCTGCCCGAGAATCTCGTCTCCGCCTGCCGGCAGCCGACGCTCAACGCCCTCCTCGCCCTCGGCCTGCCCGTCTGGTCCGTGCTCCGCTCCCGCCTGAGCGAGCTGCTCGGCGACGACACCTGCCCCGCCGGCGACGTGCGCACGCGCGTGCAGGCCTGCCTCGTCCCGCAGCGCGGCGTCACGCTCCACCTCGCCGTGCAGACGCGCGACTACACGGATTTCTACGCCTCGATCCACCACGCCACCAACGTCGGCTCCATGCTCCGGCCGGACAATCCGCTCCTGCCGAATTACAAGTGGATCCCCATCGGCTACCACGGCCGCGCCTCGTCGCTCGTCGTCAGCGGCACGCCCGTGCGCCGGCCGCACGGCCAGCTCAAGGCCGCCGACGCCGCCGCTCCCGCCTTCGGCCCCTGCAAGAACCTCGACTACGAACTCGAGCTCGGCGCCTTCGTCGGACCCGGCAACGCGCTCGGCGAGCGCATCCCGCTCGCCGCCGCTGCGACGCAGCTTTTCGGCGTCTCGCTCCTCAACGACTGGTCCGCCCGCGACATCCAGACCTGGGAATACCAGCCGCTCGGCCCCTTCCTCGCGAAGAATTTCGCGACGACGCTCTCGCCCTGGGTCGTCACCTTCGAGGCGCTCGCGCCGTTCCGCGTCCCCGCGCAATCGCGTCCCGCCGGCGATCCCGCGCCGCTCCCCTACCTCATCGACCACCGCGACGCCGCGCACGGCGGCCTCGATCTCACGCTCGAAGTCTGGCTGCTCACCGCCAAGATGCGCCTCAGCGGCGAGGCCCCGTTCCGCGTCTCGCGCGGCAATTTCCACACGATGTATTGGACGCTCGGCCAGTTGCTCGCGCACCACGCCAGCAACGGCTGCAACCTCTCGCCCGGCGATCTCCTCGGCAGCGGCACCGTGTCCGGCCCGACCCGCGACTCCCGCGGCTGCCTGCTCGAATACACGTGGCGCGGCACGGATCCGCTCCGCCTGCCCAACGGCGAGGAGCGCAAGTTCCTCGCCGACGGCGACGAGGTCATCCTCCGCGGCTACGCCGAGCGCCCCGGCGCCCGGCGCATCGGCCTCGGCGAATGCCGCGGCCTGATCCTGCCCGCCGCCTGACGCTTGGTCGGGCGGGACCCTGCGCTCAACCGATCCGCTCCGCCGGGCATCGCATTCGCCGTGCGCCGCGGCGTCACGCGGCTGATGCTGCGCGCATGAAACTTTCGCTCGCTCTCCTCGCCGCCCTCGCCGGCGCGCTTGTTCTCTCCGCCGCGCCGGACAAGGAACAACTCAAACGTGAGGTCGCCGCCCTGGAGGACCAATTCAGCGCCATGGCGCAGGAGCGGGGCGTGCTCGCGGCGTTCCAGCACTTCGCCGCGCCCGACGTCGCCTTCATCGACACGGATCCGCGCCAGTTCCGCGGCGCCGCCGCCGTGCAACAGCGCATGGGCGGCTTCCCTCCCGGCGCCACGCTGAAGTGGTCGGCGCATTTCACCGACGTGTCCGACGACGGCACGCTCGGCTACAACTACGGCCGCTACGAACTGCGCAGCAAGGGCCCCGACGGTCAGGAGCGCGTCGGCACCGGCTGGTTTCTCAGCATCTGGAAAAAGCAGCCCGACGGCACGTGGCGCTACGTGATGGACACCGGCGTGCCGGACCGACCGCCCGCGCCGAAGTCCGGGAATTGAACCGCAGGGCCGGTTTCAACCGGCCTGAGCAGACTCACGCGGCGGGAAAATCCCCGCCCCGGCGAGTCGATCCCGTTGCGAAAAATGAAAGAGGCCGGCTGAAGCCGGCCCCACCCCTCACAACCGCGCCTGGTATTTCTGCGCGAACTCGAACGCCATGTCAGCGTCGCGCGCCGTGACGGTGAAATGCCCCATCTTCCGGCCCGGGCGCGGATCGGCCTTGCCGTAGAGGTGCAGCCTCACGTTCGGCTGCGCAAGGAGCGTGTCCCATTTCGGCTCCCCGTTCCTCCACGCGTCGCCGAGGATGTTCACCATCACGACCGGCGAAAGGAGCGTCACCGCGCCTAGCGGCAGGCCGCAGATCGCGCGCACCTGCTGCTCGAACTGCGAGGTCATGCACGCGTCGATCGTCCAATGCCCGCTGTTGTGCGTGCGCGGGGCGAGCTCGTTGACGAGCACGTCGCCGTCGCGCGTGACGAAGAACTCCACGCCCATCACGCCGACGAGGTCGATTTTCTCCGCGATGAGCCGCGCGAGCTTTTCGGCCTTGGCCGCCACCTCGGCCGCCACGCGCGCAGGCACGATCGAGAAATCGAGGATGTGATTCTTATGGATGTTCTCCGCGATCGGAAACACGCGCACCGCCGCGTTCGGCGAACGCGCGACGACGGCCGAGACTTCGCAGACGAAATCGATGAACTGCTCGATCACGACCGCCTGCCCGGCGAACTTCGCCAGCGCCGCGGGAACGTCCGCCTCGGTCATGACCTTGAGCTGCCCCTTGCCGTCGTAGCCGAAGTCGGCGGTCTTCACGACGCACGGCACGCCCACCTCGCGGAGGCCGGCCGCCAGATCGCCGTCGGCGGCGACCTCGGCAAAACGCGCGTGGGGAAACTTGTGGTCGCGCAGCCAGCGTTTCTCGCGCGAGCGGTTCTGCGTCGTCGCGAGCACGCTCCAATGCGGACGCAGCTTCGTCAGCGACTCGATGTGCTGCAGCGGCGCGGCCGGGACGTTCTCGAACTCGTAGGTGACGACGTCGCACTCGCGGGCGAAGGCGGCGAGCGCCGCGAGGTCCTCGTAGGGCGCGTTGACCTCCCGGTGCGCGACGGCGCCGGCCGGGCAGTTCGCCTGCGGCTCGTAGACGTGCACGCGGTAGCCGAGCCGCGTCGCGGCGTGGGCGAGCATGCGCCCGAGCTGGCCGCCGCCGAGGACGCCGATCGTGGAGCCCGGAGGAAGGAATTTCGGCGCGCTCACGGCAGCTTCGCTTTGAGCACCTTCTTGGTCTGCGCGGTGCGGAAAGCATTCCACGCGCGCTGCGTCTTCGCGTCGGACTGCGCGAGGAGCGAGGCGGCGAAGAGCGCGGCGTTGATCGCGCCGGCCTTGCCGATGGCGAAGGTCGCCACGGGCACGCCGCCGGGCATCTGCGCGATGGAGAGGAGCGAATCGAGTCCCTTCAGCGCCTTCGACTCCACCGGCACGCCGAGCACGGGCAGCGTGGTGAGCGAGGCGGTCATGCCCGGCAGGTGCGCGGCGCCGCCGGCGCCGGCGATGATGAGCTTGAGGCCGCGGCGCTCGGCGGACTCGGCGTAGTCGACCATGAGCTTCGGCGTGCGATGCGCGCTGACGACGCGCTTCTCGTAGGGAACGCCCAGCGCCTCGAGCTGCGCCGCGGCGTGCTGCATCGTCTCCCAATCGGACGTGCTGCCCATGATGATGCCGACGAGTGGTTTTGCCATGAGGCGCCTAGCTATCGGCGCTCGTCGCACCGCTGTCAGCCCAGAAATCCGCCGGGCCCCCCGCAATAGTGGAGGGCCGAGCTCCGCGAGGCCGCAGCCATGTGCGCGATCGGAAACCGATGGCGGCCTCGCGGAGCTCGGCCCTCCAGAATACGCCGTTTCAGGCGCGACCGCCCAGCAGGCGCGCCGGCAGGAAGAACAGCGCCTTCACCAACGCCAGCACGCCGCCAAGGACCGCACCCGCGAGCCGGAACGGCAGGGCGACCAGCCACACGAGCGGAGCGAGCACCAGCGCGAGCAGGGCCAGCGGCCAGCACAGCACGAGGAGCAGACACCAGACGAAGAAGACGAGGAGCGTGGTCATGGCACAGGGCGGCGGAAAATCGGCTCAGAGCAGCGCGGTGCCCTTCGGCACCTTGACGATCGTCGTGCCGGCGACCTTGTCGTGCCAGCTCTGCTTCTCGTCGTCGAAGGCGACCCAGATGAAGCCGAGGCCGCCGACGAAGAGTGAGAGGAACGCCGTCAGCGCACGGACGATGGCGACGCCCCAGTCGAGCGGGCGGTCGTCGAGGCGCACGACCTTGAGGCCGCAGATGATGCCGCCGATGGTGGTGCCCTTGGTCTTCCACATCGCCGCGCAATACGCCGCGATCACCACGAAGAGCGTGCCGGGGCCGTTGTCGAGGCGGCCGAACACGCCGAGAACGACGCACCACATGAGGATGTCGAGCAGGCTGGCCGCGAGGCGGATCCAGAAGCCGGCGCGCGGCAGCGTGGCGGCGGAGAGGACGGGCGGCAGCGTCGCGGTGGCAGCCGGGGCGCCGTAGACGGGCGGCTCGAACGCCGGAGCGGGAGCGGCGGGGCTGGACGCGGCGAAGCCCGCGCTCATGGCCGGAGCCGCCGGCGCGGCGGGCGGGGGCATGGGCGCCGCCGCCGGAGCGGCCGCGGCGGCCGCCGGGCGTTCGCGGCGCATCGAGAGGATGAGGGCATACACCACCATGCCGAGACCGAGCACCCCGAAGAGCTTGAAGAGCAGGAACCCGAGGAAGGGGATCGTGTAGAGCAGCGCGATGATGATGCCGCCGAACATCACGGCGAACACCGCGTGGCTCATCAACCCGGCGCCGAACAGGCCGGTGACGCGGCGGCCGAACCAGGCGCACACGGCGGCCTTGCCGAACAGCGTGCCGAAGAACATGCCCGCGGCGAGGAACGGAATCAGCACGATGCCGATGCCCGTGATGGCGAGGAGCACAATGAGGACGGGGGCGAGCAACGCGGTCAGGATCGAGGCGAGGATCGTGTTGCCCGGGCGCTGCTCGAGGACCTCGGCGCAGCGCTCGATGCCGCGCGGGAAGAGGAGGGCCAGCAGCATGTAGAACAGGAGCACGGCGCCGGCGAAGAGCCAGGTCCAGCCGAGGTGCTCGCCGAACGCGAGCGGGCGGCCCCACAGCACGCATTTGATCACCCAGGCGCGAAGCCCCTCGATGTGCTTGAACGGCCCGAAGCCGCCGACTTCCTGCACGCCGCCCTTCGCGGCGGACCGGTCGCCGATGAGCTTGCCGAGCACGACCACGACCTGCTCGTCGACCTCGGCGTCGGGCCCGAGCACGACGTCGCCGAGCACGGCGACGACGACGCCCTTGACCTTGCCGTTCACGGTGGTGGTGCCGAGCACGGAGACGGCCTCGCCGTTGACGGTGCCGTTGACGGTGGTGCTGCCGAGAATGGAGACGGCGGCGTCGTTCACGGTGCCGTCGACACGCGTGTCGCCGAAGATCGAGACGGCCTCGCGCCAGCGCTGGCCCTCGGGCACGACGTGGCTGCCGAAGGGGGCGCGGTCGGAACCGTCGTAGCCGGAGGAGCGGGAGCGGCGCGTGCGGCGGGGTTCCTTGCCGGATTCCGGTTGGGTCTCGGTGGCGGGCGTGAGCTCGCGCATCTCGGCCTCGGGCTCGGCATCGGCCTTGGGCTCCGTGGCGGGCGGCGGCGGCTCATCGCTCGCCGGCGCGGTTTCGGCCGGAGGCGTCGCGGGCGGGAGCGGCGCGACCTCGGCCGGCTTTTCCGGCGTGGCGGGCGGCGCCTCCTGCGCGGTGAGGCCGGGCAGGAGGACGAGCGATGCCGCGAGCCAGAGGGTCGCGAGGAACGGGAAACGGCGGGAATTCATCGGAAAGGCTTTCACTGGACGGGACGGTAAAGGGTGCGGTAGGCGGCGGCGCCGAGGCCGAAGAGGGCGACGTAGAGCGTGCCGACCAAGGCGAGGCCGCCGTAGAGCCAGAGCGGCGGGATGCTGCCGAAGAGGCGGGAGCCGAGGTCCACCACCCAGGCGGCGGCGTGGTAGAGTTGCACGAACACGCCGAGGCGCGCGGTGATCTCCTGCGTGACGACGGTGGTGTCGGCACCGCCGAGGAAGGCGTAGCAGGCGGCGACGAGCGAGCCGGCGAAGAGCGTGGCGACGGCGGCGAAGACGGCGCGCACGGGCGTCGGCCAGTAGCTCCAGCTCCGGTGCCACCACGGGATCTGGGCGCGTTGCTCGAGGGCGGCGAAGACGCGGGCCTCGAGGGTGCGCGGCGCAGGGCGCAGCGGGAGCGCGCGGAGTTCGCGGTGGACGAGTTGCTCGACTTGCGCGGGCGAAAGGGCGGCCTGGGCCTGGCGGGCGGCGAGGCGGGCCTGGAAGCGGGCTTCGAAGCCCTCGGGAGCCTTGCGCGGCGGCAGGGTGCGGAGCTCGCGGTGGATCAGCTGCTCGAGTTCGTCGGGGGACTTGTGCTCGGGATTCATGGCGCGCTCAGGGTTGGAAGGATTCGTGGGCGGTGCCGCGGCGGACGAGGATCTTCGCCAGCGCCTCGCGGCCGCGGAGGATGTCGGTCTTCACCTTGCTGAGGGAGACGCGGAGCTTCTTGGCGATGTCCTCGTAGGGCATGTCCTCGAAGTGAAAAAGCACGAGCGGGATGCGCTGGTGGTCGGGGAGTTTTTCCAGCGCCTCGGCGAGGCGGGCGCGGCGCTCGGTGGCGTCCATCTCGTGGAAGAAGGTGTCGGGCGCGGCGAACTCGACCTCGCGCTCCTCGCCCTCGTCGCTGCGGTGGACGAGGTCGGAGAAGAAGCTCCAGCGCTTCTTGTAGCGTTGGATGTGGTTGATCGAGAGATTGGTCGCGACGGTCTTGAGCCAGCCGCCGGCGGTGGGGCTGCCCTTCAGGTTATCCCAGTGTTCGTGGGCCTTGATGAAGGTTTCCTGCGCGATGTCCTCCGCCTGCGCCTCGTTGGCGACGAGGCGCACGGCTGTGGAGAAGACCATGTCTTGGTAGTTGCGCATGAAAGTGGTGAAGTCGGTCGGGACCGTCATCCCGTCGGTGGTAGTTTGCACTGGAGTTCCGTCGTCCATCACAACACCTCCCCGCGGCGCGAAGTTGCAGAAAGTTTCACCTGCGCAAGTGGCTCGAAAACAGAAAGTAGAGCGAGAGTTGGGCCGGAGGACGAGCCGGTGCCGCGGCCCGCGGCGCGGAGCGGAGTCCGCGCCCTACCCTCGCGAGGCGATGTCCGGCGATCAGTCACGCGCGCCTCCCTGGGCATGCGCGCTCGCGGCCCGGGCGGCGCGCGCGGGCAACTTGCCTTCGATCAGCCAGCGCGCGGCGGCGAGGGCATGGACCTCGGTGCTGTCGAAGATCGGTTCGGCGAAGTCATCGGGCTTGAGCAACAGGCCGAGTTCGGAAGAACCGAGCACGATGGCCTGCGCCCCCGCGGCGCGGAGCTGGCGGCCGAGGCGGAGCAACGTCTCGCGCGAGGCGTCGCGCACGATGCCGCGGCAGACTTCGCCGTAGATGATGCGGTCGAGCTCGTCGAGGTCGCGGCCGGCGGGCAGGTGGACCTTGATCGGCTTGCGCGGCCGGCCCGGCAACGGCGCGTGGTGCGGGCGCTCGAGGAGAAAATCGTGTTCGAGCGTGAAGCGCGTGCCGAGCAGGCCGACCTGCGTGCAACGCGCCGCGCGGATCTCCTTCAGCACGGCGTCGCCGAGGTGCAGCAACGGGATGTCGACCGCCGCCTCCACGTGCTCGGCCACGTAGTGCATGAGATTGGAACAGATGACGACGCCCTCGGCGCCGGCGCGTTCGAGCACGCGCGCGGCCTCGCCGAGGATGGCGCCGGCGTCGTTCCAGCGGTTGGCCTTCACGAGCGAGTCGACCTCCTGGAAGTCGAGGCTGTTGATCAACAACCGCGCCGTGTAGAGGCTGCCGTAGCGGTGGCGCACCGACTCGTTGAGGATCCGGTAATAGAGCGCGGTCGACTCCCAGCCGATGCCGCCGATGAGGCCGAGGCATTTCATCCGTGTCTTCCGATCGCTGGCGGGCCGAGCTCCCGCGAGGCCGCGCACGAGGCGGGCGCCACGAGCCCACCCCGGCCTCGCGGGAGCTCGGCCCTCCAGTTCGCAATCGCAGCGGAGATGGTGGCGACCATTGCACCTCCATCCCACGCCGCGCGCCACGCGATGGCAAGCGGCGAGAAGAAAGCGATTTTCCTGCAATTAGAACCTGTTAAGGTGACTTCCCCCGCCCGCGGGCCCGTTGCGAGCCCGGGCCGTTTCGCGACACTCGCCGCATCCCCTCTACCTCCATGACCCAATTCCTCCCGCCCGACCCGAAGATCGAAGCCGCCGTTCGCGCCAAGGGCGAACAGCTCTTTGCCCTGATGGACAAGCAGCCGCCGCCCGCGCTGTTCTCCAAGAAGGGCGCCTACGCCCGCCTCATGGACTGGTCGATGAAGGACCCGGCGTTCAAGACGCAGCTCTTCCGCTTCGTCGACGTGCTGCCCTCGCTCAACACCTCGGGCGAGATCGTCCGCCACCTCCAGGAATACCTCGGCGACAAGGCCGTCGAACTCAACCCCGCCCTCAAGGCCGGCCTCGCCGCCTCGTCGTTCGCGCCCGCGCTCGTCGCCGGTCCGGTGAAGGCGCAGATCGTCGACATGGCCGGCCAGTTCGTCGCCGGCGAGACGGGCGAGGACCTGCTCAAGCAGATCAAGAAGAACATCAAGCTCGGCATCGCCACGACCATCGACCTCCTCGGCGAGGCCGTCGTCAGCGAGGAGGAGGCCGACGTGTTCCTCCAGCGCAACCTCGAGATCCTCGACTCCGTCTCGAAGTTCTACGCGAAGGAAACCGAGCCGTGCTTCAGCGACCTCGGCCCCGACGGCCGCGTGCTCCCGCGCCTCAACCTCTCGGTCAAGATCTCCGCCCTCACGCCCGACGTCCACCCGGCCGATCCGGAGAACTCCATCAAGGCCCTCAAGCACCGCCTCCGCCCGATCCTCCGCCGCGCCGCCGAAGTCGGCGCGCTGGTGAACTTCGACATGGAGAGCTACAAGCTCAAGGACCTCACGCTCGCGCTCTTCAAATCCATCTTCGAGGAGGACGAGTTCCGCACCGCCCCGCACGCCGGCATCGCGATGCAGGCCTACCTCCGCGACTGCGAGGCCGACCTCCGCGACCTCGTCACCTGGGCGCGCGCGAACAAGCGCCCGCTCAACATCCGCCTCGTGAAGGGCGCCTACTGGGACTACGAGACCGTCAACGCGCAGGCCCGCGAGTGGCCGATCCCCGTCTGGCAGAAGAAACCCGAGTCCGACGCGAACTACGAGAAGCTCACCGTCTTCCTGCTCGAGAACTCCGACATCATCACCGCCAACTTCGCCTCGCACAACGTCCGCTCCTGCGCCCACGCGATCGTGCAGGCCGAACGCCTCGGCGTGCATCCGAAGCACTACGAGTTCCAAGCCCTCTACGGCATGGCCGACGAGCTCAAGGCCGCGCTCCTCCAGATGGGCCACCGCGTCCGCGAATACAGCGCCATCGGCGAACTCCTCCCCGGCATGGCGTATCTCGTGCGCCGCCTCCTCGAGAACACCTCGAACGAGGGCTTCCTCCGCATCAAGAACATGGGCGAAGCCTCGAAGGAGCAGCTCCTCGGCAACCCGGTCAACGCCCTCGCCACCGCCACCGAGCCGCTCGCCCGCAAGCCGCGCCCGGCCGGCTCGTTCGTCAACGCCGCCAACACCGACTACACCCTCGCCGCCAACCGCGAGAAGCAGCGCGCCGCGCTGAAGCAGTTCGAGGCGACCCAGCTCGGCAAGAAGTGGCCCGTCATCATCAACGGCAAGAAGGTCACCGACCGCCCGTTCCTCCCCTCCGTCAATCCCGCCCGCCCCGCGCAGGTCGTCGGCTACTGGGCCAAGGGCACGGTGCAGGACGCCGAGGACGCCGTCGCCGCCTCCGTCGCGTTCTTCCCGAAATGGCGCGCCACGCCGGTCGACGAGCGCGCGAAGATGCTCGAGCGCGCGGCCGACCTCATGGAATCGCGCCGCATGGAGATCAATTCGCTCCTCATCCTCGAGGCCGCGAAGCCCTGGGTCGAAGCCGACGCCGACACTTCCGAGGCGATCGACTTCCTCCGCTTCTACGCGATCGAGATGCGCCGCATGGCCAAGCCCGTCGTCACGCAAAAGGTGCCGGGCGAGGACTGCGTGCAGGTCTGGACGCCGCGCGGCGTCGGCGTGTCCGTGGCGCCGTGGAACTTCCCGCTCGCGATCCTCACCGGCCTCACCGTCGCGCCGCTCGTCGCGGGCAATTGCATGATCATCAAGCCGGCGCGCCAGACCTCGATCATCGGCGCGTTCCTGATGGACATCCTCGTGCAGGCCGGCGTGCCCGCGGGCGCGCTGCACTACCTGCCCTGCTCCGGCGCCGACGCCGGCGCGCACCTCGTCGCGCACCCGAAGATCGACTTCATCGCCTTCACCGGTTCGCGCGAGGTCGGCCTCGGCATCTACGAGGAGGCGGGCAAGACCAAGCCCGGCCAGCTGAACCTCAAGAAGGTCGTCTGCGAGATGGGCGGCAAGAACGCCATGATCATCGACAACGACGCGGACATCGACGAGGCGATCCCGGCGTGCCTCTACAGCGCGTTCGGCTTCGCGGGCCAGAAGTGCTCCGCGCTCTCGCGCCTCATCGTGCTCGAGGGCGTCTACGACAAGTTCGTCGAGCGCTTCCTCTCCGCGTGCCCGACCTTCCCCGTCGGCGACCCGACGCTCCCCGGCACGATCGTCAACCCGGTGATCGACGAGGCCGCGCAGAAATCGATCCTCGGCTACATCGAGGCCGGCAAGAAGGAGTGCAAGCTCGCCTGGCAGGCCAAGCTCACGCCCGAGCAGATCGCGAGCGGCGGCTACTACGTGCCGCCGACCGTGTTCGTCGACTGCAAGCCGCACCACAAGATCGTCCGCGAGGAGATCTTCGGCCCGGTCGTCGCGATCCTGAAGGCCAAGGACCTCGACGAGGCCTTCGCGATGGCGAACGACAACGACTACGCGCTCACCGGCGGTTTCTTCTCGCGCAGCCCGAAGGCCATCGAGCGCGCGCGCGAGGAGTTCCTCGTCGGCAACCTCTACATCAACCGCGGCAACACCGGCGCGATCGTGCAGCGCCATCCGTTCGGCGGCTTCAAGATGTCGGGCGGCGGCACGAAGGCCGGCGGCCGCGAGTATCTGGAAAACTTCCTCTTCCCGCGCCTGATCGCCGAGAACGTGCTCCGCCGCGGCTTCACGCCGCCGGAGGAGAACGAGTAACCGCCTTTTCCTGCCCGCAGCTTTTTCGAGGCGCGCCCGAGAGGGCGCGCCTTTTTTTCGTAGCGCAGGCGTCCCGCCTGCTTCTTCCCCATCGACCGAACCGGCAGGCGGGACGCCTGCGCTACTTAAGGCATAAACGATTTCATGGCTTGGCAGGAAGTTGCGGAACTCTCCTCCTTTCCCCAGCAACCCGGGGCCACGGCGCGCGACGCCCATGCCCACATTTTCCGGTCTGCACTCCCGCGGTTACCTGCCGCACCTCAAAGTCGAAGGCGGCACTTATTTTGTCACGTTCCGGCTCGCGGACTCTCTGCCGCAAGATGTGCTCGAACGTCTCGCAGCGTGGCGCGTCGATCAACTGCGGCGCCTCGCCTCCGGTCAATCGCACGAACTCGACGCACGCTTTTCCACCGAACTTGACGAGCAACTCGATCGAGGCAGCGGCGCCTGCTGGCTCAACGACGCCCGCGTGGCGCGCCACGTCGCCGATTCTTTGCGGCATTTCGACCGCGCGCGTTACCGGCTGCACGCCTGGGTCCTCATGCCGAATCACGTGCATGCCCTCGTCCAACCGCTGCCCGGTCACGCGCTCGAGGAGATCCTGCATAGTTGGAAATCGTTCACCGCCCATCTGGCCAACAAAACGCTGGGGCGGACGGGCGCATTCTGGCAGCCGGAGTCCTACGACCATTGGGTGCGCAACGAAACCGAGCTCGAGCATTACCGGCGCTACATCGAGGAAAATCCGGTGAAAGCGCGATTGTGCGGGCAACCGCACGATTGGCCGTGGAGCAGTGCGCGGGGAAAATAGCACAGGCGTCCCGCCTGCTTCTTCCCCATCGACCGAACCGGCAGGCGGGACGCCTGCGCTACGCTCACTTCTTCGCGGCGGCGCGCTGCTGGCGCCAGCGGCGGTAGCCGAAGAAGACCAAGCCGGCGCCCATCAGCATCGCGCCATAGGTGGAGGGCTCGGGCACGGGCGTGACCTGCTGGTCGAGCGGCAGCCACGTGGTGTTCTCACCCGTCCACGGCGGACCGCCGGAGGGGCCGAAGGTAATCTGGTTGAGCGGCGGGCTGCCCTGCGTGCCGGGCGAGGCCGTCGAGTAGAAGTAGTCCTGCGTGTCGGTCCAGCCGTAGACGGCGAGTGTGTAGCTGCCGAGCGAGAGACTGCCGAAGCGGATGATGGAGTCCTGGCCGGCGTCGAAATCGATGATGGAGTTGCCGGTGAGCGTGAGGCCGGCGAAGACGCTGTTGGAGCCGTTGACGTCGAGGGTGCCGCCGGCGAGGACGATGGTGACGCCGGCGGCGTTGAAGTCGGCGCCGAGGGTGAGCGTCACGCCGGAGCTGACGATGAGCGTGCCGGTGCCGGCGAACGAGCCGGAGAAGGTGGTGTTGCCGGTGAGGGTGAGCGAACCGCTGGTGCCGAAGTCGAGCGCGCCGAGGCCGGCGAGGGTGCCGATGGTCTGCGCGTATTGGACGAGCGACATGGTGGCGCCGGAGGCGATCGAGACGTCGATGGCGGTATTGTTGAGCGCGTTGTTCGCGCCGAAGGCGAGGGTGCCGGCGTCGACGCTGACGTTGCCGGCGAAGGTGTTGGTGGAGTTGGAGAGCGTGAGGGTGCCGCTGCCGTCCTTGACGAGGTTGCTGGAGGCGGTGCCGGTGAGCTGGCCGGTGTGGGTGACGTTGCCGGAGCCGCCGACGGTGAGGGTGTTGCTGCCGGTGGCGATGGTGCCGCCGAGGGTGAGCGTGCCGGAGTCGGAGTTGATGCGGGTGCTGGCGGTGGCGACGGTGATGGCGCCGCCATAGGAGTTGTTGCCGGAGATGTTGCGCAGGGCGCCGTCGTTGCTCACGCCGGTGCCGCTGAGGGAGAGGGATTCGGCGCCGACGCTGATGCCGCCCTGCAGCTGCAGGGCGGCACCGGTGGCGACGGTGGTGCCGGCACCGGTGGTGCCGAGGCCGTAGTCGTTGCGGACGTTGACGACGCCTTCGCTGATGGTGGTGACACCGGAGTAATTGTTGTTGCCGGTGAGGGTGAGGGTGCCGGTCCCGTCCTTGGTGAGGGTGCCGGTGCCGGAGCCATTGCTGATGACGCCACTGATGGTGGTGTGGCCGACGCCGCCGACGGTGAGGTTGTTGCCGCCGAGGATGACGCCACCGCTGACGGTGAGGGTGGAGCCGGAGTCGGTGTTGATGCGGGCGGCGGAACCGAGGGTGACGGTGCCGGCCCAGGTGTTGTCGCCGGCGACGTTGCGGAGGGCGCCGGTGGCGCCGGTGTCGCCGACGCCGTTGAGGGTGAGGGCTTCGCCAGTGATGGTGAGGCCGGAGGCGTTGTTGAGGCGGAGCTCGCCGCCGCTGCTGACGGTGGTGCCGCCGATGGTGGAGCCGAGCGCGGTGTTGCTGCGGATGTCGAGGACGCCGTTGCTGACGGTGGTGGTGCCGGTGTAGATGTTGTTGCCGGTGAGAATCATCGTGCCCTCGCCCTGCTTCACGAGGCTGCCGGTGGTCATCTGCGCGCCGATGTTGAGCGTGCCTCCGTTCGCGACGTTGAAGTTGCGGGTGGAGTTGTCGGTGGTCATCGAGAACTGATAACCGGAGATGGTGGAGGTGCCGGCGTTGACGGTGACGTCGCCGGTGAGCTGGAGGGTGCCTTCGGCGCCGAGGGTGACGGTGGCGCCGGTGAGGTTGAGGGCGCCGACGGTGTCGAAGTTGTTGTTCAGGTCGAAGGTGCTGCCCTGGTTGATTGTGATGACGGAGTTGTCGGCGATGCGGTTGTCGAGGGAGTCGTTGGCGAACCGGACGGTGGCGGCGCTGACGCCGTCGCCGATGGTGAGGTTGCCGCGGATGGTCTGGTTGTTGTAGATGCTGTTGGGGTCGGTATCGAGGAGCAGCGTGCCGGAGTTGATGGTCGTGTTGCCCTGGTAGTAATTCGTGTAGCCGTAGAAGCGGACGGTGCCGGTGCTGTTGGAGACGAAGCCGCCGGTGTTGCCGGAGAGGCCGACGTTGGCGTAGAAGTCGATGTTGCCGGCGCCGCTGACGGTGAGGGTGTTGGCGCCGAGGGCGAGGTCGGTGGTGACGCCGGGGGAAATGAAATCGCCGATGATGAGGGTCTGGCCGGCGGTGGAGGAGACGATCGAGCTGGGGCTGCTGAGGGTGATGTTGCCGGAGAACTGGTTGCCGTCGCCGCTGACGCTCTGGAGCGTGCCGCCGGCGAGGGTGATGTTGTTGGCGACGTTCACGCCGCCGCCCTGGACTTGAAGGGTGCCGCTGGCGCCGACGGTGATCGTGCCGGTGCCGGCGGCGGCGTTGGCCTGGAGGTTGAGGGCGCCGGCGTTGACCGTGGTGGTGCCGGAGTAGGTGTTGTTGCTGGTGAGGGTGAGCGTGCCGGTGCCGGCCTTGACCAGATTGCCCGTGCCTTGGATGGCGCCGCCGTAGGTGCCGGAAAGGTTGTTGGTGCTGCCGACCGTGAGGGTGTTGGCGTTGAGGTTGAGGGTGCCGCCGGTGCCGTTGAGGGCGCCGAAAGTCTGGCTGGCGCCGAGGTTGACGGTGGCGCCGGTGGAGAGGGTGACGTTGGTCAGCGTGCCGAGGGCGGTGGCGTTGTTGAGGTTGGTGGTGCCGGCGGTGGCGTTGAAGGCGGTGCCGTTGGTGATGGTGCCGGCGGCGGTGGCGAGGGTGAGGGTGCCGGTGCCGGACTTCGTGATCGTGTCGGCCGAGCCGCCGTCGCTGAGGGCGCCGAGGGTGAGCAGGGCGCCGGAGCCGACGCTGAAGGTGGCGTTGCCGGTCGTGGTCGTGGCGCCGAAGGTGATGCCGGCCGTGCCGGAAGTGACGTTGTCGCCGGCGGCGATGGTCAGCGTGTTCGAGCCGATGGAGAGCGTGCCGAGGGTGTGGGTGACGCCGGCGCCGGTGCTGGAGGAGAGGCGGTCGGAGGTGATGGTGGCGTTGCCGGTGATGGTGGTGTTGCGGTTGAAGGACAGGCCGGTGGTGTTGGCCAGCTCGAGCTCGCCGCCGGCGAGGGTGAGGGTGCCGGTGCCGAGGGCGCCGGCGTTGGATTCGGCGCGGAGGGTGCCTTCGTTGACGGTGGTCGTGCCGGAGTAGCCCTTGGCGCCGGCAAACACGACGGTGCCGTCGCCGGTCTTGGTCACGCCGCCGGTGCCGCTGAAGGTGCCGGTCTGGAAGGTGATGGTGGAGGTGCCGTCGGCGTTGAACTGGGTGGTCTTGTTGAGCGTGATGTTGCCGGTGAAGGTGCCGGTGCCGCTGGTGATGTTGCCGCCGATGGTGGGCGTGCCGGTGCCGCTGTTGGCGACGGTGATCGCGCGGCCGACGGTGACGCCGCTGGTGCCAATGAGGAGGGCGGTGTTGTTGGCGCCGGTGCTGGCGTTGTTCAGCGTGATGGCGCCGGTGGAATTGCCGAGGGCGCCGGCCGAGCCGCTCGGGGCGTTCGCATCGACGATGATCGTGCCCTGGCTGATCGTGGTGGAGCCGCTGTAGGTGTTCGTGCCCGAGAGGCGCAACGTGCCGGTGCCGCTCTTCAGGATCGAGCCGGTGCCGGATATGACGCCGGTGACGCTGGTGGTGCCGGTGCCGGCGGCCGTGAGCGTGCGGTTGGAGAGGTTGATCGGGCCGACGGTGACCGCGCCGGTGGCGTTGTTCGTGAGGGTGCGGTTGTTGTTCAGCGTCAGGGATCCGCCACCGCTGCCGAGCGTGATGTCGTTGGAGCCGGAGAGGGTGAGGTTGGCGTTGAGATTGACGGCATTGAAGACGAGGTCGCCGGCCGAGGCGTTCCACGTCTGGGCGGCGCCGACTTGGACCAGCACGTTGAAGGTCTGGGTGTCGGCGTCGTTGTTGGTGATGCCGCCGGCGTTCACGATCAGGGTGTTGCCGGCACTGAAGGTGAAGGCGTTTGCGCCCGTCGCGTTGGCGAAGGTGATGCCAGCCGTGGTGCGGTTGGCGCCGCCGAGGGTGATCGTGTATTGGCCGCCGGCGTTCGCACCGTCAAAGGTGACGGTCGCGGTGGTGGCGGGAACGGCGTTCGGATTCCAATTGTTGGCCGTCGCCCAATTGCCGGTCCCGGCGCCGCCATCCCAAACCGCCTGCGCGCGACCGGTGTTCGCCACCCCAAACGCCAACACTAGGAGCCAAATGGCGCTAGTCATGCCACGCCAAACGCGTGCCTGCGTGCTGCCAAACTGGAAACCCGGGGTCATCGACGTGCTATGGAAATACCAACGGGCCGTTTGAGTCGATACTATTTTAGGGGATACTACCTATGATGGAAGACCCAGAGGATATCGACCCGATCGCCTGTCACTAAAGTAAAAATCGTCCGTAGGGTTTTTTACCCAGAAAGGGCTTGCTTTGCCGGCACCCAATCAGGATATTCGGCCTTACCGACGGAGCGTTTTACCATGAATTTGCTTTTACCCCGCATCCTTGTTCTCACCTGCGCATTCATTCTCGGCGTGCTCACGTCCTATGCGCAGCGACCGCCGACCACTGCCGTCGTCGGCTACTCGCCTGGCCTGACCAAGGTCGAAGGCAACCAGCCGCTCACCACGACCGTGGTCATTTCAATCACGTCGCCCTCCAATCTCCGCTCCGCGACGCCGGTCAACATCACGCCGTCGATCATCGTCCTCAGCGCTCCCGCGGGCGTCTCCCAGGAACAAGCCCTCTCGTTCGTTTCGCTGTCGCCCACGACCCTTGTCTACAACAACCCGAGCGAAACGCTGCCGCTGACCGTGCACTGCGTCTTCCCCGTCGGCGTCGCCGCCGGTGACTACGCCTACAAGATCAACACGCCCGGCTGGGGGGTTTCCGTGCAGGACCAGGGCGCCTTCCTCAACGCCACGATTTATCCGCCGCCCACGCCGGGTAATCCGCCGGTCGTCGACATCACCACGCCCCTCGACGGCGCGACCTTCACTTACCAGCCCTTGGTCGGCCCGCTCACCGTCCCGGTCGAGTTCACCTCCACCGCCGACCTCAAGACGCCGATCACCGCCATCGATGCCGACCTGAGCGGCGTCGAGCTGGCCATCACCTCCGTCGACAATGGCGACGGCTCCTTCATCTCCACCGGCTCGGTCAACATCACCGCCGGCGGCATCTACATGGTCAACGCCCGCGCCAGCAACAGCGAGGGCACCGCCATCGACAACGCCACCTTCACCGTCGTGGTCGATGCCCCCCCGCCCACGGCCGCCATCGCGCTGCCGACCCTCGGCACGGTCTACACCCTGCCCACCGCCGGCGGCACCGTCAGTGTCCCCTACTCGTTCTCGGGCCGGAGCTACTACGGCGGCATGACTTCCCTCACCGCCACGCTCAACGGTTCGCCCGTCAACTTCATCCCCTCCGGACTCGGCAGCGCCATCGCCACCGGCAGCGGCTCCTTCGTCATCGGCACCGGCGGCAACTACGAACTGGTCGTCACGGCCGTCGACGGCAATGGCACGGCCACCGCCCGGACCTCCTTCAGCGTCAATTCGCCGGTTCCCGTCCCGGCTCCGGCCGTCGCGATCAGCCAGCCGCTCGACGGCGCCACCTTCACCCGCGTCGCCGGCTCAGCCCCCACCCAGATTCCCTTCAGCTACACCGGCACGGTCGGCAACGGCTTCACGATCACCTCCCTCACCGGCACGCTGAACGGCTCGTCCGTCACCGCCACCGTCAACGGCATCGGAACCGGCTCCGCCACCGGCACCGGCACGCTCTCGGTCAGCGCTCCCGGCACCTACACCCTCACCGCCACCGCCGCGAGCGGCTCCGTCACGGCCGCGACCTCGGTTACCTTCACGGTGACCGAAACCACGCCTCCGCCCCCGGCGGCCGATTGCGGCGTCAACTGGCTGCCCCCGATCTCCCTCGGCCATGTCGTCAAGGGCGGCTCCACCTTCGCCATCAAATTCGAGCTCGATTGCGGCTGCGAGAACGGCATCGACCGCACCGGCGACGGCGACCCCGACCACTATCCCGGCCAGCGGACCAAGTCGAAGACCAAGATCGACCAGACCGTGATCGTCGCGGTCTCGGAGGTTCTCGCCAACGGCACGACGTCGGCTCCCCAGCTCTACACCTACGGCAGCACGATGACTTCGTCGACCTACACGATTCAGGGCAACGACATGTATCACCTCAACTTCCTGCCCGCCCGCGGCAAGCGTCTCTACCGCGTCGAGGTGTTCCAGTTCCCGCACGGTTCCGCGACCCCCGTCGTCATCGGCACCCGCGAGTTCCGGACCAAGTAGTCGATCCGGCCAACTTTCCTCCCCCCGGCACAGCCCTGCGGCTGTGCCTTTTCATTTCGGCAGGGCGGAGTCCGCGATCAACCGATCGAGCAGCGCATACTGGAGTTCGAGGCTCATCGGGCGAACCAGCGTCAGCAACAACACCGGCGGCCAGTTCCGCCGGGCCAGCACTTCCTCCAGGGAAACCGTGGTGCGCTCCGCCTCCGCGGACATCTGCCCGCGGATCTCCGCCAGCCGGCCGCGCTGCCCCCCGAGCATCGCCGCGCAATAAACCGCCGCCAGCGCCCGGTCCCGATAGGCGGCCTGCTCCGCCGGCAGCGCCGCCAGCGCCGGCAACGCCTCGAGGCACAGCTCCAGCAGCCGCGGCTCCGGGTGGCGCACCAGGTGCAAGGCCACGACCGCCACGCCGCTCGCCCGCCCCTGCTGCTCCGGCGCGAGCAGGAACCGCACGTCGCGCTCGAGCGCCGCGCGGTTGCGCAACGCCGCGTGCGCCGCGAGCGTCAGCCGGGCAAAATCCCGCCCGCCCATCTGCTCCCGGCCCTGCCGCAGCCACTCCAGCGCCTCGAATCCCTCGCCGAAATCGATCAGCAGCTCGATCCGGTGCAGCCGCGCGTAGGGCAGCTCCGCCGGCAGCGGCTCCCGCAACAGCACCGCCGCCGCCTCGTCCCGCGGCGACCGCCGGACCCGCGCCTCGAGGGCCAGCACGCGCCGCACCGGCTCCGGCACCTGCCCGTTCGCAGCCGCGGCTTCCAGCAACTCGGGCTGCCGCAGGCCGCGGACGGCGAACACCAGCGCATGGGCCCAGGCATCGACGTCGTCCGTCGCGGCCGCCAGCTGGCGCGACGCGAGGTCGGCCACGCCCGTCAGGTTCGCGCGGCCGAGCAGGCTGCGCAGCCACAGCTGCGCCGTGTCCGGCCGCCGCTCCGGATGCTGCCGCATCAGATGGCGGAACAGATTGTCGACCAAGTCCGGCCGCCCCACCTGGTAGAACTCCGCCAACGCCACCCCCGCCTCGTAATTCTGCGGGTCCATCTCGTAGGCGACGTTCAGCGCATTGGCGGCCTCGCGGAATTTCCCCTCCGCAAACAGCGTCTTCGCCTGCGCCCGGAAATACTCCGCCCGCACCCCGCGCAGCTCCGACCACGCCGGCGGCCAGAAGATCTGCCGCACCGTCACGTCGAAACCCACGACGCGCATCGTGACAAGCAGCAGCAGGCCCGCCGCCACCGCCGCGCCGCCCGCCGCCCCGGCGTGCCAGAGCAGCCAGCGCCCCCAGAACGGCCGCACCTCGGCAGGATGCGCGTTGCAGCGCCATACGTCGGGCTCCACCTCGACGAGCAAGGGGCACACGCGCCGGGCGAACCGCCGCGGCCGGTTCCAATACGCCACCGCCTCGCACCCCGTCTCCCGCGGCCGGCCGGAGTCGCTCGGGTTGTGACACGGGCAATCGCCCCGCCGGCCGCGCACGACGTAGAGCGTCTTGCGCAGATTCCAGAACCACAGCGCACCGAACGTGCGGAACAGGTCGCCGAGCCAGCCTCTCATTCACCCCCAGCAAGGCGCGGCGCTGACGGCGGAGCAAGCTGCAACCCGACCCGCGAAACGGACATTGCCGCCGACGGGCGCGACCGTAGTCTGCGCCCGCTTTCGTATGCGCACCCCCGCCTCGACCGCCGCGGCCCACCCCGCCCCGCGCGGCATCTGGAAAGTCATCGGCGCTTCCTCCGCCGGCACCCTCATCGAGTGGTATGACTTCTATCTCTTCGGCAGCCTCGCCACGCTGCTCTCCGCGCACTTCTTCCCCGGCGACGATCCGGCCGCCGGCTTCCTGAAGACGCTCGCGATCTTCGCCTCCGGTTTCATCGTGCGGCCGTTCGGCGCGCTCGTCTTCGGGCGCCTCGGCGACGTCGTCGGCCGCAAATACACGTTCCTCATCACGCTCGTGTTGATGGGCGGCTCGACGTTCCTCATCGGCCTGCTGCCCGGCTACGCGCAGATCGGCGTCTGGGCGCCGCTCTGCCTCACGCTGCTGCGCCTCGTGCAGGGCCTCGCGCTCGGCGGCGAATACGGCGGCGCCGCGACCTACGTCGCCGAGCACTCGCCCGACCACCGGCGCGGGTTCTACACGAGTTTCATCCAGACCACGGCCACGCTCGGTCTCTTCGCCTCGCTCGGTGTCATCCTCCTCTGCCGTCAGGGCCTCGGGAAGGAAGCGTTCGAGGACTGGGGCTGGCGCGTGCCGTTCCTGCTCTCGATCTTCCTCGTCCTCCTCTCCTACTACATCCGCACGCGGATGGAGGAATCGCCGCTCTTCGCGCAGGCGAAGAAGAGCGGCCAGCTCTCCGCCAACCCGCTCAAGGAGAGCTTCGTCCAGCCCGAGAACCGCCGCCTCGTGCTCATCGCGCTCTTCGGCGCCGTCGCCGGCCAGGGCGTCGTCTGGTATACGGGCCAGTTCTACGCGCTGTTCTTCCTCCAGCGCGTGGCGCAGGTCGAGTTCGTCACGGCCAACCTCATCATTGTCTACGCGCTGCTCCTCGCGACGCCGTTCTTCGTCTTCTTCGGCAGCCTGTCCGACCGCATCGGCCGCAAGCCCATCATCCTCGCCGGCTGCCTGCTCGCCGCGCTGTTCTACATTCCGATTTATCGCGGCATGATGCACTTCGCGGCCCCGCTCAACCAGCCGATGCTCGTCGCGCTGGTGTTCCTGCAGGTGCTGTTCGTCACCATGGTCTACGGGCCGATCGCGGCGTTCCTCGTCGAGCTCTTCCCCACGCGCATCCGCTACACCTCGATGTCGCTGCCCTATCACATCGGCAACGGCGTCTTCGGCGGGCTCACGCCCTACCTCGCCTCGGCGCTCGTCGAGCGCACGGGCAACATCTACGCGGGCCTCGCCTACCCGATCACGGTCGCCCTGCTCACGGTCGTGCTGGGCGCGTGGCTGATCCAGGAACGCCGCCACGTCCGGCTCGCCGACGGCTGAGCGCCGGCGCGGGCAGGCGCGTCGGGGCGCCGCGCGGTTGCAACCCCGGGCGGCGTTTCCATCCGCGCAGCGCGCGTTTGCCAACGCCGCCGGCGCGCGCACGCTCGGGGGCGTGGATTATCTTCCCTACCTGTGGTGGTCGCTCACGCTGCTGCTGATCCTCGTCGGCTTGGTCGGGTCGGTCGTGCCGCTGCTGCCGGGCACGACCCTGATCTTCGCCGGCGCCGTGCTGCAGCGCGTGCTGCTGCCCGAGACGATCGGCACGGCGGCCGTGGTCTGGATCGGTGTGCTGTGGGCGGGCTCGGTGCTGGCCGACTTCGCCTGCACGCTGATCGGCGCGCGCCTGCTCGGCGGCAGCAAGTGGGGCATGACCGGGGCCGGCGGCGGCGCCTTCGTCGGGATGTTTTTCTCCCCGCTGGCGATTCTGCTCGGCACCCTGTTCGGCGCCGTCGCGGCGGAGAAGCTCCTGAGCAAGCGCACCGATCGGGATGCGCTGAAGTCCGGCCTCGGCGCCACGCTCGGCTTCCTCGCCAGCACGGTCGTGCGGCTGATGTTCGCCCTCGCGATGGTCGCGCTCTTCGTCTTCGCGGTGCTGACGGCGACGCCGGCCGCTTGAAGGCGGCCGCGGCTCAGGCGGCGGCCTGGGCCCAGTTGATGACGGAAAATTTCGCGAAGCGCTCCCGCGCCCGCGCGACGGCGTCGTCGATGAAATCCGCCGGCACGCCCGCACGCGCGAGCATCGCCTCGTCGCGGCGCCAGTCCGTCGCTTCGCCGGGCAGCTGGCAGCCCCATTCGGCGATCCACGCCGCCGCGAGGTGCAGCCGCGCCGCCCCGGCGGAAAACTCCGCCGATTCCTCCGGGTGGCGGTGGAAGCACACGGCGCCGACCATGTCGGCCGCGAAGCGCCAGTGGTCGAGCAACACCGCCGCGACCTCGCCGGCATGGTAGCCGTGCTGGCGCTTTTCCCACGCGAACACGTCGGGCGCCACGGCCTCGCCCGGATAACGCACCTGCGTGGCGTAGTTGTTCAGCACCACCTTGCCGATGTTGCGGAGGAGACCCGTGGCGTAGGCGTGGCGGCCATCGGCGCCGGCGAGCTCGGCCAGCGCGGCGTTGAGCGTGCCGGCGGCCACGGCGTTCTCCCAGAGGCGCCCGCCGGCGATGTCGTAGACCACCAGCTCGCCCTGGAAACTCTGCCGCGCCACCGCGAGCCCGACGATCTGGTGGATGTCGCCGAAGCCCACGCGGGCCACGGCCTCGTCGAGCGACTCGCAGCGGCTGCGCAGGCCGTAAAGGGCGCTGTTGGCCAGCTTGATCACCTGGAACGTCAGCGCCGGGTCGATCTGCACCAGCTCCACGATGTCCTCGAGGTCCGTATCCGGATCGTCGAGCAACCCCTGCAGCCGCCCGAACACGCCGAGCGACGGCGGCAGGCGCGTGCCGAGCGAGACAATGGTGTCATGGCCCAAGGGTGACATGGGAGCGTGGAGATGGGGTGAACTCTCCCATCGGCACGGCGCGGCCGGTCCTGAAACCGAAAAACCCGCCGCCCCGGAAGCCGCCACCGCCGGACCCGGGCGGAGCGCACGCCCACGCCCGTCCGCGAAGACCGGCGCCGCGGCCTGGCGCGCGGCTCAGAAATCGATCATCTTCAACGGGCCCGGCTTCACCGTGAAGCGGTCGTCGTAGGGCGTCACGCGCTCGAACTCCGTGCGCTTCGCCTCGGTGCGGCTGCTCAGCGGCACGAACAGCACCGAGCCGCTGCCCGCCACCGCGACCGAGGTGATGGCCGGTCCGTGCGGCGCCACCACCGGCGCAAAGGTGATGCGCGCCTCGCCGGTCTTCACCTTCACCACGCCGACGACGCGGAGCGATTCGCGCAGCTTCACGTCGAGCGCGCGCAGGGTCTGCGTGGCGCGGTCGACCGTGATGAAGATCTGGAACTTCTCCGGCGGGAACTTGATGTCCTTGTCGGGCGCGAAGGGGACCTCGTAGACGAAGTCGGTCTCCGTCTCGCTCGCCAGCGTGGCCTGCTTCAACTGCAACAGCTCGCCCAGCGTGCGACGGTTCTTGGTGCGCTTTTCCATCTGGCGGCGGTGCTTCTTGATCTGCGCCTCGGTGGCGGGCTGGCCGTTCTTCGTCAGCATCGTCCACTGCACGTCGTAGTGCTGCGAGGGGTCGAAGCGGACGACCTGCTCGTCCTGCACCTTGCCCTTGCTGTTGTAGACGACGAGATGCTGCGTGTAGGCCCAGCGGTTGGCGTCGCGGCCGAAGGCGCGGAACGCCGCCGCGAGGGGCTTCGGCGCGCCGTAAAGCGGATCGTAGATATTCTCGTGCTCTTCTTCCTCGGCGGGAGCGGCTGCGGTCTCGGCCGCGTCTTCGGCGGCGGCCGCGGCTTCGGTCTCAGACGGAGCGGGCTCGCGGCCGGCTTCCTGGGCGAAGGCCGCCAGGCCGGAAAACAGCAGCGCGAGCGTGGTCAGAAGAAAATGGCGCATGGAAGTGAGACCATGCCCGGGGAAAAGGTTGCCGCAACCTCCCCGTGACCAACGGTCGCGCCACGGGACGGCGCGCCGCGGACGCTGCCCACGTAGCAGCCGTCGTCAGACGGCTGTCTGGACGCCTGCAGGCCAAAGCCGCGCGCCGATCCCAGCCGACTGACGTCGGCTGCGGCAGGGGGCCGACATCCGCTCGGGTCGTATGCCACCTACGCTCCGTGGCAGGTGGCGTGCTTGCACGCCACTTTCTCGCGCGCGTTCGCGCGGAGTTGCGTGCACGTGAAATCGCGCAGGCGCTGAGTTGCGCGCAAGCGCGCAACCTCCGGACCGGCATTCTTCGCCACACGCGGGGCGCGCGGGCGGTCGATCGACCGCCGCGGGTGCGCCCGCGGCTCAGCCCATGCGGCAGATCAGGAGCTCGCGCTCGTAGAGCAGCTCCTTCGGCAGCGTGGAGCGGAGGTCGAGGAAGAGTTCCTCGTGGCCGAGGACTTCCTGGCGCCACGCGGCCCGGTCGAAGGCCTGCAGATCCTCGAACTTGTCCTCCGGGAAATCGAGGCCGTCCCACTCGATGTCGCGGTAGCGCGGCACCCAGCCGATCGGCGTCTCCTTGGCTTTGCCGCCGGCGCGCACGCGGTCGACGATCCACTTCAGCACGCGCATGTTCTCGCCGAAGCCCGGCCAGATGAACTTCCCGTCCTTGTCCTTGCGGAACCAGTTCACGTGGAAGATGCGCGGCGTCTCGCTGAGGTTGCGCTGCATGTTGATCCAGTGGCGGAAGTAGTCGCCCATGTTGTAGCCGCAGAACGGCAGCATGGCCATCGGGTCGCGGCGCACCTTGCCGATCGTGCCGGCGGCGGCGGCGGTCATCTCCGAGCCCATCGTCGCGCCGATGTAGACGCCGCTGGACCAGTTGAAGGCCTGGAACACGAGCGGCATCGTCGTGGCGCGGCGGCCACCGAAGACGATGGCGTGGATCGGCACGCCCTCGGGATCTTCCCAGGCCGGGTCGATCGTCGGGCACTGGCGCGCCGGCGCGGTGAAGCGCGCGTTCGGGTGCGCGGCGGGCGTGCCCTTTTCCTTGGCCAGCTCGGGCGTCCAGTCGTTGCCCTTCCAGTCGATGACGTGCGCGGGCGGCTCCTTGGTCATGCCCTCCCACCACACGCCGCCGTCGTCGGTGAGGGCGACGTTGGTGAAGATGGTGTTCTTCGCCAGCGTGCGCATGGCGTTGGGGTTGGTGCTCTCGCCGGTGCCGGGCGCGACGCCGAAGAAGCCGGCCTCGGGGTTGATGGCGCGGAGGCGGCCGTTGGCGTCGGGCTTGATCCACGCGATGTCGTCACCGACGGTCCACACCTTCCAACCCTGCTTCTGGAAGTGGGTCGGCGGAATGAGCATCGCGAAATTCGTCTTGCCGCAGGCGCTGGGGAAGGCGGCGGCGACGTAAGTCTTCTGCCCCTCGGGGTTCTCGACGCCGAGGATGAGCATGTGCTCGGCCATCCAGCCCTCGTCGCGCGCCATGGCGGAGGCGATGCGGAGCGCGAAGCACTTCTTGCCGAGCAGGGCGTTGCCGCCGTAGCCGGAGCCGAAGGACCAGATCTCGCGGGTCTCGGGGAAGTGAACGATGTATTTCTCCTTGTTGCAGGGCCACGCGACGTCCTTCTGGCCCTTGGCCAGGGGCAGGCCGACGGAGTGGATGCAGGGGACGACGCGCTTGAAATCCTGGTCGATGAGCTTGAAGACCTCTTTGCCGATGCGCGCCATGATGCGCATGTTGACGACGACGTAGGGCGAGTCGGTCAGCTCGACGCCGATCTGCGACATGGGCGAGCCGACCGGGCCCATCGAGAACGGCAGCACATACATCGTGCGGCCCTTCATGCAGCCGTCGAAGAGGCCGCGCAGGGTCTTGCGCATCTCAAAGGGGTTGACCCAGTTGTTGGTCGGGCCGGCGGCCTCCTTGGACAGCGAGCAGATGAAGGTGCGGTCCTCGACGCGGGCCACGTCGCCGGCATCGGAGCGGGCGAGGTAGCAGCCGGGCCATTTCTTCTGGTTCAGTTTGATGAAGGTGCCGTTCTTCACCATCAGGCTGCACAGCGCGTCGTATTCCGCCTGGGAACCGTCGACCCAGTGGATGGCGTCCGGCTTGCACAACGCGGCCATCTTTTTCACCCATTGGATCAAGTGCGGGTTCTTGCTCAGGGGCTTGGAGGACTTCTTCATGGGCGCCGAAACTGGAAAACCCCGCCGCCCACGGCAACGGGAAAGGCTGCCCGGTCGCCGCAAATTAAACCGCGCCGCGCGGCGCATAAGTGGGCCGGCAGGGGTATAAATACGCCCTTGCCTCGGCGCGGCCGCCTCCGGTTGCGGCGCTCCTCGCTCCGCCTCCGGGCTCCCGCCAACGCAGGCTCGCGGCGAGGCGGCGTCCGTGATTAACCGGCCACCATGAAACGCCAGCCCACTGTGTTGTTTTGCGTTCTCCTCGTTCTCGCCGCTCCCGCCCTCCTCCGCGCGCAAGCCGGCCCCGCCGCCCCGACTCCGTCCTCGCCGGCCCCCTCCGCCCAACCCGCCGCACCGCAGCTGCCGCCGAACATGACGGTGTATTACTTCTGCCTGCTCACCCGCGGACCCAACGCCGGCCAGGGCACGCGGGAGGAACTCGCCGCCGGCCAGGCCGCGCACATGGCCACCATCCAGCGCCTCGCCGACGCCGGCAAACTGCTCGTCGCCGGACCGTTCATGGACCGCGGGGACTGGCGCGGCATCTTCATCCTCAAATGCGACTCGCTCGAGGAGGCGAAGGCGCTCGTCGCCACCGATCCGCTCGTGCAACAGGGGCGACTCATCGCCGACGTCCGCCCGTGGCTGACGATGAAGGGCAACATCCGCGACCCCGAATTCCCCGCGCCCCCGTCCGCGCAGACGCCCTGAGCGCCCGCCCACTCGGCTTGTAACGTATTACGTTACAAACGGACGGCGCCCGGGCGTCGTGCCGCTCACTTCATCGGCTCGACGTGCACGCTGACGTCGCTGATCGCGTGCGGGGCGGAGTCAAGGAGCGCGTCCTTCACGGCATGCGCGATGTCGTGGCCCTCGCGCACGGTCATGCCGCCGTCGACGCGCACCTGGATGTCGACGAGGTGGCTGAGCCCGCTCTTGCGCACGCGGCACTTGTCGAGCGCGAGCACGCCGGGCACGGCGCGGGCGATCGCGCGCACCTCGGCCTCGAACTCCGCCGGCACCGCCGTATCCATCACGTCGCCGAGCGCGCGCTGGAGGATGCCGCCGCCGTTGATCGCGATGATGATGCAGGCGAACAGCGCCGCCCAGTCGTCCGCCGTCTCCCAGCCGGGCCCACCCCACAGCGCGATGCCGATGCCAAGGAACGCCGCGGCCGACGTCATCGCGTCCGACCAATGGTGCATCGCCTCGGCGCCGAGCGCCGTGCTGCCGACTTCGCGGCCGAGCGCCTTCATGCGGCGGGAAAAGATCAGCTTCACCACGATGACGCCCGCGAGCACGAGCAGCGTCCACCACTCGGGCGCGCGGTGCGGCGTGCGGATCTCCTGCACGGCGTGCCAGCCGACGAGCCCGGCCATCGAAAACACAAACACCGCCACGGCCAGCGCCGCCAGCGACTCGGCCTTGCCGTGCCCGTAAGGGTGGTCCTCGTCCGGCGGCCGCGCGGCGACGCGGAAGCCCGCCCAGACGAAGAGCGACGTCAGCACATCGAGCAACGACTCCGCCGCATCCGCCACCAGCGCGTAGGTGTGGCCGAAGATGCCGCCGGCAAACTTCACCGCCGCCAGCACCAGGTTCAGC
>VFQQ010000817.1_pt1 | contig 52563 bp, 45 predicted proteins | sample 3512341 | NCBI WGS metagenome assembly VFQQ01 (sample SAMN10412373, study PRJNA504923) | tailings metagenome | isolation source: Relicate 2 Philex TSF1 revegetated site | place: Philippines: Tuba, Benguet | collected 2017-08-29 | reverse complement strand
TGCCGATATATTGCCAGGCGCCGGCGGTCAGCCCGCCCCAGGCGATGAGACCCTTCTTCTCCAGATCGTAGAAGACCTCGGCCTTGGCCCACTGCCCCACGATGTTGCAATTGGCCATGATGACCAGCGGCGCCTTGACGTGCGTCTTGAGCAGACCGATGGGTTTGCCGGACTGGATGACGAGGGTCTGGTCCTCGTCCATGGTGAGCAGGGTTTCGACGATTTTTTTGTGCGCGGCCCAGCTGCGGGCGGCCTTGCCGAGAGCGGCATAGACGATCAGCTCGTCGGGGTTTTCGCCGACGGCCAGCACGTTTTCGAGGAGGCGCAGCAGGCCTTCCTGCCGCCAGCCCCTGGCACGGAGTTGTGGGCCGCCGGGAATGGGGAAGTTGGGGTGGCGGGGGTTGGGGCTGGGCATCACAAAACTCCAATTCTTCAGTAGACCTCATGGTGAGCTTGTCGAACCATGACGGCGTGGCAGGCGGTCTCCACTCGCTCACCCTCGTGGTTCGACAAGCTCACCATGAGGGTTTCGGATGGTTGGCGGATGCGGAGATGACCCCTCATCCGGCCTTCGGCCACCTTCTCCTCAAGGGGAGAAGGGCAGAACCTCAGCGCCTGCGCCTTTTGCCTACTCCATCCAGCGCGTATTTGGCCAGTTCGATGCCCATCTGCTTTTCCACATAGGGGTAGACGGTGGGATCGAGGACGCTGGAGGCCAGCGGGATGATGGTTTTGGGGACGTGGAGGACGTGGATGGCCATGCCGACTTCGACCTGGCCGACGCTCAAAGGATTGCCGTCCTTGTCGAGCGTGGTGATCACGTCGGGGAAGGTGGCGAGGCGGGTGCCGGCGGCATCGTCCACGGCCATGTATTCGTTCATGACGTGGAGAGTATGCGATGTGGCGCCCTTGCCCACAGTGATGGTGCCGATATCGAAGGCATCCTTGGTATAGACAACCGCCTTTGCCGTGACCTTGCCGGAGACCAGCAGGCCACCGCCGGTGGTCTTGACGATGGCATCGATGACGGCGGCACCACCCTTCTTTTCCGCGGCGATGATGGCCTCGCCGAGCTTCAGGGCCAGCGAGATGCCGCCGAGGGCGGCGTTGGCCTTGACGTAGGACGCGCGCAAGGGATTGCGGCAGGAGGCGATGAAGCCGCCGGACTGGTCGGCAGCGGTGCGGAGGACCGGCGAGATTTTTGCGGTGGCGCCGCGGACGACTAGCTCGATGTAGCGGTTGTCGGCGCGGTTGCCGCCGACGGCGGTCTGGATCATCTGGATAGGCGAGCCGGCCATGCCGATGGAGCCCATGTCGCCGGTGGGATGGGCGCGGACATCGCCCACCGCGTCGAGCACCTTGGTGCCGAGCACGGCGGAGGGCAGCCAGGCGTTGAGGGTGGACGACTTGCCGTTCTGGCCGATCATCAGGCCGGAGAGCTTCTCGCCCAAAGCCTCCTGCAGCAGCTGGGCGGCCTTGACGTAGTCGATGCCCTGCATTTCCCACGGGGTGGTGGACGCCGGCGCGCCGATGGCGGCGGCGGTGGCCACCCAGTCGTCGGCGCCGAGTTCGTCGATCGAGACGAGTTCGGGCTTGCCGACACCGACGGCGGCGTAGCCCAGCATGCGGCCGTGATCGGCCCAGCCGCCACCGCCGGCGGCGTAGACGGAGCCGCCCTTGACGGCGGGTTCGACGTCCTTGTCGGTGAGAATACGGCCCATCAGTCGAGCTCCTTGTCGAGACGCTGCACGGCGTCGAGGAGGACGGCGGCGCCGAGCGCGATGTCCTCGGTCTTGGCGAATTCCTCGGGGGCGTGGCTGCGGCCGCCGAGGCAGGGAATGAAGATCATGGCCGAGCGCGTGGCCCGCGCCATCCAGGCGGCGTCGTGGCCGGCGCCGGACGCCATGCGGCGATGACCGGCGCCGACGGCCTCGCAGCTGGCATCGAGCGTGCGTAGCACGAGGTCATCGAGCGGGGTGGGCTGATTGTCGGAGATGATGCGGGGCGGCGCGATGGCGACGCCCTTTTCCTTGATGAGCCAATCCACCGCTTCCTGCAGGTGGTCGATGAAGCGATCCATATTGGCGCGATCTTCGGCGCGGGCATCGATGAGGAGGCGGACGCGCGAGGGCACGACATTGGCGGCGCCGGGCTCGATGCTGAACTCGCCGACGGTGGCGGCGAAATGGCTGTCGCCCTTGGCCAGTTCGAGGCCGAGATGTTCGATGTCGGTGACGAGGTGGGCGGCGGCGACCAGCGCATCCTTGCGGGAGCCCATCGGCGTGGTGCCGGCGTGATCGGCCCTGCCCTCGACGATCACCTCGATGCGAGTGATGCCGGCAATGGTGGTGACGACGCCGATATCGAGCTTGCCGTCTTCGAGGACGGGGCCCTGTTCGATGTGGAGTTCGAGGAAGGCCTTGATGTCGGTGCGATGCGTCTCGACGCCAGGGCGACCGCCGACCTCTGCGATGCCATCGCGCAGGGTGAGGTCGTGGGCCTCGCGATCGAGCCATTCTGCAGGGCGGAGGCCGATCATGCCGCGGCTGCCGATGCAGGAGACGCCGAAGATGGAGACTTCCTCGGCGAGGAAATCGACAATCTCCAGATCGTGGTCGAGGGTGATGCCCTGATCGTGCAGCGCGCGGGCGACTTCGAGGGCGGCGGAGACGCCGGCAATACCGTCAAAGCGGCCGCCATCAGGCACGGTGTCCGAATGGGAGCCGAGCATCAGGGTGCCGGGCTTCTTGCCGGTGCCGGCGCGGCTGCCGATGAGATTGCCGGCGGCGTCGATATGAGTCTTGAGGCCCGCCGCGGCGAAACGAGCGGTCAGCCATTCGCGGCCCTTGAGGAAGGTGGGCGTGAAGGCCCGGCGGGTCCACGGCCGATCGGGATCGGTGATGGCGGCGAGGCCGTCGATGTCAGCGGCGATGCGGTCGGCATTGACGGAAAGATTGCGGGTCATGCGCGCGGTTCCGGGCGGACGAAGTGGCCGGTGCCGGGTTCGGCGAGCACATTGGTGCCATCGAAGACGTGGCGGCCGCGAAGCCAGGTAGACTCAACGGTCCAGGGGAGTTCGATGCCGTTATAGGGCGACCAGCCGACGACGTTGTGGCCGGAGGCGGCGGCGTCATAGATGCGGGGGCGATCGACGAGGACGGCGATGTCGGCGTCCTTGCCGACTTCGAGGGCGCCCTTGCGGTGGTCGAGACGGAAGTGTTTTGCGGGATTCTCGGCCATGAGTTTGGCGGCCCAGGTCAGCGGGATGTCGCGCTCGAGCGCGCCCTTGACGAAGAGCGGGACCATGACTTCGAGGCCGGGGACGCCCGACGAGTTCTTGAGCATGTCCGGGTCGGTCTTGCGGTTCTCCGACCAGCTGACGTGATCGGTGGAAACGAGGGTCACGTTGCCAGCGGCGACCTGGCGCCAGAGGGCTTCGACTTCGGCGCGGGGGCGGATCGGCGGGTTGATCTTGGCCTTGCCGCCGAGGCGTTTCACGTCGTTTTCCTCGTCGAGGACGAGGTAGTGGATGCAGCACTCGATAGTCGCGGCGAAGCCCTGCTGGCGGTAGCTCAGGGCGATGTCGTAGCCGCGGCTCAGCGAGCAGTGGACGACGTGGGCGGGGCAGCCGGTGGCGGCTCCGGTCTCGTAGATCTGGAGGGTGGCGAGCAGTTCGGTGAGCGGCGGGCGGCTCATGGCGTGGGCGCGCCAATCGGTGATGCCGGCGGCCTTCACCCTGGCCATGGCGGCGCGGACATATTCGTCGTCTTCGTTGTGGACGCCGGCGGTCAGGCCGGTCGGGGCGATGGCCGCGAAGCACTCTTCGAGCAGGGCCGGCGGGATGCGGGGGAAGCGGATGGGGTCAGTGCCGAAGGTGGAGAACTTGAAGGCGGCGACGCCGGCCTCGACCTGTTCGAGGATGCGGCTGGCTCCTTCCTCCGGGTTGACGGTGCCATAGAGGGCGAAATCGACGCGGGTTTCGGCGCCGGCATCGGCGATCTTCTGACGCACGGCGGCGGCGGAATTGACGACGTTGCCTTCGTCATAGGGCATGTCGACGATGGTGGTGACGCCGCCAGCCGCGGCCGAGCGGGTGGACCAGGCGAAACCCTCCTGGTTCTTCTGGCTCAGCGAGTGGGTCTGGGCGTCGATGGCGCCGGGCAGGATGAGGGCGTTGCCGAACTCGTGGCGGGTGCGGGCGGCGGGGGCGGCGCCCTGTCCCACGGCGGCGATCTTGCCGTCACGCACGGCGACATAACCGGCTTCGATGATGCGATCGGGGAGGACGATGGTGCCGGAGAGGCTGAGATCGAAATCGGACATGGTGGTTCTCTCAGGCGGGGGCGCGGTCGGCGAGGCCGGTGCGCTCGGCCAGCAGTTTTTCGATTGTCGCGATGCCGTCGTGGACGAGCACAGCAAGGATGCCGACGATGAGACCGCCCTGCAGCACGAAGGCAGTGTTGTTGGTGGTCAGCCCGGCAATGATCACTTCGCCCAGCGTTTTCGCCGCGACGGTGGAGCCGATGGTGGCGGTGGAGAGCGAGATGACGGTGGCGATGCGGATGCCGGCGAGGATGACCGGGAAGGCCAGCGGGAGTTCGACCTGCACGAGGCGCTGCCAGCCGGTCATGCCCATGCCGCGCGCGGCGTCATCGACGCTTTTGGGGACGTTGGTGAGGCCGGTCAGCGCGTTCTCGAAAATGGGCAGTAGTCCATAGAGGAACAGCGCCACCAGCGTGGGTTCGGTACCGAAGCCGAGGATGGGGACGGCGAGCGCCAGCACGGCGACCGGCGGGAAGGTCTGGCCGACATTGGCGAGGCTGCGCGACAGCGACAGGAACTCGGCGCCGAAGGGGCGCGTGACGATGATGGCGAGGCCGACGGCGATGATGGTCGAGGCCAGCGTCGCGACCAGCGTGATCCAGAGGTGGTTCAGGGTGATATCGATCAGGTTGCCCTGATTGTAGATTGGCGGGGCGCCGTATTGCGTCAGCGGCGCGAAGACGAAGGCAAAGCTCTGTGGCGTGATGAGGAACGCCAGCAGCAAGGCAAGGACGATAAGCCGGATGATGGCGCCGAGGCTCATGCGGGCCTCCGCGCGAGGGCGGTAAGTTTCGCCAGCGTGATGCGGCCGAGGGGCTTGCCGTCGTCAGTCACCGGGAGCGCGTCGCGGCCGGACCACAGGCATTCGGCATAGGCGTCGCGGAGCGAGATATCGGCGTTCACCGCTTCGCCCGAGGCCTCACCGGGCTCGACATGGCTGCGGACAGTGTCGAGGCCGAGCAGGCGGAAGGGGCGGTCGCCGGTGCCGATGAGTTCGTCGACGAAGTCGGTCGCGGGATAGGCGATGATGTCGGCGGGCGGCGCGTATTGCAGCAGCTGGCCCTTGTCCATGACGGCGATCTTGGTGCCGAGCAGCATGGCCTCGTCCATGTCGTGGGTGACCAGCACGATGGTGGTGCCGAACCGCTTCTGGATGGCCAGGAGATCGGCCTGCGCCTTGTGGCGGATGATGGGATCGAGCGCACCGAACGGCTCGTCCATCAAGAGGATTTCGGGCTCGGCGGCGAGGGCGCGGGCGACGCCGACACGCTGCTGCTGGCCGCCGGAGAGTTCGCTGGGCAGGCGATCGCGGAACTGGGCCGGATCAAGCTGGAACAGGGTCAGAAGTTCGTCGACGCGCGCGGCGATCTTGCCATTGTCCCAGCCGACGAGGCGGGGAACCGTGGCGATGTTCTGGCCGACGGTGCGGTGCGGAAAGAGACCGTGGCCCTGGATGGCGTAGCCGATCTCGCGGCGCAATTCGTGGGCGACAAAGTCGCGGGTGTCACGGCCCTTGATGCGGACGATGCCGGAGGTCGGTTCGACCAGCCGGTTGATCATGCGCATCATGGTGGTCTTGCCCGAGCCCGATGTGCCGACGATGACGCAGATGTCGCCCTTGTCGACCTTGAGCGAGACGTGGTCGACGACGGTGGTCTGGTCGTAGGTCTTGGTGAGGCCTTCGATCTCGATCATGCGCGGCGGACCTTTCGGGTCGAGACGATTTCCACTAGGGCGTCGAGCACCACAGCGGCGGCGAAGGCCAGCGCGACGGTGGGCACGGCACCCAGAAGTACGAGGTCCATGGCCGTCTGGCCGATGCCCTGGAAGACGAAGACGCCAAACCCACCACCGCCGATCAGCGCCGCGATGGTGGCGAGACCGATGTTCTGGACAAGGACGATGCGGATGCCGGTCAAAATGACCGGGAAGGCCAGCGGCAGTTCGGCACCGAACAGCACCTGGCTGCTGGTCATACCCATGCCCTTGGCGGCGTCCTTGACCGCAAAGGGCACGCCGACAAGACCGATGACCGTGTTGGCGACGATAGGCAACAGCGAGTACCCAAAGAGCGCGACCATGGCAGGCGCGGCGCCGATGCCGGAAATGCCGAGCGCCGAGGCACCGGGAACGTTGGCGGCAACCCACGCCAGCGGGGCGATGAGGAGACCGAACAGCGCGATAGAGGGGACGGTCTGCACGACGTTGAGGACGTTGAGCACGCCTGCCCTGAGCGCCGGGCGGCGATAGCAGAAGATGCCGAGCGGGACGCCGACAATGGTGGCCGCGGCGAGGGAGCCGAAGGCGAGCGCGACATGAGTCTGCGCCTCGCGCCAGAAGGACGCGCCGCGGTTGGCGTATTCGCGGAGAATGGAGAGGTCGTTCCAGACGCCGAGCCAGAGCATAAGGCCGACGGCGGCTGAGACCGCGACGAGGATGGCGATACGGGGCAGCGGACGCAGCCTCATGCGGATCAGCGCGTCGGCGGCGACCAGCGCGAAGGCGAAGACCAGCACCCAGAAGCCAGCGCCGGGCGAGACGCGAGCGACGGTGTTGCCCTCGGGCGTCAACACATTGGCGGCGGTGCCGAGCAGAACAGCGAGAACGCCAAGGACGACGAGGCTGGAGAGCAACCGCCAGAGGCTGGGGCCGCGGATCAGGGCGACCAGCGCGCCGAGCCCCACCATGGCGTAGAGCAGGACGGCTTCGACGAGCGGCAGCGCCGCGCCGATGCTGAGCGGCGCACCGAGCACGATGCGGTTGGGCCGAGAAATAACGAAGGGGAGCAGGAAGGTGCTGGCGAGGACGAGCAGCGCGATGATGACGCCGAGCTTGTCGACCTTGGGCAGGCGGAGCGGCGTCGCGGTGCTGATGGTGTCGTTGGCCATAACGATTCCGGACGCTGGAAAAAGAATGGGGCGACAATCCCTTGAGGGAATCGTCGCCCCAAAGAGCTTACTTCAGGAAGCCGTTCTGGGTCAGCCAGTCCTTGGCGACGTCGGCAGCCGCTTCACCGCCGACCTGGATGCGGCCGTTGAGGGTCTGCAGGGTGGCGAGGTCGAGCTTTTCGAACACCGGCTTGAGCAGGGTTTCGATTTCCGGATGCTGCTGGAGCACGGCTTCGCGGATGATCGGCGCGGGCTCGTAGACCGGCTGCACGCCCTTGTCGTCGTCGAGCACGACGAGGTTGGCCGAAGCGATGGCGCCGTCGGTGCCGTAGACCATGGCGGCGTTGGCGCCGTCGGTCTTCTGGGCGGCGGCAGCGATGGTCGCGGCGGTGTCACCGCCCGAGAGCACGATCAGCTGCTCGGGCTTGAGGGTGAAGCCATAGGCAGCCTGGAAGGCCGGCAGGGCCGAAGCGGAGTTGACGAACTCGGCCGAGGCCGCGAGCTTGGCTTCGCCGCCGCCGGCAACGTATTTGCCGAAGTCGGAGAAGGTCTTGATGTTGTTGGCGTCGGCAACATCCTTGGCGATAGCGACGGCCCAGGTGTTGTTGGCCGGAGCAGGCGTCAGCCAGACGATCTTGGCGTTGTCGTAGTCGAGCTGCTTGGCCTTTTCATAGGCGGCCTTGGCATCTTTCCAGGCCGGGTCGTCGGCGACGTTGTACATGAAGCCGGCGTTGGAGGTGTATTCGGGGTAGATGTCGATTTCGCCGGCCGCGATGGCGCCGCGCACGATCGGGGTGGCGCCGAGCGAGATCTTGTCGGTGACGGCGATACCATTGGCCTCGAGCACCTGCTTGATGACGTTGCCGAGCAGCGCGCCTTCAGTGTCGATCTTGGACGAGACGACGACCTGCGCAGAAGCCGCCGTCGCCATCAGGGCGAGGCCGGCAACCGCGCCGATAATCCGGGTGAAAAGTCGCATGACGGTCTCCTTGTTGGCGCCAGCCCCTGCCGGCGCTCTCGGTGAATTCGCAACCTAACGCAGAACCGGACCTAAAGGGCACCGGCAGCTGCGAAAAAACGTCCACTGCCCCGCAGGAGCGGGAGCAAACTCAACCAGCGGCAGCGTTTTTTCCGGAGGATCGTCGGTCAGGCGCTGCCCATTGAGGGTGAGCCTATTCCCATATTTCGCACCATGGGATATCCCACATCCTGAACAGCAGATGCCTGCTTTGAGGGCATGGCTAAATGATGGGCAGAAACTAGCCAAGTATGGATACGGCCACGCTTTTTGTCGTCAACGAGGTGCTCGCCAAGGGCAGCATTCGCGGGGTGGCGCGGGCGCTGGGGCGGCCCGCGTCGAGCGTGGATGCGGCGGTGGTGCGGCTCGAGGAGCGACTGTCAATTTCGCTAGCAAACAGAGCGGGTTCGGGGTTGACGCTGACGCTGGAGGCGCGGCGGATCGGGCCGTTGCTGGAGGCGGCAGCGGAGTGCGTGAGCCGGCTCCACGACAGGCCGGCGCATGTGGCGGTGGGGCTGGAAGCGCTGGGGCGAATTAGCGTTGTGGCACAAGCTGGTAGCATCCGCCGGGCAGCGCAGCAGCTGGGGCTGGGACAGCCGCAATTGACCCGGCAGATGGGGGCGGTGGAGCGGGCGCTGGGAACGCAGCTGTTCTTGCGTTCGGCTGATGGAACTCGGCTCACAAGTGCAGGCATGGATGTCGTTCTGCTCACCGCCGAGCTGATGGACATCTGGGGAAGTCTGTCAGCGCAGTCCGGCGAGCGGTTCAAACGGGCATTGTCGACGGCACGACTGGGGTCGGTGATGCCGCTCGGGCATGAAAGTCAGATCGCGCGCATGCTCGCCGAACTGATGGCGAGCTGGCAGAGCCAGCACCCTCGACAGCCGCTCTACATTTCCAGCACGACGGCGGACGAGCTGCTCGCCGGAATCAAGAGCGGGCGGTTCGATGCGGCGCTGCTCGACACGATGGAGCTGCCGGCAGACTGCGAAGGCGTGCTGATCGGCACGGCGCCGCTAGCGCTGGTGGGAAGCGAGGCGCTGTTTTCGGGTGAGCCGGAGACGATGGCGCTGCTGGCGCGGGCGCCGATCGCGGTACCGTCACCGCGCAGCGGGTTGCGGCAGCAGTTCGACGGGTTGCTGCGAGAGACGCTAGGCGATGGCGCGGCGCGGGCGCTGCAGATCGTCGAGATCGACTCGATCCCGGTGATCCTCAACCTCGTGCTGGAGCACGGCTATCTGTCGTTGCTGCCGGAGGGATCGATCGCCAATGTGCGGGCGAGCCTGGGGCGGCGACGGCTCAATGGGCGGCAGCAGAAACTGTGGCTCTGCTGGCCGCGCACGACGTCGGGACGGCAGATCGGCAGGGCGATTGCCGGGATGCTGGTGTCGGCCGAACACTGAGACGTCAGAGCGAGTTGCACCCCCACCCACCCGCTACGCGGGTCCCCCCTCCCCACAAGGGGGAGGGAAAGGGAGAGGCCGGTGACTGACTAGAGCTTTGGGCCCAGCGCGAAGAAGGTGTCGACGTCGTCGAGGATGGAGACGTCGAGCAGTTCGCCCAGGAAAGCCTGAGAGTTGAGAGCCTCCTCGATGGCTTCGATATCCATCGAGAGCGGGCGATCGGTGACGTAGAAGGGCGCGAGACGGCGGACGAGGCCATAGATGAGGCCGGGGACGGAGCCGGGCTTGTCGCCGGAAATGTCCATGGCCTGGCAAGCCAGCATGGCCTCGATGGCGGCGAGGCGGCGGAGCGCCAGGACCTGACGCTCGAAACGCTCGACCACCAGCGGCAGGAAAGCGGCTTCGTCCTCGATGCCGTCAGCGACGACCAGCGCCTGGGGCGAGATCGGCTGGGTGAGCGAGAGGACGCGAACGAAGAGATCGCCGGCGAGCTTGATGATGGGGCCGAAGCCGGTGGCGATGGCGCCGGGGGCGACGAGATTGACCGGCAGATCGCGGCGGCCGCCATTGCCGAGCAGCACGCAGCGATTGAACGAATTGCGCGCCACATGGGCGAGGCCGAGCTGGGCGGCCTGCAGGAACACGGTGACATCGAGCGGCAACGAACCGCCGGAGGTGAGCACCTGACCGCCGGCGACCACCGGATTGTCATCGGTGCGACCGGTGGCGGCGAGGATGGTCTTGGCCGCGGTGGTGACGCTTTCGAAGGCGGTGGCGAAGACCTGGCTCATCATGCGGAGCGAGAGCGGATCCTGCACATGGGTGGCGTCGGGCCAGTCCCAGCCCATGGCGTTGAAATAGAGCCAGGCGCCGACGGTGGCCTCGCGGGGTGTGCCGACATGGGCGACGGCCTTCCACGGATCGCGGGAGGCGCCGAGCGCGCCGGCGGTGGTCAGGCCGGTGGCGAGGAGGACACGGAGGGCGTGGGCGGCCTCGCGCACGGCATTGGCGGACGCCGCGAAGGCGACCGAGTTGGTGGAGACGGCGGCAAGACTGTCGCGCGCCGCGAGCTTGACGGGCTTGAGGCCGGCCCGTTCGAGGGCAACGGAAGCCGAAAGGCGCTCGCCATTGTGCTGGGCTTCGCCGACACCGGTGAGCACAGCGCCGATCTGGCCCATGAGGCCGATATCGGCACAGCCGATGGAGCCGGTACGGCGCACGACCGGCACGACGTCGCGATCGAGGAGGCTGAGGAAGGCGTCGACCAGTTCCGTGGTGCAGCCGACGCGGCCGGTGAGCGCCATGTTGGTGCGGATGGCGATGGCGGTACGGACGACCTCGGTGGGGAAAGGCTCGCCGGTGCCGAAATGGTGGGCGCGGACGAGGCCCATGTTGAAGGTTTCGAGGTCTTCGGGCGACCACGACACGTCCTTCATGGCCCCGACGCCGGTGGTGGAGCCGTAGACCGGCTTGCCCGACGCGATGGCCTCGAGCAGCACCTCGCGGGCGCCACGCACCCGATCCAGCGCCTCGGCATTCGCCGCCACATGGGTGGATTTGCGGGCGATGCGCGTGAGGGTGGCGAAATCGAGCGGCTGGCCGTCGAGAATGACGGGCTCGGACGATACGGGGGCGAGGGACGGGGCGAAATCGAGGCTCATGGGGCGGGATCATTGCCTGATCGCGCGGGAAAAGGCGATGGGGTGCGTCAAGACGCGGCACGCCTCGTGGTTCGACAGGCTCACCATGAGGCTACTGAGTGTTCAGCGCACTCGGTGTCATCCCTGCGGAAGCAGGGACCCACTCATCAGTTCGAGTGGAGGAGAGATGGGTCCCGGGTCAGGCCCGGGATGACAACCGGTGGTCGGGGGCGCTCTTGGCCTAAAGCCGTCGCTCCAGGGTGAACCAGGCGATGATGCCGGAGAGGAGGGAGAGGGCGGCGGTGACGTAGGCGATGGCGGCGAAGGCGGCGTCGGTGGCGGCGACGGCTTCGGGCGGGAGGCCGCCGGGCTGGGCGAGGCCGAAGGAGAGAGTGCCGGCCCCTGCCCCGAGCGTGCCCATGAAGATAGCAGCGCCGAGGCCGCCCATGGTGGCGACGGCGAAGAGGCCGGCGACGCGGGCGACGGCATTGTTGATGCCGGAAGCGGTGCCGGTGTCGCGATCGTCCACCGAGGTCATGACTGCGGTGGAGAGCGGCGAGACGACGAGGCTCATGCCCAGGCCGAAGAGGATCATCATCGGCAGGACCATGAACCAGACCGAGTGCGTGCCGACGAAAAGCCCGAGGCCGAGGAAGGCGAGCGCGACCAGTACGGAGCCGGCGGCGATCATCGGGCCGGGGCCGAAGCGGTCGGAGAATTTGCCGGCGAAGGGCGAGAGCACCGTGAGGATGATGCCGAGCGGCAGCAGCACGATGGAGACTTCGGCCGGGGTGACGTTCCAGCCGGCGATCAGCACGGTGGGCAGGTAGAAGGTGATGGCGGCGAGCGAGAAATAGAGCGCGAAGGTCAGGCCCTGCGCGCCCGAGAAGGCCTTGTCGCGGAAGAGCTTGAGCGGAACCATCGGGGCCTTGGCCCGGCTCTCCCACCAGAGGAAGGCGCCGGCGAGGGCGAGGCCGCCGATGCCGAGGACGAGTCGGATGGTGGTGTCGGTGGTTTCACCGGTGAGGGCCAAGGCCATCAGCAGCAATGCACCGGTGCCGAGGATGGCGCCGCCGATATCGAGCCGGCGGCCGGCGTCGGGTCTGTCGGCCGGAACCTTCATGAACAGCAGCGCCAGCGCGCCGATGCCGAGCGGCAGGTTGACGGCGAAGACGAGACGCCAGCTCCAGTCGCCCAGGCCGGTGAGGACGAGGCCGCCGACGACGGGGCCGGCAATGGTGAAGAAGGACGAGGCCGAGGACCAGATGCCGATGGCTCCGCCGCGCTCGGCCTTGGGATAGGCCTTGGCGATGATGGCGAGGCTCGACGGCACCATGAAGGCGGCGCCGAGCCCCTGCACAGTGCGGGCGGCGATGAGGATGGTGGCGTTGGGGGCGATGGCGCAGGCCAGCGACGACACGACGAAAAGCACGATGCCGCCGGCAAAGACATTGCGGATGCCGAAGCGATCGCCGGCCGCGCCGCCGAGAAGCAGGACGGAGGAAAGCAGCAGCAGGTAGGCATTGCTCACCCACTGCGCATCAGCCAGCGAGGCGCCGAGATCGGCGCGGATGGCCGGGGTGGCGATGGAGATCACCGAACCATCGATGAAGCCCATAGAGGACGCGAGGATGGCGGCGACGAGGACGAAGATGCGCTGATCGGGGGCGACGAAGGGGGTGTCGGCGGGCTGGGTCATGGGCGGGAGGGTACGCCTGCGGTGGTGCGGGTGTCACCTGCCGTGGTGGGGAGGGGGGTGACTCAGCGCAAAGATCGTCACCCCTGCTTTCGCAGGGATGACACCGAGCTTGATTGAGCGGCTGGAGTCCCGCGCCTTCACATGCCCTGAACGAAGCCGAGGATGTTGCCTTCGCTGTCCTTGGCCCAGGCGTTCTTGACGTCACCCCAGGCGGCGATACCGTTTTCGGTCTTGAGGCCGGGGAGATCGTAGTCGAGGAAGGCGACGCCCTTCTTGCCCAGCGCCGCCACATCGGCGAGCAGATCGGGGCTGTCGAAGGTCAGCACCGTGTGCTCGGCAGTGCCGGCGAACTGGGTGGGATAGAGGAAAGCCTTGACGCCGTTGAGGTTGTAGACGGCCCCCATCTCGCCCATGTCCTCGGCGGGCTTGAGGCCGAGCTTTTCCTCATACCACTTCTTGGCGCGCTCGATGTCCTTGGCCGGGAGCATGGCGGTGGCGCCGCGGTTTGCGAACATGATCGATCCTCCTTGATTGGCAGTCGAAGAAACGGACAGGGTGCGGAATCGATCCCGGCTCAGACTTTGACGCGGATCATGTGATAGGAATAAGGCGCGAGCTTCACGCTGAGCGTGCCGTCCGCCACCCTGGCGCCGCTGCCCTTTTTGGGCACGACATTGTCCTGCTTCCCGGACGTGTTGGTGGCGCGGAGATCCTTGTGGGTCATGACCTGGTGGTCGACGACCTTGCCGCCGGCGAAGCCCTGCAGGCTGACATCAACATCGATAGCCTCCGAGGCGTGGCGGTTGACGGCGAAGAAGGTGAGCGTGCCCGCCTCTTCGTCGTGGACACCGGACATGTCGACATAGGGGATGTTGTCGCCGTGGGTGGCGTCATAGCCGGGCGAGTTGACCAGCAGGTTGAGCGCCGTGCCGCGGCCGAAGCGCGAGGCGAAGTAGTAGGGGTAGTAGATGGTCTGCCGCCAGGCGTCGCCCTTGGCGTCGGTCATGATCGGGGCGATGACGTTCACCAGCTGGGCGATACAGGCCAGCTTCACCACGTCGGAGCGACGGATGAAGGTGTTGATGATGCAGCCGACCTGCAGCACGTCCTCGAAATTGTAGATGTCTTCGAGCAGGCTCGGGGCATGTGGCCAGCCAGCATTGCCGTCGAGAATCTTCCGGTCCTGCTTGTTGGAGTGGTACCAGACGTTCCACTCGTCGAAGCTGATGGTGACGTTGCGCCTGGACCGCTTCTTGCCCTTCACATAGGTGATGGTGGACGCGATGGTGGCGATGTAGCGATCGAGTTTGGCGTTGAGCGCCAGATAGTTGGCGGTGTTCCTGGCGAGAATGTCGGCGGGCGCGCCCTCGGCGAGCGCCTTCTCGTTGTCGCGGTTGGCGAAATACATGTGCAGCGAGATGTGGTCGACCGAGTCGTAAGTGTGCTCGAGCACCACGCGCTCCCATTCGGGATAGGTCGCCATATCGGCATTGGACGAGCCGCAGACGATGAGTTCGAGCGACTTGTCGAACATGCGCATGGCCTTGGCGGTCTCGTGGGCGAGGCGGCCATATTCGTCGGCGGTCTTGTGACCGACCTGCCAGGGACCATCCATCTCGTTGCCGAGGCACCAGAGCTTGACGTCCCACGGGTCCTTGCGGCCGTTGGACTTGCGCAGGTCGCCCCAGTAGGAGCCGGTGGGACCGTTGACATATTCGAGGAAGTTGCGGGCGTGATCGAGGCCGCGCGAACCGAGGTTCACGGCCAGCATCATCTGCGTGCCGACCTTGGCGCACCAGTCAGCGAATTCGTGGATGCCGACCTGGTTGCTGTCCGACGTGTGCCAGGCGAGATCGAGCCGGGTCGGGCGCTTGTCCCTGGGGCCGATGCCATCTTCCCAGTTATAGGCGGAGACGAAGTTGCCGCCGGGATAGCGGACCATCGGCACATCGAGATCCTTGACCAGTTCGGCGACATCGCCGCGCATGCCGTTCTTGTCGGCGGTCTTGTGGCCGGGCTCGTAGATGCCGGTGTAGATGGCGCGGCCGAGATGCTCGAGGAAAGCCCCGTACACCCGGTCGTCGATCCTGGAAATCGTGTAGTCCTTGTGCGCCGTAACCGTCGCCCGCATCAGCCCCTCCCAGGACAGTTTTCCGATATGTAGCACGCAGCGGGCGCGGGTAAAGGCCGCGTCCGGGTGTGGACGACGCTTTGCGCCGGACGCTGTGGCTTGCCCCTTGCGGGACGAAATCGTTCATGCAATTGATGGGCCGCGAAAAGCTTTTCCCGCATCACCGCGCCGTCCACATTCCGGATCGTCGCGCAAGATTGCGAAAAGCTTTTCTCGATCCGGCCAGGAGGAGCCCCGGGGAGGGGTTGGCGCGGACGTATCGCAATTGGGAGGAAGACCAATGAACTTGAAGAAACTCGCGTTGAGCGCGGTGGCCGCGGCTGCCCTGCTCTCGGCGGTGCCGACCATGGCCGTCGCCGAAGACCTGGTGATGTGGGAACGCTCGGGCGGCAATGCCGGCATGGTGGACGCGCTGGTGGCGGCCTGGAACGAGAAGAACCCGGACCGCAAGATTGCCCTGACCTATATTCCGCATACCGAGATGGTGCCCAAGCTGGCGCAGTCGATCGCATCGGGCGAAGTGCCGGACCTGATGGGTCTGGACCTGATCTACGGGCCGCAGTTCGAGAGCGCCGGCCAGCTCGAGGACATCACCAGCTATTTCGCAGACGATGCCAGCATCAAGACCGCCAGCCCGGGCCACATGAAGGTGTCGACCTTCGACGGCAAGCTCTATGGCGTGCCGCTTTACGCGGACGTGTCGGCGCTGTTCTGGAACAAGGACCTGTTCAAGAAGGCCGGGCTAGATCCGGAAGTGCCGCCGAAGAACCTGCAGGAGATCCACGACTTCGCCAAGAAGATCACCGGGATCGAGGACGGAGTCTATGGCTACTATCTCGCGGGCAATTGCGCGGGCTGCAACATTTTCACCTTCGGGCCGCTGATCTGGGCTTCGGGCGGCACGATCGAACCGCTGGATGCGAACGACGAGCCGCTGAAGGGTGACGCTGTGCCGAAGGTGCTCGAATGGGCGCGCATGATGCACAAGGAAGGCCTGATCAACCCGGCCAACCAGTCGGAAAATGGCGAGACGTTCCACCTGCAGTTCGGCTCGGGCAAGGTCGGCATGATGGGCACGGGCAATTTCAACATCACGCTGGCGCGTGAGCAGAACCCGGACATGAACTTCGGCATCGCGCTGCTGCCCGGCCTCGAAACCGGCCAGACCGCGTCGTTCGCGGGCGGCGACATCGTGACGATCCCGAAGGGCTCGAAGCGCGTCGCCGATGCGGTGGACTTCATGAAGTTCATCCTCAGCGACCAGGTGCAGGTCGAGTCTTACGCCAAGCTCCTCAACATGACGACGCGCGGCGACATGGTGGAGAACAAGTACTATGCGGACGAGCCGCTGATCAAAGAGGTGGCCAAGGCGATCGCCATCGGCGTGACGCCCTACACGCTCAAGTTCTTCGAGCTGATCAACTCGCCGCAGGGCCCCTGGCTGCAGATGCTGCAGCGCGTCTACTATACCGATGATCCGATCGACCAGGTCATCGCCGACGCCAAGCAGCAGATGAAGGACATCATGGCCGAGTAAGGCCGCACGGTCTCTCCTCCAAGCCAGCGGTCGCGACGCCTTGCGGGGCGCCGCGGCCGGACTCTTCGGTCCAGTCAGGGCAAGCCCATGAGTATCTACGCCTCGCGAAAGAACCGCCTTCTCGGGCTGGCCTATCTGGCCCCGGCGCTCATCTTCGTGCTCGTCTTCACCGCCTGGCCACTGGGGCAGATGATCTGGGTGTCGTTCCACTCATGGTCGCTGCTGACGCCGCCGAAATTCATCGGGGCGAACAATTTCACCAAGGCGTTCAACGACAAGCAGTTCTGGACGTCGCTGGGGTTCACGCTGAAATACACCCTGCTGATCACCCCGATCCTGATGATCGGCGGCTATGCGATCGCGCTGCTGGTGGCGAGGAACACGCCGATGCGCCGCTTCACGCGCGCTGTGGTGTTCGTGCCGGTGGTGATCGGGCTCGGGGCATCGAGCCTGCTGTGGTACTGGCTGTTTTCGACCGACTACGGCTTCGTCAACCGGCTACTGCTCGACTTCGGGCTGATCGCCAAGCCGGTGTTCTGGCTGGGCGTCGACGCCGACACATCGAACTGGGCGATCATCGTTTCGGTGGTGTGGAAGGTGCTGGGCTTCGGCATGATCCTGTTCGTGGCCGCGATCCAGTCGATCCCGCAGGAGGTAAGCGAAGCGAGCCTCGTCGACGGCGCCAATGGCTGGCAGCGGCTGGCCCATGTGACGCTACCGCTGACGCTGCGCACGGTGCTGCTGGTGACGCTGATTTCGGTGATCGGGTCGCTGCTGGCGTTCGACCAGTTCTACATCATGACGGCGGGGCAGCCGCAGAACCTTACCGCGACATCGGTGTTCTACGTCTATCTCAATTCCTTCCCCTACCTGAAGCTCGGCTATGGGGCGGCGCTGTCGCTGATCCTTGCCGCGATCATTCTCGTCTTCACCGTCATCCAGATGGTTCTGACGCGCCGGAGCCATGCCTGATGAACGCTGCCTATGCTGAAACCCTGGACGGCGTCACATCGGAGCGCGGCGTGCTGCAGCGCTTCTGGCAGAGCCGGACGAAGTACCTCGTCGGCGCGGTGTGCCTGCTCATCTGCGTGGTGATGCTGGCGCCGCTGGTGGCGTCGGTGCTGGCGTCGGTGAAATCGACGCAGGAAGCGGCCGCGGTGCCGCCGACCTACTTCCCGCAGAGCTGGAGCCTCGACAGTTATCTGAAACTCTGGGTGTACCAGGCGGGGCTGCCGACCTATCTGGCCAACTCGTTCGGGACGGCGTTCCTGACCATCGCGTTCACGCTCTGCCTGACGGTGCCGGCAGGTTATGCGCTGGCACGATTCCCGATCCCCGCCAAGGAGCTGCTGTTCGTGCTGCTGCTGCTGGCGCTGATCATCCCCTACCAGGCGCTGCTGACGCCGATCTTCCTGATGTTCGCGCAATTGAAGCTCACCAACTCGCTGGTGGGGCTGGCGATCATCCATACGGCGATCCAGCTGCCGTTCTCGCTCTACATCATGCGCAACGCCTTCGAAGCGGTGCCGATGGAGCTCGAGGAGGCGGCGGTGATCGACGGCTGCAATTCGTGGCAGGTGCTGACGCGCATCTGCCTGCCATCGGTGGTGCCGGCGATGATCACGGTGGCGCTGTTCGCGTTCATCACCTCGTGGAACGAGTTCCTCGGCGCGCTGGTGATGATGAATAAGCAGGACACGTTCACGCTGCCGCTGATCCTGGCGGCGGCGCGCACCGAAACCAGCCTCGGCGGCACCGACTGGGGCATGCTGCAGGCGGGCGTGACGATCTCGGTGATCCCGTGCGTCGGCATCTACCTGCTCTTGCAGAAGTATTACGTTTCGGGCCTGCTCGCCGGTGCGGTGAAGTGAGGCCACGATGAGCGACGACGCAGACGACGCCAGCAAGACACGCACGACGCCGACGATCCGCGACGTGGCGCGGCTCGCGGGCGTCTCGATCGGCACGGCGTCGAAGGCGCTCAACGCCAACGGGCGGATGCGCGACGAAACGCGCGAGAAGGTGCAGCGGGTGGCGCAGGAGATCGGCTACCGGCCGAACGACCTGGCGCAGAGCCTACACCGGACGCGATCGCGCACCGTGGGCATCATCACCAACGACTCGTTCGGGCGATTCAGTTTCCCGATCGTCGAGGCGCTGGAGAATGCGCTGGCCGACAAGGGCATCGCCATTTTCATGTGCAACGCCACGGACGACCCGGCGCGGGAGCGGCAGCATCTCGACCAGTTGCTGGGCAAGCGGATCGACGGGCTGGTAGTCACCGCCCGCCGCGCCGACAAGCGGCCGCCGATCGGGCCGCTGCCCAACGGCATTCCCATCGTCTACGTGTTCTCGCAGGCGGACGACGACAGCGCACTGTCGCTGGTGCCGGACGACGAAGGCGGGGCGCGGCTGGCGACGAGCCACCTGATCGGGCTCAAGCGCAAGCGCATCGCGCATATCACCGGACCGGAGCGGTTCGAGGCAGTGCGACTGCGCAAGCAGGGCTACGAGGCGGCGCTGCGCGAGGCGGGGCTGGGCAGCAGCGACGGGCTCTATCTCAGCGGCGTATGGTCGGAAGAGTGGGGCCGCGACGCGGTGGCCGGGCTCTATGATGGCAAGGCCAAAGGCAAGCCGCCGGACGCGATCTTCTGTGGCAACGACCAGATCGCGCGCGGCGCGGCGGACGCGCTGCGCGAGCGCGGCATCAGCGTGCCGAGCGATGTCGCGGTTGTTGGGTTCGACAACTGGGACGTGATGGTCGCCGGATCGCGCCCGCCGCTCTCCAGCATCGACATGAATCTCAGCGCCCTCGGACGGGAAGCCGGTGAACGGTTGCTCGACATGATCGGCGGCGCCAAGGACCACGGCGTGCGGCGCCTGCCCTGCACGCTCGTCGTCCGCAAGTCATCCAGCCTCTAGAGGACAATCCAAGTGAGCCAGTACCTGCCCATCCGTTTCGTCGACGTGCGCCTGGAAGGTGACTTCTGGCGCGAACGGCTCGACACCGTGCTCAGCCGGACCATTCCGAGCCAGCACACGAAGCTGGAGGAGTACGGCATTCTCGGCTCGCTGAAGCTGCCGCAACCGCCGCCGCCGCTGCGCTTCCCGCGCCACGCCAACGGCTTCACCGTGCAGGTGTTCTGGGATTCCGATGTCGGCAAGTGGATCGAGGCGGCGAGCTATGCGCTGAGCCACCGTCGCGATGCCGATATCGAAGCCAAGATCGACGCCATCGTGGACGATTTCGAGAAGGCGCAGGCGCCGGACGGATACCTCAACTGCTGGTATCTGGGACACGAGCCGGAGAAGCGCTGGAGCAACCTGCGCGACAACCACGAACTCTACAATGCCGGGCATATGCTCGAGGGCGCCATCGCCTATTTCGAGACCACCGGACGGCGGCGCTGGCTGGACGTGATGGAGCGCTATGTCGAGCACATCCGCAAGACGCTCGGCCCCGACAGTGGGCAGAAGCACGGCTATGACGGACACCAGGAAATCGAGCTGGCGCTGATCAAGCTCTACCGCCTGACCGGCGAGAAGAAGCACCTCGACCTCGCCACCTATTTCATCAACGAGCGCGGCAAGCCCAACCCGCATTATTTCGACACCGAGCGCGAAGCGCGCGAGGCCAAGGGCTGGGAAACGCAGCGCTATGTACAGGGCAATTACGAGTATTCGCAGAGCCACCTGCCGGTGCGCGAGCAGACCAAGGTAGTCGGCCACGCGGTGCGCGCCATGTACATGTACACCGCGATGGCGGACCTCGCGGCGGAGCTCGGAGATGCCGGGCTGAAGGCAGCGTGCGAGACGCTCTGGAACGACGTGATGGAGACCAAGATGTATGTGACGGCGGGCCTCGGGCCGTCGGCGCATAATGAAGGCTTCACCCACGATTTCGACCTGCCGAACCAGACGGCCTATGCCGAGACCTGCGCGTCGGTGGCGCTGATCTTTTGGGCGCAGCGCATGCTGCATCTCGATCTCGACGGCAAGTATGCGGACATTCTCGAACTGGCGCTGTTCAACGGCGCGCTGTCCGGGCTGAGCCGCGACGGCGAGCACTATTTCTACGCCAATCCGCTGGAGAGCAACGGCTCGGCGGAGCGCTGGGCGTGGCACACCTGCCCGTGCTGCACGATGAATGTGAGCCGGCTGGTGGCGTCGGTGGGCGGCTACTTCGTGTCGCGTGCCGACGATGGCATCGCCATCAACCTCTATGGCGGCATTTCGACCTCGGTGGAGACGGCCGGCACGACGGTGAAGCTCAAGGAGACCTCGAACTATCCGTGGTCGGGCGACATCAGGATCAATGTCGATCCGCATACGCCGACGGCGTTCGACATGAAGCTGCGCATCCCCGGCTGGTGCAAGAAGGCGAAGCTTTCGGTGAACGGCAAGCAGGTGAGTGGCAAGCCGGTCAATGGCTACATCACCATCAACCGGACATGGGAGCGCGGCGATGTCATCACGCTCGATCTCGACATGCCGGCGGAGCGGCTCTACGCGCATCCGGGTGTGATCATGGATGCCGGGCGCGTGACGCTGAAGCGCGGTCCGCTGGTCTATTGCGTGGAGGAAGCGGACAATCCGGGCGGGCGGGTGCAGCGGCTCAAGCTGCCGCGCAAATCCGACATCGCCATTGTGCAACGCGACGACCTGTTCGGCGGCATCGTGCAGCTGCGGGCAAAGGCCAGCGCGATCGACGAAAGCGACTGGAAGTCGCTCTATCGCACCGCGCCATCAAGCGAGGCACCGGCGACGCTCACCGCTCTGCCCTATTACCTCTGGGCCAACCGGGGACACGGCTCGATGGTGGTGTGGATTCCGGAGGCTTAGGCAGCCTCACGCCCTCGTGGTTCGACAGGCTCACCATGAGGGCTACTGAAATGCTGGATAGGACCTCATGGTGAGCTTGTCGAACCACGAGGTCCGGGCGCCACAGGGTCAGGCGGGCGAGCGCGCGCGGTTGGGTTCTTCCCAGCGCAGGCCGTCGGCCATTTCCTGCTGGAACCAGCGGCGCACGGCGTGCATGACGCGTGTGGGGCGGTCGTCGCGCCAGGCGAGGAACCAGTGGCCGTCGCGGGTGACCATGCCGAGCGGGGTGACCAGCCGGTTCTGCGCCAGCGCGTCCCAGATGGCGGGACCGGGGCCGATGGCGACGCCGAGACCGGCTTCTGCGGCCTGCACGCTGAACGACAGCGCGTCGTACCAGATGGTTTCGCGGGCGGGCAGCCTGATGCCGGCCTCTCGGGCCCAGTTGGTCCACATGTCGGGCGGCCAGCGGATATCGAGCCGCGGCAGGCTCCACATCAGCTCTTCCGTGACCGGCTCCCCGCGCGTCAGCATGGGGCTGACGACGGGGCCGAAGGTTTCGGGTGCGAAAGGCACCACGGTCATGCCGGCGATTTCGAGCAGCGGGCCGACGCCGACATAAATGTCGATGGAGCGATCGGCCGGGTTGATGTCGCGCGACCAGGTGGTGAGGCGGACCGAGACGCCGCCGAGCGCCGCCTCGAGGCTCTGCAGCCGGGGCACCAGCCAGCGCAGCAGGAAGGTGTCGGGTGCGGTCAGCATGATGGTGGAATCGCCGGCCGCCTTGGGCAGGTGCTCGACACCACGAGTAATGGACGCGAAGGCCTCGGTGACGGTGGCGGCAAAGGTCGCGGCGGCCGGGGTGAGCTTCATGGCGCGGTTGCCGCGCTCAAATAGCGCATAGCCAAGCTCGTCTTCGAGGTTCTTGATATGCCGGCTGACAGCGCCCGGGGAGACATGAAGTTCTTCGGCGGCGCGACTGACGCTGCCCAGGCGGGCGGCCACTTCGAAGGCCCTCAGGGCATTGAGCAAGTGCAGCATGATCGTTGATAAAAAGTCAATCGAATGGCCGAATAGTACGCTGTTGCAGAACTGTCGTCTATCCTAGGCTTGCCTTGCTCTGCGGGGATTTGAGGACGATCTGCGGCACCTGCCATAGACCTGCCCGGGACTCGTGGGCCAGCAGCTTTTTGCATCGACCACAAGGCAGGTTACGTGACGTTTCTCCCTCACCGGATCATCATCGACTGCGACCCCGGCCACGACGACATGGCGGCGATCCTCCTGGCCGCGTCGAACCCGGCGATCAAGATCGAGGCCATCACCACCGTGTGCGGCAACGCATCGGTGGAGAACACCACCAACAACGCGCTGCGCATCGTCGAGGCCTTCGGGCTCGATGTGCCGGTCTATCGCGGCGCGCTGCAGCCGCTGCTGCACCGCTATGAATTCCCCGCCGCCTTCCACGGCCCGAGCGGGCTCGACAGCGCCGGCAAGGAACTGCCGGCCGCGACCCGCAAGGCGGAGACGCCACATGCGGTCGAGACCATCATCCGGCTGGTCGAGGAGAACCCGGGCGAGATTACCCTGGTGGTGATCGGGCCGATGACCAATGTCGCGCTGGCGCTGGCGCTGCGGCCGGACCTGGCGGGCAGCATCCGGCAGATCGTGTTCATGGGCGGCTCGGCCGGCGAGGGCAATGTGACCCCGGCGGCGGAGTTCAACATCTGGGCGGACGCGGAAGCAGCGCGCATGGTGTTCCGCGCCGGCGTGCCGCTGACCATGTTCGGGCTCAACGTGACGCACCAGACGCTGCTGCGGCGGAGCGATGTCGCGGCCGTGCGCACGGCGCATCCGGGCGAGAACGCGGTGGCCGATATCCTCGATTTCTACTGCGGCACCTATTACCGCTTCGCCGGAGCCGACAAGCCGGGCGCGCCGCTGCACGACCCGTGCTGCGTGGCCTGGCTGATCGACCCGAGCCTGTTCACCATCGAGCAGCGGCCGGGCGAGGTGATCGTTTCGAACGACGAAGCCTATGGCCAGACGCTGATCGATCTCCGGCCGCAGGATCCCGCGCACGATACGCGCGTCAAGAATGTCGGCGTGGCGGTGAAGGCCGATGCCGAGCGTTTCGCACAGCTGGTGACCCAGGCGATGATCTGGGCGGCCGGCCGAATTTCCTCCAAAGCATAAGGGTGCCAACATGAAGACCGTAAAGCTCTCCATTCTCGCCGGCCTAATGGTTGGCATGCTCGCCGGCACCGCGCTGGCGCAGGACAAGACCCTCAACATGGTGGTCATCGAAGGCGGCGACACCACCGCGATGCAGGCGGTGGTCGACGCCTACAAGGCCGACCATCCGGGCATCACCATCAACCTGCAGCCCTATCCGTTCGCGCAGTTCTTCCAGGTGGCCGAGCTGCGGCTGCGGTCGGGGGATGCGGGCGTGGACCTCGTCTATGTGGACGCGCCGCTGATGGCGAGCTACGCCTCGCGCGGCTTCCTGTCGGAGATCGATCCGGCCATCGACGTGTCGTCGCTGGTGCCGAGCGCGGTGGATGCGGGCAAGTATGACGGCAAGCAGTATGCGCTGCCGATCAACAACTCGGCGCAGGTGATGTACTACAACAAGGCGCTGTTCGCGGCCGCCGGCATCACGCCGCCGACCGGGCTCACCGCCGGGCAGAACGCCACGCAGGCGGAAGTCGACACGCTCGCCTCCACGCAGCGCTGGACCTGGGAACAGGTGGCGGATGCGGCGCAGAAACTGACCGTCAAGGATGGCGGCCGCACCACCACCTACGGCTTCTCGGTGGAGCAGTTCGGCGAACTCTATCAGCTGCAACCGTTCGGCGAGTCGCTGGGCACCGACGTGATCGGGCCGGACGGCTACACTGCCGCCGGCTATCTCGACAGCGAGGCCTGGACCAAGGCGGCGACGTTCTGGAGCGACCTCTACAATGCCTGGGGCGTGAGCCCGAAGGGCCTCGGCTATGGCGAAGCGGCGCAGCTCTTCGGCAACGGCCAGCTCGCCATGTTCGCCGGCGGCACCTGGAACATCCCGATCCTGGCGCAGACCGGCGTCGATTTCGGCGTGGCGCCCTACCCGTACTTCGAAGGCGGCAAGGTGCTGACCCCGACCGGGTCGTGGTATGTGGGCGTCAATGTCGCGTCGGCCAACCAGGCGGAAGCCATGGACTTCGCGTCGTATCTGACCACCAACGCGACCGGCACCAAGGTATGGTTCGACTCGCTGCAGCAGCTGCCGACCTACAAGCCGCTGCTCGAAACGATCAGCACCGACGCGAGCTTCGACACGTTCCCGCAGAACGTCTTCCGCATGGGCGTCTATGACTCGCTCAACACCGCCAAGGCGCGCCCGGTGACGGCCGCCTATGGCCAGCTGCAGGACGCGTTCCGCACTGCCTTCGTCGACATTGCCAATGGCGTGGCCGTGGCGGATGCTTTGAAGAGCGCGGTGCAGAAGTTCGAGAGCGCCGCCAACCGCGTGGCGCAGTAACACCAGTCCCCACCCCCAGCGTTCCCGGCACTCCTGACCTGCCGGGGACGCCAGAACCGGAAAACGGCTTGACCCGCACCCGATCACCAGTCCTCCTGATCGCAGCGCTTCTAGCACCCGCGCTGATCGGTCTCGTCGTTTTCCGGCTCTACCCGATCGGGCTCGCTGCCCTCGACAGCTTCTTCAACATGGTGCGCGGCAAACAGGTGTTTGTCGGCATCGAGAACTACCTGTCGCTGATTTCGGACTCGGCGTTCTGGAAGTCGCTGCAGGTGACCTTCTGGTTCAACCTGCTGATCAACCCGATCCAGATCGCACTCTCGCTCGGCCTCGCGCTGCTCTATGTGCAGAATTTCCGCGGCATCACCTTCTACCGCATCCTGTTCCTGATCCCGATCGGGGTGTCGCTGCCGGTGGCGGTGATCATCTGGCGGATCATGCTGAGCCAGGACGGCCTGGTGAACGGGGTGATCGGCATTGCCGGCGTGCCGGCCCAGCCGTGGCTGACCTCCGAGGCGCTGGCGCTCTATTCGATCATCGCCATCGCGACATGGAAGGGCATCTCGTACTGGATGATCTTCATCATCGGCGGGCTGCAGAGCATTTCGACCGAAATCTACGAGGCCGCCAAGCTCGATGGCGCGGTGGCGTGGCAGCGGCTGTGGTTCATCACCATCCCGCTGCTCCGCCCGACGCTGCTCTTCGTGCTGGTGGCCGACGTCTCCATCAACTTTCTCCTCTTCGCGCCGATCTTCATGCTGACGCAGGGCGGGCCGGCGGACTCGACGAACGTGCTGATGTACGAGGCCTACAAATCGGGGTTCGTCTTCGGCGACATGGGCCGGGCGATGGCGATCATCGTGGTGGTCGTCGCGATCCTCCTCGTCATCGTGGGGCTGCAGTTCCGGCTGCTGGCGGGCAAGACGGAGCGCAAGGCATGAGCCGTCCGATCCGCAAGGGCATCGCCTTTTCCGCCAAGCACCTCGCCTATGTGGCGGTGGCGTTCGTGTTCGTGCTGCCGCTGTGGTGGGCGATCGTCTCGTCGCTGCGGCCCAATACCGAAGTCTTCGCCGACATCTTCCCGTTCACCGTCAAGGCACTGCTGCCGGTGCCGTTTTCAACGGAAGCCTATGAGGGCATTTTCCAGCGCGGGTTCGGGCAGATCATCGGCAACACCATGCTGGTGGCGATCATCACCATGCTGGCGGGCCTCCTGGTCAACGGCATGGCGGGGTTCGCCTTCGCGGTGTTCGACTTCAAGGGCAAGAGCATCATCCTGACGCTGATCATCATCAGCTTCATGCTGCCGTTCGAGGCGATCGCGCTGCCGCTCTACACGGTGACGCTGCAGCTGGGGTGGCTGGACAATATCGCGGCGCTGATCGTGCCGAGCGTGGCCAACGGGCTCGCGGTGTTCCTGTTCTACCAGTTCTTCAAGGAAGTGCCGAAGGACTACCTGGAGGCAGCGCGGCTCGACGGAGCGAACTGGCTCGACGTGCTCTGGCACGTCTATGTGCCGCTCTCGATCCCCACCTGCATCAGCGCGGGACTGCTGCTGTTCGTGTTCCAGTGGGAGGCATTCCTGTGGCCGCTGCTGGCGATGCCGAGCCAGCAGTTCAAGGTGATCCAGGTCGGCATGGCGGCGTTCCAGCAGCAATACCAGACGATCTGGAACCAGCTGTTCGCGGTATCAGTGATCACGGCGCTGATCCCGATCGCGCTGCTGCTGCCCCTGCAACGATACTACGTGCAGGGGCTGGCGAGCGCGGGGATCAAGGGCTGACGGCGGTCAGGCGACCGCCGCGGCAGCCTTGAGGAAGGCGAGGTCGTCGGCGAGACGCTCGTAGAGCGGCTGCTCGGTGGTGAACTCTTCGAGCGTGACCCAGCCGTCGTAGCCGACAGCCTTCAGGGCCTTGAAATAGGCCTTCACATCACCCTGCCCCTTGCGGAGCGTGGCCCAGGACCATTTCCACTGCGCGGCGCCATCGGCATCCGTGCCCACCTGTGCCCAGGCGGCGTTCTTGATGTGGATGTGGGCGAGGTAGGGCCCGAGGATTTCGAGGCCCATCTTGAGGCTCAGCAGACCCTCGCGACCCTCGATGGTGGTGTTGCCCAGATCGTGCATCACAGCGATGGCGGCAGGATCGAGACCTTCGACGAGACGGCGGGCAGACGACGAGGTCGAGATGATGTTGCCGTGGTGGATCTGGATGACCACCTGCGCGCCGAGCGGGCGGGCGATCTCCTGCAGCACTTCGAGATCGGCGCGGGCCTTGCTGAACTGGGCGTCATAGGACGTGTCGTCCGCCGCCTTGGGGGCGGTGAAGCGGACGCGCCTGGCGCCCGTCTGCGCCGCGACCTTCAGCACGCGCTCGGCGTTGGCGTGGTCGGCGAAGGGCACGTAGGGCGCGAGGCCGGAGAGGGCGAGACCGGCCGCCTTGGGCAGGTCGGCCATCTCGGCGGCGTTGTCCTCGAGGCCGGTGAGCCGGTAGTTGGCGCGGTTGCCGGCCCAGAAGCCGGGCGTGTCGCTTTCCGCCTGGTCAGCAACGCGCCATTCGAGCCCGTCCCAGCCCTGCGCCGCCGCGTGCCTAGCGACGTCGGCCGGGAACCAGTCGGGGCACGAGCCGGTGAAGAGGGAGAACTTCACTTCAGGTCACGCAGGTCGGCGCGGTCGACGAGCTCGATCTTGACGCCATCGGGGTCGCGGATCATGCCGATGCGGCCGATGCCGGTGCCGGCGGTCTTGGGGAAGCCGGTCTCGGTCGGCACGCCCTTCTCGTTGAAGAAGGCCAGCGCCTCGTCGACATCGTCGACACGCATGGCGTAGTGGCCGAAGAGCGCGGCGGCCGGATCGGGCGACGGGCGGTGCAGCAGTTCGAGCACATCGTAGTCCCAGTTGAGGTAGACCATCGACAGCGGGTTGGTGGCGTGCGGCACCGTCATTTCCTTGAGCACCTTCATACCCATGGCGTCGCGGTAGAGCTTCAGCGCGCCATCGAGATCGTTGGCGAGCAGCGAGAAGTGATCGAAGGTGCGCAGCACCGGGTGCTTCGGCGGGTTTTCGCGCATGGGCACATCGCGCTGGATGAGCTCGATGCGGACGCCGTTCGGATCGCCGATGAAGGCGAGGCGGCCGACGCCGCTGCCGGCAGTCTTGGGGGCCACGAAGCCCTTGTAGCCCATGCCGGTCAGACGCGCGTAGTCTGCATCGAGATCATTGCTCATGAAGGCGATGTGGGTGATGCCGAAGACGGTATCCGGACCCGGATCGGTGGGGGCGAGCAGCTCGATGAGGCCGCCGGTGATCAGGATGTAGACGACGTCGGTCTTCGAGGGCGGAATGTAGCCGTGATAGACGACGCGGCCGCCCATGACGCCCTGGTAGAAATCGAGCGACTTCTTGAGGTCTTTGACGACGATGCCAAAGTGGTTGAGTTCATAGATCACGGTGGGCCTCCCGGGCGGTTTCTTGGTTAGTTGAGTTCGAGGGTGATGCGGCGGCCTTCTTCGGCCGACTGATAGGCGGCGTAGATGACCTCGACGACGTCGGAAGCGAGGCGCAGGCCGGAGACCGGCTCGCGGCCGGTGGCGATGGCCTCCATGAAATCCTGCATTTCCTGCGGATAGCCGCGCACCCAATCCTCGTCGGGCGCGGCGGTGATCCAGCCGGTGCGGGTTTCTATCTTTTCGTGCAGGTATTCGGTGCCGAAGGCGGCGTTGTCGGGCGAGTAGACCAGGAGCCCGTCGTTGGGCGTCATGTTGCCGCGATAGACCGAATTGGTGGTGTAGACTTCGAAGGTGTTGCGGACGCCGCCGAGCATGGCGAAGGAGGCGGTGATGACCGCCTGCGAGCCGTCGGAGAAGGCCATGACGAGGTTGGCCCAGGTCTCGACATCCTTCCAGTCGGAGACGATCCAGCTATGGCCGGAACGACGGACCACGTCGGTGTCGTAGAGGGCGCGGGTCTCGCAGGTGACCGAGGTGACGCGCACCGGATCGATGCCGGCAAGAGTAGACTCGTAGTCCTTGAGATGGATCGCGGCGCCGATGGGATGGGAACCGAGCATCATCAGCGCACCGCCACCGGCGGTTTCGCGACGGCGCGAGCGCAGAGCGTGGGAGCCCGAGTGGCTCTCTTCGGCGCGAATGTCGATGATGGCGCCCTTCGAGGTTTCGAGCAGGCGCTTGGTCTTGATGGTGGCCGGGGCGTAGACCCAGTTTTCGGCATAGAGGAACAGCACGCCGGCCTTCTGCACGGCATCGCGGATCTGGCCGATGGAGGTCACGGCGCGTTCGCGCTCGTCGTGGGCACGCTCGACGCCGCTAAGGCCGGTGCCGGGGCCGAAGGCGCCGGTCATCGGCTTTTCGCAGATGACGTGCTTGCCGGCATTGGCCGCCGCGATGGCGATCTCGGCATGGAGGCCGTTTGGCACGCAGATGCAGACCACATCGATACCGTGCGCGGCGATCAGTTCCTGCCAGGTGGCGAAGATTTCGGCCACGCCGTGGGCCTTGGCGAACTCCTGGGCACGCTCGGGCCGGGTGGCGGTGACGCCGCCGAATTTGACGGTGACGCCGAAGACTTTCTTGAGGCCCTCGACATGGAGATGGGCAGAAAAGCCTGCCCCGATGAAACCGACTGAAACAGTACGCATAGGAATGAAACTCAGATGCCCGTCCACGGAGTGACGGTGATATCGGGGATGTGCATGTGGCGCGGCCGCTCGAGCAGGAAGCAGAAGATGTCCGCAATGTCGGTGGGCCGCAGCATCAGGGCGCGGCGCTCGGCCGATGGCGGCTCGAGCTTGTGCGACCAGATGTTTGTGTCGATGGGTCCGGGGCTAACCGAGGTCAGCCGGATGTTGGAGTTGCGATACTCCTCGATCAGCGCTTCGCTGAGGGCGCGGACGCCATACTTGGAGGCCGCGTAGAGGCTGACCGTGGCGCTCGCCTTGTAGGACGCCGTCGACTGTACATTGAGGATGTAGCCGTCGGGCGCATTTTCGAGATGGCGCAGGCTCTCGCGGCACATCAGGTAGGTGCCGGTGAGGTTGGTATCGATGATCTTGTGCCACTCGGCCGAGTTGGAGTCGGCGAGGCGGGTCCTGGCGTTCATGCTGACGCCGGCGCTGTTCACGACTACATCGAGGCGGCCGAAATGCTCGATGGCGGCATCGACCGTGGCCTTGACCTCGGCCTCCTCACGCACGTCGCAGGCGACGCCTTTGACGCGGTGACGGATTTCGAGATCGAGCCCGGCAATGGCGGCTTCGAGCCGGCCGAGATCGCGGGCGGCGGCGATGACGTTCATGCCGCGCTGAGCGAGGGCCGCCGTGGTGGCGAGACCGACGCCGAGGCTGGCGCCGGTGACGATGGCGACTTGTCCGGTACGATCGTTCATCCCTTCACCGCCCCGTCGGAGAGACCACGCACCAGGAGCTTCTGGGCGAAGGTGAAGACGATGACGGCCGGCAGGCTCATGACCACGGAGGCCGCCATGAGCTCGCCCCAGCGGATGCCGTTCTCGTCAATGAAGAAGGCCAGCGCGATGGAGAGCGGGCGGCGTTCCAGACCGTTGGTGAAGACCAGCGCGAAGAGGAACTCGTTCCAGGCGAGGATGAAGGAATACATCGCCACCGCGACCATTGCCGGGCGCGACTTCGGGATGATGACGTGCCAGAGCAGCTGCGGCAGGTTGCAGCCATCGATGACCGCCGCCTCCTCGATCTCGACCGGGATCTTGTCGAAGAAGCCCTTGAGCAGCCAGATCGCCACCGGGAAGGTGACCATCAGGTAGACGAGGATGAGGCCCTGATAGGTGTTCATCATCTGCAGATTGCGCAGGGTGACGAAGAACGGGACGATGACGACGACGCGCGGGAAGAGCTTGGTGAACAGCACCGCCCAGAGCAGCGTGTTGCGGCCGGGGAACTTGTAGCGGGCAAAGCCGTAGCCGCCGAGCACGCCGACGATGAGCGCGACGAGCGTGGTGCCCGAGGCGATGATCAGCGTGTTGAAGAAGGCGCGGATCAGGTTCTGGTTCTGCACCACCGACATGAAGTTGTCGAAGGTGAGAGTCTTGGGGATCCAGGTCGGTGGGAAGGCGTAGACCTCGGACGGGATCTTGAGCGCGGTGCTGATGCCCCAGAGCAGCGGCAGGGTCGAGAACAGCACGAAGAACATGCCCAAGCCGTAGACCAGCACATACTTGCCGACGGTACGCAGGGTCTTCTGCGTGGTGTCGCGGCTGGGCCTCACGCGAGCCGGAGAGACGGTGGCGGCGATACTCATGACACCTCTCCCTGCCGGCGCGAGACGCGGCTGTTGACGCCGCCATAGATGATGAAGACGACGATCACGGCGGCGAACATCAGCACGCTCATGGCGGCGGCGCCGCCCAGGTTGAAGTCGGTGAAGCCGGTCTTGTAGATATCGATGCCCCAGATCCGGGTGGCGTTGGCGGGGCCGCCGCCGGTCATGATCATCAGGGTGTCGAAGGAGTTGATGCCCGAGACGATCTCGAGGATCAGCGCCACGGCGAGCACGCCGGTGAGCGAGGGCAGCGTGATGTAGCGGAATATCTGCCACCAGTTGGCGCCATCGACGCGGGCCGCCTCGTTGATCTCTTCGGGCAGCCCCTGGAGGCGCGCGAGGATCAGCAGCATGACGAAGGCGAAACCGCCCCAGCTATAGGCGACGATGACGGTGAACATCGCCGTGTCGGGGCTGCCGAGCCAGTTGAGCGCCCAGCTGCCCAGGCCCATGGAGCGGAGCGTCTGGTTGAGCACGCCGGCATCGGTCTGGACGATCCAGCGCCAGAGATTGGCGCCGACCACGGACGGGATGGCCCAGGGCAGGATGACGAGGACGCGCATCCACACGGTGCCGCGCACCTTGGCGTTGAACACGAGCGCCGCGGCCATGCCGAGCGCCATCTTCAGCGCCACGCCGCCGATGATCCAGACGAGGGTGCGCTGCACCAGCGGTCCGGTTTCGGGATTGGAGAAGATGCGGACGAAATTGTCGAAGCCGATGAAGGCGGTCCGCAGCGCCGGGAGCTGCACCTTCGAGAAGCTGAAATAGACGGTCTGGACGATCGGGTAGATCATCATCAGGGCGATGAGGATCACCGCCGGGGCGATCAGCAGGTAGGCGCGGTTGCGGCGCTGCGCCTTGAGGCTGGAGCCACGCGATTTCTGCGCGGGCTTACCCAGCGATACCGGGCCGGTATTGGCTTGCGACGTCACGCTCTGCCCTTTCGGTCGGCGATGAATTTGGCGAAGTGCGGGATGGCGACTTCGGGACCGGGGATCTCAGGGTGCCAGCCCTTCTCCCACTCGAAATTGACGTAGCCGCTATAGTTTTCGCGCTCGAGCAGATCGAGGAAGCCCTTGACCGGGACATTGCCTTCGCCGCTGAGCGCGAAGTCGAACTTTTCGGGAGTCGCCGTATAGGCGTCCTTGACGTGAACGAGGCGGATGCGCTTGCCGAGCTTGCCCCAGGTCTCTTCGCCGGAGTCACCGTGACGGTGCGAGTGCAGCGTGTCCCAGAGGACTTCGAGCTTGTCGCTGGCGCCGCGGCGGTAGAGGTCGACAATGCTGTCGGCCTTGCAGAAGGAATCGTGGGTTTCGATGAGCGAGGTGACGCCGCTGGCGGCAGTCAGGTCGGCGATTTCGCCGAGGCCCTGCGCGACCGCGTCGAGGGTGCGCTCGCGGTCCTGCTCGGCGGGAATGGGGCCGCCGAAGAGGCGGAGATAGTCGGCGCCGAGCGCCAGCGCGATGGCGAGCTGGGCGTGGGCCGCTTCCATCTGCTGCTTGCGGACGGCAGGGTCGAGCGAGACCATGCGGACGCTGGTGTTGATGCCGATGACCTTGATGCCGGCATCGTCGAAACGGCGGCGGGTGTCGGCGATGTCGGTGGTGAATTCAGGCAGCGAGAGCAGGTCGACGGTACCGCGCAGGAAGCGGATTTCGATGCCGTTGAAGCCGTTGGCCTTGGCCAGCTCAATGACCTGTGGAATATCGTAGTTGGGACAGCCGATGGTGCTGAAGCCATAGGTAATCATCGAGACACTCGCCACGTTGCCGGCCCCGAGCGCGACGGCGCACGGACCTTTGTTCTGAAAAGTGTCCCGGCGCAGCGGAAGTCTGGAGGGTGCTGCGCCGGGATCGGGGGAGGTTACTGGTTTTCGGCGATGATCTGCGTGATCTTCGCGGCGGCGGCGTCAGCAGCCTGCTGCGGAGTGGCCTGGCCGACGAGGATCTTCTGCAGTTCCACGATGGTGGCTTCCTGCATCTGGAACCAGCCGGCGACGGACGGAGCCGAGCGAGCGCCTGCTTCAGCTTGGCTGAAGATCGCCTTTTCCGGGTCGTTCCACGGCGGCAGGGCCTGGGCCTTGAGGTTGGACGGCGTACGGTTCATCACCTTGGCCATGATCTCGGGCTGGCTCAGCCACAGGATGAACTGCTTGGCGCCTTCCGAGTTGGTCGCGCCTTCCGGCACGCCCATGGTCCAGCCACCGCCACGGCTGATGCCGTCGGGCATCAGGACCATGCCCCACTTGAGGTCGGCGTTCTTCTTGAAAGCGTCGAAGGCATTGGAGCCCTGCGCGATGAGGGCAACCTTGTTGGCCTCGAAGAGCGGCTGGATGTCACGCGTGGTGGTGAAGTTCGGCGTGCCTTCCGGTGCGACCTTGTACTTGAGGTAGAGGTCGGACCAGTAGGTGATGGCCTTGACGCCTTCGGCATTGTTGATGGCCGCAGCCGAACCGTCGGCGGTCAGGAAGTCGCCGCCCATGGCCCAGAGGATCGGGGCGAACATGGTGGTGACGTTGGACGGATCGCTGATATCGGCCGGGATGCCGATGCCGTACTGCTCGCCCGGAATGTTGAGCTTCTGGACCATGGCGAGCAGGTCGTCATAGTTCCAGCCGTTTTCCGGGTAGGGCACGCCCGCCTTATCGAAGGCGGTCTTGTTGTAATAGTAGATGCCCGGGCCGGAGCGGTTGGGCACGGCATACTGCACGCCCTTGAACTGGCTGGCATTCCATACGGCCGGCGCGATGTCGGCTACCGGCAGCTGCGGTACGAGATCGTCGAGCGGCTGCAGCAGCCCCTGCGCGGCGACGGTCGAAACCCAGGTGGTGTCGATATCGACGATATCGGGCGGCGAGCCACCGAGGGCGGCGGCCGTGAACTTGTCCAGGTAGCCGTTAACCGGCAGGGCCTGGATGTTCAGCGTCACATCGGGATGATCCTTGGCCCAGAGTTCCTGAGCGACGGGAATCTGCGGTTCCCACCAACTGCCCACCCAGATGGTGATGGAGTTGGACTGCGCCGAAGCGGCGCCGGTCGCAGCAACCATGATGGCTGCGGCAGCAGCTCCCATGAACACGCGACGGGTCGTCAAAAGGTTCTTCATACTCTCCTCCAGCTGTCTGAAAATCAGACGGTCCGCTTGCCGCGGAACTCACATTTGCCAATAATTGTGCAACCGTTTGCCAAAGCGTGTCAACGCAGAATCTGGACTCTTTCCCTACGACCTAGGCTGCTTGTGGATAGCGTGAGGGCATAATGCAGTGCGAAGCTATGGCAATCGCTTGCCAAATTGTCGCGGGTATGACTAATCGTGAGTGGAATAGAAGCCGGAGATGACCCGGCCGCGAGGAGACGGATGAAGAGACGCTCGGACAGCCGGGAGACCGTGACGATCCTCGATGTGGCTCGCGTCGCCGGCGTGGCGACATCGACGGTGTCGCGCGCGCTGACACAGCCCGGGCGGGTGAGCGAGACCATGCGCAAGCATGTGATGAACGTGGCGGTGGAGCTGGGTTATCGGCCCAACCCGCAGGCGCGCGGGCTGTCGTCGGGCAAGACGCACAGCCTGGCGCTGCTGATCCCGGGCGCGACGAACCCCTATTTCTTCGACCTGATCCGCGGCACGCAGATCGAGGCCAAGGTGCGCGGCTACCGCCACATGCTGGTGGATACCGAAGGCCTTGCCGATATCGAGGAGCAGGCGCTGCAGGAGCTCGCCGGGACCGTGGACGGTGTCGTCGTCGCCGGCTCGCGTCTCAGCGACGAGCGGGTGTTCGAGATTGCCGCCGACCTGCCGATGGTCATCGTCAACCGCGAGATCGAGGGCGTGCCCAGCGTCGTGGTCGATACGTCGAGCGCGGTGACGCTGGCGCTGAACTACCTCGCGTCGCTGGGGCATTCGCGCGTGGCTTTCCTCGGCGGCCCGGTCAGTTCGTGGTCGAGCAAGAAGCGCTGGGAGGCGCTGCAGATTGCGGCGACCCGGCTCGACATCGAGTGCCTCAACCTCGGGCATTTCGGCGAAACGCAATCGGGTGCTGCGGCGGCCGATGCGGCGCTGCACCACAAGGTAACAGCGGGCATCTTCTTCAACGACATGCTGGCGATTGCAGGCCTCAAGCGCTTCGCCGAACTCGGCGTGTCGGTGCCTGGCGATTTCAGCGTGGTGGGCTGCGACGACATCTTTGGCGCCGACTTCTGCTATCCGCCGCTGACGACGCTGACGGCCCGCATCGACCAGGTGGCGCGCACAGCCACCAACATGCTGCTGACCCGGCTGCTCGGCATGCCGACGATGCGCGAGCACGAGCGCGTGCCTGCGTCGCTGACGGTGCGCCAATCGACCGGCCCTGCCCCGGCAAAGGCCTGGGAACCCTAGATGTATCTGGGTACGCAGAACGTCGTCGAGGACGACGAATTTCGAGTGCTGGCGCAGCTTGGCGTCAACAATGTGTGCGCCGATCCGCGCGGCAATCCGCATGACTGGACGCTGGACGGGCTCATGCGCCACCGCGAGAAGGTGGAAGGTTTCGGCCTTACGCTCGACATGGTGCAACTGCCGCTGAGCGCACGGCCGATCGAGGAGCAGTACAGCCCGGACATTTTGTCCAAGGGGCCGGACCGCGACAGGCAGATCGACTCGATCTGCCGGCTGATCGAAAACCTGGCGAAGGCCGGCATCCCCTCGGCCAAGTACAACATGAACATCATCGGCATTCCGCGCACCGAGCGCGAGGCCGGGCGCGGCGGTTCGTCGAATTCGACCTTCCGCTGGGACAAGATCGACCAGAACCGCGCGCCCAGCATGGTGGGCGTGCTGGACGAGGACGAGAACTGGGAGCGGATCGACTATTTCCTCGAGCGGGTGATCCCTGTCGCGACGGAGAACAAGGTCCGGCTCGCCTGCCATCCGCACGACCCGTATACGCCGCCCGGCTTCCGCGGCGTGACGCGCGTGCTGGGGACGGTGGAGGGCCTGAAGAAGTTCGTGCTGATGCGCGAGAGCCCCTATCACGGGCTCAATTTCTGCCAGGGCTCGGTGGGCGAGATGCTGGTCGACCCGAAGGCCGAGATCGGCGACGTGATCCGCTGGTTCGGTTCTCGCGGAAAACTCTTCAACGTGCACTTCCGCAATATCCGCGGCGCGCGGCTCTCGTTCATGGAGACGTTCCCGGACGAGGGCGACATGGACATGTGGGACTCGCTGCAGGTCTATGCCGAGGTGAACTACCCCTACATGGTGATGCCCGACCACGTGCCGATGATCGCCGGCGACAACGCCAACGGCGTCGCCTTCGCCTTCTGCTACGGCTATATCCGCGCCCTCTTGCAGGTGATCGAAACCAGCCAGCGCAAGGGACAAGCCGCATGAGCGTCGACGAACAGATCAAGGATCTCGAAACCGAGCTGGCGAGCCTGCAGCTGCCGCGGTTCGACGCCGGCATTGCCTGGCAGATCGGACGCACTCTGCATGACCGAGCCGAGGCCGAGGGCAAGCGCATCGCCATCGAGGTGTCGCGGCCGGGACAGCAGCTGTTCTACTGCGTGATGCCGGGCATCGCGCCGGACAGCACGGCGTGGATCCGCCGGAAGCGCAACGTGGTCGAGCGCTTCCACAAGAGCTCACTGTTGGTGGCGCTGCTGGCCGAGCAGTCGCAGCGCAACATCCACCAGCGCTATTCGCTGGACCCGGACGATTACGGGCAGACGGGCGGCGGCGTGCCGGTGGTGGTCAGCGGTTCGGGCTGCATCGGCTGCGTGACCGTGAGCGGCATGACGCAGTTCGACGACCACGCCTGGGGCGTTGACGCGATCAAGGCCGTACTGGCCGGCCTCTAGCGGCGCTTGAAGACCGGCGTGCGCTTTTCCCTGAAGGCGGCCCGGCCTTCGGTTGCGTCTTCCGTCGCAAAGCAGATAGTCTGCAGGTCGCGCTCATAGGTGATCGCGTCGGCGATGGTCTTGTCCCAGGCGGCGCGCAGGTTGAGCTTGGCGGTTTCCGCTGCGATGGGCGCGCGGGCGGCGATGGATGCGGCGATCTTTTTCGCTTCGGCCAGCAGATCCGCCTGCGGCACGACGCGCGAGACGAGCCCCCACTTTTCGGCCTGGGCGGCATCGATGGCGTCGCCGGTCATGATCATCAGGGCCGCATTGGACGGGCCGATGGCATGGGCGAGATTGACCGCCATGCCGCCGCCGCCGATCCAGCCCAGCTTGATCTCGGGAGCCGCGAAGGTGGCGTTGTCGCTGGCGATGCGGATGTCGCAGGCCATGGCGGTCTCGAGGCCGCCGCCAAAGGCATAACCATTGACCGCCGCGATGGACGGCTTCAGCAGCGCGCGGATGGCGTCGCAATAATCCGGGCGGTTACGGAAGGCCCAGGGCGTCTCGTAGTCGTCGAGCGTGCGGATATCGGAGCCGGCGCAGAACGCCTTTTCGCCGGCGCCGGTGAGGATGACGCAGCGGACCGAGTCATCGGTGTTGAAGCCCTCGACCGCGGCGACCAACGCATTGGCCATTTCGGGCGTCATCGAATTCAGCTTTTCGGGACGGCTGATGGTGATGATTCCGACGAAGCCGTCCTGCTCGACCTTGATGTTCTCGCTCATCGCTGGCGGTCTCCGATGGATTGGCGGTGGGTCTGATTGAGGTGCTCGACCACGACGCGGGCCGAGGTGCCGGCCGCCAGGGCTTCGCGCAGGTAGGCCGAGGTGGCGGTCTGCCAGGCGATATAGCCGGCATAGCGCGGGCGCACATAGGCGGCCTCGAGCGTGTCAGCAGTGGCACCGTAGAAGTCGCCCCAGGCGGCGTTGACGGCCGCATCGTGCCAGGCCGAGCGGCGGCTGGGCTGGCCATCATGAGCCGGGATGAAGTCGCGCTGGGCGGGCTCGCTCAAGAGCCAGCGCAGGTGCGCCAGCAGTTCGGGCGTGATCTCGCAACGCGTCGAGATGCCGATGCCGGTGCCGCCGAGGGTGGAGCCGATGCCGGCCGAACCGCTCGGTGCATCGGCGAAACGGACGCGCTCGCGGGTGTAGTTCACATAACCGTAGACCAGCGGCACGAGGCGGACGTCGTCGTGGGCCGCCATGTGGCCGAGGGTGCCGATGGGATTGAGCGCCAGCACAGATTTTTCGGCGTCAGCGTAGAGGCGCGCCATCAACTCGAAGACGCGGGTACCGGTCTCTTCCGACACCAGCAGGTGTGGGTCGCGGGTCGCGGGCGGTTCGCCGAAGGCGGCGCAGATGGACAAGAAGGAGAGCGCGGCGTGTGGGCCGGCGAGCGAGAGGGCGACGCCGCCCTCGGCGGCCAGCGCTTCGACTTCGTCCCAGCTGGTAACGGGATCGACGAGGTCGGGCCGATAGGCCATGACCTGAGTGGCCGCATCGAGCGGCAAGGCCCAGTGGCGTCCGGCATAGAGATAGGACGAAAGGCTCGGACCGATACTGGCCTCGCCTAGACTCTTCAGTCCATCGGCGCCGAAGACATCCTCCAGCGGCATTAGGCAGCCAGCCTCGACGGCCTCGCCGACATGCGGGTGGTCGAGGACGACGAGATCGTAGCGGGCGCAAAGATCGGCGATGGGGTGGGACTCGAAGCCTTCGAGCGGATGCTTGTCCCACTGGATGGCGAGCCCCTGACCCGGCGCAACCTCGGCCGCGGCATCGCGCAGGGCGTGATAGCCGCGAGGATGGTCCCAGGTGAGGGCCCGGTACTGGATCACTGCGAGAGGACCGCGCCGCCGGCGAGGAGCTTTTCGATGGCCTCGTCGTCGTAACCGGCTTCGAGCAGCACGTCGCGGGTGTGCTGACCGGTGAGCGGGGCGCCGCGCTCGACCTTCGATGGCGTCTTGGAGAACCTGATCGGGAAGCCCGGCGTCTTCACGTGGCCTTCGGTCGGGTGGTCGTACTCGACAAAGGTGCCGTTGTGCTTGATCTGCTCGTCTTCGACGAGGTCGGCATAGCCGTAGACCGGGCCGCACCAGATGTCGGCGGCGCGCAGCAGTTCGAGCCATTCGGCCGAGGTCTTGGTCTTCAGCCGGTCGCGCGTCTTGGCGAAGATCTCGTCGCGGCGGGTCCAGGTGTCGACCTCGTCGTCCATGTCGAGGAAGCTCGGTTCGCCGATGGTCTGGCCGAGATTGGCGAGCTTCGGGAAAGCCACGATGATGAAGCCATCGGACGTCGCGAAGGCGCCGTAGGGTGCGCGAATGTAAACGTGGGCATGCGGCTCGGCGGAGCGGGTCTGCGGCTTGTTGCCGACGGTGAAGACCGACAGCTCCTGCATCTGGATGGTGGTGATGGCGTCCAGCATGTTGACCTGCACGAGCTGGCCCTCGCCGGTGCGTTCGCGATGCAGCAGCGCGGCGAGCGTGCCCTCGAAGGCGGTGTAGGCGGTGATGCCGTCGACGAGGTATTGCCCGGCGGCGTTGGGCGGCTCGCCATCGCGACCGGCCGACAGCATGGCGCCGGACATGCCCTGCAGCACGAGGTCCTGGCCGGGGCGGTGGAGGTAGGGACCGTCCTCGCCATAGCCGGAGATCGAGACGTAGATCAGCCGCGGATTGATGGCGCTCAGGGTCTCGTAGTCGACGCCGAGGCGCTTGGCGACGCCGGGACGGTAGTTCTGCAGAAACACGTCGGCGGTCTTGACCAGCTCCATCAGCACCGCCTTGCCCTCGGGGTTCTTGAGGTCGACGGCGAGCGAGCGCTTGTTGCGGTTGAGCGAGAGGAACGAGACGTTGACCTGGTTGCCACGGGCGCCGCCGGCAGCGGTGTGGCGCTGCCACTCACCGGTGGTGGGCTCGACCTTGACCACGTCGGCGCCCAGATCGCCCAGGCGCTGCGCCGCGAACGGGCCGGCCATGGCGATGGAGCAATCGAGGACGCGATAACCGCTGAGGATACCCATGTGGCTTGCTTTCGGTGTCAGTGCATGACCCAGCCGCCATCGACATTGATGGTCTGGCCGGTGATGAAGGAGGCGGCGTCGGAGGCGAGGAACATCAGGATGTTCGAGATATCCTCCGGCGCGCCGCGGCGCTGGATGGCCTGGTGGTCGTAGATGCGCTTTTCGTAAGCGGCGAGATCGGGGTGGATCTTTTCGGCATCGGTGGGGAAGGCGCCGGGGGAGACGGCATTGGCGGTGATGCCGTGCTTGCCGAATTCGCGGGCCCAGGAGCGGGCGAGGCCGACCAAAGCTGCCTTGGACTGCACATAGGGCGTGAGGTCGGACCAGCCGCCCGACAGTGTCACCGAGGCGATGTTGATGATGCGGCCACGGCCCGTGGCCTTCATGTGCGGCAGGGCGACCTGCACGCAGACGATGCCGGCATCGACATTGATGCGCTGGACCAGCTGCATCTCTTCGATGGTGTAGGCCTCGAAGGGTTTGCTGGGGTAGATCGCGGCATTGTTGACGACGATGTCGAAGCCGCCGACCTGGTCGGAGATCTTCTGCAGGCCGGCGCGGAGAGTGGCGAGATCGGAGAGGTCGAGCGTGGCGACGGTGAGGCCATCGAGGCCGGCGGCCGCCTCTTTGAGCGCGGCGACCTTGGCCGGGTTGTTGTCGATGGCGACGACCTTTGCGCCGGTCTTGAGGAAGTTCACCGTGGTCTGCAGGCCGAGGCCACCGGCGGCGCCGGTATAGAGGATGGTCTTGCCGGCGAGGGAGCCGAAGTGATCGAGACTCATGAGCGACCGCCGATCGGCAGGTGGTTGTTGGAGGGTTCCGGGTAGTCGGTATCCGGCTGCGCCGCGATGGCGCGGATGCGTGCCTCGGAGGCGGCGATAGCGGCGGCATCGGGCAGCACGCGGAACGTCGAGTCGTAGCGGCGCTCGTCGCCGTGCTGCAGCCAGATCATTTCGCCACGATCGCGGGCGGCCTGGTTGCCGAGCACATGATGCGTGGAGGGCTCGATGCCCAGCGCATATTGGCCGGCCTGCAGGTTCTGCCATTCGTACTGGCAGGGGAACTGGTCCTTGCGGGTGGTGACCTCGAAGCCAAGGCCGATACGGTCGTTGACCAGCGCGACGGGGACGTTGCCCTGCGCATCGGCGCCCAGTTCGTGCTGCCAGACCTGTTCGTGGAAATCGTGCTGCGGGCGGGGCAACGTGCGGTAGCCGACGCCCTGCTTCCGGTAGTCGGCACCGGCATGGGCGGCCCACACCACGTCGCGGATCGGCGCGAGATAGCGCGCGCCGTCGTCGAGCACCGGGTGGGCGACGTTGATGTGGTAGCAGAACATGTGCGGCGTCTTGTAGAACCCGTGGTTCACGACGCGATCGGTGATGCGGATGTCGTTGCCGCCGACATCAGCTTCGATGCGGCGAATGAGATGCAGGTCTTCGCCGAAGACGGCGGATTGCTGCACGACGCCCTCGGCCCAGAGCACGCAGTCGTCGCCGCGCCATTCCTCGCCGTAGCCGGTGAGGCGAGCCGGGATGGTGCCGACGCGGCCGTGCAGCGAGTGCTTCACGGTCTGCTTGGGACCGTAGACATAGGTCGCGGCCGAGACCTCGTTCATGAACAGGATGTGGTCGAGGCCGCAGGTGACGAGCAGGCCGGAGAAGGAGCGGGCCCAGGCGAGGCCGCCCTCCCCTTCATATTCGTGGAGGCCCGGATGACGGAAGCCGGCCGGAGAATTCCAGCCGATGGCGCGGCCATTGTGCTCGCAATCGGCGATGTCCATGGCGCGGTCGACCAGCACGGTGAAGCGCAGGCCCGAACCGGTGCGGAATTCGAGCATGCGGATGCCGCGCTCGACGCCGTCGCCCAATTCCATCAGGCGGACGCCGGCGAACTGGCTCAGCATGCCGGCATGTTCGGAAACCTCGCGGCGCGTATAGGTCCGGCCGTTGAGCTGCACCATGGGCGTCTCCTCAGTCGAGATGGTAGATTTCGGGCATCATGCTCCACCACTCGCCTTCAGCAGCGGTGGCGAGGCGGGCCTGGCAGGGGTCGGTCAGCGCCAGCCATTTCTTGGTGATGGCGCGGTCGCCCAGCACCCGCATGTCGGCGGCGTAGTCGGTGCCGGTATATTCCCAGTAGCCGAAGAGCAGGTTTTCGGGCTGCCTGAGGTAGATCGAGTAGTTCTGGATGTTGGCCGCCGATAGCGCTGCATCCATCTCCGGCCACGGCTGAGCGTGGAGGCGCTTGTACTCGTCGAGCTTCTCGGGCTTGACCGCGATCACCATGCCCATGCGCTGGACCATTCGATTCACTCCTTGGTGCCGCCGGCGGTCATGCCGGAGACGAGGAAGCGCTGGGCGAAGAGGAAGACCAGCATCACCGGAGCGATGGCCATCAGCGTCGCCAGCGCCAGCGACGAGAGCGAGATGGTCGTGGACGCGGCATTGGTGGGGTTGAAGGACGGCACGTTCGACAGCAGCTCGGCAAGGCCGACCTGGATCGGCGCCTTCTTGCCGGGCAGCGTCACGTAAGGAAGGAAATAGTTGTTCCAGTTGCCGGTGAAGCTGAAGAAGCCGACCAGTGCGATGACCGGCGTCGCCAGCGGCATGGCGATTTTCGAGAACACCTGGAACTCGGTGGCGCCATCGATGCGGGCGGCGTCGAGCAGGTCTTTCGACACCGCCGTCGAGAAGTAGATGTAGGTCAGATAGACGCCGAACGGGAAGAACGAGAACGGCAGGATGGCGGCGAGCGGATTGCCGATCAACCGCACAGCGCTGAGTTCGAGGAAGATCGGCAGCACCAGTGCGGTCGAGGGCACCAGCATGACGATGAGCGTCGTCGCCAGCAGCAGGCGGCGGCCACGGAACTCGGTCATGGCGAGGGCGTAGCCGGCAGGGATCGAGATCGCCAGCGTGATGATCAGCGCGGCGCCGCAATAGAACACGGTATTGCCGATCCAGGTCCAGAGCAGGCCGTTCTGGAAGGTCATCAGACCCTGCCAGTTGGCGAGCAGCGTATCCAGGCTGCCGAAGGAGAACGGCGCATCGAGCAGCAGCTGGCGGTCGGTCTTGGTCGGGGCGACCAGCAGCCAGAGCAGCGGCACGATGAAGAACAGCGCGAAGGCCACGAGAAAGAGGATACCGGCGGCGCGGCCGAGCCAGGCCGCAGGCGTCATGTCCTGCGGGCGGCCGCCGACCATGTGAGTGTCACGCGCGCTCAAAGAGACCACCCTTGAAGACGAAGACGATGGAGAGCACGACGGCGACGACCAGCAGCGTCAGCGAAATGGCCGCCGAGCCGTTGAAATCGTTCTGCTTGAAGGCATAGAGGAAGGCGAGCTGGTTGAGCGAGTAGTCCTGCCCGACCACGCCGCGGCTGGCCTGTGCGAGCACGCGCGGCTCGACGAAGAGCTGGGTGCCGCCGGCGAACGACATGATCACCATATAGGCGATCCACTTGCGCATCAGCGGGATCTGGATCGACCAGGCGATGCGGACGGGGCCGGCGCCATCGACGCGGGCGGCCTCGATCACGTCCTTACTGATGTTGTTGAGCGCCCCGTACATGATGACGATCCAGCCGCCGGCGCCGGTCCAGAAGGCGATGATGGCGAGGACGACAGGCAGGCGATCGAGCTGCACGGCGCCGACGAAATTCTGGATGCCAAAGGCCTGCAGTACGAAGGACACAGGGCTGACGGTGGGGTCGAGCACGAAGAGCCACAGCATGACGCTGGAGGCGCCGGCGAGTGCACCGGGAATGTAGTAGATGAAGCGCATGCTGCCCGAGAGCCAGCGAATGCCGATCGAGTGGACCAGCAAGGCGAGCGCGACCACGAGGATCACCAGCATCACCAGCCAGACGGCGATGAAGATGGAGACGTGCTCGACGGCGGGCAGGAAGCGGTAGTCCTTGAAGACCTTGAGGAAATTGTCGATGCCGACAAAGGCGTTCTTCTTGGTGAAGGCCAGGTAGATCGCATAGAGCATCGGCAGGATGCCGAAGGCGATCAGGAACAGGGTGTAGGGCCCGGCGAACACGAGGCCGATGCGGCCCTGCGCCCGTTCGACACTGCCGTTTCGCTTGGCCTTTCGGGCAGAGATGTCAGCAGTCTGTTCGATCGTCGTCAATTCGGGCTCCAGGCACGTCCCACCTACTCGGTGTCATCCCTGCGAAAGCAGGGACCCATGTCTCACTCCACTCGGGCTGAAAAGTGGGTCCCTGCTTTCGCAGGGATGACAGCCGATGGGTGGGCAGCGTCAGCTGCAATGAGTGAGGCCGGGGGCATACGCGCCCCCGGCAAAGTCACGTCAGAAGCTTACTCGACGGTGTAGCCGACGACCTGGGCTTCGTTCTTCATTTCCTGCTGCCAGTCGGCGGCGAGGTCGGCCATGGTCTTGCCCGAGGCGAGACCCGGGGTGATGACCTTGGCCCATGCCGTTTCAGGCGAGAAGTTCGGGTAGCCCCAGCCGGACCAGACCGACGATGCGGCGGCCTGGATGGCGGCCTTGAAGTCGCCGGCGTAGAAGCCGCTGGCAGCCTGCGTATCGAGCCACTTGTCGGCCGCGGCCTGGTAGGCCGGGAGACCGCCGGTGCCGGCGACGCCATCGGTGGTGATGACGAACTGCAGGAAGGTCTTGACCGCATCGGGCTGGGTGGTGTGGCTCGAAGCGTACCAGACGCCGCCGCCGACGTTACCGGTGACGGCATCGCCATCGGCCCACTTCAGCGGCGGAGCGGCGACCCAGTCGCCCGGCTTGGCGTCGACGCCGCCCGGGTTCTGGAACAGCGCACCGGCATACCAGGCAGCGCCGGGAATGGCGACGAGCTTGTCGGCGGTGGCGACGAAGTTGGCGCCAAAGAGGCTGTCGAGCGTCAGGGTCTTGTTGGCGACCATGTGGTCGATCAGGGCCGAGACCTTGGCCGAGTTCGGGGCCGCCGTGTCGGACTTGAAGGTCTCGCCTTCGACCTGGAAGACCGGCGCCTGGCCGGACCAGTAGTAGACATAGGGGCCGGGGAACGCGTCACCGATGGCGCCGAGGAAATAGCCCGGGTGATCGGCGGCAAGCTTGTCGCTCAGGGCCTGATAGTCTTCCCAAGTCGTCGGAGCGTCGTAGCCGAATTCCTTGAGCAGGGCCTGGTTGTACCAGAACAGCACCGGCGCGAGGTCGTTGCGGAGGCCATAGACCTTGCCGTCGACGGTGACCGGATCGAGGGCGCCGGGAGTGAAGCCATCGAGGAAGGCCTGATCGAGGAAGCCCTCGTTGAGCACCTGCGCGAAAGCCTGCACGCCGTTGGTTTCGCGGGCGGCCCAGGCGGCGTCGTTGTTCTGGGTGGAGAACACCACATCCGGCCAGCCTTCACCGGCCTGATCGGCCAGCGAGATCTTGGTCTGGAAGGTGCCCGAGCCACCCGACGACCCGTCGTCGAGAACGAGGTTCACCTTGATTTCGGGGTGGGCGGCGATGAAGGCATCCACGGCCGGCTGACGGGTGGCGTCGGCCCACACGGTGATTTCCTGGGAGAGAGCGGGGCTAGCGACCAGCACGGCCGAGAGCGCCACCATCATGGACTTGAAGTTCATTGTCGTCTTCCTCCTTGACGCGTCAGTCAGTGTCATGCGGCGACGGGTCAGGCCCGGTTGGCCGCGAGTTTGGGCGCGTTGGCGACGCGCGGATTGAACGGGGCATCGCCCAGTTCGGAACGGGGGAGCAGATTGGGCCGGTGCCACTGCTGGCGGGCCGTTTCGCTGAGCACGAGGCCGTGGCCCGGGCGGTCGGGCGCATAGGCCCAGCCGTCGCGGATCTCGATGGGCTGATCGACGAGGTGATCGAAGTTCTGGAACGAGTATTCGAGCCACTCGACCTCGGGCAGCGCGCAGGCGGCGTGAATGCCGACTTCGAGGAAGGTGTTGCCCAGCGATACCGGAATGCCGAGTTCGGCGGCGAGCCAGCCGATCCGCATCACATCGGTGACCTGGCCGTGGACGTTGAGGATGTCGGTGCCGCCCGCCATCATCAGCGCGCGCTTGCCGGAGGCATCGAGATATTCGCCGGAATTGATGAGGGTCCAGGGGCAGGACTCACGCATCAGCTTGAGGCCTTCGAAGTCGTTGCGGAGGATCGGGTCCTCGACCCAGAGCAGGTCGTAGCCGGCGCGGCGGATGGTTTCGAGCTTGGTGATCGCCTCCTTGGCGCCCCAGGCCTCGTTGGCGTCGATCATGAACTTCGAGCCGGGCTTCACGGCTTTGGCGAGCAGCTGCAGGCGATGCAGGTCCCACTCGAAATCCGGCGAGCCGACCTTGATCTTGAAGGCGTCGTAGCCGATCGCATCGGCATGGGCGAAGAACTCGACGAATTCGTCGTCGCTCAAGTGGAAATCGAGGCCAGAGGCGTAGGCGCGGACCTTGTCGCGGCGGCCGCCGAGCAGCTTGTGCAGCGGCAGGTTCACTTCCTGGGCCGCCAGATCCCAGAGCGCCACCTGCAGGGCTTCATGGAACGGCAGGGTGAAGCCGCGCTGGTTGCCGCCACGCGGGCGGCCGACGCGATGCACCAGACCGGCCGGCGGCTGACCTTCGAGCGACGGCCAGGCCTCGCTGAGGAACACCCGCTTGATCTCGGCTTCATCGGGCAGCGGATAAAACAAGGTCTGGATAAAGCCCAAACCGACCGCGCCGGTATCGGCAATCAATTCGAGCGCCGCTATGTTCACATCGTCGGCGCGCACCTGGCTGTCGCCGATGACACGATCGCGAGCGAACTGGAAGCGGGTGATGCGGAACTCGGTCAGACGCATGGCAGCGGGTCTCTAATAGACTAATTCACGTGACTGATATATCAGTTGGCGCGACTAATAGAGCAGATGAAGGAAGGCCGCAAGTGGCTGCGCAGGACGATTCGACGGCAGTGGCGGAAATCGGCGGCGGCGGGCGGCTGAGCGATCTGGCCTATACCCGCATTCTCGAAACGCTGTTCGAGCGGAAGATTCCGGCGGGCGCCTTTGTGTCGCAAAACGATCTGGTCAAGCTCCTCGGCATCCCGGTGGCGCCGCTGCGCGATGCGCTCAAGGTGCTGGAAACCGAGGGCGTGCTGACCATCCACCCGCGCTCGGGCATCCAGTTCGTCAAACCGGGGCTGGAGCTGACGCGCTCGACCTACCAGTACCGCACTATTCTGGAGCGGGCGGCGGTGGCGGTCTATGCCGAGACGGCGGACGACGCCGAGCTGGCCGAGACCGAGCGGCAGCATCGGGCCACCATGGCGGCGATCGAGAAGGATGGACTCACCGAGGCCAACCGGGCCGCGCTCGAGGCGCTGGAGCCGATGCTGCACAACGCCATCATCGCCGGGCTCAACAATCCGCTGATCGATACGAGCTACAAGCGGATGCACAACTATCTGCGGCTGGTGCGGCTCGACCGCAAGCTGACGGTGCCGCTGGCGCTGCGCTCGATCCGCGAGCACATGGAAATCATCCTCGCCTGCAAGGCCCGCGACCCGGAAAAGGCGGTGGCCGCGCTCTCCGCGCATTTCAACGCAGCGCTGCAGCGGCATATGGGGATGTTCTGAGGGGCGAGGCAGTCCCGACTGAGGGACCTCAGTAATCCGCCTCGAAGAATACGCCGACGCTGGTGTCGCCGTTGGTGCCGGTGGCGGCGCGGGCTTTCACGTTGTCGGTGACGTCGAGATTGACGGTGACGCGGGACTGGCCATCGGCGCCGGCCTGCACGCCCAGATAGACATTGTCCTGAATGTAGGTGCCGGCCTGCACGGCGAGGTTGCCGTCTTCGCCGGTGACGACGTCGAGATCGGCTAGGCCCGCCTTGGCCCGGAGCGAGTCCACCAGCGAGGTGTTGCCGCCGCCGGCGAGTTCGGCCGCCGCGCCGGCAAGCTTGGCCAGTTGCAATGGCGTCAGTTCGCCCATCGAGCGCTTGAAGAGGAGGCGCGACAGCACCTCGTCCTCGGGCAGCGGCGGGTTGGACGAGAAGCCGATATCGAGCTCAGAGACGCGGCCGGTGACATCGACGAAGACAGTGGTGCCTTCGCCATCGGTGCGGGCGCGGAAATCGAGATAGGGGTCGAGGTCGCCGACGAGGGTCACGGAGCCTTCCTCGAAAGTGACGCGCTGGCCGAGGATGGCGAGGCGGCCGCGGTTGAGGGCGAAGCCGCCGACCGGCTGGATGTTGTTGACCGTGCCGGTGAGCCGGACATTGCCACCGACTTCAGCATCGAGCCCACGGCCGCGCACGAAGATCTGGTTCGGCGCCGAGACGGTGACATCGAGCCCGATGGAGGACGACGAGCCGCCGCGCGGGGTGCGACCGCGTTCGTCCACTTTCGCCCGGGCAAGAGTGGCGGCGGCAGCGGCCGGGGTGTTGCGGTGTTCTGTCGCGACGATGGCCGAGGCGCCGCCGAAACTCTCCGGGATGGTGATGTCGGCGCGTTCGATGCGGACATAGCCGGAGACGAGGGAGTCGCCGGTCAGATCGCCGGTGAGCTTGAGGTCGCCGGCCACGGTGGCGACGAACATGGTGCCGTCGGCGTAGCGCGCATCGTTGAGGCGGACGGAGAGATCGGCGGCGTTGCGGCCGTTGAGTCCGACCGATCCACCTACCGAGATGGAGCCGCCCGTGGCGAGGCGCGCGGAGAGCGTGTCGATCACCACGCGCTCGCCCGACAGCGTCGCGCTGCCGCCGATGTCGACGAGGCGCAGGTTGAGTTCGGGATCGATGTAGCCGGCGCCACCGGTGGAGACGGTGCCGGAGAATTGCGGTTTGGCGATCGAGCCGGTGACGCGGGCGCGGAGCGTGGCGGTACCGCTCAGCTGGCCGCCGCGATCGGCGACGAAGCGATTGCCGATCGCCAGCGGAGCGGAGCCGTTGATGTCGATAGCGAGGCCATCGCCTTCCAGCGGCACACGGCCGGAGCCGGAGATTTCGAGGCCGCCACGGCCAGAGGCGGAGAGGCTGTCGATGGTGACGATACGACCGCTGAGGCTGCCGCGGGCGGAGGCGCGCACCGGCGTCAGGCCGGCATTGGCAAGGGTACGGTCGCTGTCGAGGCCGGCTTCGACGGTGAACTGGGTCGCGCCGCGAGACTGACTGGCAGTTGCATCGAGGCGGTCGACGGTGAAGCCGCCGGCCACGATGTTGCGGGCCGCCACAGTGCCATTGACGGCCGGAGCGCCGAGAAGGTCCGTCAGGCTCGCCTGGATGTCCGCCGAGCCGATGCGGGCATCTTCCACCGCGAGATTGGCGATAGTGCCGTTGACTTGCGCGGTCTGCTCGCCATTCTCGCCGATCAGCACGATGCGGGCATCGGCCGAGCCGGTGGCGCGGAGGGCCGCGAGGGCCGCGGCCGTGGATATGTCGGGGGAGGTCAGCGTGACGATGCCGTTGACGAAGCCACTGTCGTTCTGGGTGACGTCGCCTTCGAGCACCGTGGGGCCGGCGGCGAAGCGGAGCCCCGAGAGACGGCGGCCGTTCTCGCTGGTGCCGATATTGCCGGTGAGCGTCACGGCAGTGCCATCGAGCGCCGCGCTGCCATCGAGCGCGCCGAGCAGCGAACCGTCCTGGTTGAGGGTGCCGGTGAAGCCGACGCTGGCATTGACGAGCTGCTTGCCGGCGAGCTGGCCCTGCGGCACGCGGCCGGTGAGTTCGAGCGCGATGGCGCCCTGCCCTTTCGCCGAGCCCAGAATGGAAAGCTGGCCCTTGGCCTGGTCCGAGAGCAGCGCGAGATCGGAGAGGTCGGCAGCGAAGGCAAAGTCGGCCTTTTCGGTTGCGAAGCTGCCATTGGCACGGAGTTCGACCTTGTCGTTTCCAAGGCGGAAGTCCTGGGCGATGAGGCCCTGCTCGTTGCGGGCCACGCGACCAGACAGCGCAACACGGCCGGCGAGGACACGGTCGAGCGCCGCCTCGCCAAGGCCGAGATTGTCGGCGGCGCCGTCGAGGGCAAGATCGAACCCGCCGGTCAATGGCGTCACCGTGCCGGTGGCGGAGAGCGACAGCGCGCCTTTCAGCGGCCGCCCGGCGAGACCCGAGAACGGCGCGATGGAACTGGTTTCGACACCCACCTTGCCGTTGAAGGCCCAGTCGTTGATGTCGCCGGCCAGCGCCATGGTGAGGGCCTTGCCGACCAGTCGCAGTTCGGCGATCTGCACCGGGCCGCCGGCATTCCATAGGCCGGCGAGACCGAAGCCCGCACTGTCGCCCAGCGCCGCCGTGACGTCCTTGTCCTGGCTCGATATGCCCGCGAGGGTGCCGTCGGCATTGAAGGTCAGGCGACGGGTGGCGGGGTCGCTCAGATTAGCGGCGACGCCCGAGGCTGCAACCGTGACCGTCTGGGCAGAAATGGAACCGTTGGAGAAGCCTTCCGCGGCGATATCGGCACGCCAGTCTTCGCTGCCATTGCCGCCGAAATCGACACGCAGTTCGGCGCGCTGGATGCTGGTGGCTTCACCCGGCACCGGCAGCAACACCACCGAGCCATTGGGATCGGCGACGATAGCGGTGAGATCGACGCGGTTGAGGAAGCCGTCGCTGGTGGTCGAGAGATTGCCGTCGAGCGAGAGCTGGCCGCCGGAGAGTTTCAGACCGGAGAGATCGACGCCGCCTTCGCTGCGGACCAGCGCTGTAGCCTGCAGTGAGGTATGCTCGCCGAAGAATGGACGATAGGCCGGCGCCATCAGGCGACCGATACCGCCGCCGAGATTGGCGTTGACTGCGAGCCCACCCTCGGCCTGGCCGATGGTGGCGACGCCCTCCAGCGCACGCACGCCGGCGGCATCGAGCGCCATGGTGGTGCGCAGATTGTTGACCGGGCCCGCGCCGGTGACGCTGAGCGCGATCTCGGGCTTGCCTTCGATGTTGAGCAGGTTGGCGACGATGCCATCGGGCGGCTCGGTGAGCGTCACCGCCACATCGATGCTGCTGTCGGCATTCTTGTAGCCGACATCGAGGTCGAGCTTGCCGCCGGGGCCATCAAGACGCTCGATATCGAGTGCGGACGTCAGATTGCCGCCTTCGAGCAGCAGGCTGCCAGCCACCGAGATTTCCGAACCCAGGCCGAAGACACCCTCCCCGAAGGTGACCTTCGGGACCGAGAGCTTGTCGAGCTGGATGGCGACGGGGAATTCCGGCACCGCGAGCGGCGCGGCTTCCGGCGCCGGCAGGTTGGTCTCGCCGCTCGGCATGGCGTTGCGCAGATACTCGATGCTGTCGGCCTTGAGCTCGCGCACCAGCAGGCGGCCGGTGAAGAGAGCGCCCTGATCCCAGTCGATGGCGGCGTTGTTGATGCGCAGCCAGACGCCCTCCTTGTCGGAGATGGTGACCTCGCGGATGGAGGCCTGACTGGACAGCGCGCCATCGATATTGGAGAGGCGGATCTGGCGATCAGGCGTCGACAGCTGACCTTCGACGAACTGCACGAACCAGTCGCGCTGCTCGGCCTCGGACATGTCCTGGGCGACGAGCGGCACCGTGATGCCCACCGCCGCGCCGATCACCGCCAATGCCACGAGTTTCCGCATCAGAACGACTGCCCGATGCCGACATAGACGGCGTAGTCGGGGTCCTTGGCGCGCTTGTTGAGCGGCACGGCGAAATCGAGCCGCAGCGGCCCGAGGCTGGTGTAATAACGCAGGCCCGCGCCGATGCCGAGGCGGAGCTGATCGAGGCCCGGGAAAGTGTCGGCGGCGACGTAGCCGCCGTCGATGAAGCCGACGATGCCGATCTCGTCCGTAGCCTTGAAGCGGGCTTCGAGCGAGCCTTCGAGCAGGTACCGGCCACCGGTGACCGTGCCATCGGGATTGTCGACGCCGATGCCGCGATACGCATAGCCGCGCACCGAACCGCCACCGCCGGCGAAAAACAGCCGGTCGGGGGGGAGATCGGCGAGAGCGGGTCCCACCAGCGCGCCGATCTTGGCGCGGCCGGCGAGGACGAAGCGATCGTCCATCAGCCCCCAATAGGCTCGAGCCTCGGCGGTCGAGCGGAAGGCGAGATAGCCGCGCATGGTTTCGTAGAAGGGCTCGGCCGTGGCGGCGAGATAGAAGCCTTCGGCGGCATCCTGCGCGTTGTTGCGCGCGTCCCAAACCGCGCCAGTATCGAGGCCGGCGAGCGAGAAATCGCGGGTGCCGAAATCGTCGTCGAAGATCGACCGCTCGTAATAGGCCGCGCCGGTCAGCGTGACGTCGTCGAAGAGATATTGGGTCAAGCCGGCGCGCGCACTGGCGGAGGTCTCGGTGTAGGCGGGCAGCACGGTGCGCTCGGCCGAGATCGCCGCGACGAGGTCGTTGTCGGGGTTGAGGAAACCGGGCGTGGTGAAGGTGGCGCCGAAGGCATAGTCGAACTGGGCGCTGTCAATGGG